>Ga0302326_10027693_pt1 | contig 11425 bp, 9 predicted proteins | sample Palsa_T0_3_FD_202264 | JGI IMG/M metagenome (GOLD analysis project Ga0302326, IMG submission 202264) | Peat permafrost microbial communities from Stordalen Mire near Abisko, Sweden - Palsa_T0_3 | ecosystem: Environmental > Terrestrial > Soil > Palsa > Peat permafrost | place: Sweden: Abisko...
AAGCGCTCGCGACCGGTAAGCCGGTGACCGCGCTTCCCGGAAAAACTGTGGCGCAGCTTCATGCCGCGGTGATCGCGCGGCAGGATCGCGAAATCGCGCGCAAGCAGGCAAGTCACTGATGAACGACGTGGTGGTGACGTTCGGCGCGCACGTCCTCGACATCCTCGGCCGCTACGTCACGCACATTCCGGAAGGGCAGGGCAGCGTGCTGCTCGACGAGATTCGTCTCGCGCCAGCGGGTTCCGCGGCCGGCACCGCGGTCGGCCTCGCAAAACTCGGGCTGCCGGTTGCGACCGTCGGCGCGGTCGGCGAAGATGCGCTGGGCGACGTGCTCATCCGCGCGCTGAACGGCTTCGGCGTCGATACCAGTCACGTCGTTCGCAAGCCCGGTGTACAAACGTCGGCGAGCATCCTGCCGATCAGGCCAAACGGAGATCGGCCGGCGCTCCATGCGATCGGCGCCAACGCTGTCTATTCGATAGATGATGTGCCGTGGGGGCTGATCGAGCGCGCGGCGCATCTGCATCTTGGCGGAACCGATTCGATGCGCGGACTCGGGCGCGATGGCGCCGCGCAGATTCTAAGGCGCGCGCGTGACGCCGGCGCGACTACCAGCATGGATATCCTGAGCGAGGGCTCGCCGAAGCTGCTCTCGATCCTGAAGCCGTGCCTGCCGTTCGTCGATTGGTTCATGCCGAATGCCGAGCAAGCGTGCAAGTTGACGGACACGCGCACTCCTGAAGAGGCTGCGATTCAACTGCTGCTCTTCGGTGTCGGCGGAGTTGTTCTCACGATGGGCGCCGAGGGCAGCCTGTTGACGACAGCGCGCGGCCGGGTGCATCTGGCGGCGCATGATGTTGAAGTCGTCGACACTTCGGGATGCGGCGACGCGTATTGCGCCGGGTTCATTCGCGCGCTGCGGCTCGGATGGACGCTGTCGGAATGCATGAAGCTCGGCAACGCGGCGGCGGCGTTGGTGGCGCAAGGCCTTGGCTCCGACGCCGGCATCCGCGATCTCGACGACACCGTGCGCTTCATGCGCCAAACGCCATTGCGTTCCAGCTGACGCGCTCGCAGGAATAGGAATATGAAAACTCAAATCTCGCGCCGCACATTTATGGTGGGAAGTCTCGCGGCTGGCTTCGCGCTGGCCGTGATGCCGGTGTCGGCCGATACGATCACGACGGACACCAACGGGTTGATCGCCGCCGAGGTGAGGATTCCAGTCGCGGGCGGCACGATCCCCGGATACTGCGCGCTGCCGGCGGTTGGCGGATCTTTCCCGACAGTGTTGGTGGTGCACGAGATTTTTGGCGTCCACGAACATATCAGGGACATTTGCCGCCGCCTCGCGAAGCTTGGCTACTTCGCAGTCGCGCCGCTGCTCTTTTCGCGTGAAGGCGACGTCGCGAGCATGAGTGACGTGCAGGAGATCATCGCGAAGGTCGTGGCCAAGGTTCCCGACAAGCAGGTTGCTTCCGATCTCGACGCAACCGTGGCATGGGCGGCGAAGGGCAACCGTAAAGCTGACATCACGAGACTCGGCATCACCGGCTTCTGCTGGGGTGGGCGTCAGGTCTGGCTCTATGCCGCGCACAACCCATCGCTGAAAGCGGGAGTCGCGTGGTATGGGCCGCTGGAGACTCCGAAGTCTGACCTCAGGCCCGAGAATCCGATCGACCTGGTGAATCAAATCAATGTACCGATCCTCGGTCTGTACGGCGGCAAGGATATGGGAATCCCCATCGCGCAGATCGAGCAGATGCGTGCCGCGCTCAAGGCAGCCGGCAAGCCGTCAGAAATCGTGATCTATCCCGACGCCGGGCATGGCTTCAACGCCGACTATCGTCCCAGCTACAACCCGCAAGCCGCGAAAGATGGTTGGCAGCGGATGCTAGCCTGGTTCAAGGACCACGGCGTAGCGTGAAATTTCATTATTGGCGACTGACTATTGAAGTAGCTAATCAGCTCGGATACGGCGGGCCGTTTGCCAGTACCTGCGCTAGCGATTTGTCATAGCCATAGATGTCGTCGAAGAACCTTACTTCGCCGTCGGGTTCGACTACTGCCGTACTATAGAGAATGAGTACTGGAATAGGTTTGTCCAGATTGACTTGTACAGTGGTATCGCCGTTCATCGTCGCGCGAATTTTATCCATCGTCCATTCTGGCTTGTTGCGCAGTACCCACGCCGCCAACGCCGGAGGATCTTCCAGCCGGATGCATCCATGACTGAAGTCGCGACGTGACCGCGAGAACAATTCCTGTTCCGGCGTACCGTGCAGATAAACGTTGTATTGATTGGGAAAAATGAACTTCACCAGGCCGAGCGCATTCTTGGGCCCCGGCAACTGCCGCGCATTCAGCGATCCGGATCGAAGCCCTTCGATGACATCGTCCGAGGCCGGCGAGGAAGGAACAACGTTGCCGCTCGCATCCACGACTTCGAATCCATGAGACGCGAGGTAATTGGGATCGCGACGCGTCTTGGGGACCAGTTCGTTGCGCTGAATCGAGAGCGGGACCAGCCAGTACGGCCGGAAGATTACATACTTCATGGTCTGCGCGAACACCGGTGTCTGCGTACGCATCGCCTTGCCGACGACGACCCTCATCGTAAGGAACGGCGCCGACTGACGCCGCAATGTACGTAGTCGAAACTCCGGGATGTTCACGACGATTGGCGGCTCTGGAAAATTGGGTGGTATCCAGCGATATCGCTCGAGCGTGAGTTGAAGTTGCTGCACGCGCATTTTGAGCGGGACGTTCAACTCGGTCACGGTGCCCTTACCCAATACGCCGTCGGTGTCGAGGCCATGACGTTTCTGGAAATGTTTCACGGCGTCGACGATGGCACCCTTGTACAGCGTCGGGTCGGTGGGCAGGTCGGCATTGGCAGGCAGGTCGCCGAGCTGGTGCAAGCGCGCTACCAGTTGAGGTGTCGCATCAAATGTAGTTCCCGGGCGGATGCCCTTTTGCGGCACGGGTATCAGTGGGGTGTCCGGCGAGATCGCCATTTTCGTGTAAGTGAGGAGAGCATCCTCGGCGCGTCGATAACCATCGTAAGACGGTTCGACCTTGGCGAGGACCGCGGGAATGTCCGAGGACGGCAGCACCTGCGTTCTCAGCTCGTCGGCGACATCAAGTCGCTGGGCGCCTATGGTGAGACCGAACTTGAAGTGCTGGGGGTTCACCCTTCCCACATCGAGGTCGGAAATGTAGCGCATCGCGGAAACCGTCAGCGCCAGATCGATATGCGCAAGGTCGGTGTCGGATGGCTTCGGCGCCGTCGGCTGAAGCCTGGCGAGCCGCGCGTCCCATCGCGAGGCGTCGTAGTCCTCGGGGTTGAGACCCTTGGTCGCCGCCTGTTGCAGGATCAGTATCATCGAGACGGCTTGAGGGCTGGCCTTGCCGTTCTGGATCCACGCCAGCGAGTTGCCACCGGCGGCGTAGAATTTTTTTACATCGTCACGAAAGTTGCTGAAGTTCGGCCAGCGCAAATCGGGCAACGTGCCGGCTGCGATCAGAGCATTGAGATCGCCGGGGCCTTGCGGCGCGGTGATCGCAGCCGGCGCTGCATTCGTCGTCGGCGCGGCTGCAGGAGAGCCGACGGCAAACGCCCGGCGGGCGACGGCGACGCAGCAGACCACTGCGATCAATGCCGCCGTCAGCCTGGATTGGTATTTCTTCATGCTTGCATGTCCCTCGCGGTGACACTGTTACATAGGTGGCGCGGGAGTTCGCCGCAAGAGCGGCGCCGCGAGCGAATTTGCGACAACCGGCGGGCAGCCGTACTCTCAGGAGAGAGCTTTTCTCGTCATCGATGCTATGATCGAGGTTTTCCGCACAGGATAGAAATGCCCAGTATCGCGACCTGGATTCGCCAATGCGACGAACATTGGTTCGCAGTTATATTCAGCCGTTATCCGCATCTGTCGGTGCATAATGCTCGGTTGCATCCGGTTGACCTGGGGCAGATGGATGCGTTGCTGTTGACGGGAGGCGGTGATATCTCGGCCGCCTTTTTGCGTCAGGCGATCCCCGAGCCGTCGCTGATTGTCGACACTGATTGCGAGCGCGATGAGTGGGAGTTCAGGGCCACCAGCGACATGCTTCATTCCGGGAAGCCTATCCTCGCTATTTGCCGAGGGGTGCAGGTGCTGAATGTCGCGCTCGGCGGCACGCTGCATATTGATATTCCCGGCCATGACAATTTCGAAAGAGTGAACGTCCAGCCGCTGCGGCATAGCGAGAAGGCGATTCACCGATTCGAGGCGGTGAACAGTTCACATCACCAGGCGCTCGAGCGGTTGGCCGCTGGACTTGAAGTCGAGGCCTGGTCAGCCAGCGACGGGATTGTCGAGCAGGCGCGGCTGCGATCGCATCGTTACGCGATGGGCGTGCAATATCATCCCGAGCGGGATTCACTTTATCTACCACTGTTCGCCGAGTTCTTCGATCGAGTGCGCAACGGCGGCTAGCTTTTCGCGTCGTGCTTTGAGGGTGTGTTAGATGCTTACGGTCCGAGTCGGTTGCAGTATTCACTTTCAATGCGATTCCTCCGCGACCGTTATCCTGTTGGTTAATCCTCGACACGATCCGGATCGCCCTATACGCCAGGAAAATCTCGACTTCGGCGCCAGGAAGTCAGAAGCGTTCACCGACGCGGATGGCAACGTTGCGTATCGAGTGCTCCTTGAAGCTGGACTGAACAAGATTGAGCACGACGCGCTGGTCGAGGTGACAACGGCGTCCGACAAGGCCGAGCAATTCGGTAACGCCCCGATGGTCGCGACCCTCGACACCGCCTTTCTGCGTTACCTGCTGCCGAGCCGATATTGCGATTCAGACAAACTGTTCGCATTCGCCCGCGAGAAGTTCGGACATATATATGAGGCCGGCGAGCAGGTGCAGGCCATCTCGGACTGGGTCCATAACAACATCGAGTATCGCTTCGGTTCCGGACGGCCGGATATCTCCGCCGCGCAAGTGATCGAGCGGGGCTACGGCGTGTGCCGCGATTTTGCTCATTGCACCATTGCGCTCTGCCGCGCCCTGAACCTGCCCGCGCGATACGTCACCGGTCATTTGCCCGACATAGGACACGTCGATCCCGGCTCGCCGATGGATTTTCATGCGTACAGCGAAGTGTACCTGGGCGACCAATGGCATGTATTCGATGCCCGCTACAACGAACCGCGGATCGGCAGAATAAAGATCGCGCAAGGCCTCGACGCGGTCGAGTGCGCCTTTGCGACTGTCTATGGGCCGGCGAAACTTAACAGGTTCGAGGTATGGGCCTACCAGGTCGATCCTGACCAGGTATCACTAGGCGATCCGATAGACCTATCGAAGCGGTTGGACGGTTCCGAAGAAATCAAGACGTAGCCGAATCCTACCCAATCAACCCGTCCGCGTTCTCCTGGTCCGCGAGACTCACATCTAGCTCGTAGGCCATACGCCGGTCGCCGCCGCCGCTTTTATAGACGCCCGACACGGGAGGTAGGTCATTGTAGTCTCTGCCGACGGCGACGCGGATGTGTCGAATCATCGTGCGCGTTCGATGCGTCGGATCGAATCCGGTCCATCCCGTTCCGGGCAAAAGCGCCTCGATCCACGCATGGCTCGCCAGCTCGGGAGGAGGAGAGTTAGGCTTGCGGCGAGGGTCGGGTGCGAGATAACCGGAGACGTAGCGCGCAGGAATCCCGGCCAGCCGGAGCAGGCCGATACTGAGATGCGCGAAGTCCTGGCATACTCCACCGCCCGTCGTGAGGATGTCGTCAACTGTCGAGTGGACGTGCGTGGTGCCGCCGTCGTAGCCAAATTGATTGCGCACGTAAAGCACCATGCGCTCGGTGTACGCCGTTACATCCTCCGAGAGTTGCGGCCGCACTGACCAGAAAAATTTCTTCAGGCGATCGCTGAACGGCACATAGCGGCTCGGATCCAGAAACTCCGCGTACTCCTTCATCCGCGCCGAATCGCCCGCCAGGTAGTCGTGAATCGTGATCCGATCCGACGGCTGAGCCGGTATCACGAACCGGTCCACGACCGAAGTCGAGCTGATAACCAGCTCTTTGTGCGGCGGCCGGATATCTATCGAATGCGTGAGGTTGCCGAAACTGTCTTGATACTCGCTGATCTCGGCGTCTGGCGTTACATCCAGCCTGAAGGCGACGCGCTTCTGATCCGGCCCGTCCAGTGGAGTGAGGCGCACGTCGTTGTGCGAATGAGAAGCGGGGCGTTCGTAGACGTATCGAGTGACGTGTTTTATGCGGAATCGCATGCGATCAGTGAACTCAAACTATAGCTGTGCTTCGGCACTTGCTCAACGACGTTCGTACGCGATGGTTCGCGGCGCTTTCACGCGATGGGTTCATCATGCTTTAGATACAAATTCGAGCGAATGATTCAGCCTACTCGAAAAGACACGAGAGAAATATGACTCTGAACAGCCTTCTGATCGCCAACCGCGGCGAAATTGCAATCCGCATCATGCGCGCCGCCGCCGAGATGGGTATCCGCACTGTCGCGGTTTTCCCCGAGGACGACTCCAGTTCGCTGCACACGCGCAAGGCCGACGAGGCGCGCCGCCTCACCGGCGTCGGCGCGGCCGCGTACCTTGACGGCGATCAGATAATCGCACTGGCCAAAGAAGCGGGCTGCGACGCGATCCATCCCGGCTACGGCTTTCTCAGCGAGAACGCCGCCTTCGCCCGCCGATGCGCCGCGGCCGGCATCACCTTCGTCGGCCCCCGCGCCGAGATACTCGAACTCTTCGGCGACAAGGTGCAGGCGCGCGCGCTGGCCGGGCGATGCGGCGTGCCAATTCTGCGCGGCACCTCGGGGCCGACGAGCCTCGACGACGCGCGCAATTTTTTCTCGAGGCTGGGCGACGGTGCTTCGATGATGATCAAAGCGCTCGCCGGCGGCGGTGGCCGCGGCATGCGCGCGGTCTCGCGCCTCGATGATGTCGACGAGGCCTACAAGCGCTGCCAGTCCGAGGCGCGCGCGTCGTTCGGCAACGGCGATGTGTTCGTCGAGCAGCTGATGCCCCGCGCTCGCCACATCGAAGTGCAGATCATCGGCGACGGCTCGGGCAACGTGAGTCATCTGTGGGAGCGCGAATGCAGCATCCAGCGCCGCAATCAGAAGATCGTCGAGATAGCGCCGAGCCCGGGACTTCACCCCGCCATTCGCGATCGGCTGACGACCGCGGCGGTGCGGATGGCGCGCGAGGTGCGTTACGACAATCTCGGCACCTTCGAGTTCCTCGTCAACGCCGACGCGTCCGCGAATAACGACGAGGCCGGCTTCGCCTTCATCGAGGCCAACCCGCGCCTCCAGGTCGAGCACACCGTCACCGAAGAAGTGACCGGCATCGATCTCGTCAGGACGCAGATTCTTCTCGCCGCCGGCCGCACGCTCGCTGACCTCGGGATGCAACAGGCTGACATTCCCAAGCCGCGCGGCTTCGCGATGCAGGTGCGAATCAACATGGAATCGATGCGCGCCGACGGCAGCGCCAGGCCGGCCGGCGGAACGATCACTGCCTTCGAGGCGCCGTCGGGACCGCGCGTGCGCACCGATTCGTTCGCCTACGCCGGATACACGACCAGCCCGAATTTCGATTCGTTGCTCGCCAAGCTCATCGCGCATTCGCACTCGGCCGACTTCGCCGACGTGGTGACGAAGACCTATCGCGCGCTGTGCGAATTCAGAATCGAGGGCGTGCCGACCAACATCGGATTTCTGCAAAGCCTGCTGCAGCACCCCGACTTCATCGCCAATCGCGTGTACACGCGCTTCGTCGAGGACAATATCGCGGCGCTCGTCGGCAGCGCCGAGTCCGGCCATCGCCGCTTGTTTTTCGACCGTCAAGTGGCAACGGCTCCCAGAGCGGCCGAGCAAGCAGGCGGCCGTCGCGCTGGCGCAAAGATTGACGCGAGCGATCCGCTCGCCGTTCTCCATCACGGCAAGTCCGGCAGCGACGCGCCCTCGCCAATCGCGACGACCGCTACCGTCGTCACGCCGAAGATTCACGACATCGCTGCACCCGAGAACACGGTTGCGATCGAGGCGCCGATGCAGGGCACGATCGTTTCCGTCGATGTCAGTGAAGGCGATCGCGTTCATCGCGGCCAGCAAATGTTCGTCATGGAAGCGATGAAGATGGAACACGTCATCGCCGCCGACCAGAGCGGAATCGTGCGCCGCATCACCGTCGCTGCGGGCGACGCGATCTTCGAGGGCCATCCGCTCGCTTTCATCGAGGAGGCTGACGTCGAAGCCGCGCAAAGTGCAGAAACTCAGGACGTTGATCTCGATCGCGTGCGTCCCGATCTTGCCGAAGTGGTCGAGCGTCACGCGCTCGGATTCGACGCGGCGCGTCCCGACGCGGTTGCGCGCCGGCGCAAGACCGGCCAGCGCACCACTCGCGAAAATATCGACGACCTCTGCGACCCTGGCACCTTCGTCGAATACGGCCCGCTGGTTATAGCGGCCCAGCGGCGCCGCCGCACGATCGAGGACCTCATCAAGAACACCCCGGCCGACGGAATGGTCGCTGGCATCGGGCGCGTCAATGGCGATCTGTTCGATGAATCCAAAGCGCAATGCATCCTCATGTCCTACGACTACACCGTCCTCGCTGGCACGCAGGGCCAACAGAACCATCGCAAGAAAGATCGCATGTTCGAAATCGCGCAGAAATCGCGCCTGCCGGTCGTCTTCTTCACCGAGGGCGGCGGCGGACGCCCCGGCGATACCGACGGACTGGGCGTCGCCGGCCTCGACTGCTTGGCGTTCAGCTATTGGGGCAGGTTGAGCGGCCTCGTACCTCTCGTCGGCATCAACTCGGGCCGCTGCTTTGCCGGCAACGCAGCATTGCTCGGATGTTGCGATGTAGTAATCGCGACTGAAGGATCGAACATCGGAATGGGCGGTCCTGCGATGATCGAAGGCGGCGGACTGGGTATCTTCCGCCCCGAAGAAGTAGGACCGATGGACGTGCAAGTAGCTAATGGCGTAGTAGACATTCCGGTCGCCGACGAAGCCGAAGCAGTACAGGTCGCCAGGAAGTACCTATCCTACTTCCAGGGCGGAGTTCCCGACTGGCTATGTGCCGATCAGCGCTTGTTGCGCACCATCATCCCCGAGAACCGGCTGCGCATCTACGACGTTCGTGCGGTCATCGAGACCCTCGCCGACGCCGGCTCGGTGCTCGAGGTTCGCCGCCATTTCGGCCCCGGCATGGTGACTTCGCTCATCAGGATCGAAGGCCGCCCCGTCGGACTCATCGCCAATAACCCCGTCCATCTCGCCGGCGCCATCGACAGCAACGGCGCCGACAAGGCTGCCCGCTTCATGCAGCTCTGCGACGCCTTCGACATCCCGCTGCTTTTTTTGTGCGACACTCCCGGCATCATGGTCGGCCCCGAAGTCGAGAAGACCGCCCTGGTGCGCCACGCGTCGCGGATGTTCGTGACGGGCGCGAATCTCAGCGTCCCGTTTTTCACGATCATATTGCGCAAGGGCTACGGACTGGGTGCGCAGGCGATGGCGGGTGGTAGCTTCAAGGCGCCCATTTTCACCATCGCATGGCCGACCGGCGAGTTCGGCGGAATGGGACTCGAAGGTGCGGTGAAACTCGGCTATCGCAACGAACTCGCCGCCGTCGACGACCCCGAGAAACGCAAGGCGCTGTTCGACGAGATGGTCGATCGCATGTATCGCCACGGCAAGGCGGTGAACACCGCGTCACACTTCGAAATCGACGACGTTATCGATCCGCTCGACTCGCGCAAATGGATCGTCGCGGGCCTTCGCTCGGCCCCCCCTAAGGCCCCGCGCGCCGGCAAGAAGCGGCCCAACATCGACACCTGGTGATACCGTCTCGCGCGCCGCATCCCGGCGCGCGGCTTGCGACTCCGCCATCGATAATAAATCATCAGTGCATGAGTGAGATCGAAGCCGAACCAACGACCGTCGCGCCGAGCCCAACGATTGCGTCTCCACCACCGCCGCCTGCCGCGCCTGCGCCTGCGCCCGATTGGATGAGCCGGCTCCAGGCGGATCTGCTGCGCCGCCTCCTGATAGTCGGCGCTCTCTGCGTGCTCGTGACGATCGGTCTGTTCCTGACCAACTACAGCCGCGTCTACGCGCTCTACTACTGGAGCGCGATGTTCCCGATCTTCGGCGTCGTCTGCCTGTGGCACGAGCTGCTCGGCCCAAACCCGAATCCCGGGCCGGCGTGGAAGACCATCCTGCGCCAGGTGCTGCACTGGATCGGGCCGATCGTCGCGGTGCAGATAATTTTCCTGCAACTCGAGCGCGGCCAGATGGCCGCTGACGCGGTCGCGCTCGTCACGCTCGTGATTCTCGCCGTCACCTGCTTCATGGCCGGTGTGCATATGGACCCCACTTTCTTCTGGGTCAGCATCGCACTCGGATTTGCCGCGGTGATCGGAACCGAGGTCGAAGCCTACATCTGGATTCTCGCCGCGCTGGCAATCGTCGCGCTCGCGATCACCGTATTCGCCGCAACCGCGCTGCGCCGCCGCCGGACCCAACCCGTGCCCGCGGCAGGATAGGCTCCTCGATGCTCGCAAAAATCCGTCGCAACATCGTGGCGGGAATACTCACTTTCATTCCCATCGGGATAACCATCTGGGTAATCAACTTCCTGGTCGGAATCCTGGTCGCGCTCGGCAGCCCGTTCGTCAACGCCTTCATGTCCCCGCTGCGGATTCATTTGCCCGCGCTCGCTGCCGCCCTTTCTGCGCCCTGGTTTCAAGGCACCATCTCGGTCGCAATCGTTCTCGTCGCCCTCTACATTCTCGGCGAGATCGCCGCTGCCGTCGCCGGCCGGCGTTTGCTCGGTGCGTTCGACTACCTCATGGCGCGAATCCCCGTGGTGCAATCCATCTACGGTGCCGCGCGCCAACTCGTCACCAGTTTTCAGACCCGCCCCGGCAGCTCCCAGCGCGTCGTATTGATCGAATTTCCGTCGCCCGAAATGAAAACCGTCGGCCTCGTCACCAGGATTTTCAACGACGCCGACACCGGCGAGGAAATCGCCGCCGTTTACGTGCCGACCACGCCAAATCCTACCTCCGGCTACATGGAACTGGTGCCGGTCAGCCGCCTTGTCATGCTCGACTGGACCATCAACGAAGCGATGACCTTCATCATGTCGGGTGGCGCTGCTGCCCCGCCGAAATTGAACTATTCCAAGAATGCTCCAGCCAAACTGGTAGGCGAAAAACGGGCGAAACGCGAATAGTATGTAAGTAATGCCGTCTTACTATTCGGACGGCTTCAAACGTACCAACAAATACACCGAAGACATTTTCGGTATGAGATTTGCTGCCTCAGAAAAGAAGATTGGCTGCTCATTCCCAATAGCCAATGAGAGGTGGAAAAA
>Ga0302326_10027695_pt1 | contig 11425 bp, 10 predicted proteins | sample Palsa_T0_3_FD_202264 | JGI IMG/M metagenome (GOLD analysis project Ga0302326, IMG submission 202264) | Peat permafrost microbial communities from Stordalen Mire near Abisko, Sweden - Palsa_T0_3 | ecosystem: Environmental > Terrestrial > Soil > Palsa > Peat permafrost | place: Sweden: Abisko...
CCGTGGAAGCCTGGGCTTAATTACATAAACCCAAATCGCCCCCACTTGTCGCCACTTACCAGTTTATTCTCTTCCGGCAAGGGGGCAAAGTCCACCTCTATGTGGACGCTCTGTCTAATCAGATGTGAGCATCCCAATAGAGTTTCCGGAATGCGGGAGCGAAGGTTCATTTTTCTTTCGGGAAGGTCCGATTGTCCCCGGAGCGGCCGGCCCGAAGCAGGGGTTTGGCGAACCGTAACCGAATGATAGAACAGCCTTTTGACCGGAGTTGTCACCGCCGCCCCGCGACCCTGGTCTGCTGCAAATAATTATGCTCTGCCGGAATGGAACGGCTCCCTTTTTTGAACTCTGATCGACTCGACGTATGATGCTAGAGGGCCGATGGCCCGCAACCTGTATGAAATTGGGCCTGCGATAGAGCACTCGATGGTAACTGGCAATTTGAAAAGCGATCTTAATCCTGCGGGCCTGTCCCATCGCCAGAGCGATCACCTGACTCCTCTACCAGTGACCAAGCCGGGCAACATCCTGCTGGTGCGATTCAGCGCACTGGGCGACGTCATTCAGACCCTGCCTATCCTGACTATGCTGCGCGACGGCTTCCCCGAGGCCAAAATCGGCTGGGCCATCGACACCGAGCTGGCGCCGGCAATCGAGGGCCATCCCGCACTTGATTATGTCCATCGCTGCTCGCGCCGCAGTTGGTCGCGGGCGCTGTCCAACCCCGCGAAGTGGTCAACGGCGGCGCGCGAGTTCCAGGCTTTCGTGGACGAGGTGCGAGCGGTCCGTTACGACGTTTCCATCGATGCCCAGGGGTTGTTCAAGACTGCGCTGCTTCCGTATCTGGCGGGGGTGAAACGCCGCATCGGCTTCAGGCACGGGCGCGAATTCAGCAGCGTATTCTATACCGAACGGCATTTGCGCCGGGGCAAATACTTCGATCCGGCGGTCTGCCATCTGGAACACATGGCGCATCTGGCCCACAGCATCGGAGCCGGCGATGTGCGTTATACGATTGAACCGCCGCGCGTGAGCGACAGCGCCAGGCAGCGGGTTGCCGAGCTGCTGGACGGAGCGTTTGCAAAGAATGCGCCGCTGGTCGCTATGGCGCAGGCCACGCAATGGGTGAGCAAACATTGGCCGGACGAGTATTGGGTCACGTTGATCTCGCAGTTGCTGGCGGAGACGGATTTGAATTTGATTGTGCAAGGGTCGGCAGCCGATGCGCCCGCCGGTGAGCGGATTCTGCGGGCGGTTCCGCAGGCGTTACTCGAGGGGCGGCTTTGCAATCTGTTTGGCAAGCTGCCGATCCCGGAGATGTACGCGCTCTACGAGCGAGTGCATGCCGCGGTTGGATCGGACAGCGCTCCGTTGCACATCGCAGGCGCGATGGGTGTGCCGGTGCTGGTCGGGATCTACGGGCCCACCGGGTATCGCCGGACGCCGCCGATTGGCAGCCCGCATATCAAGTTGTTCTCCAGCGAGGGCGAGCTGGCGTGCCAGCCGTGTCACAAGCGCGTCTGCCCGCTTGGCACGGATGAGTGCATGAAGCGCGTTCGCCCGGAGGAAGTGTTTCAGACGCTGCTTTACGGGCTGACGGAAGCGGGGATTGTGTTTCACAGCAAGAGCGCTGCGGTGGTGCGGTGAATGGCGGGGGTAAGGCCCGAGCGATGCGACACAATAGCTGGTCTCGTTTGTTAGAGCTCGTTTCGCAAATGATTTTCGATTTGTATCAGGGCGCGACTTTACTCGTGCCGCAGGAAGCACAGCAGACATCAGGGCTTTAGCCCCTGACGAAGAAACTCCTTAGGGGCTAAAGCCCCAAGTCATTCTTGGTCCGTTACGGCACGGCTGAAGCCGTGCCCTGTTACAAATCAAGGTTCGCTCAATGCGCATAATCTCAAATGCACCTCATGATGTTGTAGCGGTTTCGTTACCATGCTGAATCTCCCCAAACTCGCCGCAGCCGAATTCCACGCGGAGCCGTTTGAATATCTGCTGGTTGACGATTTCCTACAGCCGGATTGCAAGCAGGCGATTGTGGAAGATTTCCCGCGCGTCGAAAAATCCGGCAGCTTTCCGCTGTCGCGGGTCAGCTTCGGACCGGCGTTCAAGCAGCTGACGGACGAATTGCTTGGTCCGGATTTCGCCGCTGCCGTGGGCGCAAAGTTTTCCCTCGACCTGAGTCAATATCCAACGATGCTGACGGTGCGCGGCCAGTCCGATGCTTCGGACGGACAGATCCATACCGACTCGAAAGACAAAGTTATTACCGTGCTGCTCTATCTCAACCCCGATTGGGAGAGCAGCGGAGGCCGGTTACGCCTGTTGCGCTCGAAAAATCTGGAAGACTACGTCGCGGAAGTGCCGCCCACGATGGGCAGCCTCATCATCTTCAAGCGCGGCGACCGCTCCTGGCACGCTCACAAGCCCTTCGACGGCAAGCGCATGAGCCTGCAAATGAACTGGGTGAAGAGCGACAGGTATCTGCGCAAGGAACGCTTCCGCCACGAGGTCAGCTCGTTCGTCAAGGGACTGGTCGGGCGGAAAAGCAATGAAGGGTGAGAATCTCGGGGTACCCTGCTTTTCAGGAATGCCCAGCTTTTGAAGGGGCACGCCTTCAGGCGTGCCGACCAGAGGTACTCGTGAATCTGGCTTTAGCCACTGGGGGAACTCTCACTCAGGGCCTAAAGGCCAACCCTCTTGGCTTCCTATCGGCACGGCTACAGCCGTGCCCCTTCAAAGACAGGTTCAGCTCTACATTGGAACCGATCACATTGCGGCCTCATTCACCAACGCGGCTGCATCGCAATCCATGACGACCAAGACCGGCGGTCCGCCGCTTTCCGTAACCATCGTCGCGCAGAATGAAGAACGGACGATTGCAGCGGTGCTCGCTGCGGTTATCGAGATCGCGGACGAGATCGTCTTCCTCGACAGCGGCTCCACGGATCGCACGGTTGAAATCGCAAAGAGCTTCGTGGTGCGCTTCTATCACCAGGATTGGCTCGGCTATGCTGAGCAGAAGAATAAAGCAATCGATCTGGCGTCAGGCGAGTGGATTCTCAGTCTCGATGCGGATGAAGTTCTGACACCGGCGCTGCTGATGGAAATCCGCGACCTCATGCAACGCGGCATTTCCGACGATATCGCCGGTTTCAAAATACCCCGCGTTCTTTACATCGGCGATTCACCAGTCAAAGGCGGCGGCTTTTATCCTGATGCGCAATTGCGGCTGATTCGAAAAGGCAAGGGCCGTTTCCAGCCGCGCGTGGTACATGAGTCGATCTCGGTGGAGGGCCGAGTCCGGCAACTGAAAAATGACATGCTGCACTACGCCTACAAGGACGTCGAGCAATTTGCCCGGACGATGGATCGATACGCGCGCCTAAGCGCCCGCCAGTACTTCGAGCACGAAAACACCGCATGGCGCAGGAGTCGGCTGAACGAAATCCTCAACCCGCTATGGACTTTCTTTTATCGGCAAATTATTCGCGGCGGTTTCCTGCACGGCGCGCTGTGCTGGCGGCTGAATGTGATTTATGCCGGTTATGTCCGCAAGAAGGTCAAGTATTTTCGCCAACTGCAGGATGAGCACGAAATCGTGACCTAGAGCGGATTGCCTTTCGTTACAGGCGGCAGAGCGAACCTTGGCTTCGCGGTTGCAACCGCGATCTATCTGTTTCCGCCGCGCGGGCTGCGATTCTCTAGTGGCAGCGAGAGCGGCTGCTACCAGGACAATGCCCTTCGGCATGCGCCGCCCTCTTGCCCCACTCCGAGCAAGAACCTGCACGGAAAAGGCTCGGAGCGGAAATCCTATTGACCACGAAGTGCCGTGTCCAGACCACTGACGACCACTCCCATCGCGCCACTTTTAGGCTTGCGGATTGGCACGACAGTTTTTCAACATGAGACTTAGGACACGCCCCGAAACCGCTTTGCCACCGGCCGGCATTCTTTGGCGTGTTAGACTTTCCATAGACCTCTGTATGGCTCAAATTCAGCGCAGGAAGACTTATACGGCGACGGTTGGCGGCGTTCGCGTCGGCAGCGATGCACCTATCGTGGTGCAGTCGATGACCAACACCGATACCGCCGACGTCGACGGCACTATCCGCCAGTGCATGGCGCTGGCCCGCGCCGGCTCCGAACTGGTGCGCGTCACCGTCAACAATGACGCCGCTGCCGAAGCCGTGCCGCACATCGTCGACGGACTCGACCGCCTAGGCGTTCCCGTTCCCATCATCGGCGACTTCCACTACAACGGGCACATCTTGCTGAAGAAGTATCCCGCATGCGCGCGGACGCTAGCCAAGTACCGCATCAATCCCGGTAACGTTTCCATCGGCAAGAAGGACGACAACAACTTCCTCGCCATGATCGAGGTCGCGATCGAGAACGACAAGCCGGTGCGCATCGGCGTCAACTGGGGCTCGCTCGACCAGTCGCTGCTGACGCGGCTGATGGATGCGAACTCCAAGCTCGACGAACCCAAGGACGCGCGCGAAGTCACCATGGAAGCGATGGTGCAAAGCGCGCTTCGCTCCGCCGAGCTCGCCGTCAGCTACGGCATGAAGCCCGAGCAGATCATCCTGAGCGCCAAAGTCAGCGGTGTGCAGGACCTCATCGACGTTTATCGCGAGCTCTCGCGGCGTTGCGAATATCCGCTGCATCTCGGCCTCACTGAAGCGGGCATGGGCGCGAAGGGCATCGTCGGCTCGACTGCTGCGCTCGGCGTCCTGATGCAGGAAGGTATCGGCGACACAATTCGCGTCTCGCTCACGCCCGCGCCTAACGGCGATCGCACCGAAGAGGTTACGGTCGCGCAGCAGATTCTGCAGTCGATGGGCATTCGCAGCTTCACCCCGCAAGTCACCGCCTGTCCAGGTTGCGGCCGCACCACCAGCACCTTCTTTCAGGAGATGGCCGAGCAAATCGAGAGCTACCTGCGCGAGCAGATGCCGGTGTGGAAGACGCGCTACTCCGGCGTGGAAGAGATGAAGGTCGCGGTGATGGGATGCATCGTCAACGGGCCGGGCGAGTCGAAGCATTCCAACATTGGCATCTCGCTGCCGGGAACGTTCGAGGAGCCGAAAGCGCCGGTCTACGTCGATGGCCGCCTGATGCTGACCCTCAAGGGCGATCACATCGTCGCCGAATTCATCAAGATCGTCGACAACTACGTCGAGTCACACTATACCGCCAAAGAGCAGAAGCTGGTCGCGATCGGCAATTAGCAATGGCCGTTAGCAATTAGCTTTTGGGCTCGTGCGACCGTGCCATCCACCACTTCCATGGTCTGGACAATGCACTTCTGGGCCGCTAGCCTTTACTGCGCGCTTCGGGGAAATCGCAACGGGGGCTGCCGTGGACTCGTTTACAATGGCCGATGCTTCGTTCGCACTACTCTGCGTAGTCGTTATGGTCGCAGTCTTCACCGTCATAGCCCTCATACTGTTTGTACGAAGAGTGTGGCCGAGTCGGAGTGAAAGGCAAACACGCCGCCGCAACCCAGACAAGATTCACCAACGGCTCGCACAAATCACAAGAAAGTGAACGGTAAGAGATCGGCTCAGCGTCGAGCTTGGTCCCGCACAGCCGTGCATGCCCGGCACACGCGGCTGAGGGCGCGGAAGCCGGCCAGCGTAATACCAGGCGAGAGATAGTGCGGCTTCACCGGCTCGTCGCGCAGCAGGTCGGTGCTGAGATACTTCTTGTTGTCATCGGCAAAGACAGTGGCGACGACAGCATCATCACCCAGACTGTCTTGCACTTTCACCGCAGCCAGGAAATTTGCGCCTGAGCTGATTCCCACCGCCAGTCCCAGTTCCCCGGCAAGCTTCTGCGCCATCAGGATGGAATCGCCGTCGGAGACGTCGATCACCTGCTCCAGTTGTTCCAGATGGAGGATGGCGGGCACGAACTCGTCAGAGATGCCTTGAATGCGATGCTGCCCGATCTTGCAGCCGGTGGCCAGCGTGGGCGATTCCGCCGGCTCCATGGGATAGATTCGCGTGGCGGGCGTCATCTTCTTCAGAAATCGTCCCACACCCATCACCGTTCCGCCAGTGCCCACGCCGGCGACAAAGGCGTAGGCGGTCAAGCCTTCATACTTCAGTTGCCAATAGAGCTCCGGGCCGGTGGTCTGCTCGTGGGCCTCCACGTTGGCGGTGTTGGAGAACTGGCGCGGGAGGAAAACGTCGTCACGCTGCGCGGCCAGCTCCTCGGCCATGCGAATGCTGCCTAGAAATCCGCCTTGCGCCTTGGTGACCGGCACGATGCTGGCGCCCAGGCTGTGAATCAGGTCCATGCGCTCGCGGCTCATCCAGTTGGGCATGAAGATGGTGACTGCGTGCCCCAGCGCGCGGCCAAGCGCGGCGAAGGAGATGCCGGTGTTGCCGCTGGTGGCTTCGACGATGGTGTTGCCCGGACGGATGCGGCCCTCGGCATAAGCCTGGCGCAGGATGTGCAAGGCCATCCGGTCCTTGATGCTGCCGGTAAAGTTCATCTGCTCGCATTTAGCGTGGATGGTGCGCTGGCGGCCGCGGATCTCGTAGTCGATGGCCAGCAGCGGCGTGTTGCCGATGATGCTTTCCAGGCCGGCGAAGCGGGCGGCGACGGATTCGAGGGCGAGAGGTGTCAGTGTCATGATGGCTCGGGCCGGAGTTCCAGCACTCTCAGTTTGAACCGGAGTAACGAAGTGCGAAGCGAGGTTCGTCACATGCTAGTGTGATGAGAACACAACGATGCGGGGCGGTTTGCCCAACCCTCTCAGGCTGACTCGACCTAAGCAAATAGTAGACTATCAGCGCTTATAGGGAAGCTCACCAAAGCTACAACGGACGGCGGCAATCGCTAAAGAGGCTGTAGATTACGGAAATTCGCCTAGCTTCGAAAGTACCGCGCTACTTTGTTTTCTCTCACGGGTTAAAGATTCTGTTCCAACAATTTTGTTCCTATAACTTTGAGGAGGAAGGCATGACCAGGAACCTTCTGAAGTTGTTATTAGGCGCTGTGGTGCTTTGCGCGGGCATAACCATCGCGCAGCAGCCGGCGCAAAACGTCAACCCCCACCGTCACCCCAATCTATCTGCAGCGCAGCGACTCTCTGAACAGGCGTATCAAAAGATCATAGCCGCACAAAAAGACAATGAATGGGACATGCAAGGCCACGCGGCGAAGGCCAAGGACCTGCTCGATCAGGCGAACCAGCAACTCAAACTGGCGGCCGAAGCGGCCAACAAGAATCAAAAGTAAAGGCGCATTTCCTGTTCCCACTCATTCGAAACCCGCGAATGAGTGGGGCACCCAGCGCACGCTTACGCGCTCCAGGTAGCGTCCCATCCTGACTGGGTGCCCCATCCTTTCGTCTTCCTTCAGCGAAAGGGTGGGAGCGACAAAGCAGACGAACTAACTTTCACCGGATCAGCCGCGTTCTTCTGCTTTGGTGCTAAACTGCTGCCCGTGATTACCAAACTGCTGCCGATCGCAATCTTGATCGCAATGGTTACACCGGCAGGCGCGCAAGGCGTCTCGCGCCCCGATGTGCCCGACAAAATCAAAGCGCCTGCCGGCGAGGAAGTTGTCCTCGAAGCGCACGCGACGGGATCCCAGATCTACGTCTGCCAGACGAGAGCCGACGGCCAGTTCGCCTGGAACTTGAAGGCACCTGATGCCGAGTTGCGTGACCAGTCGGGAGGCGTCATCGGCCATCACTTCGCCGGACCGGCGTGGAAGGACAGCGATGGCAGTGAAGTTACGGGCAAGGCCGTGGCCAAGGTCGATTCGCCCGATCCAAATGCAATTCCCTGGCTGCTGGTGACCGCTACGGGTCATTCCGGCAACGGCGTGCTGAGCCGGGTCACCAGCATTCAGCGAATTCGCACTAAGGGTGGGTTGGCGCCGCCGGCAGACGAGTGCAATGCCGCGAAGCAGAACGTCGAAGTGCGGAGCAGCTATACCGCCGACTACTATTTTTACGCGCCCGCGAAATAAGAGATGTCCCCTATGTCTCTGTGGTGAAGAATCCCGCCTATTTCGCCGGGAACAGGAACTTCAGCATTGGCGCGACCCTTGCGGCCCAAGCGGACTCGGTGTGTTGAGCGTCAGGGACTTCCAGGTACGCGAGATCGCGCCCCTCCACCCATCCCTTCTTCACCAGGGAGATATTCAGTTCGCGGGCGTCGGGCAGTGCGCGCTGGCCTTCGTTGGTTCCGACGTCGAGCCAGATCTTGAGATTGGGTTTGCGCTTGATCTGCGCCACGGTCTTTAGGATCGCGCGCTTACGCCACCACACCGACGGCGACATCACCGCCAGCTTGCTGAACAGCCAGGTGTAGCGCAGGCCAAGGTAGAGCGTCACCAGCCCGCCCAGCGACGAGCCGCCCAGTCCGCAGTTGGCCTCGCCCGGCAACGTGCGATAGGCGTGATCGACAAAGGGCTTCAGCTCCTCCACCAGCATCTGGCCGTAAGCGTCGGCTTGACCGCCGCCCAGGCGCTTGTCCTCCACCGGCGTGTATTCGTCGATGCGATGCTTGCCGGTGTTGTAGATGCCGACGATGGTCAGCGGCTCGATCTCGCCCGCGTTGATCAGCGCGTCGGCGGTCTCGCCCAGGTGCCAGTAGTTGCCCTTGATGAAGCACGTGTCCGGGCTGAATAGATTTTGCCCGTCCTGCATGTAGAGCACGGGAAAGCGGCGGTCGGGCTGCTTATCGTACATGGGAGGCAGATAGACGATGAAGTCGTGCTTCTCGTCCGTCAGCTTCGAGGGAAACTGCTGGTGCAGCCGCAGGCGGGAGTTCAGCTCGCCGGCGACGGCGGCAGGCGCGTTGGTCATGTCGGTGGGAACGAGCATAGGATGGGCGCGTTAATGGTACGGAATTTAGTTTCCTAGTACCAGTGATTTTGATGCGTTGTCACGTCGACGGCTGGAGCCTCGGGTCTAAAGACCCGCTTTACTTATGTACTCCCGGAACCGATCGGTCGCGGCCTGGGTGTACTGCCCAACCTCGATGATATAGCCATCCGGATCAAGCATATAACAGCGCGTCTCCTGGCCGTCGGGATTGGGGAGCGGCTCAGTCAGAAATACCGCGCCCTTCGCCTTCCATTGCGAGTAGCAAGCCTGGATGTCGGCGACGCGCAGGTTCAGGAAGCTGCTCACTCGCTTCGGGTCTTGAGGTGTCGCGAGCCAGACCTCAGGCTTGTCGGGCGTGGGGCCTCCGCCGGAGTTCACAATGATCCATGAATTCGAGAGCCTGATGTAACAGGGATTCTCTTCCTGGACCACCGTTCCTCCCAGGACGCCGGCGTAGAATGCCTTCGACTTCGCCTGGTCTTGTACGGTGAGGAAGTGGGCGACGTAAAATCCTTCTTCGGCAATGGGAGCAATGGGGAGATTCATGCGATTCGTTGGCATACTGTAGAATTGTGCCTCTTAGAGCGTTTCCGCAATTGGCTATAGAAATAGCTTTGAAAGGGCACCCCTTCAGGCGTGCCGGTAGAGCCAGGAGAAAGCCGGCTCTAGCCGTTGAGGGGATGAAACCTCAGGGCCTAAAGGCCAGTCTTTTGATCTAGCGTGACGGCCGGCTGAAAGCCTGCCCTGAGCGCAGGCGAATGGGCCGTGCCCCTTCAAAGACGAATACACCAGCACTGAAACCGCTCTAGAGTACCAGACGGCAGTTTGAATTCAGCACAATCTTTCCTTCCGAGGCATACATACTGTGAACCGTGAATTTCACCGTTGGTGGTCCAACGACCTGCAACGCAACATGGACCTGCTGGTCTTCGGCCACGATGGGCCGAAGGTTCTCGTCTTTCCCACTTCCATGGGCCGCTTCTTCGAATACGAAGACAACAAAATGATTGCCGCCGTGGCCGACCGGCTTGAGGCCGGGCAGCTGCAAATTTACTGTGTGGACGGCGTCGACAGCGAAAGCTGGTACAACCGGCAGGCGCATCCCTACTGGCGGGTGCAGCGGCACCTGCAATACGAGGGCTACATCCTGAACGACGTGATCCCGCTGATGTGGAACAAGAACTGGAACCCGCGGACGATCGTCACCGGATGCAGTTTCGGCGCCTATCACGCGCTGAACTTCGCCTTCCGCCATCCCGACAAAGTGACCGAGTGCGTCACCATGGGCGGCGCATTCGACATCAAGCAGTTCCTCGACGGCTGGTACGGCGACGACGCGTACTTCAACAATCCTCCCGACTACCTGGCCAACTGCACCGATGGCTGGCGCTACAACCATATGCGCACGGTGCTGGCCACCGGCGAGTGGGACATGTGCTGGAAGGATAACGAGCACATGGCCGGCATCATGCGCTCGCGCGGCATCCGCCATGAGCTGTATGTCTGGGGCGACCACAGCTATCACGACTGGCCGTGGTGGAGGCCGATGGCGAGGGCGTATCTGGGATAGGAAGCTGTTGTCGTCATGTTTTGAAAGGGCACGGCCCATTCGGCTGCGCTCAGGGCAGGCTTTTAGCCGTGCCGTAAAGTGGGCCAATAAATTGGCCTTTAGGCCTGAGGGCCTTTTCGTCAGCGGCTAAAGCCGGATTTCCTGGTTGCGTTTATCGGCACGCCTGAAGGCTGTGCCCCTTCAAAGCAGAGTTCCGTCTCCGCGCTGACAGAGCTTACCCTCGCAAAGTTGTATCGCCCTGCCGCGCAAATCGGCATTGTCCCTGCCGTTGCGAGTAGAATGGCAGCATCGTAGGATGGCGTCGTTTCCAGACAGTTCGGCCCCTAAGTAGGTACTGAGTCTTCATGCCATTAATCGGAAGTTTTGCATTGCTGCTGGCGCTGGCCTTCGCAGCCTATTCGTTCATTGGCGGCGCGCTCGGCTTGTACCGCAAGGACGACCGCCTGGGCGAGACAGCTCGCCGCGCCGGCATCGCCTCGTGGGCTGCCGTAACCATTGCCGGGTTGGCGCTGGTGATGGCCGCGCTGGGCAACGACTTCTCCGTCGCCTACATTCTGCACCATAGCAATCGCGACCTGCCCATTGCCTACAAGTTCGCCGCGCTCTGGTCGGGGCAAGAGGGCTCGCTGCTGTTCTGGGCGTGGCTGCTCTCCAGCTATGCGCTGGTGCTGCGCCTGCGCTACAAAGTCGATCCGCAACTGTTTGCCTACGCCTCGGCGATCATCGCCGCGGTGCAAGTGTTTTTCCTGCTGCTGATCAACTTCGCCGCCAATCCCTTCGGCTTGGTCAGCGGAACGATCCCCGCCGACGGCAACGGCCTGAATCCGCTGCTGCAATATCCCGAGATGGTGATCCATCCGCCGATGCTCTATCTCGGCTACGTTGGCGTCACCGTGCCATTCGCTTTCGCGCTGGGCGCGCTCATCATGAAGTATCCCGGCGAGAAGTGGATCCACATCACGCGCCGCTGGACCATGGTGGCGTGGCTGTTCCTGACC
>Ga0302326_10027696_pt1 | contig 11425 bp, 9 predicted proteins | sample Palsa_T0_3_FD_202264 | JGI IMG/M metagenome (GOLD analysis project Ga0302326, IMG submission 202264) | Peat permafrost microbial communities from Stordalen Mire near Abisko, Sweden - Palsa_T0_3 | ecosystem: Environmental > Terrestrial > Soil > Palsa > Peat permafrost | place: Sweden: Abisko...
CTCACTCTGGCTCACAACACACAATATTTCGGGGCTCAGCATTCCGTCATTCCGTCCTGAGCGGTGATTTCCGTCAGGTCCTGGGATGGTAAACATTGGCAAGCAGGACCCAAGACCATGACGCCCGCGAAGGTCAACGGCGAAGATACCTATCGCGCGGAAGACAATATTTCCATATACGGCTCCGAGGAGGCTTTGTATGGGCTGGGTCAGCACCAGGCGGGCGTGTGGAATTATCGCGGCGACTCGGTGGATGTGTCCCAGGACAACACCAGTATCGCGGTGCCTCTGCTGGTCTCCAGCAATGGTTATGGCCTGTTCTGGAACAATGCGTCGCGGTGCCGGTTTAACAACCGTTTCGTGCATTCCTTGTATATCAGCTCGGAAGTGGCCGATTCCATCGACTACTTCCTCTACGGCCCGGACTTCGACAAGATCGTCGCCGGATACCGCGAACTCACCGGCGCAGTCCCCATGTTCGGTAAGTGGGCCTATGGCTTCTGGCAATGCAAGAACAAGTATCAGTCGCAAGCGGAGATCCTCGGCGTGGCGCACAAGTACCGAGAGCTGCACATCCCGGTCGATAACATTGTACAGGATTGGTTCTGGTGGACCACCAAAGGCGAGTTCGTCTTCAACAAGAACTATCCCGACGCCAAGGGCATGATCGACGACCTGCATCGGAACAATTTCCACCTGATGATCTCCGTGTGGCCGTACTTCGATCCCGGAACCGCCACCTATGCCGACAGGGACAAGCGCGGCTATTTCGGCTCAGAGCCGCTATTTCATCGATCGCACCAAGGCGCGCGCGTACCATCCCGCGGGCATGGCCGTATACGACGCCACCAATCCCGACGCCCGCGCCTACTATTGGAACCTGATGGATAAGGCGCTGTTCCAAATCGGCGCGGACGCCTGGTGGCTCGACACCACCGAGCCGGAAACCGAGGGCCGCGAGGAAAGCCTGATGCTGAATAACAAGCTCTCGATCGGGAGCGGCGCGCGTTATGCGAACATCTTTCCACTGATGACCACTGCGGCGGTTTACGACGGGCAGCGCAAGGCCAGCGACCGCAAGCGCGTATTCATCCTTTCCCGCTCGGCCTTCGCGGGCGCGCAACGCAATGCGGTAACCGTTTGGTCGGGCGATATTCTCTCCGACTTCGAGACCTACAAACGGCAAATACCCGCCGGCCTGAATTTCTCGTTGTCCGGCATTCCATACTGGACGACGGACATCGGCGGATTTTTCGTCGGCAACCCGAACGACTCGGCCTATCGGGAGCTGTTCGTGCGCTGGTTTCAGTACGGTACGTTCTGCCCCATTTTTCGCGTACACGGAACCCGCACCACTAATCAGAACGAGTTATGGTCTTACGGACCGGAAGCCCAGTCGATCCTGACTAAGTTCGATCGCCTGCGCTATGAATTGATGCCCTACATCTATTCCGTCGCCTGGATGACGGCCAACCAGAGCTACACTCCCATGCGTCCGCTGGTGATGGATTTCCGCTCGGATGTCCGCGCCCAAAACATAGGCGATCAGTTCCTGTTTGGACCGGCGAATCCGGTCACCGAACCGGGGGCTACCACCCGCCACCTGTATCTGCCAAAGACCAAATGGTACGACTTTTGGAGCGGACACGCCGCGGTTGGCGGGGAATCCATCGACGCGCCGGCCACGCTGGACCGCCTGCCCCTATACGTTCGCGCGGGCTCCATCGTGCCCATGGGTCCGGATGTCGAGTATGCCGCCGAGAAGCCCGCGGACCCCATCGAACTGCGTGTCTATCGCGGCGCGGACGGCAGCTTTACGCTCTACGAAGACGAGAACGATAATTACGATTACGAAAAGGGCGCCTACGCCACCATACCCATCCACTGGGACGACGCCGCCCGCAGCCTGACCATCGGCGAGCGCACGGGGCAGTTCCCCGGCATGTTGGGGTCACGCACGTTCCACGTTGTGTTCGTGGGTGAAGGCCACGGTGTGGGAATCGGTCAGACAGCCCAGCCGGACAAGGTCGTGCAGTACTCCGGTAAGCCGGTCACAATCGCGCCGACGCCAAGCCGGCTGAAAAGCCGGCTGCGACCAAAATTGGCCGCCCTACAGAGACTCACTCCGGCGCCTTCGGCGATTCCTTGCGCGGCAGCATTTCCGCGCTGTTGGCCGCCTCGTACACCACCGTCGCGATCACCGCCGCAGCCTCCATCAAATCGGACGCCACCGCGTGGTCGTAAGTGTCCATGCTGGAATGGTGCGTAACGCTCCCGTAATCCAGTGGGTCTTGAATGAACTGGAATCCCGGCAGACCCACCGCATCGAACGACAGATGGTCCGTGCCGCCAGTGTCCTTGATGGTGATGGTGGTCGCGCCCTCATCCCGGAACGGCGCCAGCCAGGCTTCAAATAGCGGACGCGTCGCATCGTTCCCCTGCAAATACACACCGCGAATCTTGCCGCTGCCGTTATCCAGGTTGAAATAGCCGGAGAGCTTGGCGTGCTCGGGCATGAGCTTCATGGTTTTGGCATCGCCGAAATGCTGCTTCACATAAGCTTCCGAGCCGTAGAGTCCTTCCTCTTCGCCGCTCCACAGCCCGATCCGCACCGTGCGATCCATGCTCGCGTTCACCGTTTTCAAAATGCGCATCGCTTCAATCATCACCGCGCTGCCGGCGCCATTGTCGGTCGCGCCCGTTCCAGCATGCCAGGAATCGAAGTGCGCGCCGATCATCACTACTTCGTCCTTCTTTTTGCCTCCGGGGATTTCTCCGATGATGTTGGCGGAGTTCACATCCGAGTCCGAGGCTTTCGCCTTCAGTGATACGCGTACATGCACCGGCGTCTTCTTCTCCATCACTCGCGCCATGCGGTTGTATTGTTCCGCCGTGATCACAAACGTAGGCGGCGCCAACGGATCGGCGCTCTTGTGCGATCCCGCCTGCTCGGCGTTGGTCGTACCGTCGTGCGAGCGGTCGTCCCGCAGCAGCACGCCCAACACGCCCTCGTCCAGGAAAAATTGGTTCCGCTCGGTGGCCAACTGGATTGCCGCATCGAACATTTCGTCGAACACGGATTCCGGCAGGCTCGCGAAGAAGTTTCCGAGATTGTCCGGATCTTCCGGCCACTTCAAGTCCGCCAGCCTCGCGTAGATCTTCGCGACATGCTCCGGCGCCTTCGCGATGTCCGCCAGTTCGGCGTCTGTGTAACGCCGGAATTGCGGCTTGCTCTGTTCACTCGGGATCTTGGGGTCCCGGAGCATCACGAACTTGCCGCGCAGTTTGCCGGTCCATTCCTTGCGATAGGCAGCGAACTCCTCGCGTGCCTTTTTCAAATCGCGGGTCCGCGGCAGCGGCGCCAGGATCGTTTCGCCGGTAATGGCCCCGTTGGTGCTCGCGCTCCAGGCCAGCGGGGTAGCGTTCAACGGCGCGTAGCGCGGCTCTACCATTTCAACCGACCACTGCTCGGCCGACCAACTCCGCCCGAACGGTCCCCAAGATTCCAGATGCACGTTGCTGAGACCAATCTCGCGCAGCCGGCCGGCGGCCCAGTCGGCAGCCTGGAAGAACTCCGGCGAGGCGGTCAGCCGCGGGCCGTAGACGTCGCTCATCCATGACAGATGATCCATGACTTTGGAATGATCGTAGGCTTCGGTCTTGATGCGCGAGACGACGCCCAGATCAAGCTTTGGCTGGCCCCAGGCCGCCGGTAACAAAAACATCAGGAACAACAATTGTTTTCGAAATCCGGATGTAAGCATGTTTGTCTGTTAGCTTAATGTAGCAGGTGCCGGATCACTTCCCGGCGACCGTGTAAGCGAGGCTGCGTTCCGTCGAACTGCCTCCCTGCACGACCGTGGCTTTCACTTCATAGCTGCCCGGCTTGTCGATCGGCGCGACGACCATCGGGATGCCGCCGGATGTATCGGGCGGTGGCAACGCGGGCTTGAGCGTGGCAAGCAGGCGGCCCTTTTTCAGCAATTGCACGTTCAATTCCGGCTTGGATGGGTTCCCCGGCTGCGGATAAATCATCAAATAGACCAACGGAGTCGCCCCGGCGAATAGATCGGTCGTCAGGAAGGGCAACACACGCTTCCCAGTGGACTCGACGGTGTACTCGAACGGGTCCGCTGGGTCCGGCGGGGGGCCAAGATTCTCCAGCCGCCGCACCAACGTTAGGTCGCTGAGCCCTACCCCCTGCCGCTCCCGATTGTCGATCTCGATGACGCTGGTGCTGGCCCGGTTGCCTTCGTGATCCACCACCGCCGTCTCCACCGTGTAGTGTCCGGGCGGCAGATTCACTGCGTGTTGGTAGGTCATCAGTTCCACCTGCACTCCGGCCAAGCGATCGTCGGAAACCTCCGACGGGACATCTTTGCTCACCCGTTCCACGATCTGCCCCTGCGTGTTCTTGACCAGCGCCAGCAAGGAAGCGTGCAGCCAGTGCTGTTTCCCGGCTTCCGCGGTTGTCGCGGTCAAATTTGCGATAGGCATCTCGAAGGCGATCGCATATTGCGCCGTACCTCCCGCATCGCGAAAACGATAAGCCCGCGAGAGGAAGTCGAAGGCGTGCGCCGAGGCCTTATGTCGAGCGCTTTCAGCCCGGCCATCTCTACGGGAGTGACCGGGCCTTCACCGGTGTCCGGCATGGCGAAGTAACCGCTGCGAGTCTCCACATGCAAGCCGGCGCGCGCCAGCTTCACTTCGATTTTCCGGAAATGCCCGTCTTCGCGCTCCGATGTGGGCGGATAGGCGATCTCATAATGCGTATCCACCTCCTCCATCACGCGCGTCAGCAGCTTGTCCGTATTGTTGGTGTTGGCGATCAGGAATCCGCCGGTGCGTTCGGCCAACTCGCGGATGGCCTCCTGACGGTTGCCGCTTGAAACGGCGAACTTCACATAGTCGTCCTGATGCGCCAGTTCCATCGTTACAGCGGCGGGCGACACGGGGGGCGGGCCGTGCGATGAGTTAGCCGACGATGACGATGACTGGCCGGCAGTCTATCCGATGCTCGCGGGGCCCTGTTGCTGGCTCAGGGTGGCGACGTATTGCAGCATCGCGACCGATGGCGCACTCGCCGACTGTGGCGCCAGACAACTGCCACTGGGTGCATCCTGGCAAATGCCCAGCCCCCAGACATCCATCGCATAAAAAGTGACGCCGGCCTTAGTGGCCTGACGGATCAGCGAATCCCAATATTCCAACTGATCGGGCGGCCGAGTAAGTCCGGTACTGAGGAGCAGAACAGTCTTCTGGAAGGGCAGCGGGCTGAGCTGCCGGACCAAGCCGATCAACGCGTCGATCTCACGCAGCCCCGCGTTGACCGAGAAACCCATGTCGCCGCGCGCGCCTAACGGATTCGCGGGGCTGGAGCCGTCGGCATTCTCCGTCCCGCTGCCGGGTGGCACGATGCTGCCGGTCGTCTGCATGCTCAAGCCGCTCAGCAACGCCGCCGATCCCAAGGTGACCGAGGGAAGTTGGTTGACCGCAGCCAGCTCCACTGCCTTGAGCAGACGCTCGCGATTGTTCGAAAAAGGAAAGACCGGACGAACTCCGGATGACGGCGTCCGGAGCCTGGGAGAAAACCCGTGCCGATCAGCAGGACCATGGGCGCCCGAGAGGACATGCGCATAGTCGTCCAGACGTTGATCCTCACACGTAAGGGTACAACGCAAGTCCCCCGAACTGGGGATCCACGCAGCGGCATCACTCCCTGATGCAGTAGCATACTTGCGATATCATCGCGTCATGAGGACTACTATTTCCCTCCCGGGGCTGCTCCAGGACGCCTTGCATCAACTTCTCTCGCGAAAACCGGTTTCGTCTGCTCCGGCATTTCGGTAGTGGGTCAGTTTGAATTGTGGGGCGGGCAATTCTGCCCGCAGCCGGCTTTCAGCCGGCTCCGGCCGCCTAAAAAGGCGGCTGCGGCCAAGATTGGCCGCCCCACAAGTTAAACTGACCCACGACCGGCGCTAATCCTACATGTGGATGCCGGACGTCAACACGGCAAAAGTCGCCCGGTCACAAGCGCTACGCTGCGTGGCTTGCCGACCGCGCCACGGGAGTTGAGCCTTTCGCCCTTTCGGAATTCGTCTTGCACGGCTTTGTGAGAGTTGTGACAAACCCGCGCGTATTCGATCCACCGTCGACTGTGGGACAGGCCTTCCGGTTCCTCGACGAGCTTTTGGCTCGCCCGACGTGCAGCTTGGTTCGACCGGGATGCCCCACTCGCTATTGAAAGCGGCTGTGAATGGCTGACGGCCGACACGGACTTTTCGCGGTTCGCTCCGCACCTGCGATGGATGCATCTTTGAGTTGTCGCGCACGCATGGCGCGGCGTTCTAGTACCGGTTCCCGGCTCTAAGCTTCCCGAAAATGCTACCCTGTTATTCAACCGCTGTCTTTCAAAGCCGAGTGTCTGAACCCAACGTTAAGCGAGGTCAAATGCCGCAGAAGTCCGCCACGTCTCGTCGCCCCATAACCCGTCTCATCCCGTTCACCGCGTCTCTGCTCCTTATGGCTCCGTGCCTCATCGCCCAGCAAACCCAGCCCGCGGCGCAACCCGCCGAGCAACCATATGTCGGCCGCTTCCTGGTCTACACCGGATTCATGTTTCTGGACAGCCCGAAGATCAATCTTTTCGAACCCGGCATTCACATCCAGGCCGGCATCCGCTGGTCCCGGCATATCAGTTTGGGCTTCGACTACAGCCGCGGAACAGGCGATACCACCATCGCACTGAACCAGGCCACCCCCGCACTGCAGAACCAGTTCGGTCCACTGGTTTCGGAGCTCATAGCCGCCGGCCTCCTCCCTACCAATTATGCAGCAGCGCTGCCGTTCAGCTCCGTGACCCAGACCTTCACCGCGGGTCCGGAGTTTCCCTATCGCCGCTTCAAGCGCTTTACACCTTATATCCGGCCTTCCTGCGGAATCATTAACGAGGTCGCCACGGCGCATCCCGTCGACCACCTCACCAGTCTCGTGGTGGCCGCCATCGCGCCTTCCGGCAAGGAGGAAGAATGGACCGCATTTTACGGATTCGGCGGCGGCGTCGCCTTCAATGTCACCAAACATTTCGGCCTAGTGGTGCAAGCCGACCTGGTGCACGATCACCTGTTCCCGGATCTGCTGAAGGACGGCCGCAACACCATCCGCTTCTCGATCGGCCCAGGCTTCCAGTTCGGCAGTAACGTGACCAGGAAATGGGGCCTTCCCGGCCATTGGGAGTAGTGGGGCAAGCGCAGCCTCGCGAACCAGCGCTCTTTCCGCTACTGGTTCCTGCGGAAGATCCGGAAGCTCCAGGCATCCAGCGCGAGCGACGGCAGCGACGGTAGGCGTGGCGCGTCTACACCGGGCGTGACCTCGATGAAACCGGCCGCGGCGGTGTCCACCAGCCCCAGAAACGGCTGGTTCGAGAAGTTTATGGCTACCAGAAATTCCTCGCCGCCACCTTTGCGCAGGTACGTCACGATGCGCGCATCGTCGGAATTGCGCAGCCACTCTGTCTCGCCCTGCTCCAGAGCCGGGTGCGCGCGGCGCAGCGCGACCATGCCGGCATAGAAACGCGGAAACTCGGGGCGGCGTTCGGCGATCTTCCAGAACACGGGCAGCTTCTCGAATAGCGCGGGCGCGCCGGATTCGGCAGTGTCGCCCACTTCCATGCCTTCATAGAGCAGCGGCACGCCGTCCAGCGTGAACATTAGGGCTGAGGCCGCCAACGCACCGCCTTTGCCGAAGCGCACGATGGCACGCTCTTCGTCGTGATCGTCGGAGATACGCAGGTGCAGCGCGCCCTTGGGATATTGCGCGCGCTCCTCCTCCCACGCCGCGCGCAGGTCGCGGGCCGGGGCGCCCTTGCTGAAGATGGCGGCCAGCGCACTGTGCAGCGGCCAGGCGTAATCCACGTCGAAAGCCTTGGCCATCAGGGACGGGTCGTGGGATTCCGCCAGCATCAGGATGCCGGGTTTGAGCTTGTCGAGTTCCGTGCGGGCGCTTTCCCAGAAACTCACCGGCACCATGGAGGACGCATCGCAACGGAAGCCATCCAGATCGAAGTCGCGGATCCAATAGCGCAGCATGTCGATCATATAGGCGCGTAGCCGCGGATTGGAGTAATCGAGCGCGGCTACGTCCTCCCAGTCGGGAACGGGCGGGATGATCTGGCCCGCGGCGTTGTGCTTGTAGAATTCGGGCGTCTGCATTATCACGCTATCCCAGGAGGTGTGGTTAGCCACGATATCGATGATCACGCGCATGTGTCGGCGATGCGCTTCGGCCACCAAGCGCTTCAGGTCGTCCTTGGTGCCGTAGTCGGGATTGATGGCGTAGTAGTCGCGCACGGAGTAGGGGCTGCCGAGCGTGCCCTTGCGCTTCACTTGCCCGATGGGATGGATGGGCATCAGCCAGAGCACGTCCACCCCAAGCTGCTGCAGGCGATCCAGGCCCGCAGTCACGCCATTGAAGTCGCCCGCTGGCGAAAAGTCGCGCGGGAAGGCTTCGTAGATCACTGCGCCAGGCAGCCATGCGCGAGGAGCCGGCGGCGCCGCAAGGGAAGGGAGACACAGGGCAGCCAGGAGCGCCCAGAACGACTTGGTCATGCAGACTATAATACACGTGGAGGCACACTTGTGATCCGCACGGCATTTCTGGCATGTCTGGGTTGGACCGTTTGCGCTACGATGGCCGCACAAAATGGCGCGCTGGCCGACCGGGTCGGCAACACCGGCTTTGTGCAACTGACCGCGGAGAGTTTTCAAAAACTCACGCCGCGCGAGCAGGCTCTGGCTTACTGGTTGAGCCAGGCTTCCGTCGCCACCGATCCGATAATCTATGACCAGTTGTCGCGCTTCGGCCTGCGGCAGAAGCGCCTGCTGGAAGGCGTCGTCGCGCATCCGCAGGGGGCAAACGCGGATGCGATGAAGAAGATCGTCGATTTCACCAAGCTGTTCTGGGCCAACAAAGGCAATCACAACGAGTCGACGTCGCAGAAATTCTTGCCGGAGTTCACGTTTGAGGAATTCAAAGCCGCCGCGGGACCCCCGCTAGCCGCCGAGGTCGACGCGCTGAAAGCGTCGCTGTTCGATCCGGATTTCGAGCCGATGATCACGGCCAAAAGCCCGCGCGGCAAGCTCGATATTTTGCAGGCCAGTGCCAATAATTTTTATTCGCCGGGACTGAGCCTGCCGGATATTCAAGGCTTCCCCGAGCAATACCCGTTGAATTCGCGCCTCGCAAAAGGGCCGAACGGCAAGCTGATCGAGCAGGTTTACCGCGCCGGCACCCCGGATGGCGAGATCCCGCCGGGCCGCGACGCGGAGTATCTGCGCAAGGCGAGCCAGGCGCTGGAAAAGGCGCGCGCGTATGCCGATCCGGCGCAGGCCAAAGCGATTGGCTCGCTGATTCGCTTCTATCGGACTGGAGACCCGCACGACTGGGTGCAATTCGGCATCGACTGGGTGCAGGATAATCCTGTGGTGGATTTCGACAACGGTTTTATCGAAGTGTATCGCGACGCGCGCGGCGCCAAAGGCAGCGCGCAGAGCTTCGTCACCGTCACCGACGAAGCCCTGGCCGGCCGCATGCGCAAGCTGTCGGACAACGCGCAGTACTTCGAAGATCACGCGCCATGGCTCGCGCAATACAAGATGCAGGGCGTCAAGCCGCCAGTGGCGAAAGCCGTTGAGGCACTGATCGAAACCGGCGATTTTCATGTCACCACTATTGGCGACAACCTGCCGAATGAGAACGAAGTGCATGAGAAGTACGGATCGAAGAGCTTCATGTTCACCGCCAGCAGCCACGCTTTGGACCATGCCACGGGATTCGGACCGTTGGAAGAATTCGCGGCATCGCCAGAGGAGATCGCGCTGGGCAAGAAACATGGCGACGAGGCCGAAGACCTGATGACGGCGCTGCACGAAGTGATCGGACACGGGTCCGGCAAGCTGAGCCCGAAGCTGACGCACGAGCCCAGTTTCTATCTGAAGGAATACTTCTCCACGCTGGAGGAGGCGCGCGCCGACCTGATGGCGTTGTGGAACGCGTTCGATCCTAAGTTGCAGGAGCTTGGGCTGATCTCCAGCCCGGATGTAGCCAAGGTCATGTACAACAACGCGGCGCGCGTGGCGCTGCTGCAGTTGCGGCGTATTTTGAAAGGCGACACTATCGAAGAGGACCATCAGCGCGACCGCCAGTTGATCGTCCGCTATATCATGGATAAGACCGGAGCCATCGAGCAGGTCGATCGCGGCGGTAAGACTTATATCGCAGTGCGCAGTTACGAGAAGATGCGCACGGGAGTGGGCATGCTGCTGGCCGAGCTGATGCGCATCAAGGCCGAGGGCGACTACGACGCCATCAAGGCGCTGGTGGATCGCTATGGCGTGCACTTCGATCCCAAGTTGCGCGATCGGGTGGTGAGCCGCTACGCGAAGCTGAATATTCCGACTTACTGGGCTGGCATCAATCCGCAGCTAACTTTGAACGACAGTAAGGTCACGATGTCATATCCGCGCGATTACATGCGCCAGCAACTGGAATATGTGGGGCAGGCTGGCAGCCTGCGCGGGACTGCTAGTCCCGCCCGCCCGTGAGCTCTAACCCCGTAATGGGCACGCGAATAAAGCTGGGCTTGTAGTCGTTGGCGCACACCAGGTCGGCGGAATCGTTCGCGTTCACGTTATACGAAACCAATATTCCGGTGCTCGAAGGGAACTCCGGGTGCGCCTTCGGATCGTAGGTATAAAGCGTTCCTACCGAGCAACCGGGCGCGCCGGTTTCGGGCGTGGTGTAGACCACCGTGCGGTTGGTCCACGGACCCTGCGGGGTGCAAGAGTAGTAAGTCGTTACATACTTCCAACCAGGGTATGGCGGGTTTTGCGTGTCCATCCCGGTCATCAGAAAGAACGGGCCGCTGGCCGCGTCCAGAAGGTTCACGCTGTATTCATTGGTGATGGCAGGCACGCCGGCCATGGGCGTGGCGTTGGATTGCCCTGACACCCAAGCGTGGCTGGTGGCATTCCAGTATTGCCACTGGCTGGGATCGGTCAGATCGCTCAACGTTGAAAAGCGCGCGACATACGGCAGTTTGTTCGCGGTACCGGGGTCCATGATTCCATACAGGTAGAAATACGCGCCCACCTTGAAAATGCGCGTGCCCCATTCGATGGTAAGATCCGGCAGAGCGATGGGCTGAATGGATTCGAGCGTCATGCTGGGGTATGAAATCGTCGCCACCGAGTTGCCCACGAACTGGAACACACCAGTCCATTCCAGCAGGAGAACCTTGATCAGGTAGACGCCGGGCGAGGTTTGGATCGCGATACCGTCTCCGGGCCAAAACCAATCGGATGAATTGGTTGGCGCAAAATAGGAACTGGTGTCTTGAGGATATCCAACCGTGGTGAGCGTGTCGGTG
>Ga0302326_10027697_pt1 | contig 11425 bp, 10 predicted proteins | sample Palsa_T0_3_FD_202264 | JGI IMG/M metagenome (GOLD analysis project Ga0302326, IMG submission 202264) | Peat permafrost microbial communities from Stordalen Mire near Abisko, Sweden - Palsa_T0_3 | ecosystem: Environmental > Terrestrial > Soil > Palsa > Peat permafrost | place: Sweden: Abisko...
ACGCTGGCGGGCGCCGCCCTGGCGTTGACGCTGGCCGCCGTCGCTGGGAGCCGACCCGCGCTCGCCACTACGAACCCGTCCGTCCCGCTCTCGATCGCGATCGACGGCAACCACTTCGTCAACGGGAGCGGGCAGACGATCAGGCTGCTCGGCGTCGACCGGCCGGGGACCGAGTACGCGTGCGAGGAGGGCTGGGGCGACTCGGACGGCGACGATGCGCCCGACGCCGCTGCGGCCGACGCCGCGGCGATCGCTTCGTGGGACGCGAACGCGGTCCGGGTCCCGCTCAACGAGGACTGCTGGCTGGGAATCAACGGCCAGCCGTCGTACGAGACCGCCTCTGACTACCGGCAGGTGGTGCAGCAGTACGTCGCCGATCTCAACGCGGATGGCATCTACGCGATCCTTGATCTGCACTGGTCGGCGCCCGGAACCAAGGTCGCCGACGGCCAGCGGCCGATGCCCGACGACCACTCCGCCGCATTCTGGACGTCCGTCGCCGGCACGTTCAAGACCGACCCAGCGGTGCTGTTCGACGCGTTCAACGAGCCGTACTCCCCCGCCGCCGACTACTCGGACGCGGCGAGCTATCCGGTTTCGTGGTCGTGCTGGCTGGGCGGCGGCTGCACCCTGCCGGTGACCGTCGACGGGACCGATCCAGGATCTGATCCACAGACCTACACGGCTGTGGGGATGCAGGCGCTCGTGAACGCGATCCGGGCGACCGGAGCGTCGCAGCCGATCCTGCTCGGAGGGCTCGCCTACGCCAACGATCTCAGTGGCTGGCTCGCGCATGAGCCGACCGACCCCGACGACCAACTCGCCGCCTCGTTTCACAACTACGAAGGCGAGACGTGCTCGACGCTGACTTGTTGGAACAGCGAGATCGCGCCCGTCGCCGCACAGGTGCCGGTCGTCACCGGCGAGTTCGACGAGAACCAGTGTCCCGCCGCCGGCGACGGCTTCGATCAGGCCTACATGGACTGGGCCGACCAGACCGGGGTCAGCTACCTGGCCTGGGGCTGGTTCGTCCCGGACCCCTGCGATTACCAACTCATCGACGCATCGGACGCGCCCGTGGCTCCGAACGGGACGGCGCTGTACGACCACTTGACCTCCTTGGCCACGACGAGCACCAGCACGACCAGTACCACCACGACGAGCACGACCAGTACCTCCACACAGACGATCACGAGCCAGCCCCCGACCACCACGCTGAGCACCACCACCACGCCGCCGGCCGGCACGACGGCCGGAACCGTGTCGCCCCCGTCGCCGTGTGTCGTGCCGAGGCTGATCGGCGATCGTCTGACCAGCGCTCGCCGTCGTCTGGCGGCCGCGCACTGCCGCCTGGGCCGGGTCACGGGACCACGCAGGCCGAGCTCGCTCGTCGCCGCCCAGCGTCCCCGCCCGGGCACGCGTCGCCGCGGCGGCCTGCGCGTCGCCCTGACGCTGAAGGTCAAGCGTCGCCCTGACGCTCGATAGCCTGCTCGATCGATGACGACGATCGAGCCCCTCCGGGCGCTTCACTACGACCTGCAGCGGACCGGCGGCCTAGACGACGTCGTCTCCCCTCCCTATGACGTGATCGACGACCAGCAGCGAGCACAACTGGCCGCGCGGTCGCCGTACAACGTGGTCGAGATCGACCTGCCGGAGGGCGACGAAGACCGCTATGACAATGCCGCGCGGATCCTCGCTGATTGGCGCTCCGAAGGGGTCGTCATCCAGGACGAGCAACCGGCGCTGTGGACGCTGTCGCAGGACTACACCGGCCCGGACGGCGTGCGCCGTACTCGCCAGGGGTTCTTCGCACGCGTGCGCGTGCAGGAGTACGGCCCGGGCGCGATTCGCCCGCACGAGCGCACCCACCCGGGCCCCAAGGAGGACCGGCTGCGGCTGACCCGTGCCACCAAGGCGAACCTGTCGCCGATCTTCTCGCTGTACTCCGACCCGGACCGGACCGCCTGGGCCGCGCTCTCAAGCGCCGCCGACCCGAGCACTGAAGCGAAGACGACCGACGCGGACGGTACCGTCAGCCGGCTGGCGCGCGTGACCGACCCCGCCGCGATCGACGCCACGCGGGACGCGCTGCAGGACACCGAGCTGCTGATCGCGGACGGTCATCACCGCTACGAGACCGCGCGGGTCTACGCCGATGAGATCGGCGGCGAAGGCGCACACCGCTACGTGCTGATGTGCCTGGTCGCATTGCAGGATCCGGGCTTGACCGTGTTCCCGACGCACCGGCTCGTTCGGGGCCTGGACGCCGCCCGCCAGGAGGCGCTCGCGACCGCGATCCGCTCAAACTTCGAGATCGCGGAACTGGACGACACCGCGCAACTGGCCCCCGCGTCCAGCGACGAGGTCCGGATCGGCTACATCGACTCGCATTCCAGGCGGCCGTTGATGCTGACGCTGCGCGACCAGAAAATCGCCGACGAGGCGTTGCCTGACCGCGCGCCTCCTTACCGGCGGCTCGACACGGCGGTGCTCGAGGCAGTGATCCTCAAGGGCGCGCTCGGGATGACCGACCACGACATCGACGAGCTCAATGGGCTCGGGTACGCGCGTGACTTCGCGCAGGCGCTCGAGCTGATCGAGGACGGCAGCTACGACGCGGCGTTCTTCATGGCGCCGACACCGGTGCAGCGGATCCAGGAGGTCGCCGCCGCCGGCGAGAGCATGCCGCCGAAGTCGACGTACTTCTTCCCCAAGGTCCCGACCGGGTTGCTGTTCAACCCGCTGGGCTGAGCGAGCGGCCGTGAGCACGGCCGACGCGGCCGGTGCCGCACTGGCGGCGAAGCTCCAGAAGCGGCTGCTGGCGCCTGAGGCGGCCGTCGAGCTGGAGGTCAGCGGCGCCACCAACGCTGCCGTGCTGGTGCCGCTCTACGAGCGCGACGGCGAGATCCACGCGGTGTTCACCCGCCGCCGTGACGACCTGCGCCGCCATCCGGGCGAGGTCTCGTTTCCGGGCGGCCGGCACGAGACCGGCGATGCCGACCTCGTGCAGACGGCGCTGCGGGAGACCGACGAGGAGATCGGCCTGCCGCCGTCGGCGGTCCGCATCGCCGGCGCGCTGCGGCCGACGCCAACGATCGCGACCGGCTATGCGATCTACCCGTTCGTCGGGGTGATCGAGCCAGGTGCGCGGTGGACGCTCAGTCCCGATGAGGTGGCGTCAGTGCTGGAGCTGACATTGACCGACCTGCGCGCGGGATACGGACGGCGCCGGCTGCTGCGCCGGGGGTTGCCGATCCGCACCGACACGTTCGTCGTCGGCGACGAGCTGATCTGGGGTGCGACCGCGCGGATCCTCCAGGACCTGCTGGAACGCCTGCCCGGATAGATAGATAGGTGGAGGGAAATGCTCACGTACGTGGCAAAACCCTCCAGTTGGCGCTCGGCACGGGAGTGCACTGCGCTCAAGCGCCGGCTCAGCCCGCGTCGGCTCCGTGTGCCAGCAGCGCTCGCTGTACCGCGTCGGCGGCCGCCGGCGTCCATGCCTCGTGCTCACGCGGGTCAGCGATCAGCAGGACGTACGGAATCAGCGACCGCTCGCAAGCGCTAGCGACGACCCCCGCCCCGGCGCTCAGCACCGCCGGATCGACCGTCCCGACCGCCTCGTAGACGACGCCGCGCACAGTCGTGTCAAGCATCTTCTCCAGCAGCATCGCGAGCCGCGTCGTGTGCAGCGCCCGCAGCTGGGCGGCGGTCCCGGTCGCGGACCCGAGCAGCACGCACAGGACGCCGACGTGATCGAGCGCGCGGCTGAGCGTCGCGACCCGGTCAGGATCGCCGACGAACGGCTCCGCCCCGGCGGCTTGCAGCTCGGCGACGCGGGCTGGATCCCGGGTCGTCGCACGGACCGCATGGCCGTCCCGGAGCAACGCCGCGGTCAGCGATAGGCCGCGGCAGCCGCAGCCGACGATCAGGCACCGCGCCACTGAAGCTCAGCCGGCCGGTGGCCGCGCGGGTCGCGACGCACTCGCCACATCGTGGCGCTCACGCGTGAGCTGCAGCTCGACCTCCTCGAGCGTGCGCTCGCGCTCGCCGCGACGGCGCCGTCGCGCGTTGCACGCCTCCAGCAGTTGCGACAGATCCTCCGCATCGAGCGCCTCACGCTGCTCGAGGATCTCATCCGCCGAGCGCAGGCCGAGCGGACCCGAGCCGGAGCGGCGCCGTTGATGTCCGTAGGTGCTGGACGCCAGCCAGCTCCAGAGCACGGTCACGACGACCGCGCCGATCAACAGGATCGCGAACGTCCCCATCGCGGCGGAGTCTAGGCCCCCGGGACCCGGGTGGCCAGCGGCGTCGAAGCGCCGCTCATGACGCGCCGCAACTCGGCGCTGGTCGGCGTGTTCAGATCGGTGTCAATCGCCGCCGCATCTGACGGGTCGGGGTCAGCGGGGGTGGGCCGGGATCACCAATCCCAAACGTTTCAACCAGGAGGCTTGAATGCGTGTTCGAGTCATCGTGCTCGTCGCTGCCGTGGTGGCATGCGCGTGCGCGGCCACCCCGTCGATCGCTGCCGCACACGGTCCCATCCGTGACCGGGCTCTGACGATCCATAACTCCCCACAGAGCATCGTCGCGGGCGATCCGGTGCTGATCTATGGACGGTTGCTCGGCCGGGAATCGGCGAACCAGCGGATCGTGCTGTGGCACCGGATCAACCCGCAGGCCGGGTTCACGATCATCGGCCGCACCCGCACCGACAGCTCGGGTCGTTACGAGTTCACTCGCCAGAACGGAATCGTGCAGACCAATCGCAGCTGGTACGTGACCGGTCCGGCGCTGAGTCATTCGCAGACTGTCCACGAGCAGGTCTCCGCCGAGGTGACGCTCAGCCCGAGCGCCACCCAGGCGACCACGCGTCACCCGATCACGTTCGCCGGGCAGGTGTCTCCCGGGCACGCCGGTCAGACGATCAAGCTGCAGGCGCAGCGGGGCGATTCCAATAACTGGAACACGATCAAGACGGCTCGGCTGGACGCGAGCTCCAGCTATTCGATCCCGGTCGCCTGGCGGCTCCCCGGCCCGCGCGAGGTCCGTGCAGTGTTCCCCGGCGACCCGCGCAACACGCGGGGGATCTCGGCGGTCAGCACGATCGTCGTCGAGCAGACCGAGGTGCCCGGCTTCACGATCGGCTCGAGCAACCCGATCGTCCCCAACCAGACGCCGGTCTCGGTCACGGGGACGCTTGAGACGCCATCGGGCGGCGCCGCGGATCCAGGAGTCAGCGTTGCGCTGTACGCCAGCCAGCCAGGGCAGCACAATTGGTCTGAGACCCAGACCACGACGACGGGTCCTGACGGCTCCTACGGCTTCACGGTGCAGGGCTCGACCAACGAGCTGTACCAGGCGCGGACCACGTTTGCCCCAGTGCGCGATTCGGGGGTCGTCTTCCAAGGCGTTCAGGACGTCGTCTCGATCGCGTCCAGCGCGACCGCTGCGGTCGTCGGTCAGCCGGTGACCTTCAGCGGCAATGTCTCACCCGGAAAGCCGGGCGATGCCGTGTATCTGGAACGGCTGGGCAGGGACGGCAACTGGCACATCGTCGAGAGCTCCACGCTCAACCAGGCGTCTGACTACTCGATCGGCTGGACGTTCGGGACCCCGGGCGCCAAGCAGGTTCGCGTCCAAGTGCTCGGCGACCCACAGAACGTGACCGGTGTCTCGGCCTCGGTGCCGATCACCGTCACGCTGCCGCCGGTCAGCTCGCTGCCGAACGGCGGCTGAACCGACACCAACGATCCGGGGCGCAGATGCGGTCCCCGCCGGCTGGCGGCCGGCGGGGACACGCATACGTAGCGGCCAGTGCCTCGTGTAGCGTCCCGGCCCGTGACCAAGCCGCAATCAACGATCGGCGTCGCCGGCGCCGGCACGATGGGCGCGGGCATCGCCCAGCTCGGATGCCAGTCGGGCGCGCGCACGGTGCTGTACGACCCGGACCCGGAGGCGTTGCGACGCGGCGCCGAGCGGATCGTCGCTGCACTTCGCCGCAGCGCCGAGCGCGGGCGGCTGACCGAGGACGAGTCCAGGCGGGCGACCGCCAACCTGCAGCAGGTGACCGAGCCGATCGGCCTGGCCGAGTGCGAGCTCGTGATCGAGGCCGCACCCGAGTCGCTAGAACTCAAGCGCGAGCTGTTCACCGAGATCGCACGCCACGTGTCCGACGCCTGCGTGCTGGCGACCAACACCTCATCGCTGCTCGTGACCGCGGTGGCGGCGCCGCTGCCGCACCCCAACCGCGTCGTCGGCATGCACTTCTTCAATCCGCCGCCGGTGATGGCACTGCTGGAGGTGGTGTCCGGCGTCGAGTCCTCCCCAGAGGCGGTCGCGCTGGCGCGCGCCGCGGGCGAGGCGATGGGCAAGCACGTGATCGACGCGGTCGACGGCGTCGGCTTCCTCGTCAACCGCTGTAACCGCCCGTTCGGCCTGGAGGGCCTGCGCCTCGTATCCGAGCGAATCGCGACGATCGACCAGGTCGACCGCATCTGCCGGCTCGGCGGCGGGTTCCGGATGGGGCCGTTCGAACTGATGGACCTCGTCGGCGTCGACACCGGGCTTGACATCTCCCGCTCGTTCTACGAACAGAGCTTCGGCGAGCCTCGCTGGCGGCCGTCGCCGATCACGGTCAAGACCGTCGCTGCGGGCCGCTATGGCCGCAAGTCCGGCCGCGGTTATTACAAGTATCCCGAGGGCGGGCGCCACCGTCCCGACGACCCCGAGCCGCCGGCGGCGGGCGGCGGCGACGGCCTGGTCGTGATCGCCGGTGAGACGCAACTCGCGATCGAGCTCGCACAGGCCGCCGACGCGGCCGGCTGGACGGTCGTCACCCCGGGCGACGCCGAGGAGCTCGACGCCCCGTTCCTGATCCTCGATCTGACCGGCGGCGAGGAGCCCGAGGCGCCATTGCAAGGCGCGCCACAGGCGATCTGCTTGCAGGCCGGCTCGCTGGCGGCGCTCGATCCCGGCGGTTCGGCCGTCGGCTTTCACGCCCTGCCGCCGCTGAGAGGGTCGCGGCTCGTGGAGCTGACCGCGGGGCCTGACAGCGCCGAGTCGGCGGTCTCGGCCACCGAACGGTTCTTCGGGTCGCTCGGCAAGCACCCGGCGTGGGTGTCAGATGCCCCGGGCCTGGTGCTGGGACGGATCGTCTGCCAGGTGATCAACGAGGCCGCGTTCGCGCTCGGCGAGGGTGTCGGCAGCCGGAAGGACATCGACGCGGGTATGGTCCACGGACTCAACTATCCGCGCGGGATCCTCGCCTGGGCCGATGCGATCGGGCTCGACCACGTGCTCGGCGTGCTCGACGCGCTCAACCTCGAATACGGGGAGGAGCGTTACCGCGCCTCGCCGGTGTTGCGGCGCCTGGCACTGTCGGGACGGCTCGGACGGCCGACCGGCGAGGGTTTCCTCAGCTATGACGACGCAACATCACCTGGAATCGAGCCCTAGGTCTCCTTGCCACCAATCATGACTGAGCAACGCCAGCAGTGCCTGGACATTTGGTCGATGGAGGCGCCGCGAGTGTGTCGGACCGCGTCCGCGCGACCGACACAAGTGACGGTGGCAGGAACACCTCGCCTCCAGTCCCCAACCGTCCGGCGCAGCCCCCTGGCGTTGGCGGTAGCCGCAATAGCGGCCGTGGCCGTTTCCCTAACCCTCTCGGCCACGGCCGCGGCGGCGGCGGTGCGAGCGAGGCATCACCGCCACGCGACGAGCACCTGCAGCGGCGCGCACACAGCGATCGCCGCCTCCACGAAGTCGGCGCTGCGCGCCGCGGTCGTCTGCCTGATCAATCGGCAGCGAACCTCGCGCGGGCTGCCAGCGCTGACGGCCGATTCGAAACTGGACCGGTCCGCACAGGGCTGGACCGACGTGATGGTCGCTCATCACGAGTTCACGCACGGTGCCGACTTCGCCGAACGGATCACCGCCGCCGGCTTTCACTGGTCGCAGGCCGGCGAGAACATCGCCACCGGGTACCCGACGGCGGCCTCGGTTGTCGCCGCCTGGATGCGCAGCACCGGCCACTGCGCGAACATTCTGGACCCGGGGTTCCGATATGTCGGCACTGGCGTCAGCCGGCGCGCGACGATCGTCTCGCCCGGCACTTGGACTCAGGACTTCGGGCTGTTGATGGGTCAGCGCCCCCCGTCCGGCAACGAAGCGCCGGCGGCCGGCTGCCCGTACGGCTGAGCCGTCCCGTCGACGCGGTTACGCGGCCGCGACGCGCTCCGCGGCGTCAAACGGGAACACCGTGTCGCGCAGATACCACTCGGCGTCCAGCGCCGCCTGGCACCCGGACCCGGCCGCGGTGACGGCCTGGCGATAGGTGTGGTCGACGAGGTCGCCGGCCGCGAACACGCCCGGCAGGTTGGTCAGCGTCGATTTGTCCTGGGTGAGCACGTAGCCCTCCTCGGAGACGTCGACCTGACCGCGCACCAGTTGGGACTGGGGGTCGTGGCCGACCGCGATGAACGCGCCCGTGATCTCGATCTCCTTGATCGAGCCGTCCTGCGTGTTGCGCAGCCGCGCGAGCGTCAGCGACTTGTCCTTGCCGGTGAACTCGTCGATCACGTACGGCGTCAGGAATTTGATGTTCGGGATCGCCCGGGCGCGCTCGAGCATGATCTTCGAGGCGCGGAAGTCGTCACGGCGGTGGACGATGTCGACCCTGGACGCGAACTTGGACAGGAACATCGCCTCCTCCATCGCGGAGTCGCCGCCGCCGACGATGATCGTCGGCGCCTTCTTGAAGAACGCGGCGTCGCAGGTGGCGCAGTAGCTGACCCCGCGACCAGACAGCTCCTCCTCGCCGGGGACGTCGAGCTTGCGGTGCTGCGCGCCCATCGCCAGGATCACGGCTTTGGCGAGGTGTAGCTCGTCGCCGAGCCAGACCTTGTGCGGCGCCGTTCCGTCGGTGCTGAGCTCGACTGCAGTGACGTCGTCGGTCTCCAGATGCGCGCCGAAGCGCTCGGCCTGGCTGCGCATCTGGCCCATCAGTTCGGGACCCATGATCCCGTCCTGAAAGCCCGGATAGTTCTCGACGTCGGTGGTCTGCTGCAGCAGCCCGCCCCACGCGAAGCCCTCGACCACGAACGGCTCGAGGTTCGCACGCGCGGTGTACAGCGCCGCCGTGTAGCCCGCCGGGCCCGAGCCGATGACGATGACGTTCTCGATCTTCTGTTCGCTCACTTCATAAAGTATAGCTGTAGGGCATCAACCGCGCAGCGCCTCGAGGTGAGCCGCGGCCGCCAAGAGCCGCGGCCCCAGCCGCGGCGCCAGCTTGCGCACGGTCTCGGCCAGCAGTGCGCCGCCGATCAGATCGGTCGCGTAGTGCTCCCCCAGGTAGACGAGCGCTAGCCCGAGGGTCGCCGCATAGGACCAGCCGACGGCGCCCGCGACAGGGCCTGTCTCGGACAGCAGGCGGGCCGCCATCAGCGAGGTCGCGAAGTGCAGCGACGGCATCGCTGCCAGCGGATTGCCGCCGAGTACCTTCACGAGCTCCGGCCAGCTCTCGCCCCAGAACTGCTCGCCGTACTCGATCATCATCCGCCGCACGACGACCGGCTCGCCATCTCCGAAGCCTCCGTGGAGAGCGGCGTACCAGGGCGGCGCGGTCGGAATCGCCCAGTAGAAGATCGCGCCCGTGTCGAACACCGCGTACATCCGCGCCGCCGCGGACGGGAATCGCTGCGGCATGCGCAACAGCACATAGGCGACCGAACAGTGCGGGACCGCGAACCAGACCCAGTGACACCAGACCAGTGCCCGCTCGAAGCCGCTGATCGTGCCGTCGGTCGCGCAGCGCCGCTGCAGCCGTACGGTCGGCGGCACACCCAGCCCGAGCACGCGGTCACAGGCGATCGGGTATTTGATCCGCACCCGGCGCTCGAGCGCCTCGTGGTCGTCGTTGGGCATCTCGTAGGCGGCGATGTACCCCCACATGTTCAGTGCACAGAGCGCCACGTCGCGGCCGCGGCTTCGCGGCACGGCGACCACCATCGCGACTGGCGCGGCAACCGACAGACCGAGCACGAGCGGCTTGGGCAGCTTCAGCCTACGGCGTACGGCGGGCGCCGCGACCCCCGCTACGACCAGGGCCCAGGCTCCCGCTCTGATGGCCCTCCGGGCGGACAAGACCGAGCGAGTATAAGAATCGGCAGGCTCGGCCCCGAGCCACCCGAATCGCCCATCCGTCGGTGTATCGGCGTCTACGGCTCACGTGACCCGACGGACATATAGAATGCCGCCCCGCCTTGATCCCAGCTAAACACAACGCTAGAACCGGCCAGGCTGAGCGGCTCCGGGATCGACTCGTACGGGTCGCGGCGCTGCGTGTCATGCCGGCGGTGGCTGTCGTGGCCATCGGCCTGCTGCTCGCCCCCGACGCGGTCGCGAACTGCTGCACGCCGAAGTCAGGCGGATCCCCGAACGCGAACTCGATCCACACGCTCTACGTGATCGTGCTGATCGTCGCGGCGATCGTGTTCGTCGCGGTCGAGGGCGCCCTGTTCGTCGCGGTGTTCCGCTTCCGCGCCAAGCGCCACCCGGTCGCACACCAGACCCACGGCAACACCAGGCTTGAGATCGGCTGGACGGCGGGCGCCGCGGTGATCCTGCTGATCCTCACCGTCGTCACCTTCATCAAGCTGCCGGGCATCATCAACGCCCCCAACTCTGACGCCAACGGGCTGAACCTGACCGCCTCGCTCTCACAACCCTCGCCGCCCAACGGCAAGAAGCTCGACATCTGCGTCCAGGCCCGCCAGTACATCTGGCGCTACACGTACGGCGCCGGCTGCAAGAACGACTCGTTCGTCAAGAAGGAGCCGTACTCGTTCACGACGATGGTCGTGCCGGTCCACACGACGGTGGTGCTGACGATCCAGTCCTCGGACGTGATCCATTCGTGGTGGATCCCGTCGCTCGGCGGCAAGGTCGACGCCGTCCCCGGCTACACGGTGTACACGTGGTTCAAGGCGACCCACACCGGCTTCTTCCACGGCCAGTGCGCGCAGCTGTGCGGCACCAACCACGCAGCGATGGTCGCCTACGTGCGGGTCGTCTCCCCGCAGAAATACGAAACCTGGCTGGGCAAGCAGGAGTCGGAGATCACAGCCCAGAACGACCAGGTCTCGCAGCTGCGCCAGATCCTCACTTCAGAGAACCAGCTAGGCAACTAGGAGCTCGATGGCCACCATCACCAGCGATCGCGTCGTCCGGCCGGTTCCCCAGGTTGTGGCGCACGACGTCGTCGCCCCGCGCAAGACCAAGCGCTGGGTCGACTGGGTCCTGACGACCGATCACAAGAAGATCGGGATCATGTACCTGGTCCTGACGGGCGTGTTCTTCTGCATGGGCGGGGTCGAGGCGCTGATGATGCGCACCCAGCTCAGCGTCCCGAACAACACGC
>Ga0302326_10027699_pt1 | contig 11424 bp, 11 predicted proteins | sample Palsa_T0_3_FD_202264 | JGI IMG/M metagenome (GOLD analysis project Ga0302326, IMG submission 202264) | Peat permafrost microbial communities from Stordalen Mire near Abisko, Sweden - Palsa_T0_3 | ecosystem: Environmental > Terrestrial > Soil > Palsa > Peat permafrost | place: Sweden: Abisko...
CGGCGGACATTCGTCGCGGCGCTTGCGGCGCTGCCCTCGGCAGCGGCATCCGCCGAAGCTCTCAATCCGCCGCTTGAACTGCAGGAGACGATTGCGCTCTGGCCCGGCGTACCGCCGGGGGCAGGACCCGTTCTTCCCACGCTGCGTATCGACGAACAAAGCCCGAGCCCGGATGCCTATCGCAATCGCGTGCTCACCGGCATCGCACGGCCCGTTCTCTATGTCGTGCGTCCCGAGCGGCCGGACGGTTCGGCGCTTCTGGTCATTCCCGGCGGCGACTATCGCGAAGAGTATGTCGACAACGAGGGCTTCGACATTGCCGCCCGGTTTAGCGCGGCAGGCGTGACGTGCTTCGTGCTCGTCTATCGCTTGCCCGCCGAAGGCTGGCAGGTGGCACGCGACGTGCCGCTCCAGGATGCGCAGCGCGCGATGCGGCTCATTCGCGCCAACGCGGCAGGCTACGCGCTCGATCCGGAGCGAGTCGGAGCAATCGGATTTTCCGCCGGCGGCCATCTTGCGGCGTCGCTCGCCATTCGCTCCAACGCGACCGTCTACGCGGCACAGGACGCGGCGGACGCGCTGAATGCAAAACCGGCATTCGCCGCGCTCTTCTATCCCGTCATCACCATGCTGCCGCCTTACGCACACGAAGCTTCGCGCCAAATGCTCATGGGCGACACCCCATCCACTGCCCTTCGCGCGGCGTATTCCTGCGAGCGGCTGGTCACGGCGGATATGCCGGCGATGTTGCTGGTCGATGCGCTCGACGACGATTATGTTGCGCCCGAAAACACGCTCGCCATGTTCGCCGCGTTGAGAGCCGCGAAAGTGCCCGTCGAGATGCATCTCTTCGAGCGCGGCGGCCACGGCTTCGCCATTCGCGGCGCCGCCGGCCTGCCCGCAGCTTCATGGCCTGATCTGCTGCTGAAGTGGGGCGCCTCGCGGGGGATTTTCCGGAGCGCTTAGCTTCGCCGTCTGAAGAAAATTCGCGGGCGCAATTGTTTGTGACACATAGATCTTTTGCAGTTTCGCCCGCAGAACGTTCTGCGGATGACGGAAAAGTCGAAACTCCCGCTGGACGCGTTTGATCGGGACTGGCGGAATTTACCGTTTAGTCGCGGGCTTTGAATTTCAAGTGGCGGAATTTGACACAAGGGCTTCAAATTCGGCAACGACTTGCGCGAACGCTCTGCTGGGAGCAATTGTTGGTGCTGGCAGGCCAGTCCCGAGCTTTGACGCAAAACAGGAATTTGAAGCCCAAACGCGGGCGCGCCCTTCCACCAGGCGCGCCCATTCTGTTTAGCGCCAGCGGAAAGCCCGGATTCGCTCCTATCCCCTGCGCTGGCTATTCTTCGAATTGCAAGAACGAAGGAATAACGGCAATGGCCGATGATGGGATGTGGAAACAATTTGAGCGCGATGGCGTCCATACGGTTCGCGCGCGCCTTTTGGAGTGGCAAGGGCACGTGAAGGCGGAGGCCATCGCTTGGCTAGCTCACAAAGATGAAGAAGAGCGGGCACGTAGTGAGGCTTCCCAAGCCTCGCAAATCCGAATTGCCCGGAGCGCCGAACGCGCTGCATGGATCGCAGCAATAGCTGCAATCATTGCAGCCGTAGCCGCAATCGTCACGATTATCGTAGAGATCATGAAGTAGTCTCCCTGTAGATCATAAGTCCGTGCCCTTTTCGCCCTGAATTACCGAGAACGGCACGCGCTTGTGGAGCGATCGTACGGTATCGGACGGATCAAGGTTCTTCGGGAATTCGGGGCCGCAAAATGAAACCGCAGCCGCCGCTTTCACGCCCACGACATGAAGGGTCTAAACATGGAAAAGCCCAACTATCGCAAGAAGCAGGAGGATGCTGAAAAGAAACGGAATGAAGCTCAGGAGCAGACGGACCGTGAGGAGATAATCATTGCGCTTAACGGCGTTCGCGACGATCTGAGCGCCGAGCGCGAAAAATCCAAGGCTAAGCAGCGCCGCGACCATCGGATAGAGCGACTTAAATTTCGGCGCGAACGAAGCAAATTCTATCTTGATCTGACCGCGGTCATTGGCGCGATTGTCGCCGCCACTCTGTTGTTTATTCAAAGTGGGATATTTTTGGTCACAATGCTGGATGCGCGTCACGCCGCCAAGAAGGCCCACGCCGACAATGTCGCCGCACTCAATGCTGCTGATCGCCCTTGGGTTGGAGTAGATTCTCTCTCGGTCGATTTCACCATTGGAAAGCCCGAAATGATCTCCATTTCGATGAAGAACACGGGCCACTCCCCAGCCCTTCAGACGCACGCGTGGTTTCAGGAGTTTGTTGACCCAGCCCCCGGGCAGCCCTGCCCAACAAAATGGGTTGGCTTCCATACGCCGCCAACTTTCAGCGTAGTCATTTTCCCTAACCAAACGGTGGTTGCAAAGTTGGAGGTGATACCAAAGGTTGATCAGGCAAGCGTCAACCTGTTTGTGAATACAATTTGCATCCTCAGAGTCGCTGGTCGCATTGAATATGTCGACTCTGGAAGAGCCCCACATTTCACCACGGTGCGCCTTACCTATGAGGCCGCCACTGGTATCTTCAGCGCCGACCCAAGCGGAAATGATGCAGACTAACGTCACCAGCGCGATCACGGCGCTTCGCCCAAAATCGGAAATGTGGGGATTCGAAGTGGCGGAAATTGCCCCCGCCGGTGGCGGAATTCCGTCAGTACCGCTTGATCAATCACGCTACCAATTCGGTCATCATGGAATGGTGCGCCAGGCGCTTCGTACTAAGAACCCGGGTTTCGTCGAGCGGTCGCGTTTGCACACCGCTCTGCACAAAACCCTCCGCGATGCCCCGAGAGCAACACCTCGAAATCGCCACGAATTACTGCCCCGATTGAAGAATCTGCAAGGCCCGCAAGTCCTTCGTGCGCCTGCGCATTTCGACAACTCATCCGCCGAACGTTCTGCGTATGACGGAAAAAGTCAAAATTCCCGCTTGACGGGTTTGATCAAACGCAATACCGTTTTGGTCATAACGGAATGATGCGCCCGGCGCTTCGAACGAAGCCGTCGGGCTTTTTGTTTCCCGCTCCTTCGCAAAACATTTCGTTGCCGCGGCGGCGGAATTGTCCGGTGCGGCCTCCCCGCGCCACGACCATCCATCCAGAGGACTCGCGATGCCCGATCTCACCACTCCCGGAGCGCACGTCACGCCTGTGCCCCGGGGGATCGTCGCGCGCGCGAGCGAAGCCGTGCGCTACCTGATAACGGGCGTGACGCCCGCCACCTGGTTCGGGCCGATGCAGCCGCTGAAGCCCATGGCGCCGGACGGTACGGGCGCCCGCGCGTTCGATTATCCCGCCGGTTACAATCTTCAATACCAGCCACGTTATGACGAGCCCTTCTCCTTCGACACGCTGCGCGCGCTTGCGGACGGCTGTGACATGCTGCGTCTCGTCATCGAAACACGGAAGGATCAGATCGAAGGGCAGGACTGGGATGTGCGCCCGCGCAAGCTCGCGGACGGCACGCATCCCCGCGCGTCCGAATTCGCCGGCGAGATCGCGGCCGCGAAACGCTTCTTCGCTTCGCCGGACAAGGAGCATGACCTGGCCGGCTGGTTGCGCGCGGTCGCCGAGGACATGATTGTCATCGATGCCGTCTCGATCTATCTGCGTCCGGACAGGAAGGGCCGCGTCTTTGCCTTCGAACTGATCGACGGCTCGACGATTTCTCCGCGCGTCGACGCATGGGGCCGAACGCCGGCCGCGCCGGACGTGGCGTATCAGCAGATTCTTCACGGCGTGCCGGCCGCGGATTTCTCCGCCGAACAGATGATCTATTTTCCGCGAAACAGGCGGCCTGGACATGTCTATGGCTACTCGCCGGTCGAGCAGGTGATCGCGACCGCGAACACCCTGGTGCGCCGGACCGCGCACCAGCTCGCCTATTACACCGATGGAAATCTCACGGACGGTCTCTTCGTGAGTCCGCCCACCTGGACCGGCGATCAGATCAAATCCTGGCAGGATTACTGGGACTCACAGTTCGCCGGCAATGTTCCGCGCCGGCGTCACGGCGTCTGGGTTCCCGCTGGAATCGATTTCAAGGAACTGAAACAGCCCAATCTGAAAGATGCCTATGACGAATTCCTCGCCCGCATCGTCTGCTTTGCGTTCTCCATCAGTCCACAGCCCTTCGTGAGCATGATGAATCGCGCGACGGCGGAAACGGCGCACGATTCCGCCGTCGAAGAAGGCCTGGTTCCGATCCTCGGATATTTCAAACGACTCTTCCGGATCATGTTCGACCGGATGGGCTGGCTCGATATCGAAATGGTGCCCGTCGACGATCGCGAAACCGATCCGAAGACGGCCGACGATATCGATGTCGCCGACGTGAAGGCGGGAATCCGCACCATCAACGAGGTGCGCACAAGCCGCGGCCTCGATCCATATCCCGGCGGCGACACGCTGATGCTGGCGACGGCGACCGGATACGTGCCGCTCGAGAACAAATCCTAACGTCCCCCCTGCGCATCGCACGGAGGACAGCAAACGGAGTCACCCATGGACTTTCGCCTGTTTATTCCCATCACCAAGGTCGACGTGGCCAAGCGTCTCGTCTACGGCACGATCGCCGAAGAAGTGCCCGACAAGTCGGGCGAGATCATGGATTATGAAACCGCGCGTCCCGAGTTCGAGGCTTGGTCGGCGGAAATCGCGCGCGCATCGAGCGGCAAGAGCGCCGGCAATTTGCGCGCGATGCACGGCAGCGTGGCGGCGGGACGGCTCGACCGGATCGTCTTCGACGACACGGAAAAACGTATCGCGACAGTCGCCAAGGTGGTCGATGAAGCGGAGTGGAACAAGGTTCTCGAAGGGGTCTACACCGGCTTTTCCATGGGCGGAAAATACAAGAAACGGTGGCGCGACTCCGCGCGTCCCGACCTGACACGCTACACACCGGAACCCATGGAGGTTTCCCTGGTCGACAATCCCTGCATTCCCTCCGCGACGTTCGAAGTTCTCAAGGACGACGGCACGACGGAGTTGCGAAAATTTGTCCGTCGTGCGGCGACGGTCGAAGATGCGCGCCTGTCCAAATATGGCGCGCGTCACTCGAAGGAGGACCTGTCGCGCGTCCAGATGATGCACGACACCTCCGTCGCGTTGGGCGCGGATTGTCGCGGCGGACAGTCGGACCCGGAGGACGTCGACGCGGAAGACGTCGACGCGAATGGTGGCGATGCAGTCGAGTCTGACAGCATCGACTTCGGCAAGCTCGCGCGCATCGCCATAAGAAACGTCGCCGACCGGTTTGCGCCGAAACTCGACGAAATGGAAAAGCGCCTCGTCGCGCTTGAAGCCATGCCCATGCCCGGCGGACCGCTCGCATCGGCTTTGACGGTCTCCAAAGCCCGCGACGCAAACGGAGCGGACCGCATGGGTGACCCGATCGCGATCTTCGAGCGGCACCTGGAATCTCTTTCTCCCGTGCAACGCGCTCACGCACTGACCAAACTTGCACTGAAGAACCCGATGAGCCGCTAGGCGGCTCACCCTCACCCGCGTCCGAGACGATCCGCGCATTCCCGCGCCGCGCTCCTGTTCCCCTCGCGGGAGAGCGGCACGAGGACATTTGCGTGCCCGGATGCGGGTGGGGGGACAATTCGTTCCCGAATTTCAAGGAGTCATCTGAATGAACATCACCAACGAATCCCTCGCTCTGATGCGCAGCGCACTGGCACAGTCGCAGCCGGACCTCAGAAAGGCCGTAACCGAGTCCACGGGACTTACGTTTTACGACCTGCAGGCGCCCGCAAAGAACCTCTACCCGACCATCACCAAGCTTCGAAACATGACGCCGCGCGTCGGACGACCATCGGGCTACGGCACGGCGGCGCACTGGAAGCAGATCACGGCCGTGAACGGTTCTGGCTACGACGCCATGGGCTGGATTCCGGAAGGTCAGCGCTCCGCCGCCATGAGCTACACAAGTTCGGACATGTCGGCGGCCTACATCACGCTCGGCGAAGAAGACTATCTGACCTTCGAAGCCGAGGCGGCCGCGGAGGGATTCGAAGATCTGAACGCGACGGTCTCGCTTCGCCTTTTGCAGAAGACGATGCGTAAGGAAGAGACGGGACTGCTGGCCGGCAACGCAAGCCTCGCGCTCGGGACCCCGTCGGCGCCCTCGCTTGGCGCACCAACCGATTCCGGATCCACGCTGCCCGCCGCCACATATTCGGTGATTGTCGTGGCGCTGTCCGCGGAAGGCTGGCTCAACTGCAAGGGCAACGCTGTCGCGGGCTTCACGGCGCAAAAGACCATCACGGGCCTCGACGGCCAGACCTACACGCTCAATGGCGGCAATTCCAATGTGTCGCCCAACACAACGCTGGCGGTGAGCTCGGGCAAAGGCCTTGCGGCCTCCGTCACCATTGTCAAAGGCGCCGTTGCCTATGCGTGGTTCGTCGGCACGGCTGGAAGCGAAACGCTGCAGTCCATCACGACCGTGAACTGCGCCTATTTCAACGCGCCGTTGGCGACAGGCAGGCAGGCCGCGACAACCGTAACGGCGGACAGTTCGACAAACCCGACGCTTGCCTTCGACGGATTTCTGACCAACGCCTTCAACGGTGGCAGTGTGGTCGTGCAACCGAACGGCACAAACGGTGTCGGCGCGCCGCTCACGGCTTCGGGTCGCGGTTCGATCGTGGAGATCGATGGACTGCTCCAGAACATGTGGGACACGTACCGGCTCGGACCCACGGTGATCTTCGTTTCCAGCCAGGAGCAGAAGAATATCACCAACAAGGTCTTGTCGAACGCGTCCGGCCCCTTGCTGCGCTACGACGTGACGGCGACGCCGGGCCAGCCCTATGCAATCACGGCCGGCGGGCAGATCAAGTATTACTACAACCCGTTTGACGGCGACGGCATGACGATTCCCATCGTGCCGCACCCGGATCTGGCGCCCGGCACATTGTTCGCCTACTGCGAGCGCCTGCCCGAATGGTATCAGTCGAACGACGTACCCAACGTCGCCGAAGTGATCACCAGACGCGACTATTATCGCATCGACTGGCCGCCGCGCACGCGCCGACGCGAATACGGCATCTACGCCGAAGAGGTGCTTGCCGTCTACGCACAGTTCGCGATGGGAATCATCACGAACATCGGCAACGGCTGAGCCGCCGCACCGGCAACATTTGCCGCAATCGCGGCACACCATCCAGCGGGCAATCCCATGGCAGCGAATGATCTGACGACGCTTGCCGACGTCAAAGCGTGGCTCGGCCGAACGGACTCCAATTCCGACACGGTGCTGACCGCGCTCATCACGCGCGCAAGCCGTCAGATCTATTCGCATCTCCAACGCGGCCTGATCCTGCCGCATGGTGTGAACGAAGTGCGCGACGGTACCGGCGGCAATGCGCTCGTGTTGAAGCAGTGGCCGGTCCTGTCCGTATCCTCGGTGACCGTGGGAACGCTCTCCATACAACCGGCGCCCGCGGTTTCCGCGGACCCGGACGCCGGAGGCGGCCCCGGATTCTGCGGTGGCGCCGGCTGGACATGCGAAACGTGGGACGGAACGCCGCCCGGACGTCCGCAGGTGCTTTCGCTGAGCGGATACACGTTCGGTCGGTGTTTTCCTTCCGCCCAAAACAATCAAAATGTGTTGGTCGTCTATCAGGCGGGGTATCAAATCTCGGCAGAAGCCCAGAGCGTTGCGGCCGGCAGCGTCACAACAGACGCGCCCTATGGCCCCTGGGCATCCGATGAGGGCGTCACCTATGCCAACGGAACGCCGCTTCAGAACGTGGCCGGCTCGCCGGCAATCGGTCAGTATCAACTCTCGGCGACAGCGGGCGTCTACAACTTCAACGCCGGCGACAACGGCGCTGCCGTTCTGATCAGTTACGGTTTCATTCCGTCCGATCTTGCCGACGCGTGCATCGAACTCGTCTCGGAACGCTTCAAATATTCCGAACGCGTCGGAGAGAAATCGCACAGCCTGGGCGGCAATGAGACGGTGAGTTTCGACAACAGCCGCCTCACTCCGCTCGTGGCGGCGATGCTGCAGCCATACCGGCGCACAGTCCCGCTCTGATGGTCGTCGAGCCGGACTCCAACCGATCGTCTGTCAGGTGACTTCCGTGATATTCTCAGCGTCTGTCGATATCTCGAACGCCATTGCCAAACTGAAGGCGATTCCTGCCAAGGTGCATGCCGGCGTCGCGCAGACCTTGCAGGACAACGCGCGCCAGCTCCTGCGCAAGATACAGGACAAGCTTTCGGGCTCAGTCCTGCAGCTGCGCAGCGGAGCACTGCGCGACAGTTTTGTCGAAACCGGAATTGTCGCCGGTGCGTCCACGATCTCGGATTCCGTCACGTCCGACGGCACCGTCGCATACGCCCACATACAGGAATATGGCGGACGCGTGAGCATTCCGGAGATCACGCCGCGATCGGCAAAGGCACTGGCCTTCGAATATGGCGGCAAACTTGTGTTCGCCAGGCACGCGCGCGCTCACGTCGTCGACATTCCGGAACGGAGTTACCTGCGCTCGTCGCTGGCGGAGCAGATCGACATCCTGACGGATGACATTCGCCGGGTCGTGAACGAGAGCATCGTATGAGCGAACCGCAATTCTCGCGTGAAGCGATATACGCCGCGCTGTTCGCGCTTGTCAGCAGTTCGGCATCGTTCAAGACGGCGACGCGGCGCATCAAGGAATATTCGGACGTCGCGCAGGGCACACAACCTGCGATCCTGCAGGTTGAACTGGGCGAGAAATGGGACGCGCCCGTTGGAAAACCTCCGGTTGTCGCCCTGAACTGCCGGTTCTTCATCTATTGCGAAAGCAACGATCCGACACAGCCCATTTCGACGCAGATGAACGCGCTCCTCGATTCCGTGATGAACGCCCTGGCATCGACGCAATGGCAGAACTACCGGCAGACGCTCGGCAATCTTGTCCAGCACGCGCGCATATCCGGCGACGTCACGATCGCGGAGGGGCTTTCCGGTCAGTCGGAAGCGATCGTCCCCGTGGAAATTCTCGTCAACATCTAGCAACCCCGGACTCAAGCGGCGCGCGTAACACTGCTTCGCGCGCGCGAATGTTTCGTCGGCGCGCCACATGCGCTTGCGTCGAACTCTCGAAAGGAACCAACTCATGCAACTCAACTTCGGCGTCGGAACGGCCATCGGCAAGCGAACCGACATCGCCAACGCAAAGCCTTCCTTCATCGGCGTGCTTCAGGATCTCGAGATCGATATCGACGTCACGCTGAAGGAACTGACCGGTGCCTACAAAATGCCCGTGGACGTGGCGCCCGCCAGCATGAAGGTCAGCGGCAAGGCGAAATTCGCGCGCATCCAGGGTGCGAGCGTGAACAACCTTCTGCTCGGCCAGACCGAGACGGATTCGTCCGGCATAGACATGGCCGTCGCCGAGGCTTTCGCCGTACCTGCAACGTCGCCTTACACCTACCAGGTCACCAACCACACGGGCTTCATCGAAGATCTGGGCGTCTTCTATTCCGGCGGCGCGCAGCTGCAGCCGACCACGGGCACGCCCGCACAGGGCCAATACGCGGTCAGCGGCGGCACGTACACCTTTGCCGCGGCCGACGAAGGTGTCGCGATGGTCGTCTACTACAGTTACACGGTGGCCAATCTCGTGCAGCTTTCGCTGGCGAACCAGCTCATGGGCTCCGGCCCCGTGTTCGAGTTTACCGCCAAGCAGGATTATTTTGTGCAGGGCGTGGAGAAGAAGCTCATCCTCAAGCTCAACGCCTGCCGCGGCGCAAAATGGACGCTGCCGTTCAAGAATACGGACTACACCATCCAGGATTTCGAGTTCACGGCGTTTGCCGATCCCTACAACAATTGGGGAACGTTCGCATTTAGCGAGTAGTTCGGGCGTCCGACAATGGCCGATCCGATCATCGTCATTGCCGGCCGCGACTGGCCCGTGCCTTTATTCGCGCCACGGCAGAACCGCGTCATCATACCTGCGCTGACGAGACTGCAGGAACGGTCCGGGCTGCGATACGACGATTTGCTCGACATTGTTTTCGCGGCATTAACGCGAGCAAGCCCCGATCTGGACCGCGCAGCATTCGAAGAATTGCCCGTCGCAACCTGGGAACTCGTTGAAGCCGTTCCCGTCATCGCAAGACAGACCGGTCTGCTGAAACCCGGAAGACCGTCTTCCGACATGAGCGGCGAACTCCCGGATTGGGACGCCATCATCGCGCAGTTCTGCAATTTCCTTCCGGGAACGACACCGGACTATTGGGAAGACGCGCTCACCGTGGCGCGCCTTGATGCCATGCGCGAAGAGTGGCGCCGACACCCGCCGCCAGCCGTTCTCGTCGCCGGTTATCTCGGTTACAGGCCCAAGCCGCGTCGCATGGAAGCCGTTGAGGAGCTCATGCGCCTGTTTCCGGGCGGCAGGCTGCGATTGCATTGATTCTCCGACATGAAATCCGGAGCGCCCCAGGGAGAAAACGAATGACGACTGGTTCACGATTTGAAACGCGCCCCTCGGCGAACGACGCACCCGCGCGCACGCCGACAATCACGATAGCCGGAAAAGAATGGCCGGTGCCGCAGCTCGCACCGCGGCAGAATCGAATCGTCGTTCCGGCCTTGCTGGACGTATTGCCGAAAATCGCTCAAGCCCAGGCACGAATAAAAGGTTCGAACGAAGGCGGAAGCCTGGCGCGGCTCGGCAGCCATCTCGACACCGCGTGCTACGACCGGCTCACCGATATCGCGTTTCATGCGCTCACCCGTGCCCATCCCGATCTGAAGCGGGAGGCCTTCGACGACATGCCGGTCGACACGGCGGAACTGTATTCCGCGTTGAGCACGATCGCTCATCAAGCTGGCCTGCTCAGGCAGACCAAATCCGCGGACTAGAGCCCGCCGGGTCATCCGGGACGCGTCGCTTCGACTTCGAAGCAAAATGCTTTCGATTCAAGGAAATCCATGAATGGCCGAGACTGTTTCGATCAGCGTTACCGGCGACATATCCGGGCTGCAGACGGCGATGGAAGCCGCAGCGCAGAGCGTCAACGAAGCGGCCGACCGGTTTGTCGACGAATTTCAGCGCAGCGGCAACGCGACCGAACAATTGGCCGGCACCGCGCGTCAGACAATTCCCCTCCTGGCCCAGGTTGCGGAGGCCGGCGGCGGCGCGGCCGCAAAAATGGCGGGCGAAATCCTGCAGACAAACGAGAAACTGTCTCTCGAAATGCTGCAGGCCGAGGAACAGAAGGACAAATCGCTCTTCCAACTGGGGCAGGAGACAGCCGCCGAACTCGAGGCGCAGGACATCGATCTCGCCAACCGCAGGCTGAAGGTTGAGCAGGACTATTGGGCCGGCCGCTACGCGCAGGATGCCGAATATCCCGCCGAGCAC
>Ga0302326_10027703_pt1 | contig 11422 bp, 7 predicted proteins | sample Palsa_T0_3_FD_202264 | JGI IMG/M metagenome (GOLD analysis project Ga0302326, IMG submission 202264) | Peat permafrost microbial communities from Stordalen Mire near Abisko, Sweden - Palsa_T0_3 | ecosystem: Environmental > Terrestrial > Soil > Palsa > Peat permafrost | place: Sweden: Abisko...
TGGAAGGCAGGCGGACATCGAGGGTGACCGCTAGCTTGTAGGTCCCCTCGTCGGCAACCACGAGCGAGACCGTGGCGTCGATCGCCAGGTCCCCGAGCTCTTGCTTCGCATGCCGGGCCGCGCTTCCAAGGGTGCTTTCGAAGCAAGCGGCGTAACCAACGGCAAAGAGCTGTTCGGGGTTAGTCCCCCCGCCATTGCCGCCCATTTCCTTGGGCGGTCGCAAGAGGACATCGAGGGCCCCGTCGCTGGTAACCCCGTGCCCATCGGCCCTGCCTCCGGTCACGTGAGCCTCTGCTGAATAAAGGACCTTGCCCATCATTCCTCCTTTCAGACCGGGCGCGACACGCCCGACCCGGGTTTCATCTTGGGCCATTTCCTCGGTCTTTGGGGACAGCAGGGTCTTTCGGGACAGCAGGATCTTTCGGGACAGCAGGAGCTTTCTAGTCGGCCGAAGTGGCGCCGCTGCCTACCAGCGCAGGTGCGGCAAGGACGCCCAGAGGCTTGGGCGCTTCGACGTTGACATGGGGCAGGAGCTTGTCGAGCCAGGCCGGTAGCCACCAGTTCGATCGGCCGGCGATGTGCATGAGAGAAGGCACGAGGACCGTCCGGATGATGAAAGCATCGATGATGATCGCGCCCGCGAGACCGATCCCGAACTGCTGGATGATAATGCTCCCGCCGAGAAGGAACGACACGAACACCAGGATCATTATCAGTGCAGCGGCGGTGATGACCCGGCCGGTCTCGGTCTGTCCCTTGGTGACTGCCAAGGCGTTGTCGTGGGAAATTGTCCATTCTTCTTGCATTCGGCTCACAAGGAAGACCTCGTAGTCCATGGAGAGCCCAAACAAAACAGAGAACATGATGACCGGGATGAACACCTCGACCGGGCCCGTATGGCTGATCCCGAGCACCGAAGATCCCCATCCCCATTCGAAAACGGCGTTCATCACCCCGAGCGCTGCGCCAACCGAGAGCAGGTTCATCACCGAGGCCACCGCGGGGATGAGCAGGCTGCGGAACACCAACATGAGCAACAAGAACGCGACGACCACAACGACCCCTATGAACACGCCGAGCTTGGACGCCAATATCGCCGAGAAGTCCACGCCTGCCGCAGTCGCGCCACCGACAAGGACGTGCAGGCCCGTCCCGGCCTCAGCGGCGGGGATAATGTCGCTACGCAGCTCGTGAAGGAGCCGGGTTGTCTGCACGGCCTGGGGCGCGGTCGAGGGGTAGATCTGTGCGACGGCGGCTTTGCCGCTCGGGCTCTCGATCGCCGGGGTCACGAGGACCACACCCTTCAATGTGGAGGCTGCTGCGGTGACCTTCTTGAACGCGGCCAGGTCGCTCGGCTCGGGCAGCTTGGCGACCAGCTCGAGAGGCCCGTTGAACCCGGGCCCGAAGCCCTTGGCAAGGAGGTCGTAGGCAGTACGGGTCGTGGTCCCCGGGGTGTCGCTGCCGGCGTCGGACAGGCCGAGGCGCAGGCTCAGTACCGGGAGCGCGAAGAGGATGACGACGATCAAGGCCGCTCCAGCGCGGACGAAGGGCTGCTTTTGCACGCCTCGCGCCCAGCGGTACCAGAAACCCGATACGACCTCCTCGGACGCCGGTCCTGACTGGGCCAAACGCCGCCGCTCACGTCGCCCGAGCACCCCTAAACCAAAAAACCCAAGGAACGCAGGCAGCAGGGTCAGCGCTGCGAACATTGTCAAGGCGACCGTGACGGACGCGGCGATGGCCAACCCGTAGAGGAACGTAACGCCCAAAGCGAACTGGCCAAGCATGGCGATACACACCGTCAACCCGGCAAAAAACACCGCCCTACCGGCGGTATTGACAGCGTTTACGGCGGAGTCCTCCACGCTTCGCCCTGCCCTCAAGCCATTGCGATGGCGCGTGATTATGAACAGGGCGTAGTCGATCCCGACACCGAGGCCGATGAGCACCCCGAGAATTGGCACAAAACTGGCTACTGCGAAGACGTGCGTCATGAGGCCGGTAAAGGCGAACCCGATCCCGATGGCAATGAGCGCAGTGACGATCGGGATCACGGCGGCCAGGACGGCGCCAAAAAGGACCCCAAGGATGATAAGGGCAAACACGACGCCGAGACTGGTGCTGTTGGCGGGCTTTTGCGCCTCGGTGTTCTCAATCGCCTGGCCGCCCAGCGCGACCTCAAGCGATGAGCTCCTGATTGCCGTAGCGGTATCGATGAGGCGTGGAGCGGCAGTGGCGGGAAGGTTTTGGTCCTGCACCACCCAGTTCACGTTTGCAAAACCGATGGTCTTTGACTTGCTCAGCTGCGCCCTACCCACCGCTGAGTAGGGACTGGTCACCGATGCGACCTCTGGCAGCTTGGCAACCTGGGCCAACATTGCTTGGGCCCTCTGTTCGGTGGCGGGGCTCTCCAGCGTCCCGTGCAGTGCCTGGAACACGATCTGGTCAGTCCCCCCCGACGCTGCCGGGAAATCAGCCTGGAGGATGGAGATGGCCCGAGCCGAGTCGGTGTTGGGGAGCTGGAACTTGCTCGAGTACGCAGGCTTGGCTGCGAAGTCGGCCGCGAAGAAAACGATGAAGGCAATGATCCACAAGGCGAGGACGGCCTTGCGGTGACGAAAACACCATCTAGCCAGGGCGGGCATTGAGTAACGATCTCCTAACCGGTCGCCGCGGACGTGACGCGCATGGACTTGAGGGGTTTGGCGGGAGTAGCAAGCTCCCACGTTGGCGCGCGAGTATCGGATCGTAGCCTACGACGAAGATCTCGCTAACCGGGTTCGAGAACTTGTCGCGGGTGAACCGGGCCTGAGCGAACAGAAGATGTTCGGAGGCCTCGCGTTCCTTATCAGCGGGAACATGGCGGTTGCAGCGAGCGGGCAAGGCGGCCTAATGCTCCGAGTCGACCCCGTGCACTCCGAAGAACTGGTCGCAACCACACCTGCATACCTCGTCGAGATGCGCGGTCGCCTGATGCCAGGCTGGCTCCGGGTCGACATCGAGCACCTCAGAGGCACTGACGATCTGGCCCAGTGGGTCAAACGGGGCACGACGTTCGCACGTTCCCTGCCCCCCAAGAGGTAGCTCTGCGCCGTTGCCGACGCTCCCGTCGAGCTACCGGCCTGCAGTTCGGTCTATGCGATTAGGTCGATGCGATGCGCTGGCGGACCTCATGGGCGGCAGCCACCAGGTTGGCCAGCGCTGGGCGGACTTCCTCCCAGCGCCTAGTCTTCAGGCCGCAATCGGGGTTGACCCAGAGGCGCTCGGCCGGCACCACTTCGAGGGCGCGTACGAGCAGCTCGACCATTTCCGACGTCTCGGGCACGCGAGGCGAATGGATGTCCCAGATCCCCGGGCCGATCTCGTTGGGGTACTCGAAGTCCTCGAAAGCGCCAAGCAGCTCCATCCGCGAACGCGACGCCTCGACGGAGATGACGTCAGCGTCAAACGCAGCGATCGCCTCGATGATGTCGTTGAACTCTCCGTAGCACATATGGGTATGGACCTGGGTCTCGTCGCTGGCCCCCGAAGAAGCGAGCCGGAAGGCTCCGACAGCCCACTCGAGGTAGTCCTTGCGTTCTCCGGCATGGAGGGGAAGGCCCTCGCGCAAAGCCGGCTCATCGATCTGGATAACCCTGATGCCCGCCGCCTCCAAGTCGACGACCTCGTCGCGGATGGCAAACGCCAGCTGACGGGCCGTTACCGCGCGGGGTTGGTCGTTGCGTACGAACGACCACTGCAGGATGGTGATGGGCCCCGTCAGCATCCCCTTCATGGGACGATCGGTCCGGGACTGGGCATAAGAAGCCCACTCGACTGTCATCGGCCCGGGACGCTTGATATCGCCCCAGATGATGGGGGGCTTCACGCAGCGCGAGCCGTAGCTCTGCACCCAACCGTTCGCTGTGACTGCGCAGCCCTCGAGCAAGTCGCCGAAGTACTCGACCATGTCGTTGCGCTCAGGCTCGCCGTGGACCAGCACGTCAAGGCCGGTCTCCACCTGGAAGGCCACCGCCTCGTCGATGTATGTCCTCAAGCCTTCCTCGTACGCCTCCTGGTCGACGCTCCCCTGGCGGTACTGGGCACGAAGCGAGCGCAGGGCCGGGGTCTGGGGGAACGACCCGATGGTGGTCGTCGGGAGCTCCGGGAGCCCCAACTGTGCCCTCTGGGCCTCGCGACGGACCTTGTACGAGCTGGAGCGGTGCTGCAACGCCGGGTCGTAATCAGCCAGGCGCAGGGCTACAGCGGGGTCGTGGGCCAACGGTGAGGCAGCCCGTGAGGCGAGGGCGGCGGTGGCGTCGGCAAGCTCGTCCTCGATCGCTTCACGCCCCTCGTTGAGCCCTCGTACCAGGGCTCGGACCTCCCCGAGGCGTTCGGTGGCAAAGGCGAGCCAACTGCGCAGCTCAGGGTCGAGAGCCCCCTCGGAGCTGAGGTCGACGGGAAGGTGCAACAGGGAGCAAGACGGCGCCACCAACAACCGGTCTGGCCCGAGCACCCGGCGCGCCGCTTCCAACCTTGTCAGGGCCGCCTCCAGGTCGGTCCGCCAGACATTGCGGCCGTCGACCACGCCCAGGGACAGCGCCAAGGTGGCGGGGGCATCGGCCAAGGCGACGTCTACCTGCCCCGGGTCGGTCACCGCGTCCAGGTGCAAAGCGTCAATCGGGAGGGCCAACGCTGTGGGCAGGTTGTCACCCAGCCCGGTGAAGTAAGTGGCTACAAGAAGGCGCAATTGCGGGACCGCCTCGCGGAGCGTCGCGTAGGCGATGTTGAAGCCAGCGCGCTGGCGCTCGTCAAGGTCGAGGCCCAGGACCGGCTCGTCCACCTGCACCCAGGTCGCGCCTGCCGCTCGAAGGGAGGTAAGCAGCTCGGCGTAAACCTCACACAGCCCAGGTAGCAGGTCGAGGCTGGACCCCTTGGCGTCGAGGTACTTCGACAGCATCAGGAACGAGACCGGGCCGAGCACCACCGGTCGGGTGGCAATACCGAGGGCCGCTGCCTGCTGTAGCTCGTCGACCTGCTTGGTCGACGAGAGAGCAAAGTGTTGCCCCGCCGAGAGCTCGGGCACGAGGTAGTGGTAGTTGGTGTCGAACCACTTGGTCATTTCGAGAGCGGTGACGCTGCGGCTCCCCAAGGCACCGCCTCGGGCCATCGCGAAATAACGGTCCAGCCCGCTCGCCCCGGGGCCGACCAGGTAGCGCTCTGGTACCGCCCCTACGGTCACGGCTGTGTCGAGGACGTGGTCGTAGAGCGAGAAGTCACCCGAGGGGACATGGTCCATGCCGAGCCCGGCCTGCAACTGCCAGTGGCGCTCACGCAGCCCCGCGGCTGTCCGTTCGAGTTCGTTTGCCGGCAGCTTCCCGGCCCAATAAGACTCGAGCGACTTCTTCAGCTCGCGATGGGCCCCCATACGGGGAAAACCTAAGTTCGAGGCGATTACGCCCATACGTGCCATGCCTCCGTAGTTCGTCCCCGCAGCTCATCCAGGGTACAGGGCACCCCGCTGGTCTCTTCGCTAATTCCCGGCGGTGCTTTGGGTGCTAACCCGCTTGGGTGCCAAAGCGACGCTTCACCCCACGACGCGTAGGCCCTGATCAGGAGGACGGGGCAAGTACCCGAGGACCGCTGCCGAGAGGACTACCGTTCAGCAGGTGAGCGCTGACGGCTCCGGCGAGATGAACCTGAAGCAGGCGGCGGCGTCCCTAGGTGTGCACTACATGACCGCCTACCGCTACGTCCGCACTGGGAGGCTCAGCGCACGCCGCGTCGGCACCGGGTGGGTGGTGGCCCCCGAGGACCTCAGGGCGTTCTCCGCGGAACGTGAGCTCTCGAGCTCCGAGCCATCGGGCCCAGGCGCCGACGCGGCCAACCCTGGGGCTGACTGGAGGGACCGGCTCCGGCGGACGCTAGTCACCGGGGACGAAACCGCAGCGTGGCGGGTCCTCGAACAGGCTCTGGCGGCCGGCCATCGCCCAGCAGACTGTTACCTCGGCCTATTGGTGGGAGCGATCGACGACATCACCGGGCGCTCGGCGGTGCCCACTGGCCCCGTCGCCGCCGAGTACTTGGCGACGGCCACGGCGGCTCGTCTGGTCGCCCGGCTAGGCGCCCGCTTCCGGCGGCCCGGGCGCAGCCGCGGGACGGTCGTGTTCGGAGCCGCGCTGGGTGAGCACCACACCCTGGCCATCTCTGTTGTCGCAGACCTGGTCCGCTTGGAGGGGTTCACCTGCTTGGAGCTGGGTGCCAACGTGCCGCCCGAGGCGTTCGCTGGCGCAGCGGCGGGTGCTTCTCGCCTGGCCGCGGTCGGGGTCGGGGTCACGACGGCCGAGAACCTCGCCGCGGTTCGCCAAACCGTCGACGCTGTGCACGCGGTCGACCCCGGCATCCCGGTGGTCCTCGGTGGCCAGGCTGCAGCCGAGCTCGCAACGACCGGGCTGACCGGAGCGGACGCCTGGGCCGGCGACGGGCTCCGTGCCGTCGAGGTGATCACGGAACTCGCCAAGTCCCGCCGCAGCCTCTGGCTGATAAGTGAGGATGAAAGCACCGAGCCGCTCGGAGCAAGGCATTCGGTGTGACCAGTGCGCCGGGCTAGTGCTCCGCCACTGAAGCTGCGAAAGCGCGTGCGTCCTAGAAGTCCTCGCCGAAGGACACCTCGCCGCTTATTCCCACCTGGTAGGCGGATACGGTCCGCTCGAAGAAGTTGGCCAGTTCCTGGACGTCTTGTAGCTGCATGAAAGGGAACGGGTTGGCCGACCCGAAACGCTTCGCGAAGCCGAGCCGGGCCAGACGTTGGTCGGCTACGTATTCGAGGTAGGAACGAGTGTCTGCCAAGGACAGACCGGGGACGCCATCGGCCAGTAAGTCGGCGGCGAAAGCCGTCTCAGCATCCACGGCATCAACCATCATGGCGATGACGTCGCTTGCCAATTGTTCGTCGAAAAGCTCGGGCTCCTCGCGGCGCACGGTGTCGACTACCGCGAAGGCGAAGTCCATGTGCCCGCTCTCGTCCCGAAAAACCCAGTTCGTCCCGGCCGCCAGACCGTTGAGCAGGCCCTTGGAACGTAGGAAGTAGACGTAAGCAAACGCTGCGAAGAAGAACAGGCCCTCGATGCAGGCAGCAAAACAGATCAGGTTGAGGACGAACTGGCGGCGGTCAGCGGGGGTACGCAACTCGTCAAGGTCCTTGATCGCCCCCATCCAGCGGAAACAGAACTCAGCCTTGGCCTTGATCGAGGGGACATGCTCGATGGCCGAGAACGCTTCGGCCCGCTCACCTGCGTCGCTCACGTAAGTGTCCAGGAGCGTCAGGTAAAACTGGACGTGCTGGGCTTCCTCGAAAAGCTGGCGGGACAGGAACAGCCGTGCTTCAGGCGCATTGATGTGCTTGTACAGGTTGAGTACCAGGTTGTTCGCGACGATCGAGTCCCCCGTTGCGAAAAATGCCACCAGTCGGCGCACGAGGTGGCGCTCGGCCGGCAACAGCCGGCGGGAAAGGTCTACCAGGTCGTCAGAAAGTTGCACCTCTTCGACGGTCCACGTATTGCGGATGGCATCGAGGTAGCGCTCGTAAAACTCGGGGTACCGCATCGGCCGGAGCGTCAGGTCGAAGCCGGGGTCCAAGATGTTGGCCGCGCGCAAGGTAGCGCCGGCTACCGCTAGGCCACCTTGTGGCGCCACGATCGCAAGGTCGTCGAGATAGCTGATGGTTTCGGGTATGGCGGTCATATGCAGGCCTCACAGGTCGCGGGGTTCTCCAACGAGCAGGCGACACCGCCTGCGTCGGTATCGGGTAGGGCTCTCGCACCCGCGCTAGGGCCGTCGCCGCCAGGCGACGTCGTTTGCGTGATGCGGGTGGCAGGCCGGGAGCGCAGGTAATAGGTGGTCTTTAGGCCGCGCTTCCAGGCGTACAGGTACATCGACGAAAGCTTGCCGATCGAAGGCGATTCGATGAAAAGGTTGAGCGACTGGCTCTGGTCCACAAACGGGCCTCGGTCGGCGGCCATGTCGATGAGCGATTTCATTGGTAGCTCCCACGCCGTCCGGTAAATCTCCTTCAGCTTGTCGGGGATGGCGGCGATGCCTTGCACCGAGCCCTCGGCCCGGCGTACCTGAGCCGACATGTGCTCGTCCCACAGCCCCAAGGCTTGTAGGTCGCGCACCAGGTAGGTATTTACCTGGAGGAACTCGCCCGAGAGCGTCTCGCGCTTGAAAAGGTTCGATACTTGAGGCTCTATGCATTCGTAGGCACCGGCGATCGAGGCGATGGTGGCGGTCGGGGCAATCGCGATCACGAGCGAATTTCGCAAGCCGAAGCGGGTAACCCTGTCTCGTAACAGCTCCCAACGAGCGGGGTCTGCAGGCTCGCTACCCCAAAGGTCGAACTGCAGCTTGCCGGCTGCGGCCCGTGTCTCGCTGAAACCGGGGTGCGGGCCATAGAGCTCCGCCAGTTCGGTTGAAGCCCACAAGGCGTTGAAATAAATCTCCTCGGCCATCCGGGCAGATTCGGCCCGGGCCTCGGGGCTGTCGAAAGGCAAGCCCAACTTGAAGAAAACGTCCTGGAGGCCCATGACCCCGAGGCCGACGGGGCGCCAGTGCTCATTGGAGCGGGCCGCTGGCTCGGTCGGGTAGAAGTTGATGTCTATCACCCGGTCCAAGAACTTCACAGCCGTGCGTACGACTTCTCCGAGGCGGTCGTAACCCACCTCTCCGTTGCTGACCATCGCCCCCAGGTTCACCGAACCCAGGTTGCAAACCGCGGTGTGCTCGTTGTCGGTGACCTCGATGATCTCGGTGCAGAGGTTGGAAAGATGCACGACCCGCCCGGGCACCCCGGTTTGGTTGCAACGCTTGTTGGAGGGGTCCTTGAAGGTCATCCACCCGTTGCCGGTCGAGGCCAGGGTGCGCATCATCCGGGCGTAGAGTTGGCGAGCCGGCACCTGACGCTCGTAGGTACCCTCTTTTTCTGCCTCGATGTAGGCCTCCTCGAAGGCAGTACCGTATAGGTCGCTCAGGTGAGGGACTTTCTTCGGGTCGAACAGCGACCACACCCAGTCGTTCTCCACCCGGCTCATGAACAGGTCGGGCACCCAGTTGGCCAGGTTGATGTTGCGGGCGCGGCGAGCCTCGTCGCCGGTGCTGTCGCGCAGTTCCAAGAACTCTTCGATGTCGGCGTGCCAGGTCTCCAGGTACACACAGGCGGCCCCTTTGCGCTTGCCCCCCTGGTTGACGGCGGCCACGGACGCGTCGAGGGTCTTCAGCCAGGGCACGATGCCGTTTGAGAGACCATTGGTCCCCTTGATCAACGAGCCCCGGGAACGCACCCGGTGGAAGGCCAGCCCGATACCTCCAGCGTGCTTGGACAAACGGGCGACGTCGTGGTAGCGGCCGTAGATAGCGTCGAGCTCATCGGCCGGCGAGTCGAGCAGGTAGCACGACGACATTTGGGCGTGCGTGGTGCCCGAGTTGAACAGGGTGGGGCTTGACGGCAGGTACTCAAGGCGCGACATGAGCCCATAAAGCTCTATTGCTTCGTCGGCACCGTGAGCCAACCCGCAGGCCACCCGGAGGAAGCAGTACTGGGGCGTCTCGAGCACAGACCTGGTTTCCGGGTGGCGCAGGAGGTAGCGGTCGTAGAGCGTCCGCAGCCCGAAGAACTCGAAGCGCTGGTAACCGTCCCCATCAATGGCGGCGTCCAGGCGAATGTGGTGCTCCCGCACGAACGCTGCCGTACCGTCCGAGATGAGACCGAGCTCGTGGCCAACTGCGACGGAGCTCGAGAACGAAGTGATGCCCTGGTTGGCAACCTCCTTGTCGATTACGACCCCCAGCAAGCGGGCCGCCAGCTGGGCATAGCTCGGCTCGTCGCCGATGAGAGCCGCGGCCGTACGGATAGACAGCTCATCGAGCTCACTGGTGCTGGCGCCATCGCAGAGACCGCTGATGGTCCGTGTGGCCACTCGCAACGGGTCAACGCCATGCAACCCCTCGGCACAACGCTCGACGGCGCGGACGATGCGGTTGACGTCGACTGGCTCCAACCTGCCATCGCGCTTGCGGACCCGCATCGGCGAGGACCCAGCAGTCACGGTGGCCTCAGCGACAGCAACAGACGTCACGGCATGCTCCTCCAGCGCTCACGGGGCAACTGACCCCTCCGAAGTAGGCCAGGCACTATATGTAGGCCTGGGTCAGTGAGCGTACACAATATCTTGTAGAACTACAAGCATCGAATTACACAGTTGCGAGATCCTTTGGGTGCTAAACGGGCAAGGCTTCAGTCGCCTGGACAAGGTCCTAGTGAAGAGGTCGGACAAGTCACGCCCATATTCTCTGACAGGCCAGTGACCGTTACCCCCCACGACGACCAGAGCACCTGAGGCTCGTCCTTGACGCTGAAGCGGTCGCTCTCGGACGTCGGACCATCCAGGCCCTGCGGCCCCTGAGGCTCAGCGACCCGCTAGTCCCCCGGGATCAGCGGATGGCACCCAGCGTGATCCCCTCGACTATGCGGCGCTGGGCGGCAACGGCCACCACGAGGATGGGGATTATGAGGATCGAGGCGGCCGACATGAGCAAGTCGTAGTTGAGGCTGAACTGGGTTTGGAAAACGGACAACCCTTGGGACACCACTTCCATGCTCGTGGAATTGACGACAATTAGCGGGAACAGGAAGTTGTTCCAGTTCTGGAGGAACGAGATTATCGCGAAGGCAGCGATGATGGGCGTTGCCAACGGCGCATAAACGCTTTTGAACACCCTCCATTCGGAGGCTCCGTCGATGCGGGCCGCCTCGCCAAGCTCGTAGGGCATGCCCAAGTAGAACTGTCGTATGAGGAAAGCGCCCAAGGCGGAAGCAATATTGGGGACTATCAGGCCCTGATATGTGTTCAACCAGTGCAGGTCGGCCAGGATTTGCACCACGGGCACGATGACGGTGCTGAAGGGGACCATGAGGCCCGCGATCAGGCAGTAAAACAACAGGCGCTTGCCCGGGAAATCGAACATGGCAAAGGCATAGCCGGCGAGCAGGGAACTTCCGATCTGGCCCACGGTCGAACCGACACTGAATATCACCGTATTTATGAACCACCGGCCGAAGGGTGCCGAGTTCCAGGCTCGTAGGAAGTTGCCCCATTCCCACTGGCTGGGCCACAATGAGGCCCGCAGGCTAACGATTTGGTAGTTGGGCTTGACCGCTGTCCCCAGCATGTACACCAGAGGGAACACCACGACCAGGACGGCCACGGCCAGCAGCGAGTAGATCAGGGCTCTCGACCAGAAGCGCGACCTATAGCCAAGGAACCTATACATCGCGTCGGGCTCCCCGTCCGAAGAAGCCCACCTGTACGACAATTATGCCGAAGGAAATGAGGAACAAGATCACTCCCATGGCGTCTGCGAGGCCCGTGTTGAACTGCACGAAACC
>Ga0302326_10027704_pt1 | contig 11422 bp, 7 predicted proteins | sample Palsa_T0_3_FD_202264 | JGI IMG/M metagenome (GOLD analysis project Ga0302326, IMG submission 202264) | Peat permafrost microbial communities from Stordalen Mire near Abisko, Sweden - Palsa_T0_3 | ecosystem: Environmental > Terrestrial > Soil > Palsa > Peat permafrost | place: Sweden: Abisko...
GACGGTCGACCAGATGACCGCCAACCCGGTGACGATCGCGTTTCAATAGAGCAAAGCAGCGGGTCCTGGAGGACCCGCGCAGACCTGGAGGTCCGCCCCACTATGCAGCAACCGGTCACACGCAACATCGCCATCGACGCCTATCGCGGCTGGGTGATGCTGCTGATGATGGCCGAGGTCCTGGAACTGGCGCGCGTGGCGCAGGCTTTCCCCGGCAACTGGTTCTGGGCGTTTCTGGGATACAACCAGACGCACGTGGAGTGGGCCGGCTGCTCGCTGCACGATATCATTCAACCCTCGTTTTCCTTCCTGGTGGGCGTGGCGCTGCCTTACTCCATCGCCAGCCGTTTGGCCAAGGGCGGCACGTTCGGCAAAATGTGGGCGCACGCCATCTGGCGCTCGTTCCTGCTGATCGCGCTCGGAATCTTTCTGCGGTCGATGTACAGCGCGCGCACCTACTTCACGTTTGAAGACACGCTTACACAGATCGGGCTGGGATATCCGTTTCTGTTCCTGTTGGGCTTCCGCAAACCGCGTTGGCAATGGATCGCGCTGGCCGCAATCCTGACGGGCTACTGGCTGGCATGGGCGCTCTATCCGGTTCCCGGTCCCGGATTCGATTGGAAGTCGGTGGGGGTGCCCGCCAACTGGCCGCATTTCTACAGCGGATTCGCGGCGCACTGGAACAAGAAGGCCAACCTGGGCAACGCTTTCGATCAATGGTTTCTGAACCTGTTTCCGCGGGCGCATCCGTTCGTCTTCAACGATGGCGGATACCTGACGCTGAGCTTCATTCCCACGCTGGGCACCATGATCCTCGGACTGGCGGCCGGGCGTTGTCTGCGCGACAGCGCGCCGCGCATCCCGATGCTACGGTTGTTGGTGGCCGGGGTGACCGGAGTCGCCGCGGGCCTGCTGCTGCATTTCACCGGCATCTGCCCGATAGTGAAGCGCATCTGGACGCCGAGTTGGACGCTATTCAGCGGCGGCATCTGCTTCCTGCTCACGGCGGCGTTCAGTTGGGTGATCGATGTGAAGGGTTACCGGAAGTGGGCCTTCCCGCTGGTGGTGATCGGGATGAATTCGATCGCGGCTTACCTGATTGCGCACCTGTTCGAGCGCATTACGTTCAGTTCTCTCCGCATTCACCTGGGTCCCAATGCGTTCCGGATCTTCGGTCCGGGCCTGGAGCCGCTCCTTCTGGGATCCGCGGTGCTCGCGACTTACTGGATCATCCTATACTGGATGTACCGGCGCAAGCTGTTTCTGAAGATTTGAAACGCATATCGATTATCGTGGTGGTTTGCATTCTGCTGGCGGTCGCGCTGGTCTATGTGTGCGATTCTGTTTCGCTCAGCTATCGGATTCCGGGCAACCGGGCGCAATTCGGCAGCGTGATCGTGCAGCGGACATGGGTGATCCCGATGAAAGACGGCAAGACCCAATACTCGTTCGATCCGCCGGGACCGCAGGATTGCGTGAATGCGCTGCTCCCGCATTTTGGCGATCCGCCGTGCTGGTATCTCAGCCGGCACACGAAGCAACAGGTCAACACGGGCAGCCAGTGACCGTGGGCCGAGGTTTCTTAAAACCTTTATTGGCCGCCGATGAACGCCGATAAACAAGATGGAGACGGGACAGCCCAGCCGTACAGCCCGCGCCGCAGCGGCGCATCGCGCCGTGCACCAAGTGATCGAGAAGGGCCTCATTTTCGCCGATCCGCTGGCGATACCTATTCTGGGTGATGTCGAAGCGCTGGTTCGCGAGGCAGATCAAAATCCGCACAGACGGGCGATGCGCATCTTCATCGCCGCGCGGACGCGCTTCGCGGAAGATGCGTTGGCGACAGCAGTAGCGAAAGGCGTTCGTCAGCTCGTGGTGCTCGGCGCAGGCTTGGACACTTACGCATACCGCAGCGCCATGCGGGACCGCCTGCGCATCTTCGAAGTGGACCGCCCGGCCACGCAAGCCTGGAAACGGCAGCGACTCGCGGAGGCGGGCATACCGCTGCCGGGCGCGCTCACCTTTGTGCCAGTGGATTTCGAGCGGGAGACCTTGGGCGATGGATTGGTTGCCGCGGGATTCGATCCGGCACAGCGGTCCTTCTTCACCTGGCTCGGGGTCGTCCCTTATTTGACGGAGGAGGCCGTTTTCGTCACGCTGCGCTTTATCGGCAGCCTGCCGGGCGGCGCACAGGTGGTGTTCGACTATAGCAATCCGCCGGATTCGTTATCCGCCGAAATGCGCGCTGTACACGACATGCGCGCGGCGCACGTCGCAGAAGTTGGGGAGGCCTGGGTAAGCTATTTTGAATCTGAAGCGCTCGCCGCCAAGCTCATGACATTGGGATTCACCGAGATTGAGGACCTGGGTCCGCCTAGGATTGCGGCGCGGTACTTCCCACAGAGGGTTGGCTCCGCTCCGGGCAACGGCGGCCACATTGTGCGCGCGAGCACGTTTTGAGGCGCGGTCCCTTCGATATGATGGGGAAGGTGTGCCGGACCTTCGTAGGCTATCTAACCACGTTGTTGCTGGGCTGCGCGCAGACGCTCTGGGCGCAGACGGCGAAGTACGAGGGGCAGCCCATCGCCGAGATTCGGTACCTCCCGCCCGAGCAGCCGCTGACCGCAGCGGAACTGGTGAACATCGTCCCGCTGAAGAAGGGCGCGCCCCTGCGGCTGGCGGATGTACACGCGGCCATCGAGCGCCTGTATGCGACGGGCGCTTACGACGATATCCAGGTGGATGGCGAGCCAGCGCCGGCCCCCGCCAGCGGCGTAACCGTGCGAATCGTCACTAAGAATAGCTGGTTCGTGGGCAACGTGGCGGTGCTTGGCCATATCTCCGATCCGCCCAACGCCGGCCAACTGGTAAACGTCACGCGGCTGAGCCTGGGGCAGCCGTTTGCGGAGGCGGACGTGGCGCCGGCGCAGACCGCCATCGAGCATCTGCTCGAAGCCAACGGCCTGCACGGGGGCCAAGTCCGGCCGGAAGTGTCGTACGATCCGCACACACAGCAGGTCAGCGTACACTTCGTGGTGGATTCCGAACGGCGCGCGCATTTCACTACACCCTCCATAACCGGCGATCCGAAGATGCCGCTGGCGGATATCGTGAGCGCGACGCACTGGCGCCGCTGGCTGATCGGCGGCTGGCGCACGGTGAATCAGTCGCGCGTAAACAAGGGCGTGGAAGACATACGATCCAGGTACGAACGGCGCGGGCGCTTTGAAGCGCATGTTTCGTTGAGGGCCATGGGCTACGGCGCGGACACCAATCGCAGCAGGCCTTCGCTCGATATCGACGCCGGACCCGAAGTGGAGGTGGAAGCCGTCGGCGCCAAGGTCTCGCAAGGCAAGCTGCGCAGCCTGGTGCCCATTTTTGAAGAGCACACCGTGGACGACTCCCTGCTGCTTGAAGGCGAGCGCAACCTGCGGGACTATTTTCAATCGCAAGGGTATTTCGACGCGACCGTCGAATTCAAACCGCAGCGGGTGGTCGACGATAGGGCGACCATCGACTACGTCATCACCCCCGGCCTGCGCCACAAACTGGTGCTGATCGACATTCAGGGCAACAAGTACTTCAGGACGGAAGCCATCCGGGAGCGCATGTTCCTGATGCGCGCATCCCTGCTGCAGTTCCGGCGCGGCCGCTATAGCGGGGCGCTGCTGCGGCGCGACGAGCAGTCCATCTCCGCCTTGTACCAATCCAACGGTTTCCGCGACGTAGCGGTCACGCATAAGCTGGTGGACGGCTACCAGGGCAAGCCCGACCAGTTGGCGGTTTTCATCTCCATTGAAGAAGGCCCGCAGTACTTCATTCATAGCCTGGATGTGCAGGGCATCGTCAAGCTGGACAAGGCGCAGGCGCTCTCCCAGCTCAGCTCCGTAGAAGGACAGCCCTTCAGCGAGTACAACGTGGCCATCGACCGGGATAGCATCCTGCAGGAATACTCCACACGGGGTTTCCCGAACGCCATGTTTGAATGGAACTCCAAGCCCGCTGCCGAGGCGCACCAGATGGACTTGACGTATGTGGTCCACGAAGGGCAGCAGGAGTTCGTGCGCGATATCCTGATCAGCGGCCTGGACCACACGCGCCGCAGCCTGGTGGATAGCCTGATGAAGTTGCAGCCGGGCGATCCGCTGTCGCCCACCGCCGAGCGTGACACGCAGCGCAAATTGTACGATCTGGGCGTTTTCGCGCGCGTGGATACGGCCATCCAGAATCCGGACGGCGACAGCAGCGAAAAATATGTGCTTTACGACATGGAGGAGGCGCACAAGTGGTCGACCGCCACCGGCTTCGGCGCCGAGTTCGCCAGAATTGGCGGATGCTCGAATTGCCTGGAGGCGCCTCAGGGGCAAACCGGCTTTGCACCGGACGCCACGCTGGACGTTTCCCGCCTGAACCTCTGGGGGCTGGGCCACAGCCTCAGTTTCCGGGGCCGCGTTTCCACCTTGGAGCAGCGCGCACTGATCACCTATACGGCGCCGCGCGTCCACGGCAATCCGAAGCTGACACTTTCGTTCACCACTCTGTACGACAACAGCAAAGATGTGCGCACATTCACCGCGCAACGCTTTGAAAACTCGGTGCAGCTCTCCCAGCGGCTTTCCAAGTCGATCTTGTTTCTATACCGTTACACTTACCGGCACGTCACGGTGGATGAATCCACGCTGAAGATATCGCCGCTGCTGATTCCGCTGTACTCCCAGCCGGACCGCGTGGGGGAAGGTTCCTGGAGTATCGTACAGGACCGGCGCGACGATCCCATCGATACGCACAAGGGCATCTACAACACCATGGATATCGCGGCGGCGCCGCGCGCTCTGGGCTCCGAGACCACGTTCGGACGCTTCCTGGGGCGCAATGCGACCTATCACCCGATCGGCAAGAAATTTGTGCTGGCGCGCGCCACCACCTTCGGGTTCGTGCGGCCGCTGCACGATGCCGGGGAGGCGAACACGGTGATCCCGTTGCCAGAGCACTTCTTCTCGGGCGGCGCCACCTCCGAGCGCGGCTTCCCCGACCTGCAAGCCGGGCCGCGAGACCTGACCACCGGCTTTCCCTTGGGCGGCACGGCGCTGCTGATGAACCAGACCGAGCTGCGCTTCCCGCTATTTGGCGAGAATATAGCCGGAGTGCTTTTTCACGACATGGGTAACGTCTACAGCAGCCTGTCGAGCATTTCGTTCCGCACGGATCAGCATGGGATTACCGATTTCGATTACATGAACCACGCGGTAGGCTTCGGGATACGTTATAAGACCCCGATCGGTCCCGTCCGGCTGGACTTCGCGTACAGCATCAATCCGCCGAACTTCATCGGCTTCAAAGGCAGTTTCAGCGACTTGCTCAGCGCCGGCCCGATGCCGTGCATGACCCAGCCTTACAATTGCGTGGCGCAGAGCATCAGCCATTTCCAGTTCTTCTTTTCGATAGGGCAGACATTCTGATGCGCCGCCCATCTTCCATCGCGATCTTTACGGCCGGTTGCCTGGCAGCGGGTTGCCTGGCCGCCGAGGTCATCGACCGGATCGCGGTGTCGGTAGGGAATCGGGTGATTACGGAAACGGATCTGGACCGGGAGATACGCATCACGGCGTTTATGAACAACGCGAAGCCGGATTTAAGTCCGGCCGGCAAGCGCGAAGCCGCGGAGCGCATGGTGGACCAAGCCCTTATCCGTAGCGAATTGGAAGCCAGCCGGTACCTGCCGCCCCCCGCGGCCGACACGGAAGCGGCGCTGCAAGAGGAAAAGGCGCGTTTCGGCGACGACGCCGCATACCGCCGCGCGCTAGCCGCGTATGGCATCGGCGAGGACGATCTGAAGGCCCGGCTAACGTGGCAATTGATGCTGGTGCGCTTTATCGACGCGGTCTTCCGGCCCGGCGTGCAGATCGGCGACGAGGAGATTCGCAAGTACTTCGACGAGCACATGCGCGCGGGTCTGACGCTGGCGCATCCCGGCCAGGCCCTTGCGGTGGACGACTATCGCGCCAGCATCGAGCAAAAGCTCATCAGCCAGGAGGCCGACCGGCAAGTGGAGCAATGGCTGCGGGAGGCCCGCCGCCGCACGCACATTCAAAACCATGACGAGGCCTTCCAGTGAGCCGCCGCGCGCATAGAATATGGATTGCCCTGGGCTGTCTGGCCGGGCTGGCGCTGGCCGCGGTGCTGAGCGTGGTGCTGGTTCTGCGCAGCGATTGGTTTGGCGAGAAAGTCCGCGCGCGGATCGTGGCGGAACTGGAGACAGCCACCGGCGGGCGCGCGGAGATCGGCGCGTTCCGGTTCGACTGGAAGCAAATGCGCGCCGAGGTGGATGGTCTCGTGCTGCATGGCAGCGAGCCGAAAGATGGGCCGCCGCTGTTCCGCGCGGACGCCATCGTGGTAGGGATCAAGGTCATATCCGTGTTGGAGCGCTCCGTCGATCTGCAATACCTGGACGTGCGGCGTCCGCAAGTCTACGCGATTCTCTATCCCGATGGGCACACCAACGTGCCTGCGCCGAAGCTGCGGCGGCCCGGCAAGGGCACGCTGGAGAGCATTCTGGATCTGGCCATCCGCCGCTTCAGCCTGCAAGACGGCAGCTTCGAACTGGCGGGACAAGGGAAGACTCCCTTCGACGCGCAAGGCCGCAATCTGCGGGCGCAGTTCGATTACGACAAGGCGGGGCCGCGTTATCGGGGTCAGTTGTCCATGGCGCCGGCCGCATTCCGGTGGGGCGGCTACCGGCCCGTGCCGCTGGATGTGAGCCTGGCGCTGGCCGTGGGGAAGAATCGCGTGCGGATCGATTCCGGACGCGTGTCTACGGGGCAGTCGCAGGCCGAATTCTCGGGATCGATCGACAGCCTGACCGATTTCTCGGGCGCGTTTCAGTATAAGGTGCGCGCGTCGCTGGGCGAGCTGACGCGCACACTGGGCTGGCACGCACCACTGGAAGGTCCCGTGACGTTGACCGGGAAGGCCAGTTTCCAGGGCGCGTCGGACTATAGGGCTAGGGGGGCGCTGCACGCGGCGGGGCTCCTGCTTACGCCGGACCCGGGATTCATCTTGCATGACTTCCATGCCGATGGCGCCTTCAACATCGACCCGCGGCGGATCGCAGTATCTGGCCTGCGGATCGAGGGCTTGGCGTTGGCGTCGCTGACGAATAAGGCGCTCGAACCTTTCCCAGTGAGCGGACGAATCGAATCGGTGGTGTTGCGGCGCAAGACCCTGGATGCCGGCGGCATTCACATCGATGCATTGGACGGCGCCTTCGAAGGGACGACGCAGATAGCGGACCTCGCGCGCATACACGTGGAAGGCGATATAGCCGGCTTCGATGTGCGGAAGATGATGCGCGTCTACGGCGGCCAGGGCGTGCCTTGGGACGCGGCGGCATCCGGTCCGGTGCAGTTGAGCGCTACGTTCGGCGACCCGAGCACACTGCAGGTCGCCGGCCACATGACGATTGCGCCTGCGGGGAACGGCGCGCCGGTGCGCGGCGCGATCAGCGCGGCCTATGATGCAGCCTCCGAAACCCTGGATCTGGGGCATTCGACCCTGACGCTGCCATCCACGCGGCTCGATTTTTCCGGCGTGCTGGGGCGGCAGTTGCGCGTACACGCCGATTCGCGGAATCTGGACGACGTGCTGCCGGCCTTCGATATACAGTCGCTGCCGGTGAAGCTGCAGTCGGGCGAAGTTATATTCGACGGCACGGTCGCGGGCAAGCTGGAAGATCCGCGCATGGTGGGCCATGGCACGGCCACAAACGTGGTTTGGTCGGGCAAGACGTTCGATGCGCTCAGCGGCGATATCGATTTCGGCAGTGGGGGCATTGCCGTGCGCAACGGTAGCATCCAGCAGGGCGCGCTGCGCGTCCAGGGCGCGGGATCCTTGGGTATGCGCGCGTGGACGGTCGAGGATGACAGCCCGGTTTCATGCACGGGTTCCATCCGCAACGCCCCGGCGGCGGAGCTGCTGGCGATCGCGGATATCAAGAACGTCCCGGTGGAAGGGACCATCGGCGCGGATACGAAGGTCTCCGGGACGGTTGGCGATCCGCACATCGAGGCGACGGTGACGGCCACCAAGGGCGCGCTCTACGGCGAACCATTCGACCGCTTCACAGGCACCCTGGATTACGCGGGCGTTACCGCCGATCTGGCGAACGCGCAACTGGCGGCGGGCGGCAAGAGCCTTACCCTGCAAGCGCACTACCAGCACCAGCCCGGCAATTTCGGAAACGGCCAACTGCGCGTCCGGGTGGACAGCAACGCCATGGCCCTCGCCCAGTTTCAGATCGTGAGCAAGGACTATCCCGGCATCGGCGGGACGGCCGAACTGCACGGCAGCGCGGTGCTGGACATCGCACCCACCAAGCCCGGCCAGCCGGGCGTCCGCCTGATCGGCTTGGACGGCACGCTGGCCGGCCGGCGCTTGCGGATCAACAATCAGCCCGTGCGCGACGGCGTTCTCACCGCCACCACCAAAGGTTCGGAACTAGTGGCCCACTTCGATTCAGAATTGGCGGGGTCGATTATTCAGGGAGATGGCAAATGGAGCTTGACCGGCGATTATCCGGGCAACGTGCAGTTGAGCTTTAAGCGCCTCGACCTGGAACGCTTGCGGCTCTGGCTGAGAGGCACCGAGCCTCCTGGCGGCATCCGCCTGACGGGCGCGGCCGAGGGTACTCTCGCGATCGCCGGCCCGGCGCTCCAGCCGGATCTGTGGAAAGCGCAGTTGCGCATTCCGTCGCTCGAGGTGGGGCCGGGCGCGGACCTGGCGCCTCAGGGCAACGCTCTGGCGCTGCATAATCCGGAGCCCATCGTGGTCACCATGGAGCGCGACGTGGTGAAGGTGGAGAGCGCCCGCCTGGTGGGGCGTGCCACGGATCTGTCGCTCTCTGGAAGCATTAACCTGCAACAAAAGGAGGCGCTGGATCTGCGCGTCAACGGTAGATTCGATCTGGCCAGCCTGCGGGATTTCAATCAGGATGTTTACGGCTCGGGATCCATCGAAACCACCGTCACCATTCGCGGGCTGCCGGCGCAGCCGCGGGTCGCCGGACGCCTGGAGGTGAAAGACGCCACCCTCAATCTTGCCGAAATGCCGGTGGTTATATCGAACACCAAGGGCGTGATTCTGTTCGACGGCAGCCGCGCCACCATCCAAAGCCTGTCCGGTGAAAGCAGCGGCGGGAAGGTGACGCTGACCGGGTTCGCGGGCTACGGGGGCGACACGCTGGTATTCCACCTGCACGCCACGGCGCAGGAAATGCGGCTGCGCTATCCCGAGGATTTCAGCACGGTGGCCAACGCCTCGCTGAGCCTGGCTGGCACCAGCGACAGCAGCACGCTCTCCGGCCACATCACCGTGCTGCGCACCGGCTTCAATCCGCGCTCGGATTTCAGCTCCATTCTGGCGACCTCCGCCGAGCCTGCGCGGACGCCCTCGGCTGAGACCGGCCTGGTGGCCAACATGCACTTCGACGTAGAGATCGATAGCGCGCCGGATATCACGTTCCAAAGCTCGCTGGCGCAGGGACTGCAGGCGGAAGCCAGCCTCCGGCTGCGGGGCACGGGCACCAATCCGTCGCTCCTGGGCCGCATCAACGTCACGGGCGGCCAGTTGGTATTCTTCGGCACTCCCTTCACGGTGATCCAGGGGTCCATGACGTTCTATAATCCGGTGAAAATCGAGCCGGTGATCGACATCGATCTCGACACCAGGGCGCGCGGCATCGATGTGATTCTGAATATATCCGGACCGATCAACAAGCTGAGCCTGACGCCGCGCTCAGACCCTCCCATGCCCTTTTCCGACATCGTGGCGCTGCTGGCGACCGGGGTTTCGCCTACGTCGGACTACGCCACGCTGATGTCGGGTCCGGCGTCGCCGCAATCCATGCAGCAGATGGGTGCGCAGGCGCTGCTGGGCGAGGCCATCGCCAGCCCGGTGACGGGCAGGCTGCAGCGCTTCTTCGGCGTCACGCGGCTGAAGATCGATCCCACCCTCACCGGAATGACCGGCGTGGAGAACAACCCGCAGGCGCGGCTGACGGTCGAGCAGCAAGTGACTCCGGAGATCACGTTCACTTACATCACGGATGTGACCAGCACGAATCCGCTGGTGATCCAGGTGGAGTGGGCGTTCAGCAAAGCTTGGTCGGCGGTGGCGTTGCGGGATGAGAACGGGCTGGTGGGGCTGAACTTTGTGTATAAGCGCCGGTTCAAGTAGGACTCCCGGATGCGCCTTAATCCAGGACTAATCGCCATGGGATGGGCGATGGAGATTTGCCGCCGGCAATCCAGGCAAAACGGTCCACGTGGCGCGGCTCGCCCAGGGTGGCCTCAGGGTGCGGCCGCTTCCCCCTGATCCAAGGTCAGGGCACCCGTTCGAATTGCCGTAGCGAGCGCGGCCTCCCCGGAGCCTGGATGCGCCGGAGAACGGGAGTTCCGTTCGTTCGCGCGGCTCAGCAGGGCCACACCGGGGTGTGGTCCAGGTTCTGGTTCCGCTCCGCCAACGTCTCCTCAAGGGCGCGGCATCTGAGGGAGAATCGCAGATACCGGCGGACGCACAGGACGATGATCTCGGCGGCGAAGTGTCTTCCCCGGAACAGGCTGGCCGGCTTTTGCTCATTCCCCGGCCTACCAAAGCCTGTCGGCCCGCCTTGCCACGCTTCCCCAGCGAGAGCCTTCCCACGACAGTCAAGAATTAGAAACCCACAAAGGGAGGCGGTTGGATGTATACTAATACCGAGCCTGGGGTCGAAAATAGAAATCCCGGCTGAAAGGATACACAAATGCGAAACGTATTGGCACAAATTACCATCGGTGTCGTGGTTACAGCAATCGGAGCGTTCGCGGCTGACAGCTCGCTGGGGACGTGGAAGCTGAATATGGAGAAATCCAAGTTCAGTCCATCCACCCCGGTCAAGAGTCTCAGTACCACACGGGAAGCATCTGGCGGCGGGATAAAGGTGACCACCACCGGAGAGCAGGCTGGCGGCACAGCGGTTAATTCCAGCTACGTCGCAAAGTATGATGGTAGCGAATCGCCAGTAACCGGTGCGCCTTATGACACCATCTCCATCAAGCAGGTGAATGCAAATACCTTCACTTACAGCGCAAAGAAGAAGGACGGAAAGTACAGCGTCACAGGGCGGAGCGTCGTCTCGAAGGATGGCAAAACAATGACCAACAGCATCAAAGGTACGAACACCGATGGTAAGGCATACAGGGCAACGATGGTTTGGGACAAGCAGTAACCGGACGCGCAGCCTAGGGCATCCCTGGGTCAATTTGCTTTTGTTGGGCGGCCAATATTGGCCGCAGCCGCCCTTCTGGGCGGCTAGGAGCCTGTCCGAAAAATACTGTGCGGCCTATCTGAATCCGCACCTTTGCGTAGCACGAATTTTTCGTGGCAA
>Ga0302326_10027706_pt1 | contig 11422 bp, 6 predicted proteins | sample Palsa_T0_3_FD_202264 | JGI IMG/M metagenome (GOLD analysis project Ga0302326, IMG submission 202264) | Peat permafrost microbial communities from Stordalen Mire near Abisko, Sweden - Palsa_T0_3 | ecosystem: Environmental > Terrestrial > Soil > Palsa > Peat permafrost | place: Sweden: Abisko...
ATGCGAAGATCAAGATGGCCCCGAATGCGAATGAATGGAAACGATTCATCGTCCTTCTCCTTTGTGTTCTCACTTGCTGATTTAGGATCGCCGGTGCGGCGTGTCCTATGTTTCGCACTCTAGCGTGCAGCTGTAGCTAAGTCGAGAGACAATTCGGAGTTGATGAACAAAGAGGTGGTCGATGTCCAGGAATGAGCGCTCCAATTCGCAGGAACATGCCGGGCGAGAGGCAAAACGAGACAAGCGAAGACGCAAGCCCGATGAGCGCGCCATCCGCACGCGCGATCGGCTCGGCACTGCATTCGTGGCCCTGATCCACGAAAAGCCGATCGAATCGGTGACGGTGCAGAATGTGCTGGACCGCGCCTCGGTCGGCCGCTCTACTTTTTATCTTCACTTCCGCGACAAAAACGACCTGCTCCTGAGCCAGCTGGAGAAGTTCCTTGAGACGATGAGCACGGCGCTCAGCGTTCGCAAAGAATTGTCGCATCGAGTTGTTCCTGTAGCGGAGATGTTTGAGCACATCGAGAACCAGAAGGAGCTTTACCGCATCCTTGCCAAGGCAGGCCGCCTCAACGATTTCTACGATCTTGCCGAAGGCTACCTTGCGCGTGGCATCGAGCATCGTCTTAAAGAGTCCAAGCGTCTTCGAAAGATTCCACAAGCTGAATTGGCTGCTCGCGCCGTTTCATCGGCCGGGAGCCTGTTGTCGCTGCTGCGATGGTGGCTCGACCATGGCGCGAAGGAATCACCGGGCGACATGGACAAACTTTTCCACCAGATGGTGTGGAACGGGCTCCAGTAGACGCTATCCTACGACGCGCCCTGGTGGAAGATTTGGCTCGCGGACGGAACGGACTATCTTTGCGGTTAGAGTTCGCAGCGGCTTTCCATGGCGCGGGCCATGGTGACTTCGTCGGCGTACTCGATGTCGCTGCCGACGGGGGCGCCGGTGGCTACACGCGTGATCCTGACGGACAAGCTGCGCGGATAGGGCGGAGTGTACGCGTGTTTTTGGGGTGTTCCTTCCAAGTGGCCAGGGATAAGGCCAGAATACTGTCGCGCCCACGTGCCTCTTGCCAAAAGCCGACCTATCGGCACAAATCACGATAGGAGCCTGTGGCAATCTGGCTGCAGCCACAGATATCGTCCTAATTACTCGGCTCGAAGCGCTTCGACGGGATCGATAGCAGTGGTGCGGCGCGCCGGCAGATAGCTTGCCAGTGCCGCTGCGACGATCAGCACCACCGGTACGGCCGTGAACGTGACCGGATCGAGCGGACTAATGCCAAACAACAGCGTTTGCATCAGCCGCATCAGTCCGGCTGCCGCGCCAAGACCAATGGCCGCGCCAACGCCGGTAAGCACCAGCGCCGAGCGTACAAACATCCACACCAGTTCACTCTTCTTCGCGCCCAACGCCATGCGGATGCCGATCTCGCGGGTGCGCTGCGAGACTGCATACGAGATCACGCCGTAAATGCCGAGGATACCCAGCGCCAGCGCCATGGTTCCTGCAATTGCCAGCATCACCAGCGTGAATGAAGTGCGCGCCATGGACTCGCTGTAGATATCCTGCATGGTGCTTACATCAGCCACCGGCAGATTGGCATTCACCGACCAGACCGCCTGCTGCATTTCGTTGATGAAGGCTTGCGTGCCTGCGCGGGGCGACCGCAGCGCGAAGTAGACAGTGCGCCTGGAGTCGAAAGTTCCCGGGCCGTAGATACCTTGCATCATCGACGGCCAGTAAACGGTTGCAGGCGACACTTGATCCACACCATTTTCGCGCACGTCCTGAACTACCCCAATCACCTCGTGCCAGGGCATGGATTCCCACTCCCTAAAGTGCTTGCCGATCGCCGCCTGGGGCGATCCCCAAAGTTCACGGGCGAGACCCTCGGATACGATTCCAATCGGCCTCATATCGTAGACCTCCGCCCAGGTGAAATCGCGGCCGGCCAACATCCGCGTGCCGGCAGTATGGAAGTATCCGGGCGAAACGAAGTTGAAAAGCCGCATGGGCACATTGTCGCCTTCGTAGTTCTTGCCTTCGACGAAGATATTGTTCCACGCCGGCTCTGCACCGCTCATGGGAACTGAAGCTGCGAAGCCGGTCGAAGATACACCCGGCATCGCTGTCAGCTTATCGAGGATATTGTTCTGCATCCGCGTCACCGTCAGCGGATCGCGCACCAGTGTGTCCGGAATGGAGAGGCGCATCACCTGAAGAGACGCCGGATCGGAGAAGCCGGGATCGACAGTGCGCATCGCCATAAAAGTGCGGATCATCAGCACAGCGCCGATCAGCAGCACCAGCGCCATGGCAACCTGGGCCACCACCATCAGGTTACGGCCACGCTGCCGTTCGCGGCTCACGCTCACTGTCCGCGTGCCACCGAGCAACGTCAGGTGCCGCCGCGATGGGGCATAACGAAGCGCCGGGACGGCGCCGAAGAGCAAGCCGGAAAGCACGGAGAGCATAAGCGTGAATCCGATGGACCAGCCATCGAGCGAGATCTCGCTCAGACGCGGTAGTTCCGCCGGCCCGACCGCCGTTAACAGGCGCAGCCCTGCATATGCCACGGACACGCCTGCTGCTCCGCCCAGCAAGCCCAGCGTCAGGCTTTCCAGCAGGAGCTCACGCGCAATCCGCCATCGTCCCGCGCCCAGCGCCGAGCGCACCGCAAGCTCCTGTTGGCGCGCATCGGCGCGGACCAGCAGCAGGTTGGCCACGTTGGTGCAGGCAATCAGCATCACAACGCCGATGGTCGCCATCACCACCCAAAGGACTGTCTTGATGCCGCCCACCACCGTATCTTTCAGAGGCTGAATGGCCGGCGCGATCTTCCAATTCAGATACCAGTGCGGATCGCTGCCCGGACCGTTGGACCAGGAGTCCATCCATACATTCAGCAGGCTCGCCACATCGGCGTCTGCCTGGGCAAGCGGCACGCCCGGCCGCAGCCGCGCGATGCCGCGATAGGAAAATCCGGCCAATTGCTCGTTTGTAGTGTCGAAGGCCAGCGGGACCAGTACATCGAAGTCGTAATTAACCACCTTGAACCCGCGGGGCATCACCCCGGCGATCACGCGTGACTGCGAATCGACTTTGATGGTGCGCCCTACAACGCCAGGATCGCCGCCGAAGCGACGCTGCCAATAGCCATAGCTCAACATCACTCGGCCCAGGCCATGCGAGTCCTGATCGGCCGCCGTCAGCCACTGCCCGGCGAAGGCAGGAACATTCAGCGTCTCAAGCACGCCGCCGGAAATCTGCGCAGTGTTTACCTGCTCCGGCTGGGCGAGGCCGGTGATGCTGGCCGTCCCCGGCATCCATACGCCCACGGACTGAAAGGCACGGTTATGCGCGGCGAAGGTCAGATACATTGAGGCCGAAAGGCGCAGCTCACTGCGAAACTCTGCCAGCCCAGGCGCGCCCGGCGCGTTCAGGTGCAGCGAAACCAGTTGTTGCGGCTCCGGATAAGGAAGCGGCCGCAGCAGCACGCTGTTGAGCACGCTGAAGACCGCCGTATTTGCTCCGATACCGATGGCCAGCGTCAGCACCACGGTGATCGCGAACCCCGGCGACCGCCCTAGCCGGCGGCAAATATGCTTTATGTCCACCAACAGCGATTCGAGTTTCTGCCACTGCCATGCCTCGCGCCCGCGCTGCTCCATCAGTGCAATGTTGCCGAACTCACGGCGTGCCATGCGCTCCGCCTCTTCACGCGGCATACCTTCCTCAACCAACTCCTCGGTGCGCTCGGCGAGATGCTCCTGCATGGACTCCGACATCTCGGTGTAGAGGCGTTTGCGCGCAAAGATGCGCTTCATCATAGTCATCGGTTCCTAACTTCCCGCCACGGCGAGCACGCGCGTGATTCCGGAAAACATCTTTTCAAAGCTGACTACTTCCTTCTCCAGATGCCCGACACCTGCATCTGTAACGCGATAAATCCGGGTAGGACGCCCCTTCGCGGACACGCCAGCCTCCGACTCCAACCAGCCCTCGCGGAGCATCCGTTGCAATGCCGGGTAAAGTGACCCCTCTTCCACCTGGAGCAGGTCGTCTGAAACATGCTTGATGTGTTTCACCAGCGCATAGCCATGCATGGGCTTCACCCGCAGGGATTGCAGGATCATGATCTCCAGTGCACCGGGGAAAAGATCGCGATGTTCGGGGTTTTTCGCCATTTCAGAATTATAGAGTCAAAATACCTATTTTGCAAATAGGTATTTACCAGCAATTCTACCTGGCACAAGTATCGTCTTTAAGCTGGCCAAAAACCTGCCTACAACAAACTCAGTGCGACAAACACGGCTCCAGGGTAGTTGCTCCTGGAAGCGCGAGTTCAACTGTTACTGCAAACGAAGAAATACTAACAATCAACGTTGCTATGCCTTTTCACCAGCCACTATAGTTTGAGGTCTGACTATTTCCAATCTCCTGCTGCACAAGGGATCCAGAATGCATGCAATATTCTCGCGCTTCGCTCTTTTTGCCGTTGTCAGCGTGGTATCCATCCCATGGCTACGTGCGCAACAGAATGCATCCTCGACAGAGTTGAAGTACCAGATGCCAACGGACGTCATGGTCAAGCTGGTAGACGCACCGCCTACGCCCACCATCAGCCTTTCGCCGGCGCTGGGAGTGGGTCCGCGGCGCATCCTGATCCAGCAAAGCTCCTCGCTGCCAACCATCGCCGACCTGGCCGAACCGGAACTGCGCCTTGCTGGCCTGCGCTTCAACCCCAAGGTTGGCGCTCCCAGCCGCACATGCTACTTCGTTTCGCTCAAGCTCCAATCTTTGCCCGCTGCCGGGGCGAACGCCAAGACTCCCGAGGTCGCCATCGCCGGCTTGCCGGCAAAGCCCCGCATCTTTTCGGCGGAGTGGTCTCCCGACGGCCAGCACATTGCACTGGTCAATGCCGAAACTCGAGTCAAGACCAGCCCTGGGGCACAAGAATCCGCTGGCCTCAGCCTGTGGATCGTCGATGTTGCCAGGGCGAGCGCAGCGCCGGTTGCTGGAGTGCGCCTCAACTCGGTGCTCGCCAACCCGATCTCGTGGCTCAATAACCGGTCTATTGCGGCGCTCACGGTCCCTTCGAATCGTGGTTCTGTGCCGGTACGCTCTGAGATCCCAACCGGCCCCATCGTGCAGGAGAACGAAGGCCGGGCGACGCCTGCGCCCACCTACGAGGACTTGCTCAAGAGTCCCACCGACGAACGCATCTTCGAGTTTTACGCAACCTCGCAGATCGTTGAAGTCACGATCAGCGGCGGTGCCCAGAGGAAGATAGGCAAGCCCGGCGTCTTCACCAGCATCGAGTCGTCTCCTGACGGAAAATATGTTTTTGCCGAAGAGCTGCATCGGCCATTCTCTTACACAGAGCCCTACGAGCGATTCCCTCAGCGCCGCGAAGTCTTCAACATCGCCACGGGCGAAGCCAAGGTGCTTGACGACGCCCCGTTGATCGACAATCTGCCCATCGACCGCGACGCCGTCGAGCCGGGCCCTCGCGAGTTCGGCTGGCGCAATGACCAGCCCGCCACCATCTACTGGGTACAGGCCGCGGACGGGGGCGATCCCAAGCGCGAAGCCGCGGTGCGCGATCGCGTCTACACGCAGCAGGCGCCTTTCACGGGTGACGCCAAACCGATCGCCGATGTGGCCCTTCGTTTCCGCGGCATCGCCTGGGGCAATGACCATCTCGCGCTCATCTCCGAGGGTCGATGGAAGGACCGCAAGACGATTCTTGCCGCTCTGGACCCTGCAACGGGAAAGCTCACTCAGCTCTACCAGGGCTCCATGCAGGATCGGTATAACGACCCCGGCCGCCCCATGCTGGAGCGCAACGCCCAGGGCCATCCGGTTCTCGAAACCACCCCCGACCATCAAGGTGTTTATTTCTCCGGCCAGGGCGCATCGCCCAAAGGGGACGTGCCGTTTGTTGCCATCATGCCTTTGAATGCCGGCGAAAACCCCGCCGAGAAGCGCATCTGGCAGTCCCAGGCTCCGTTTTTTGAAGTAGCAAGCGCAGCGCTCGAATCAAGTGCCGGCACAGAGATCCTGGTCCGTCGCGAATCCATAGATCAAAGCCCGAACTACTTCCTCACTTACCCGCTCGTGGACCGTCCGGCTTCAGCCGCTGCTGCGTCCAGCCCATGGACGCCGGTTACGGACTTCGCAAATCCCTATGCCGGCCTGCCGATGCCATCGCACCAATTGCTGCACTATAAGCGCGCCGACGGCGTCGATCTCAGCGCCGACCTCTATTTGCCCGCTGGCTACGACAAGTCCAAAGGTTCGCTTCCTACCCTCATGGAGGCATATCCGGCAGAGTTCAAAAGCCGTGCCGCGGCCAGCCAGGTTACCGGCTCTCCTTTTGAATTCGTTCGCATCGGCGCGGGTTCGCCGGTCTTCTTCACCACTACGGGGTATGCCGTGCTGGCCAACGCAGCCATTCCCATCATCGGCGAGGGCTCAGCCGAACCCAACGATACCTACACGGAACAACTGGTCGCGGGAGCCCAGGCCGCCATCGATGCCGGAGCCGCGACGGGTGCGGTGGATGCGAAACGCGTCGGCGTCATGGGCCACTCCTACGGAGCGTTCATGACTGCCAACCTGCTCGCGCACAGCAATCTGTTCCGCGCCGGCATCGCCCGCTCCGGAGCCTATAACCGCACCTTGACTCCGTTTGGCTTCCAGAACGAGGAGCGGACCTATTGGCAAGCCCCCGAGGTCTACTACAAGATGAGTCCCTTCTCCTACGCCGACAAGATCAAGACGCCGATCCTGCTCATCCACGGTGAGGCTGACAACAATACCGGAACCTTCCCCATCCAAAGCGAGCGATTCTACGACGCGCTCAAGGGTGAGGGCGCAACTGTCCGCTTCGTCCTGCTGCCGCTCGAAGCCCACGGCTATCAGGGACGCGAGAGCGTCCTGCATATGCTGTGGGAGATGGAGAACTGGCTCGACAAGTATGTCAAGCCAGAGCAGCCAGTCGTTGCGCAACATCGATGAGGACTCAAAATGATCTCCTCTTTGAATCCGCAGCTCACTGCGGGTTGAGATTCCTTGCCTGAAAACGCCTTCGCATGCGGCGGAATTTGCTATACACTCGCCAGCGGCAGTGGGGTTTCGGCGCGAGAGCCATTGATTCTCAAACTCGTCTAACGGGAGAGGCGGGCATAACCCTCAAGGAGAGTTCACGTCCGTTTTCCTGTCGTATCTGATTCGTAATACTTGAGTGAAAGGTGACGATCGAGAGCGCAATCAAAGTTCCGATTTGACTTCCCTTCCCGATTTAAAGGCTATTCCGATCCGTGTCTAAAAGGACTCAGTCTTCAGTAGCTATTCCCTCTGTTTAAGTTCCTACTCAAATCTGTAAACCGAGGGCCGCATCTCTTTCGCGTCTCCGCAATTTCCACGCACGTCTCGCCGCTTCGCGAATTCCAGCGTACGAAAATTACCGTACTCCGACACTGGAAGGGCCAGCACAAAAGGAATGGACCCATGGCACTCGTCAGGAAGAATGCCGTACAGGCTACTTCTGGTTTAGAAGGAAAGCCCTCGCTGGTAACCACGCGCGAGGCGGAAGCGCAACGCAAAAAGGCGAGGACGCTCGCCAAGCAACAGCAGGCCGCGGAGCGCATTGCGGCAGCTACGGGACAATTGGCCTCAGGCATTGCGGAAGCCTCGTCAGCCGCCGAACAACTGAAACGCGCCAGCGAGCAGATCGCCACGGGCGCCGAACAAGCTTCGAGCGCCGCGCAAGAGTCTCTGGCGGCATTTCAGCAGGTGGGCGTGGCCATCACACGCCAATTGCAAAATGCCGATGTCAGCCGCACCAAGGGCGAAGTCTGCCAGACGCTGATTGCCCGCACCAGCGGCGATGTTGCCGGATTGATCGCCAATGTTGCGGTTGCCGCGCAGCGCCAGCTCGCTTCAGTGCAGATGGTGATAGAGCTTGAAACGCAGGCCGCGAATATTGGCGACATCGTCAAGGCCGTGGCTCGCATCGCGGACCAGACCAATCTGTTGGCCCTCAATGCCGCCATTGAGGCTGCGCGCGCCGGACAGCACGGCAAAGGCTTCGCCGTGGTCGCCGACGAAGTGCGGACGCTGGCTGAAACTTCAGAGAAAAGCGCGAAGCAGATTCAGGAACTTGTCGGGCAGATCCAGCAGGAGGTCAAGGTCATCGCTGGCGGCATCAATACATCCGCCAAGACGATGGAAGAGGAAGTCGAGAAGGGCAAGCTGGTAACCGTGCAGCTGGAGCAGATCCGCCTGGATGCCATCGAAATCGTGAAGGGCATCGGTGAGATCGCCGCCAACGCCGCGCAGTCCAACGTCGCATCCCAGCAGGCATTGAAGGGTTCGCAAGATATTGCGGCCGCCGCCGAAGAGCAGTCCGCCGCAGCCGAAGAGTCCGGCAAAACGGTGTCCGAGCAGACCCAGGCCTTGGGCGAATGCGAGCAGGCAGCGCAGTCGCTGGCGGAGCTGGCAGAGGATTTGAAGAATTCTACAGATGTGGCTAAAAGCGCCGAGCAGGTGGCTTCGGCGGCCGAGGAACTGTCTTCCGCCGTGCAGGAGATCAGCAGGTCCGGAGCGCAGATCACCACGGCTCTCGACCAGATTCGCAAGGGATCCGAAGTGCAGTCCGCAGCCTCCGAAGAGTCTGCCGCGGCGTCCAGCCAAATTGAGAAGGGGTTGGAGGTTGCCCAGAAACGCGCCACAGCCAGCTCGGAAAAAGTAGTGGCCATTAAGAAGCTGCTGGGCGAAAACAAGACGGCCGTCAACGGGCTGATTACCGGCCTTTCCGATTCAGCGGATGCCTCGCGCGGCAGCATCAAGCAGATGAACAGCCTGGAACTGGTGTCAAGGCGGATCGACAAGATCGTCGAAGCCATCAGCACCGTGTCCATCCAGACCAACATGCTGGCCGTCAATGGCGCCATTGAAGCAGCGCGCGCCGGAGAGTTCGGCAAGGGCTTCGTGGTTGTCGCTACCGACATTCGCAACCTGGCCCATGACTCGTCAGAAAACGCTGACAGGATCAAGGACCTGGTGAAAGCTGTCCAGGATCAGATTGGCGTGGTTGGCCGGGATCTGAGCGAGATTGTGGCATCGGCGGTCTCCGAAGTGCAGAAGGCGAAGGCCACGACCGGCGACCTGGTGTCCATTGAAAGCGACATTCTGATGGTCGAAAAGGGCGCCCAGGAGATTCTCGCTGCGTCCGATGAAATCGCCGCGGCTCTTGGACAGGTAAAGAAGGGCATCGAGCAGATTTCCGCCGCCGCAACCGAGGCCGACAAGGCGGCAACCGAAGCCTCCAGCGCCGCCCAGCAGCAATCGAAGGGCGCCGAAGACCTGGCCTCGGCCATTGAAGAGATTTCTTCGCTGGCTGACGAACTCCAGAGCGCGGCGTAAGGGGACACCATCATGACACGGACATCGAAACAGCGCACCGGCGGAACCGCGCTTCTCGAGGAGCCCATCCTCGAAGAGCGTGTCCCAGAAATTGGCCCGGACATTCATTTCGAAGAGGCAGCGGCCGACAATAACCAGGTCGAGGAGCGCGCCTCCAAATCACAGCCGGGCTCGCAACAACTAGGCCCGGAACAACAGGGCTCCCAACAAATGAGCACCCCGGAGAATACGCAGCGGGGCACTCAGCAGTTTGTTACATTTTTAGCCGGAGACGAGGTCTTTGCCGCCGACATGTCTCCGGTGAAAGAGATCATTCGCGTTCCTGAAGTGGTGCGCGTGCCCATGGCGCCAGCGGCATTGGAAGGCCTGGCCAATCTGCGTGGCAAGGTTCTGCCCATCATCTCGCTGCGCCGGCTGTTCGGCTTTCCTGAAGCGGCTCACGATGACTCGACGCGCGCTCTGGTAATCGATGTGGGCCAGCCGCTGGGCTTTGTGGTCGATCGTGTTGCCAGCGTAGTCGGCGTCGATGCCGCCCAGATAGAAGACGTGGGCTCCATTCGCACCACGGTCAATACCGAAGTGCTCTCCAGCCTTCTCAAGGATATAGGCGGCCACGCCATGATCATGGTGCTGGACTTTGCCAAGCTCATCGAGCGCGAGTTCTCGCAGATTGCGGCTATCTCAAAAAGCAGCAGCGGGTCGGGAGCCATTGCGGCCGGCACGAAAATCGAAGAAGAGCAATCGAGCGATGAGCTGCAACTGGTCAGCTTCGATGTAGACGGCCAGGAGTACGCCATCGCGATCGAGGAGGTGCAGGAAATCGTGCAGGTTCCCGAGACGGTGATTCATGTGCCGCGCTCGGAATCTCATGTCCTCGGCGTGATGACTTTACGCAGCCGCTTGCTCCCGCTGGTAAATTTACGCAGCATGTTTGCCCTGCCGCACCGTGACCTCGACGAGAAAAGCCGGATTGTCGTGCTCACCCTGAGTGGGGTTTCGGTGGGGGTGGTAGTGGACGCTGTCAGCGAAGTGCTGCGTGTCTCAAAGTCCGGCGTGGACGCGCTTCCCTCGCTGCTTGCGCGCGACGGGAATCTGGCCGAGATCACTGCAATCTGCCGGCTGGACAACGGGAAACGCTTGGTGTCGATTGTGACCGCGCGCAATCTGTTTGGCAATTCCGTGATCAAGGAGGCGTTGAGCGCCGTGAATGACATTGAGCTAGAAGAGGACTTGCAAGCCAAGGAAACCGAGGACAGCCTGGACGATGACGAACAAGTCGTCATATTTCGCCTGGACAAGGAGGAATTCGGAGCGCCGATCGCCAGCGTGCAGGAGATTGTGCGTGTTCCGGAAGCGCTCATTCGCGTGCCCAAGGCTCCATCTTTTGTCGAAGGCGTCATCAATCTGCGCGGCAGTGTGCTGCCGGTCATCGATCTGCGCCAGCGCTTGGGTTTGAACCAGGTGGAGCGGACCGATCGCCAACGGATCATGGTGTTTCTCATCTCCGATGTGCGTACCGGCTTCATCGTCGACCAGGTGGCTGAGGTATTGAAGATTCCCAAGTCGGCCATCGAACCTTCTCCGCAGCTCTCGAATGACCAGAGCCAATTGTTGAGCCGCATGGCCAATCTTGAGAAACAGAAGCGGATGGTGCAACTCATCGATCCGAGCCACCTGATGGAGAAGAAGGAGCTGGTGGCGCTAGCTGCGGTCACTGGATAAGCCAATGATCAAGCTGCTGATTGTGGACGACTCGGCCCTGATGCGCCGTCAGCTCATGACGGTGTTCCAGGCCGAGGGAGATTTCGAAATCCGCCAAGCCAGAAATGGCGAAGAAGCGGTAAGGGAAAACAAGGAATTCAAGCCGGATGTCGTGACGCTCGACATCAACATGCCGGAGATGGACGGCTTGACCGCACTTTCTCTCATCATGGCCGAACGCCCAGTCGCCGTAGTGATGGTCTCCTCACTCACCAAGCA
>Ga0302326_10027707_pt1 | contig 11421 bp, 10 predicted proteins | sample Palsa_T0_3_FD_202264 | JGI IMG/M metagenome (GOLD analysis project Ga0302326, IMG submission 202264) | Peat permafrost microbial communities from Stordalen Mire near Abisko, Sweden - Palsa_T0_3 | ecosystem: Environmental > Terrestrial > Soil > Palsa > Peat permafrost | place: Sweden: Abisko...
TTCCCTTCGAACCTTTCGGAGCGAATTTCTTCGGCGGTACCGCGACAAACCCGGTGCTGATACAAAACAACACGGGGACGGCGGCAAACGCTTTCACTCCGCTCTCGTTCAGCTTTACGAATGCCACCCAACTCGCAGGCCTCTGGAACAAAACAGGCCCGATATTCCCCAATTTTGTGCCTCTCACCGTCGGCGGCGTTAACTACAGCAGTGTGTCGTGTACCCCCGCGGTGCCGTGCTCAACCGGCGCTCTGGCACCCAATTTTGCGGTGCCACGCTCGGTTCAGTGGAATTTCGATCTTCAGCGGGTGATCCGCAACAACTTGACCGTCGATGTGGCTTACGTAGGTGTCCACGGCTGGAATGAGCAATATTTGAACGACCTCAACGAACCCGCGTTGGGAGCCGGCTGGCCCACGCCCGTTGCCTCGCCAGCGAACAACACGTACACGTGCATGACCACGTTCGTCTGCAACCCGAACAAAGCGCTTGAAGTGGGGCAGTACAGCGCCGAGTTTCCTTACCTCAACTTCATCATGCAATCGCAGAACGGAGCCTGGTCCAACTACGATGCACTTCAGGTAACGGTCAACCAACGACTCTCGCACGGCCTGTCGTTCCTTGCCGGCTGCACATACGGCCATGCGCTCGATATCTATAGCTCGATCTCTCAGGGCAACGTTCTTCTTTCGGACCCGAAAAACCCGGGCTTGGACTACGGTAACAGCGACAACGATATCCGTAATCGTTTTACCCTTTCGCCAACCTATGCGATTCCGGGGATTAAATCACCCGGGCAAATGCTACAGGGCTGGTCCGTCAGCGGCATTTTGCTGCTGCAGAGCGGACTACCTTGGTACCCGGACGATAACAACAAGACGGATTGGCTGGGAACCGGCGAGTTCGCTGAGGCTTTCTCCACGCAAGTCGGTCAATTTCAGTTCTGGAACTACAGCGGCCCTAAATCCGCCTTCGCGGAAGGCCTAAACACCATACCCTGTTACGCCGGATCGAACGTAAGCACCTCCAGCGCGTTTGGCAAAGGCTGCGTTGGCGTCCTTAGGTCCACGGCGCTTGGATCTCTTGCCCCAGCGCCATCGAACATCATGACCGCGTGCGATGCCGCCGCGGTGGCCCCATACGGTGGCTCCGGCACGACCACCGGGCAACTAGCCCTCGCGGCACTCGCGAACACCGGCTGCTACATTCAGAACGGAGGAGTGTTGACGCCTCCCGCTTACGGAACGCTCGGTAACACAGGCCGCAACATCTTCCGCGACCAACCCTATTACAATGTGGATTTTTCCATTGCGAAGTTGTGGACATTTAGGGAACGGTACAGCGCCCAGTTCCGGCTGGAGACCTTTAATCTTTTCAATCGTGTCGACTGGGCCGCACCGGCCAGCACCAATCCGACCAGTCCCACAACATTCGGTGTAGCGACAAGCACTGCCGACACGGGCAATGCGGTGCTTGGGTCGGGTGGGCCGCGGCACATCCAGTTCGCGTTGAAGCTGACGTTCTAAGAGGTTTGCATGTCGTTCGAAACTTGCTCAAACGGGGATTGACGCAGAGAATGCGACAGGCATACCTCGGATTTACACTTGTTGAAACTGGTTTGAATGGGATTCCGTCCGAAATTCGTTCCCAAATCTGCTATCGGAGGAGGCATCTAGATGAGAGCTACGCTTCTTGCTGTTTTGTCGGCGGTTTTTGCTGTACTGGTTGCGGCGACTCCCACGTTTGCGCATCACGGATTCGGTGTGGAGTTTGACGCCAGTAAGTGCATGGACCTGAAAGGCACTCTTACGGACATCGACTGGGAGAACCCTCACGCCTATGTTCACTTGGATGTGAAGGGCCCCGACGGCAAGACGGAGGCGTGGCGCCTGGAAATGATCACGCCCAACGCTCTGAAACGGAACGGTACCAGCCGGCAAGATTTCCTTACGAATATGGGCAAGCCCATGGCTGCGAGAGCTTGCCCGGCTAAGGCTGGCGGTACTCAGTACCGGGGCGCGGCGGAATTTATCGAGCTGGCGGATGGTCAAATACGGGTCACCGGGCAGCTGGTTGAAAAAATTACGCCCGATCAGTTTCATTTCTAAACGATTCTGAACGGGCAAGGGCTCGAAAGGAGAAATTTGAAATGAGAGAAATGAAGCGGCGGTTTCGCTATTGCATTATGAGTGCCGGTGTCGTGCTGGTGGCTTTGTGCGTGGTCTACACGCCCGATTTTGCCCAGGATTCGTCTGGACAAGGAGGGGTGAAGACTGGGCCGGTACCGATCGTTGGCGGGTTTGACAAGGTGGAGCCATTGCCCCCGGGCGGACCGGCGCCACGCCTGGCCGATGGGCATGTGGACCTGACGGGACGTTGGTATCCAAACGCGGCTGGGAGAATGCTGCAGGTCGCTTACCCGGTCAATCGAGCTGCGTTCCAGCAATTCGATCCCAAGGCAACGCCGGAGGAGAAACCTTCCTTCAAGCCTGGTCTGGACCCGAAATACACGAGGCCAAACCCTTATGGAGTCTGTGATCAGCCGGGCGTTCCCAGCGCGACATTAGAGCAAATCAGTCAGCACGTCCCCATCGAGTTGATTGCAAGCCCGGCAAGAGTGGCAGTTCTTTATGAATATCCGCTGAACGTACGCATGATCTACACAAATGGGCGTAAACATCTGAAAGATCCGGATCCCACGTTCAATGGCGATTCGGAGGCTCATTGGGAGGGAGATACGCTGGTGGTTGACGTGATCGGCATCGACGATCGGCTGAGGAATCTCGTACCGGGGGAGACGACTCCCGGATGGTTTCCGAGCGACAAGGAGCATGTGGTTGAGCGCTGGAGCCGTCCCTCTAAGAACTACCTCACCTACCAGGTCACCATTGAAGATCCTGTCGTGCTGGCGAAGCCTTGGACTTCCGCCCCTCGCACGTGGTCACTGTCGGCGATTCCCGGCGACGAATGGGGAGAAGTCTTCTGTACGCATAACGAAGAGCCGGAGGAAATCAAGGGGATCAATGCAGCGAAGGAGAAGGCCAACGACAAGTGACGGGGAGGGTGAAAATGCTACTCCTCGGGGACGCGCAGCGGTGCGCGATTTAAACGGCTAGCCGGCGCCCAATCCCTGCGAAAAATAATTGAGCAGCATGAAGGCAAAACTTGCTGCGACAACCAGTCCCGCCGTCCAGCCCAGAGCGAACGCGCGGCGCTGTTCGGTGGGATCAGCCGGCTTGCGGTCGGTCATCAGTTTGCCCAGTGCGAATCCGGATGCGAAGCCGCCCAGGTGGGCAAAGTTATCGATGCCCGGCATGATCAGGCCGAGCACCGCGATGTAAACGAGCCAGGAGATCAGCTGGCTGCGAAGCATGCGCATGCTTGAGGCGCGCCGTCCCATGGTAAGCGCCAGCAGCACGCCGATCAGTCCCAGCAGCGATCCCGACGCCCCGACGCTGAAGCGCCCAAATGAGGAACTGAGAAGGTATCCGAAGGCTCCCGTGGCGATGAAGATAAAAAGAAAACGGGCGGAGCCGTAAAGCTCCTCGATGATAGGCGCAATGTCCATCAGCACCCACATATTGAAGCCGATGTGCAGGAGACTTCCGTGGAGGAAGATCGCTGTAACCAGGCGCCACGGCTGGGCGAGATCGTAGGGCAACGGGGCGGAAGCACCCATGCGGTCGAGAATTTGGCTGCCGATGCCGCCCAGGTTGAACAGAGCCCCCAATCCACCGGTGGGCGCCGCAAAGCCGCTCTGGTGGATGGTGGAGAGCAGACTCACACCATAGAGCACGCAACAAAGGCTCAGGAGGCCGTAGGTCACCGGCGAAGTTTGCGGGAGCAGCCGGCCGAGCGAACGGCTGGCCGCGGCGACTGAAAAGGACATGTTCGCGCCGCACTGATGGCAGCGGTTAGACGTAGCGCCCACCAGCGTGCCACAGGCGGGGCAGAGGCGCGGGCGCGCCTGCTTGGGTTCGCGGTGAAGTTTCGCGGCCAGCTCGTTGCGCCAGCGGTCCAACTTGTAACGCCAACGGACAGGAAGCTCCAAGCTGTCTCCTTGCGGCTAAATGACGGCCTGTCTATAATACCGAAAAATCCGCGTTGGGCAGCAGCTGACGAAAGCAAGAGCCCGAGGAAGTGGCGCTATGAATAAGTTCGAAGAGATGGGTCGCGAACTGGATCGGGCGCTGGAGCGGCTTCGCGAGGTTGCGGAGCAGAAGGTCAGCCCGGCCACGCGCGACAAGGCGGCAAAGGCGCTGCGGAGCGTTTCGGGAAGCCTGGCGCGGCTGGCCGAGGACCTCGAATCGAAATCCGCACCGAAGGAGCCGTAGCGCTTTGGCGGGCCGACGCGGTCGCCCTGGCTGCCGCCTGTACAGCCTCACATTTTGCTTGTTCGTTGTGATTCTGGCCGTTGCGGGTTGTGCGCGCACGCGATCAGCTTCCGCCAACATTCCGCTGCCGCCCTCACCGACGCCAACTCCTTCGTCACCGCCTTTGCCGGCGCCCCCTTCTGCCGCGCCTCCTCCGTCTCCCGCTCGGCCGGTCGTGCCGGCACCGTTATTTGTTGAGGAGGGCATCGGATCCTGGTACGGAATGCAATTCGACGGGCGGCGCGCGTCCGACGGAGAAATTTTCGACATGAGGCTGCCGGTCGCGGCGCACCGCACGTTGCCGTTCGGCAGCATCGTGCGCGTCACGAACCTGAATAACGGCCTGCAAACGGAAGTGCGCATCATCGACCGCGGTCCGTTTGTGGTGGGCCGCGTCATCGACCTATCGCTTGCGGCCGCACGCATGCTCAATTTGGTGGGAACGGGAACCGCACCGGTGCGGATCGAATTGTTATCGAGCCCGGCCCCGCTCACTGGAGTTTTCACCGTGCAGGTGGGCGCGTTCACAGACCGGGGGAATGCCGAGCGAGTTCGGATGCAGCTCTCCGCCAAGTACGCACCCGTTCTCATCCTGGAGGACAAGGGGCCCAACGGCCAGTTCTTCCGGGTGCGCGTGGGACGGGTTCCGAGCCTGGAGCAGGCGCAGCAACTGGCTGCTCAGCTGGCCAAGGAAAACGGCCTGACGAAGGGTTTCGTCATCCGACTCGATGAGACGCCGTGCTGCAACGCGCCCGGCCCGGGAGGGCCGCAACCATGACCGACTGCCTTTTTTGCAAAATCAGCAGCAAGGAGATTCCGGGGAAGATCGTGTACGAGGATCCCGATCTCTTCGCGTTCGAGGACATCTCGCCGCAGGCGCCGACGCACATCTTGATCTGCCCGCGGAAGCATCTGGCATCGCTCAGTGACGCTAAACCCGAGGATGGCATGGTGATCGCGCGCCTGTTTCAAGTGGCTGCACAGCTCGCGGTCGAGAGAGGCCTGACGGATGGCTATCGCACGGTGGTCAACAACGGGCGCGGCGCGGGGCAGTCGGTAGATCACCTGCATGTGCATCTGCTGGGCGGGCGAAATTTTCGATGGCCTCCCGGTTAGCGGCGGCTGCGACGGAAACAGGTTACATTTGCCCGGCTCGGGGCCCGCTTCGCCGCAAATGTTCACGAGATCGCTTGCCCGAGTTAGTCCACGAGTTAGTCGCGGTAAGAGAAATGCAGGCGCAGGCGTCCGATTTCGATGATGTCGCCGTCGTGCAATGCGGTCGCCCCGGCGATGGGTAGGCCGTTGATCTTGGGGACGCGGTCGCCAAGGCCGAGGTAGTAACCGTCCTCGCGTTTATGGATTTGCGCTGCCACGCGCGGCGCAAACCAACCGCGCAGACGCACGGTGGCCATTTCGGAGCGTCCGATCACGGTTAATTTTCCGGAAAGCATGTACTCGGATTGGCTGGTGCGTCCCGCGAGCACGCTCAGCGTGGGTACGCGCATCCGCGTCGGCGAAAGTTGCGAGCGTTCGCCGGCAACCACAGCCTGGCGCAGCAACTCGCGGCGCTCGTGTGTGTCGAGCACCATGGTCTCGTCCACTTTTGGCGCTGGGGCTTTGCGCCAGGCGTTCACGGGCAGCGCCGCTACGTGCGAGACGTCCACTTGGATCTGGTGCTTGCCCACCTGAACCATATCGCCGTCGCGCAGGGTGGTCCGCTCGACGCGCATGTCGTTGACAAACGTTCCGTTCAGGCTGTTGAGGTCCTCGATCACCAGGCGCCCGGCTTCGCTGTAGATACGCGCGTGATAATTCGATACGGCTAGGTTGTCGATGGCCATCTCGTTGTCAGGGGCGCGTCCGATGGTCACCGGCCTGGTGCCGAGCGGGATTTCTTTCAGCACCGCCGAATCGAATTTCAGCAGCAGTCTGGCCATTTCAAGAACCTCGCAAGGACTGCTTGTCTCGCGCGGCACGGGCCCGTCTCGACCAGCGGCGCAGCCGATCCAAAAAGCCGTGCTCATCCGGCAAAACGCGCACGACGATGACCGTCACATTATCGAGGCCGCCGTATTCGTTCGAGAGTTCCACCAGACGCTCCGCAGCGGCTTGCGACGGCTCGGTGGTGGTCAGCGTGCTCGCGATTTCAGGGTCGGTGACCATCCGCGTCAGCCCATCCGAGCAGAGCAAGAGCGTATCGCCCTCGAGCAGGATGTGCTCGTCGGCGTCCACCTCGACTTGCTCCTGAGATCCCAGCGCGCGGATGAGCACACTCTGGAGTTGGCTGGTCTCCGCTTCCTGCGGCGTGAGAACGCCGCGGCGCACCTGCTCGGCCACGAGAGAATGGTCGGCGGTAAGCTGCTCAAACGTTCCGCCTCGCAGCAGATAGGCGCGGCTGTCGCCCACGTGCACCAGACTCAGCCGTTCGTCCTGCAGCCAGGCGGCAACAATCGTCGCGCCCATGTGCACATCCGGCTGGCTGGCCGCCGAATCGAAAATTTTGCGGTTGGCCAGCGTTGCGGCGCTGATCAGGCGATTGGTGCGCTCGGAGACATCGGCCCGGGGTTCGACGAAAAGCGGTGTGGCGTGATGATTCTGCGCTTCCTGGCAATGCGCGACGACGGTCTCCACGGCAAGTGCGCTAGCCACTTCGCCCTGCTCCTCGCCGCCAATGCCGTCGGAGAGCACGTAGAGCTCGAGCGACGATTCGATTCGATAGTCGTCCTCGTTATTTTGGCGGACACGTCCCACGTGCGTCTGTCCGCCAGCGTCAATATGCAACGGAGAACCTCGACATTCGGGTTGGCACAACCCACCGGCCAGCATGTCGCCGCTGCCGGAAGATGCTCGCAATCAGCTAAATCCCGAGCCTCGATGGAGGCTAGCAAAGTGTCCGAAGGCAAGCAATGGCGATACGGCAACTGGTTACGGGCACGTGAGCGGAGCGGAACCGAAAGGACCAGACTAGCCGAAAAACGATTCCGTCATCGTATGTCGTTCGGCTAATCGGTGGAAGCGGGTTCGAGCGCCTTCGGGGATAGCGCCGGAGCACCCTGGGCCATTACGTCGAGGGCGTTGCGAGCCCGATCGAGCCTTTGATCGGCGTCCAAATAGCTCTGCTGGGCGTTACGCAAGTGTGTTCCAAGACGCTCGTAAACCTCGCCGAAAACTTCGAGCTGTTTCTTGAGGCCGGTGAGGTCGGAGAGAATGTGCTTGGCATTTTCCTCGATCTGCATGCCGCGCAGGCCCATCAAGACGACGCGCAAATGCGCGAACAGGGTGTTCGGCGAAACGGCAATCACGCCCTTCGAACGGCAATACTCGTCGAGCGGGCAACCATTCGAGATTTCCGAACGCAGCAGCTCGTAGTAAACGCCTTCGGAAGGCACGAACATCAGCGCAATGTCCAGCGTGTCCTCATCCTGCAAGATGTATTTTTTGGCGATCGAATCGGCGTGCAGCCGGACGCTCTTGCAAAAATCCTTACGCGCTTCCTCACCGGTCTCGACCAGGCGGCGGTAGGCGTCCAGCGGGAACTTCGAGTCGATCGTCAGCAGTTTGCCGCCGAGCCGCACCACCGCATCCACAGCCTCGCCAGTGGAAAAGCGGTGCTGCGTGTCATAACTGGCTTCCGGAAGGCTATCGGATAGCATGCGCTCGAGCGTGACCTCTCCGAGGGTCCCGCGAGTCTTCGCTCCGCCGAGGACGGTCTCAATTTGCCGCGCAGCGTTCGAGACTTCGTTGCCGGCTTGCTTGACCTCGCCGAGCTGTTGTCGAATGGTTCCCAACATCTCGGTGGAAGCGCGCAGCTGCTCGGAAACGTCTCTTTGCGCGCCGGAGACGAGCGTGCCGGTTACCGCCATGCCACTCTGCAATTGCTGATTCACTTGACCCAATTGTGCGGTCACCGACTGCACCAGTTGGCCCATCTGCGCCGTGAGCGCCTGCGATTGCGTCGCCACCAGAGTCTGCATCTCCTGACGCAATGCGGTGGCTTGCTCCGCGGCTTGGCGCTGCGCTGACGTCACCGCGACCCAGGCGGCAATTGCGGCGACCAGGGCAATCAGCACAACTATCATCCATAGCGGCATACGCTGTACTTTAGCGCGAATTGAGGTGGGTGCAAGCGGCCTGGCCCAGGGAAGTCTATCGATGAACGGGCGAGGAACGGGCGGAAGATGTGGTGCTGGGGTTAGCCGAGCAGTTTGCCGATGCGACGGCGGAGTTTTTCGCGGTCTTCCTGTTTCATGTGCACGAACTCAATTCCATAGCCTGTCGCATTGGCGCTGCGGACCACCGAAGTCGTGCGGATGCGGCGCAAGCCGGCACGTACCTCGACCGAGATGGTCTCGCCAACGACAAGTTGGCGTGTGGTCTCGATCAGTGCGCCGCCCAAGGCAATCGTGCGCACCCGCGCAGCAGCGGCATGCCGCCCTTCGATCTTTGCCGGCAGAGGAGAAGGCAGCCTGACGCGCACGTACCGGCGCGGACGCGTGAAGCGGGAGCTCGACGTTTCGGCAGTCTCCTGCGAGGCGCGCAGCCGCGTCGATCCGCGTCGATTCTCGATGAGGGTCAGAGCCTCTTCCGCGGCGGAGCGCAAGCCGGCCGGTTCGACGTACGTAAGGCCTGTACGGCTCCGCAGTAGTTCGCCCAACACGGGCGCAGCCGTTTCTGCGTGAAGATGGCCGAGGGCTTCAATGGCTTTGATTCGGATGAACATGTCTCGCAGCGTGTCGACACGGCCCGCGGCAATTTCAATGAGGAAGGGCACGGCCGATCCATCGTCCGCACGCGCGACGTAGTCCAGCATGCTCGGCACGACGAAGCTGTGCGCTTCGGTGAGCCTGGCCACGAACACCCGAGCGATCCGCGTGCGCAGCGTTGGATTGGGCTGTCGCGCCAGTTCGGCGACCGCCAGGTCCTGCAGGGTCCAGTCCCACGCGGGAAGGACGCGCGGAAGTGCGCCCGCCAGCCGCTCGGGTTCGACGGCCGAGAGAAGTTTGATCGCCGTGGAGACGCGCTGGCGGCGTGGTTCGGAAAGCTGCTCCTGCAGCGCGCCAAGGACGGGCTCGCCCGCAGCACGAACCAGCCGCGCCATCGCGGGCAGCAAGTGCCCGCCTTCGGGCGTACTGAGCAAAAGCCCGAGGTGATCGAGCAGCCGTTCGGGGTCGCGGCGCAATAATTTCGGCAGCGCCGGATCGAGAGGCCGGTTGGCCAGCGCGGTATCGACCAGCGAAAGCCAGCGTTCTTGGGCGAGGATGCGGCGCGACAGCGTGGCGGTGGATTCGTGCTCGGCATCTCGCGGCGCGCGGCCGAGTGAGTCCAGAATGCGCTCGAGCTCGGCATGTTGTCCGTGTTCAAACGCCAAGCGCGCGAGCGTCTCCGTGGCTGCCGCAAGCAAGCCGGCGATGCCGGGCGATGTCTCGCGGAGAAGAGCGTCCACGACCCTGCCGGACATGTCTGCAAACCGCGGATGCGGCCACAGCCGATCCAAAAAGTCCGCGAGCTCGACGAGTCCGGCCGCCGCGGTTCGCCTGGCCTTTCCTTCCTCGGATTCCACGCAGCGCGCATAATCGACGAGCGCACGGCGCGCTTCGCGGCCTGCTGCTTCAGCGCCTTTGCGTACTGCCGCAGTGGCCAATGGCTCGAGGTAACCGCGCAAGACCGGCACGGGTATACACCAGGCGTCTCGGCTTGCCAGCACGCGAGCTTTGTCGCGTGCCGGGAGGACGAACCAGAAACGCTCGACGCGTTCTTCCGCCAGCGCCTCTTCCGTGGGAGCGTCGTCGCCGTGCTGGCTCAGGTACTCGATGAGCGGGCGTACTTCGATGGCGCTGACTCGCCCCGCGCGGTAGCCCGCTTGCAGGAAATCAACGACGAGTGTGTCGCCCAGACGCCTGAGATAAGAGCCGGTGGTGTCGCCTTGCCGCGGCGTATCGATGGCCAGGCCGTGCTTGACCAACGCGAGCGTTTTGGGATCGGCTCCGGCGAGTTCCGCACGCACGATGCGCGCGGCTTCCTGTGGTGGCCGCTGTTGGGCTTGGTGCAATCGCGGCCCCGCCGTCGTCAGGAAACCGAGCGCCTCTCGCAACTGCTCGATCGTCGACTCGGGAAACGGCAGGCGGGCGGCACCTGGCTCCGCCGCGGGCAAAGCGCCGAGGAAGATGGCCAGTACGCTATCGTCGTCACGGCGCTCGACCCGTGCATTCACGCGAATTCCGGCGATTCGGTGCTCAGCGAGCCATGCGCTCCAATTGCGGTTGGCCGCGCCGCCTTTTCCGCGATCCGCGCCCGCGGATCGAGCCGTCGCGTCCACCGCCTGAGCGAGAAGCTGCAACTCCGTAAGGTTTGTGCGTGGCAGGAACGTCAGCGTGATCACGCCGGCGCCAGCCAGTTCTTCCGCGAGGCTGCGCAGCTCTTCGCGCGGATCGGCCAACGGCTGCGCCTCGAACTGTGACGGCTGCCCGAGGAGCGTGAGGCCCGCGCGTTCTACGCGAAGATCGAGCGAGCGAGAGTGTCGAAATGCCGCGCGCAGGCTGCGCTCGACCGATTCGAGGCTTTCCGCGATGTGCGGATGATTGCGCTGATAGAGGCGCACCGCGGTCACGAGCACTTGAAACGAGCGAAGGAAATTCGCGACGAAAACATGGAGGTTGACGGACGCGGGCGCGGGCGCAGGTGGGCCGACGGTGGCCGCTTCCTGATTGCGCGCGAACGTCGGCGAGCGCGTGGCCGGGACCGTCGTCGCCGCAGCCACACGAGGAACTTCTGTATGTGCCAGTGCCTTAGAGTTCACTTCGGCGGACCCACGCTCTCGGTAGTGAGAGCAATACCCGTGCCGCCTTGAGTGTAGCGCTAGGTGGCTTGTTTACAGCGGATTAGGGACGCTCGGATGCGTATGGGTAACGCTCGTCTTTTCGTGGATGTGCAGAAACGTTACCGGGCGAGCAAGAGCGTAACTGGTGTGTTAAGGGCGGCTCGGGGCGGGGGACGGCGGAGCGGATGGTGGGACGCCCTGCCGAGCGTCGCTTGCGGCCGGCTCATTGGG
>Ga0302326_10027708_pt1 | contig 11421 bp, 7 predicted proteins | sample Palsa_T0_3_FD_202264 | JGI IMG/M metagenome (GOLD analysis project Ga0302326, IMG submission 202264) | Peat permafrost microbial communities from Stordalen Mire near Abisko, Sweden - Palsa_T0_3 | ecosystem: Environmental > Terrestrial > Soil > Palsa > Peat permafrost | place: Sweden: Abisko...
TTCTGTCGGCTCCAGATTCCTCACTCTCGTGAGCATGTTTGAGCCAGTTGGCATGGTAATCCCAAGGCTGACGCGGCCATCGGCTAGTTTGCGGACGTATTGAAGAACTCCGAATACGTCCGTTGGCCAACCGGTCAAACTAGACGCTTGCCTGGCAGTTCGGTAGGCCTGGCATCCAGGTCGGTATACACATGCGGCGCAACTTGACGGACCGGGAGTGGCCAACATGTTGACTGCCTCTTGAGCGGATCTCGAAGTGTGAATCTTTTTATTGACGGCATCTAAGACCCTGTAGGCCTCTTCCAGCAGCGCTTCACACGAAGCAATCTCAAATGGAACTTCGAATTCCCGCCCATCGAGATCGACAATCTTAAGACGTGACGGCCACTGACCGAATTTGCAAGAGTACAAGGCAGCATACAATCGCAACTGTGTTTGATAGTCCATTTTGACAGTGGCAATTCCTTCAGAAGTGTCGGCATCGAGAATTTGGCCGGTCTTGTAATCTCGCAGTTCAAGTCCGTCGGCACTCGGTCGCATTTCATCAATTTTCCCGCCGACCAGATGGTCAGCAGTTTCAACCCACACCTCAAACCCAACCCCTCGTGCCTCCGGCGAAGTTCCCTCAAAAGAAGCCGTTGCAGCCGCCATCTGGACTGCAATTCTACGAGCTCGCAGTCTGCGAACCTCGAAGTCGGGCACAGTCTTGCTGAGTGGAACGAGAGACCTTTCGAGCCACGAGTTACCCATTTGTGCCTCACACTCCGAGACCACACGAGCCCACGTTTGATCGATTCGGCCTTCAGGGCTCCTTCCCAACTGTCCATTTCCGGCAAGTTCCAAGAGACTGTGTATCACCATTCCGAGCTTAGCCCTGGGCGAAGATGGAAGTAGGGTCGGCACCCTATCGGCGGCCCATACTTCGCGAAGGGCGCACGCCTTCACAGCAAGAAAGCGGCTTGGCGATAGCCTTTTTAAGGGTGATATCCTAGCGACACCACTGATCCTGCCCGGGTTCACGATTGGTTCGCTAGAGACTGGTAAGCCCAACTCATTCGTCTCTGAATATTGAAGGTATCTAGAAATCTGGTTTCGGTCCCCACCGGGATTGTTGAAATTGCTTCAGCCAAGATGTCGGATGGCCTGTTTCGATCCCACAAGGGGTGAACGAGTATTACTCTCTTCTGTCCAACCTCGCATCCAGGTAAAGCTCCGTACTGGTTCGGGCGACAATTGAATGCAGCGCAGAACGAATCCCTCAGCGTGGCCGCGAATGAAAGCCATCCGACAACGTCCGGCTCGACGAACGAGCCGTCTAGTCCACAACGGAATTGGCTGGTTGCAAATATCCGCAACAGCGAAAGACCAAGACGCCAATCGAGGAGACCGTGGTAGCTCATGTTTCTGTATTGCCGGAGGCAGTCATAACATGAAGATTCACAACTGCGATGCTGTTCTGAAATCAAGAAGCCAGGGAAGGAATCAGGAGGGGGAGACAAACTTACAATCTGATTCAAAACATCTCGCCAATTGGAAGCCATCCATGAAGTGAATCCCGCCCCGTTCGGCAAGTGGTCGTTTATAATTATTTCTCCCACGTAAGTTCCATCGCCGAAATCAGCACGAGTTACATCGCTGATGTCGAGTTCCTCGGGGTCAATGTCGAGTCTGTCACCGGCAACAGAACGGAGGATAAAAGCGGCCGAATAATAGGCAGCTTTGACCGCCGCACCCCTCGCCAAAGGATTTAAGGAAATTCCGCGGGGAACCGTCGAAGGACGTATCCTCAAAAGATCTGTCGACTTGGGCGCAGCGATTGCGAAGGACTCTGTAGGGCCTGATGCCTGAAACTGAACACCCTCTTGAGTTCCTTGGTAGCGCGAATCAATCCACTGATCTGAAACCAAAAGCCTACCTCTGCTCAGAGAGGCTGTTCCTAGCGCGCCTTCAAAAAAACGCTCATTACGATGGTTTATTCTGAAGACTCGCCCTGGATATGTAAATGCGAGTGATGTATTTGTGCCTTCGACACTACGCGGGGGGGTCGGATCTGATTGCGCGACCGTGCTGGCTCCCGTAATGAGTTGCTCGGTGTCTTCTTTTGCATCGCGTCCGGGACCGAAGTCTGTTCGAAATCCAAGAGGCACAGCGATCTGAAAAATGCGAAAACCAGGACTTGTTGCCATGCCAACGTCACATGCAGGACAGGATTGGTCTGTAGGCTTTTGTTCTGACGTAGCTGTGTAGTGGCATACCTCACATCTAGACATCCAGCGCCGCCACGGCAAAGGGTCCCCCTGTGGCATCGGCACAATTCGATTACCGATATATCGCAAGGATCCGGTGAAGCCTATTGATGTGTAAATGCGCTTGTCTTTCGTCTTTTGAGATCCTGGAGCGAACTCTGTTATGGCCAAATCCAGATCTCTATCAACCGTGAAGAATTCTTTATTCCTCACGCCGTGATATAGAACTCTGCCACGGGAAGGCATGCCATACATCGGAAGAATTGCCCCTTCAGCAAGTCGCTCCGCTAGTCCGTCTCCACTTAGTTCCGGGTTTGAGAGACAGTCTTCGATTTTGCGAAATAGGTCTTGTCGCACATACCCTTCGAGACGGGCTCTGAACTCCTGGGACGGTACCAACGTCTCTGCAACGAACAAGACCTCGTCTGAAGTTTCAAGCCACTTCTTAACGGCGTCGCGAACATTGCGGAAATCTGCCGTCGTGCCGAATTCGCCGTGGCTGTCTGGAGGTACAGGGCTGTGCCACCACCTCACTCCAGCGGCCCAAAAGGCTCTCCGCAGGCATTCCTTGGCCATCAATCGCTCAGCGATTTCGGGTCGTGCTACCGATAAGAATGGGACGGGTGGCTTTTCACCAGTGATACGTTCCGGGAAGTTATAGTAGAACTCGTCGTGGCTTCGACCCCGACATAGAGTAATGACTAAGGCAAAGGCTTGTTCTCTTCGACCAGCACGTCCAACACGCTGCTGGTAATTAAAGCGCATTGGCGGCATATTGGCCAAAAAGACGGCCTGTAACGATCCAATGTCTACTCCGACCTCCATCGTAGTTGTTACACTGAGGATATCGATGGCGTCGACTTTCGGTATGAGTTGCCTTTGCTGGCTCGACGGGACATTGACGACGATGTCTCTAAAAAGCCTTTGTCTTTCGGGCTGATCATCGGTTTGAGCGGTCAGCTCTTCACAGTGAAGGCGGAGCGGTTCACGCTTGTTCATCGCCTCGAAGGCGTAGTAATTCGTCTTATGAATATCACTGCATTTGAGCTGGTTGTTCGTCTCAAGTTCGCGTAAGCAGCCAGTACATACTCCTCCAGCCCTGTGTAGATGCACGCGGCCACATGAATCGCACTGCCAAACCGGATCGTCCGAAATGGCAAGACGCACTTCCAATCGCCGGGGGTCCATCACCAGGTTGGCATGTCCGCCGTTCTGACACACAGCGACTTGAATTGCCTCAAGGAGCGAGTTGAGGGGGACAGAGTTGGTTTTGGCGCATTGACCAATATAATTGCGTAGTTTTGCTCTCGCCGAAGCCCAATCCGGCCAATCCTCAAGTGGATAGACTTGCGGTTCCTGCGGAAATCGAAACAGGTCACCCATCACACGAAGGGTTCCGTCGCAGATCTCGGAAAAAACGTCGGGTGCGAGTCCAGCTTGGCGGGAAGCGTTGGTTAGATCTTGCGGTTGGAGCTCTGATCGGACGAATCCGAGGCCGGCTGACTCGAAGCCGAAGTAAAGGCGGCCGAACAAAACCTCGCACACTTCAGAGATGACTTTTCGCCTAAGTTTACTTTCCCGGCGTTGCAAAGCGTCTGGAGAAATTCCATCTCTCCAACATTTGTCGGGGCTAGAGAAGTCAAAGAACTTTGTCCAGTGATTATCAAACGAATTGTCATACTGAAATTCCTGATAAAGAACATCGTTGCCAGCGGGATTGACGCCTAGACTTTTTAGTCGCCGAATCAGTAACCCGGGACCGTAAGGGTCTCCCCCGGTTTGATCTTCAAAGAGGATGCGAAGAGGAACAGTCTGATTGCTAGCTCTCTCCCTGATTAGAGCCAATCTGGTACGAGCCGCTAACTGTTCCTTCTCCAGGCTCTCACGCAACACGGGTGGTAGTTCTTTTGGAATGGTTTGAACCGCGAGCAAAATGATCCTCTTGAATGTTTCGATTGCTGTCGGATTCTGTGTCGCGAAGCGAATCGACTCGGGGCGGGTTGCCTCGCCGTATTCCTCAATATCGCGCAGGAGGCCGGCTTCTCCAAAGACAGCTTGGCTCAGTTCGTCGTACATCGCCTCTCGCAATAAGTCTCTGTAATGCCAACGCTCGATGCCGTTGGAGATAGAGGCCGCGTCTTCTCGACTGTCCGAGAAAACAACAAGTTTTCTTGATCCCGGTGCCAGTAGGTAAAACAATTCCTTGGAAAGGAGTTGGCTCACCTTTGAGAAACCAGTTCTGAATCCACGCAGGGGAGATTTCCTTAGGCGCCTACTGTAATTACTCGCGCAGGAAGGGCAGACACACGGCAACGCGCTATAGTCTTTTAGACTTGTAGTGCCTGCAGGGGCGCGCAAAACATAAAGGTAGCCTGGGACCCAGTCTCCGCCGGGTGCAGCGGGCTTCTTTTCGCCTAACTTTACGACTCCGCTAGACGTTTGGAGTGATGCCCTGGTCCAACTAGCGGGAATTGCTGGGCTAATCGAAAGCGAAGGTTGCCGCCAACCATCTGCGTCGTCGTGAAGCGAATCGCTTCCAACGGCCCAGAAAACTGCGAATTCTTCGTAATTTCTACGATCCACGAACCTAGCTGCCTGGCGATCAGGAATTCCCTCTATGTCTGGATCTGTGCTGAGAAGCTCCCACCCGGAATTTGCCGGAAGGGAAAGGCGACTGCCTCCGAAGAAGGTGGTACCGCACTGTTCGCAGTAGAGAAGCTCAAGAACTCGATGAGCAGCCCCGGGATTACCGCACAGAATCCGATTTCCTCCAAAGAGCTTCCCTGTCGTTCGTTCGCCCAGTTCGTCTTCCCGGCATTGGCAGCCGGGCATTGTACATGCCCATAGCCCCTCTATGTTACGGAAGAACCAGTGAAGCCTGAATGATGGAAGGGAAGATCTAGCGATGTTGTCGCTAAGCGAACGAGCCACCAATAGTCCTCTAGCTGATGCCAGAGACTCCTCTTTGGGAACAGTGGGACCAAAAATCCGCTCTGCGAAATACGAGACCGGCACGGCTCGAATTTCATCAGCCCGCGAGCAGGCGTTCAGCAGTCGGGCAGAAATTCCAGATTTCTCTGCTTCGATTGCCTCACGCAATGCCGCCTCAGGGGATTTATCGGCAGGATCAAATCCAAGCGATTGTGCGACTTGTTTGCAGGCATCTCCGATACTAGCAAGATCACCTGAAGCAGCGGCTGTACCCAAGCTAACGAAAGATCCCGAAGAGAGGACCGTGGCCGGAGGGTCTGGCACTGGTTGTGGCGCACCGGGAATGATTTGTTCGGATTCCCAATTCATGCCAAAAAACTCTGTGAGAAACCTGAGGCTCTTGGGGTCAGAAGGCTCCAGTGACGCGCTAGACGCGAGCACCCTCAACTTTGGGCTATCAGGTGAAATCCCTAAGCGCATTAGCAACAATCGCAATAAATAAGCGACCTCTGTGCCCGAGGTGCCACGGTATAGGTGCAATTCGTCGACAATGAGATGAAAAATGCTTCCGTCTCTCTTCAACCACTCCTTCGTCTTTTCGAAGATCCCTTGGTCTGCTTCCCTCATTAGCATAATGCTCAGCATGCTGTAATTCGTGATGAGGATATCTGGCGGGGCCTCTTGCATATCCCAGCGAGAGGACATCTCTGCGCCCGCTAACCTAGGAAAGAAAAAACGGACATCATCATCTCCGGTCTCGCGTGCGTGCTGAGCTGCAGCGTAAGCAGCTCTCTCCATATCGCGAATCTGGGAAGCGAGGTCGTAGATTCTTTTGCGATTCGGTGTGCCGTTTTGCTCGTACTCATGACCTGGAATTGGAGTGCTACTGTTGTATCTACCAAAGTAGATCTTGTTCTGCTTTCTCTTTCCTAGAAGCCATTCAATTGACCGTTCGGAATCAAAGGCGCGCCTGAGTCTCGTAAGCTGATCTTCAACGAGAGCATTCATCGGATAGAGGATCAGCGCTCGAAGTGCTGCCGTCCGCGTCTCATGAGCCCGCTGAGGAACACGGAGGGATTGGCGCAATCTTCCTGAAGGACTTTTGCATTGCGCCTCCCAATCTTCACTCCGCCACCAATCATTGGTGTGAGCGGCTACCTGTTTGGGGGCAGTCCAAGTTCTTGATTCGCGGACGAGATACGCAAGGAGGGGAAGCATGAAAGCTTCGGTTTTTCCAGAACCTGTTCCGGCAGTGACCACCGCGTTTTTCCCACTCAGGGCCTTCTCAAGCATCTCGATCTGGTGGCTGTACAGTGGGAAATCCTTGATCAGTCCACAGAGAGCTAGGTCCTGGAAGTCCTTCAGGCTGGTCGGGTCTATCGAAGGTATGTCCTTTGGTTCGAGATCCAGCAGGCGCTTCCCATTCTTATATTTCGGCAGGGGTTCGATCCAAGGTTCCTGGCAAAATGTTTTTGTTTCTCGGAGCAAGCGTTCGCGCTCTCTTTCAATTCCAGGAAAGCGCGTCGAGAATGCAGTTTTGATGTAGAGGAGGAAATTATCGCGGATTTGTTCGAAAGCTCCCAAAGGGTCATTCATTTGCTTGGGCCTCGGCAGTCCCCACTTTTCGGCAACCGGAGAATGACACTTTAGTTTAGGGCACTCAACTAAATAGTACGGTGTCCGCTAGGGCATTGTCTCGATTTTTTGGAGGGCAAGCTCAGAATTCGTGGGATTTCTTGTGTTCTCGAATGTTGTCGTAGCTAACTGCCATGTGTTGGCCGAGTTTGAGGTCCGGGGTAAATACAACAGGTTGGGAATCTAGCCAGCCGAAAACGATTCTCTTGGGTTCATCGCAATAATCTATGCGAAGCCACATCCACTCGGCTTCGCCGGACTTATCGTCCTTAATTTCAAATTTGACGTAGTCGCCCTGCTCCAATTTCACTTCCTCATCTCCGCAGCCGCGATTCTAGCATGATGAATGAGCATTCTACTTACTGGGTTCGCGGGATTGCCCGGAAGCCTTAGGCAATCGGGGCGGAGGGAATCTCCGCGCTGATCGCATTGAGGATCTGTGTAGCTGCGAGTTGGATGTGCTCAAAGCTCTCCGTCAAGAGCTCAGCGTCACCCTCGTAAAGCTGGATGTAATCTTGAGACGCTGAGCCCGTCTCTAGGCCGATGGCGTGGCAGACTACGAATGCCACGGCTTCCGCCTCAGTTTCCCGGATGCGCTTTGAAGTGCTGCTGCGACGCTCGTCGTGGTGCATCATTTCGTGTGCGAGTTCATGCGCCAACGTCGCGAATTCTTCGGCGGGAGACTGTCCGGGCAGTATAGTGATTTTGCCTCCTGCGGAAGTGCCGCGCGCCGGAGCGATGTCGTCCGAATACTTAAGAGCGATGCCTTGCTCAGTAACAAACTTCGCAAGGCGCTCACGGTACTCGCGAGGCTCGCCGTTGACACTGTCTATCGTCGGAAGTTCTTGGCCGTCCGTCTGGCTGATGTCAAAGACGTAGGCCGCGCGAAACCCTACAGCCGTTGATGATTCATCCGTCTCTTTTTGTTCCTTGCTTTCAGTCTTTCGCCGGACGATGGGAGCCAGGATCATTATTCCTCTTTCGCCCTTCTTTACGAAGCGCCCAAGCCTGTGCCAAGAGCGAAAGCCTGCCACATGCGTTGCGGTCGGTTTCTGTGATGCGATGAGCATCACGTTTCGGAGACTGTAGCGATGGAATCGGCCAATCGCCGCAAGATACTGCGTCAACGTCTCGCTATGACCCTCGTTTAGCGCCGCAATAAGTTGCTCGATCGCTTGATTTGTAATTTTCTTGATGTTTTCTGAATTCATTTTTTTGTCCTTTCGGTGAGTTGAGAGTTGGTTCCCTCACACAGGCAGGGGAACCAAATCGCAACGGACTCACTGAAAAAGGACAGAGTTCGAAGGGAGCTTGTGTTTGCGGCTGGAGCGGATGGCAACGGGTGTGACAGGTCGATCTTCACCTGGCGCAACCGTGTGCAAGCGGAAGCCGATTCCGCAAGCTATGGAACACGCTCCAAAGGTTTAGATCAGAACATGTTTCGATACCGATGTGCGCCTTCGCCGAACCGGGCTGGTGGTACGTGCGCGTCAAATGAGTAGCAGCCGATGGTACAATCCGCTCTCGTGGGCGAGGCCAGTGACAAAGTATAGGCGTGGCGACCATATAAAGGTCGAATTCGAGGACGAACACTCTGGACAAGCCGAGTGGATGTGGCTAGAAGTTGATGAGGTCGATCAGGAGAAACAGATATTGTTCGGGAGGCTCGATAGCCAACCCGTTCTCAATACTGATTTGAGACTGGGCACGGAGTTGGCGGTCAGCTTCGGAAAGATTGTGGACCACCGCAACTTCGGAAGTTCACCGGCGGTTTCCGCAGGACCACACGATGGATCGTCTAACGACTGAACGGCGTAGCGCTTTGATGTCTCGAATTCGGAGCAAGGACACAATGCCGGAACTGTTGCTGAGACGCGCCGTTCACGGGGAGGGATACCGCTATCGACTTCATGTCAAGAATTTGGCCGGCAGTCCGGATTTGGTTTTTCCGACACGCAAGAAAGTGATTTTTGTTCACGGCTGCTTTTGGCATTCCCATCGGAAGTGCAGATTGGGCAAACCGCCGAAGAGTAATTTGAGGTTCTGGAAGCCGAAGCTGGAAGGCAATCGAAAGCGTGACCGGACGAACATCCGGAAGCTAAGGCGCATGGGCTGGCGAGTATTGATAGTGTGGCAATGTAATTTAAAGGCTATGAACGGATGTTTGCAGCGAGTGATAAGTTTCTTGGAGAGTTGAAATGGCCCAAACTGATCGGATACTAGCGACACCGACGAAGCGCTTTTTCGTCGAAATGTTCACGCGTGATGTGGAACTTGACGAGGCCATTCTCGATCTGTTGGACAACTGCGTGGACGGCGTGCTGCGCCTGCGGGGTTACAAACCCGACGCAGAAAGTCCATATCGAGGCTGCCATGCTCACCTTAAGTTCTCTGCGAAGGAGTTCAGCATCACTGATAACTGCGGGGGCATACCCGACGAAATCGTGGACACGGCTTTTCGTTTGGGACGCCCATTCGGGATGAAGGAGGACAAGACTCTCCCGATGGTTGGTGTCTATGGGATAGGAATGAAGAGGGCGATCTTTAAGCTCGGCAGAGAATGCACAGTGATCAGTCGCACCAAGAAATCCGGGTTTTCCGTCACATTTCCACAAGACTGGTTTACGACTGAAGATAAATGGGAACTTCCCATTAAGCGCCTTCCGGGCGATGCGAAAAATCCTGGAACGACGGTTACCGTGCGTCATTTGCTCCCCGCCATAGCCTCAGCATTCGGTTCGCCGACAGGCTTCGTCGAGGAATTTAGAGCGGCGGTTAGTCAGTATTACAGCGTGTTGATGGAAAAAGGCTTCGAAGTCAAAGTCAACGGCAGTCTTGTGCCCGCAGTTCCGATTACTTTTAGAATTTCCGACCTGAAACAGATCTCGAAGAAGCAACGCGGGATTGCGCCTTATTTGTTCGAGGGAACTGTTGATGGCGTACGTGTCGAATTGATTTGTGGATTCTATTCTCCGTACTCGCACGATGAAGATGAAGACCCGACCGAATTTCGCTCCGACGAGGCCGGTTGGACTGTCATCTGTAATGATCGTGTAATCCAGTATAAAGATAAGACGATGCTGACCGGATGGGGAGACGGGACGCCTAGCTACCATCCCCAATTCAGGCAGATCGCGGGGGTCGTGAGTTTTTCTTCGACGGACCCCAAGCTACTGCCCGTCACCACGACAAAACGCGGTATTGACGGGAATTCTGTCGTTTATCTCAAAGTGCGTCAAAAAATGCGGGATGGTCTTAGAAGGTTCACAACTTTCACCAACAGACTAAAGGTTCTTCCCGCAAAGACCCGAAAGGAATTGTTTCGCGGCACAGAACGGGTTGATCTGAAAATGTTGCGTGCCCGGAAGGAAGAAATACCATCCGCCAATTGGCATAAGGATACGAAGTTGGGCGGCAGAGTATTCGATCCGGAACTACCGAAGTTCGGAGATGGGAAAGTTAGCATAGTTCGATTTGCCCGCAGAGTTGAAGACATTCAGCGGGTATCGAAATTCTTATTTGACACTGCGGACGAGAGTCCGGCCGAGGTCGGCGGCACATGCTTTGATCGCATCCTCGCGGAGGCAAAACGGCAATGAGCGGCACGTCCGTACCGTATCATTTGCGACAAAACAAGTACGTTGAACGACGGGTCTTCGTGGACCTGCTCGGCTACCTCGATAGGTGGATGCCCCTTGAGGATTATTTGTATGTCGGTTTTGGCGCGATCTATTTCGAGGACTTCAAGCTCCTTCATTATCAGTTTGCGATGAACAAGATGCTCTCGATTGAGAGAGAAAGGTGGGTTCTTCCTCGTCAGAAGGTGAATGTCCCGTTTGGTTGTATCGATCACAAGTTTTGCAGCAGTAGCGATTTCATTCGGAATCTGGATAAGTATCGCCGCAAATACAAAGTGAAAAATACTCTCATTTGGCTCGACTATGCAGGAGGGCTTGAAATCGCGAATCAACTCAACGATGTAAAAGCGCTCGTGCCCAGCCTTTTGGCGAACGATATTCTAAAAGTCACGTTTGAAGCCGAACCGGAAAAGCTGGCGCAGAGTGGACCCGCCGATGACGACGTTTTTGGCACCCGTCTCGAAAAGTTGCGCAGCCTTCTCGGTACACAATTTTTGCCCGAGGGCATAAGGTCTCAACAGATGACGGACAACGGATATCCGGCTGTTCTCTGCGAGGCATTCAAACGCGTTGTCGCTTCGGCTATGAAGGAAAGTCCAGGCTTGGTATTTCAGCCGATCGGCTGCTATGCATATAAGGATAGCGTTCAAATGGTGACATTAACCGGGATTGTGCTTGATCGCGCAGACGTCGCACAGTTTCGGGACCGGACGAAGCTCGGAGGTTTCGAGCTAGCCGGTTTGTCGTGGCAATTGCATCGAGTAGAAGTGCCTGACCTAAGTCTGCGAGAAAAGTTTATTCTCGATAGAGAACTCTTTCACAAGACGGCGAGAGCAGTTGAGAAAAAGATCGGTTTTGCCTTTGCGAAAAATCGCCCTGAGTCGCAGAGCATGATCGAAAGCTACATGAAGTTCTATCGCTACTACCCGACCTACTATCCGCTCGTGGTCTAGGGTTCCAATCGTTCGGAA
>Ga0302326_10027710_pt1 | contig 11421 bp, 14 predicted proteins | sample Palsa_T0_3_FD_202264 | JGI IMG/M metagenome (GOLD analysis project Ga0302326, IMG submission 202264) | Peat permafrost microbial communities from Stordalen Mire near Abisko, Sweden - Palsa_T0_3 | ecosystem: Environmental > Terrestrial > Soil > Palsa > Peat permafrost | place: Sweden: Abisko...
ACGCAACTCATCGATGGCGTGATGTTCGACAACATGCATGAATCGGCCTCCTTGCCAGAGTTGCCGGTAATCATGCCACAAAAAAGGACCCCGCGCGCGGGCGCGCATTTAAAAAATGGAAGCGGTAATATGTCCGAACTTCATTCGCCCTCATGAAACGGCGGGAAATACCCGCTCGTTGGCAAGCATTTCCCCGGCGTAGGCGAGGCATGCCTTCACATCTTGCGCGGTCAGGTGCGGATAGCTTCGCAGAACATCCGCCTCGCTCCAGCCATCGCCCAAGAGCTTAATCACATGTTCCACGCTGATGCGGGTCCCCTTGATCACCGGCTTGCCACACAACACCTGCGGCTTCAATTCGATGCGATCTTCCCAAGTCATAGGGCACCACCTTGGCTCATGCATTACATTCTACCCCAGTCCAGCCTGCAGACAATCGGAGAGCCGTCAGTGATTGGGGGCGGACACATGCTAATAAAATGCGACGATCTGGTGACCATTCACAAATTCTGTTCGATGCTGCCGTCGTTCGTGTTCGAGGTGCACCCGGTCATCCCCGTCGAAGAAGCCGTCCGCGGCGGACTGGAAATCTTCAAGTGGAGGGGTGGGTTGAAGCGGAAGTGATTGGGACGATTAGGCGTGCGATTCACATCCATCAGCTTCGCGCCTAAATAGGCAGCTATCCCAATTTTCTGTCTGCCAGTTAGATGGTCTTGTCCGCAGCCGTTCTTCACACTGCACTTTGTGCGGCCACTTCAATATCGGCTTTTGGTCGCCTAGACGCAGCGAGCTCTCGCCAGCCCGTTAGGAAAGCCACAGTCGTCAGTATCGGTGTCACAAGCACTCCAATTCCCACTGACAAAGCAAATATTGCAAACCGTCCCAAAACGAATATCATCAGAATGGCAACTACCCATCCCCGTGCCCACGATCCCGAAAGAAACCAGTCAGCCCAGCGGGCACAATCAACAAAAATGACGCTATTCAGTAGCGTCGGCCACATGCAAAAGACAACAAAGCTGGTGAGACCAGCCAAAATTGCGGCTCCACCACACGCACCGGCGTCATAGCCACTTGTCGGATAGCACCACGCCAGCAAAGAACCAAAGAAGACGAAGGTTGTTGGATAGTACCACCAACCGAAGTGCGATTGACCTTGGGTGACTATGACAACAGTTGCGGATAGTGAAGCAAATCCAACCGCCAGCACTGAATGCCACCCCATTCCAAACAATACGAAGGCATTCGGTTTTCGCGACAAGCAGCACAAAACGGGAACGAATGCCAAAATCCCCAGAAAAGCTTGGGATACGAGAAAAACCCACGAGAGCATGTACATCGCGAGCAACGGCCGAAATATTTCTACCATGGCAAATCCCTGGCTGAATTTGTGAAGGTCCCAAACCGTTATTGTCCAAGCCGACTATCCATTGGATTTAACGTTTACAGCCCAATGCAGAGAAAGTGTAAACACCATCCGACGTATTCGGGGACACGGCTCATCCTTCCTTGCGCCATCGACTGTTTGAATTGAGTGATTTAGGAATATTTGCGACACGACCGATAATCGCGCCCGGCTCAGGGTGATCATGAGTTCGACAGTCAGGATGTCATTCTCCTGTCGCGCCGTACTTATGCTCCCATGCTTTCTTGCCTGCTTGAACAGCGGCGTCGAAGGTCGCCTCATCTCCCTGCAATAAACCTTTCGGATATGGCACGTGCGTGGTGCTGGGGCGACGGGAAGTAAGCAGATGAGTTTCACTTCCAGGAGTGTCTATCCACCATCCGAATCGCCCGTTCGCCAATTCCCCAACCGTCAGCTGCAATCCGTTGGGAAACACATGCTCAATTTGGGTGTTTTGATTATCGATTGCCATCCTTCATCCTCAATCACAGATTGTTGGTAGTTATTTCCACCATCCATCGTCCCCGATCCCATACTCCTTAATCGCCTCGGCGGTATCGGACGTACCGTAGCTTGTTCCCCTTGAGGAACCTAAACCCATTGCCGCAATGCACGGTAGAAACTTGAGAAGGGGAGCTTGAATGCCCAGACTCGGTGGTTGTGATTGGGTCGGCGATGGTTCTGGGAACGCCTCAGTGGAGGGCGCCGATGCTGTCGCCGAGGGTGCGGCCTAGCGGGGTTGAGTGGTTCTGTCCATGCGCCGGCTCAAACCAGCCGATTATTAGTGTCCCTGCAACAGCGTCAGCACCGTCTGCGGAATACTGTTGGCCGTAGCCAGCACCGTGGTGCCGGCCTGGACCAGGATTTGGGCACGGGTCAGGGCGCTGGTTTCCGAGGCGAAGTCTGTGTCGGTGATGTCGCTTTCGCTGCTCGTGACATTCTCCAGCGTCACCTGCAGGCTGGCGGAGTTGGCTTCAAGGGTGTTCTTCTGGAATGCGCCCAATCGGCCCTGCAACTCAGCGACCTGCTGGATGGCCACGTCGATAATTTGACTGGCCTGCTCAGATTTGCCCGCCACGAGGGAGGATGATCCGCCGGTTTGAATGTCGTTGAGGAAACCAACGGACTGGTTGCCCAGCGCGCTGGCGGCGACCGAGCTGATGCCGATGCTCACTTGTTGATCGCTGGTGACTTGCGAGCCGAGTTGGAAGAGCGCCCCGCCGCCGGTGATGGCGAAGCTGGTTTTGCCGATGCCGAAGGAATTGTTCAGGGTCATGTCCAGATCGAGTGCGGAGGTATTGAGCTGCAATTCCTGTCCGGTTCCGACGGTGAGGGCGCCGTTGATGGTGGCGACCGCATCGGCGCCGACGGCGCGTTCCTTGGAGGCGCCGGTGGCATCGGTGGTGGCGAACGTGCCGGTCTGCGCTTGCACGGACACGAATTGCGCGCTGCCATACGCAGAGCTATTGAATTCGATTCCGGAAGCGGCATTGGCGGCATTGATCAAAGTAGCGGTGACGCCGGTGCTGTCGGAGATGTTGTTGACAGCGAAAGCGATGGCCGAGGCGGTGGTTCCGCTGACGAACGACAGCGTTTGCACACCGGTATTTCCGGCAACTTCAAGCGTGACGCTCGAGGTAATAGCGGCGGAGCGAAACTGCAAATCGGCGAGTTTGGCGCTGCTGATGACATTGACATCGACAGGCATGCTGGTGGCGGTGCCGAGGTTGGCCTGGGCGATGCTCAGGGCGCTGATGGCGCTGGTGTGGACGCCGCTAGTGACGTAATTGAGGCTGCCGTCGATCAGATTGAGCCCGGCGAAATTGGTGGTGTCGGCGACGCGCGTGATGCTCTGAATGTCGGAGTCCACCTGGAGCTGATTGGCCTGGATTTCCGCGGGGGAGAGTGCGCCGGAGTTGGCGGATTCGACGACGAGACCCTTGATGTCGTTGAGCATCGAGGAGACTTCGGACAGCGCGCCGTCGGCGGTGGAGATGACGTTCTGCGCCTGGGCGCTGTTGTTGACCGCCTGAGTGAGGCCGGCCATCTCGCTTTGCAGACTCTGGCTGGCGATGAGACCTGCGGGGTCGTCAGCGCCGCTGTTGATGCGCAGACCCGTGCTGAGCCGCTCCAGCGAAGTGCTCAACTGGTTCTGCGAATTGGCCAGCGCGTTCTGGGCAATGAGCGATGCTACGTTTGTATTGATGCTGCCCATGTCAATCCTCCATGATTGTTAAAGGCAAAAACCTAAAGGCGAAAACCACATTGATCGTGGCGCGGAACTACTCTTTCCGCTGCGGACTACTTGTTCTGAGAACTATTTGTTCTGCTGGTTGTCCGGTTTCTTGTCAACGATCTTTCCAAATCCCGAAAGATCCTCGGGCTTCACCTGCGCCGCGGCTTTGTTTTCGCGGCGAATGGCGTCGTACACTTCCTTGCGATGCACGCTGATCTCCTTGGGGGCATTGATGCCCAGGCGAACTTTATCGCCGCGGATATCAACGACGGTGACTTCGATGTTGTCACCAATCATTATGGTCTCGTCGCGTTGGCGAGAAAGCACCAACATGTCAGGCTCCTTCCTGGTGGTACGGGCGTCGCGCAACTAAATTGGGCGCGCAGCCCCGACATCCGTGTCGCACACAACCAACGACTTGCTCGCAATTCGCCGGATTTACCGGACGATTTCGCGTCTCAAGCCGACTTGGCCAGCGCCACCTCGGACTGAAGCTTCAAGAGCGGCTGGCGCGTCGTCCATTTCTTTTCAGTCAGGACGACCTGTTCGCCGAGGCGCGTTGCCGCGTTGATGACGAGGGGTCCGAGCAGATTACCCGTCAGCCATTCGCCGATCTTGTTACAGATGACGAAGACCTGGGCGAAATGGATGTCGGCCAGGTTGAGGTCTGCGCGGGTCTCCTCTCGAAGAGGCACCTCGTAATCTTTAAAGAACGTGCTCGGATCGGTGACGACGAAAGCGAGATTCGGATCATCCGCGCTTTGCAGCCAGAAGAAATAATTTTCCTGGCCGGTCTGAATCAGAGCAAAGCGGGAGTGATTGGGGAATCCCAAAAGTCCGCGCGGGAAAGTCATGACGCGGTTGTCGTCAACCGTCAACGTTCCGAACCGTGAAGTCTCGATCTCCATTGACAACTCCAAAGCCGCTGGATGACAGGCAACCCAACAAGGGCGACCAATGATCCAGCGAAACCCAGGCGCCGGCTCCTGCCGGCAACCAACCCCACGGCCTCCGCCGCGGATCGCTCTCCCCTGCGCTTATCTAGCCGGGCGACATCCAGAAGCCCGTGCATCTATTTCCCCGCGGCTCCGCCGCGATTGCCGAGTTCCACCCGGTGTGGCGAATCCGTTCGCCTCTGCAAACTTGCGATTCTCCATCGCATCGATCGGCTCCGCTGGAGGGAAGACAGCTCCGCTGTCATGCGGCTCCGCCGCGCCGATCATTTGCTGGCTTCAGACGGCCTCTCCAGGCCACCCGCATTTTCTCCGGCGAATTCCGCCGTTACCGGCAGAATTTTCTGCGCTCCTGCTTGTCGATTGCTTATTCTTTATTCGCAATCTACATGGCTCCTTATGCATTGCAACATCCATGCCACAGACCTCCTCAATCCAGAAAATCCAAGAGAGACAGCCCTAATGACCTCGACGCCGTCTCGTAACTGGCTTCCAGGGCGGTTTGCAGTTGCTGGTATTGTGTGATGGCCTGGGTCATGTTGGTGTCCTGGAGCTGGGAGAGAAACGATTGCGTTGTCTCGTTCTCCTGCGTCAGCTGCGTCTGCCGCTCCTGCAATTCCTGCTCAATCGCGCCGGTCTGGCCCTGGGTCTGGCTGACACGCTGCATGTCGTTGGTGATGCCCTGCGATGCCGCGGTGATTCCGTCGATATCGTTGGTTTGCAGTGCGGTGACGAGCTTGGAAAGATTTGCGAAGATTCCGTTGGATGCCACGCCGCTGGTGTCGGTTCCGGTGATGGTGTTGCCCGATGCGGCAGCGGTGAGGCCAAGCTCGCTGGCGGCGGTGGAATTATTTTCGGGAGTGACGGTGAGCGTTCCGCCCCCGCCGGTGGTGTCGGTCAGAACGATTCCGTTTCCGGTGGTTGCCAGGGTTGCTGTGACCGCCCCGCCGGTGGCGGTGTTGATGTCGGTCAGGACATCCTGTACTGTCGCAGCGCCGTTGAGGGTGACATTGAACGTGCTGCCGTTGCTCGCGGTGATCTGAAAATCCGGAGTCGATGCGCCGGCGGTCTGGACGCCGTTGCCATCATTGAGTTGCGTCAGCGGCGTGTTAGTGTCGAAGGTTCGGATTCCCAATTCCGTCGCGGTTGATCCGCCGTTTTCGCCGATCTGTAAATCCGTTCCTTGCGTGGCGTTGAGGACGTTGATTCCCGTACCGGCGGAGTTGATTTGCGCAGTGACACCCAGCCCGGCGCCGTTGATGGCATTGAGAACATCCTGCACCGTTCCGGTTGGGGACCAGGTAATGGTCTTCGTGCTTTGGCCATTGGTGATGATGATTCCGGAATTATCAATCCCCGCCCCGCCGCGAAGATCGGCGACGGGCGTCAGGAGCGTGACTTTCGGATTGATGGATGATCCGACATCCGGATTTCCGGTCCCTTCGCCGGTGGAAGGCGTGGCGATACCAAGATCGGCCGCCGTTGTGCCGCCGACATCAGTGACGGTGATGTTCTCCGAGCCTGTGCCGGTCAATGTGATTCCGTTGCCGGAGACGGATGCGGTGATCGAGCCGACGGCGGCGTTGTTGATCAGGTTGACGACATCCCCGACGCTGGAGGCGGAGCTAAGATCGACAGTTTTGGTGACGGTTCCATCGCTGATTTGCACGGAGCCGAGGCGAACGCCCTGATTTTGCGCGCCGGAAACATCGGTGAGTCGGGTGGTGGCGGAGAGAGTTGGGGCGAGATCGGTTGCGCCGGCGACCTGGCCGGTGAGTGAACCAAACAGGGTAGCGCCATCCACCTGATAAGACAGCAGCGTGTTGTCATCATCGAGATTGCTGAGCGTTTGTCCGGTGCCGTTATACAGCACGCCATTGGCGGATTCGGTGAATGGCTGCGTTTGCCCGCCGTCGTCGCCGAAAAGATATTGGCCGTTGTAGGTTTGATTGGCGATGGAAAGGATTTGGTTATAGACGCTCTGGACAACGGTGGCGGCGCTGTTGCGCTCGGAGGCTGTGACACCGGTGCCGACATTGGCACTGGCTGTAGTCTGGGCTTGTTGGAGCAGGGTCGTCAGATCGCCGAGGGTCGAATCGGTTTCGCCCAGCATGCTGCTGGCGGAGTTCATGTTGCTGGCATAAGTCTGGCGGACGTTCAACGTCTGATTCAACTGCATGATCATGGATGCTGCGGCGGGATTGTCGCTGGGCTGGCTGATCGCCAGGCCGGTGGACAATTGCTGTTCCACCGTCGCCAATTGCGACTGGAGTCCGTCCACCGACTGCGTCGTGGCCTCCGACTGCAGGAGATTGCTGACTCGACTTAATCCAACCGGTAGAACCGACATAAAATTCTCACGTAATCGCCATCAAAGCGGTCATCATCGTGTCGATGGTTGAGACCAATCGGGCCGCGCCCTGGTACATCAACTGTTGTTTCATCATGTTTACGGTTTCCTCGTCGATGCTGACGCCGCTGACCGATTGCTGCTGGGCGCTGAGCGCGTTCTGGATATCCAGCGTGGATGCCGCGTTGCTTGTGGCAGTGGCGGTGTTTTGGGCAATGCCGTTGATCATCGACTGATACGCCGACATCACCGATTGCCCGCCGAGCACCGTCTGGCTGGTATTGGCCATGGTTGAAATGGCCAGGGCATTGGAATTGTCGCCGGGCTGGCCATTCTGTGCCGCGGCAATCAAATTCGGCGAATTGGCGATCGTGGAATTCACCGCGATGTTCTCGGCATTGTCGCCGGAGAAAAATGTGTTGATGCCCAATGCCGCCAATGTTCCGCTGCTGTCCTGGCTGAAATAAATTTGATCCGCCGGGTTCGTCGAGCTTATTGTTAGATGCCCGCCCTGAATGGATGCCTGAACATTGGGTATGGCATTGAGGCTGGTGACCAGACTATTCAGGCTCGTCTGCGTTCCGGTTCCACCGAGATTTACGGGAACGAGAGTGCTGCTGGAAAGTCCCGTTTGACTGTTTTTTAGCGTGACGACAAAACTGCCGTTGGTTGGTGTGAAATCCAAACCTGCCGCTGTGCTGTTGAGCGCGGCCGTTGGATCGAGCACTTGCGATGTTCCCGTCACCGTGCTGAATCCCTCCAAACCCTGACCACTGGCGTGCAGAGTATTGAGGCCGGATATCAGCCCGGCGGCAAGGTTATTCAATTGCCCCAGCACGCTGGTGATCTGCTGCTGCGCCTGGATCGTGGCGGCAAGCTGGCCGCTGGTCGCGGGCACGGGACTGTTGTTGGCGGTGAAAACCAACTGATACGACGGTTGGCCGGTGGATGTCGCCATTGACTGCACAGACATCGCGCTGGCGGTGGTGTCCACCACCAATGGTTGGGAACCAACGTAAATGTTCACAGTTCCATTGGCTTGATTCACCGTGGTGACATTCACCAATTGGGCGAGGTTCTGCACATCCGCATCACGCTGGTCGAGCAGGGCGTTGTCGGTTCCGCTGCCACTTTGCGAGAGGCTGATCTGTTGATTCAGACCCGCGATCTGCTGCGTGAGCTGATTGGCGTTGGTGGCGAGGGTGGAAAGCTGGCTGCCGGCTTGTGATTGCAGCGTCTGCAATTGCCCGGAAAGATTGTTGAGCGTCAGGGAGAGCGATTGACCATCATCCAGCACGACAGTGCGCTGCGATGTATCGGTTGGATCGTTGGCCAGACTGGACCAGTCGCCGAGGAACGTGCTGACTTGGGTGTCAAAACTATTGCTGCCCAGGGCGTTGAAAACCGACTGGACCTGTCCGCTCCATTGCTCTGTGACGTTGGCGGCCTGGTTGTCGCTCACGGCGGAGTTCAGCCGCTGGTTCAGCGATTCATCCACCTGCCGCTGCACATCGGTCAGGTCGGTTCCTGTGCCGATGAAGATGCCCGGGGAAATCTGCGTATCGTTGCCCGGCGTGGTATTGGCGACTTCATCTGCATAATTCGGATCGCCGGAATTGGAGATGTTGTTGCCCGTGACCTGGAGCTGCGCCTGAGCCACGGCCAGCGCTGATTGCCCGACATTGAGTGCTCCGATCAGTGACATATCAGCCGACTGCCTCCATCACCCCGATCCGACCGTTCATCTGTCTGACACCCTGTTTGGTGTAAAGTCCTGCGCGCTGCACCGCCCCCGCAATTAGCCGGCCGACCGTATTCAAATGTCCCAAAACCGCCGCCGCCAATTTGGACGTGCTCTTGGATCGCGCGGAAATTTTGCCGATCACATCACGCAGATCGTCCCGGCTCTTGAGCAATGCCGTTGCATGTCCCGGAAACATCTCCGCCAATTTCGTCACCGTCGGTTCCTCTTTCACACGAGCGGCTTCCGCAAGTTGCTTCACGAGAATCTTCCGGCGATTGTCCAGCATCGTCAGACGCAGCCGAATCGCCTCCTGCGCGCTGATCAATTCATTCATGGAATTTAAATCCAGCGTTTTCATCGCGACGTGCTGCGACTCCATGTGATGCAGCAACTTGTGCTGCTCGGCGATCATCTGCGCCAGGACCGAAAGAAGATCAGTGAGTTGGCGTGACATAAGGCATCTGTGGTTGGGTGGTCATCGTTGTCAGCCGCCGCAGGGTCTGAACGTCGGATGGTTTCTTCGAGAGGTCCTGTTTGGCGTAGGCTTGTTTGGCTTCGATCTTTCGCACCAGACTGTTCACGAGTTTGCTGCCCACCGCCCCGCTGAGACGCTGGGTAAGTTCCTGGTCGTACATCTCTCCGAACACCTGGCCACCCTCGCCGCCATCGAACATTTTGCTGCGGAAGGGATCCTGTCGCAATTCTTTGAGCATCGGCCCGAAAAAACTCATCGCCACCCATTTGCTGGCTTGTGTCACGAGTTTGTCATGCTGCGAAGGCTCCGGCACAACGCGCACCGGCGAGCGCGTGAACGCTGTGTTCGGATGCGCCAGCGGGGTGACATGTTGCGTCGTAAAATCCATGTTTATTCCTCGATCAACTTCGCATGAAGTTTTCCGGTTTTGTAAAGTTCCTTGATGATGTCGATCCGGTCCTGTGCGGGGACTTTCAGTTGCTCCATGGCATTGACCAGGTCTTCAAGATTGCCGCCGGGCTGTTCGGTGGTGCCGATGGCGATGGCCTCGTGATCGGTCGTCACCGGAGTTTGTGGCGTTGGCACCGGGGCGGGCTGAATGGTAGAGATCGACAGCCCGTTGTGGCTGATGACCACCGGGCTGATTTCCACATCCCCGGTCATGATGATCGTGCCGGTCTTCTCGTTGATCGTGACCCGCGCCTCGGTGGAAAGAAGCTGCACCGGCAATTCTTGCACACGAGCGATGAATCCATCGGGATGCTCCCGCTCGTTGACCGGGATCGTGATCAGAATATTCTTGGCGTCGATCGCCACGGCTAAGGTTTCGCCATTGAGGGCTTCGGAATCGTTGATGATTTTGGCAATGCGGCTTGCCGTGGCCCAACTGGCGGCGGGATCATCGAGAATCAGGCTGAAATGTCCGCCGGCATCGATGACTTTGGCGGGAAGATCGGCCTCCATAACCGCCCCGCCCGCGCCGGCCTTGATGACGCCGACGGTTGGCGTGCTGGGGTCTTCGATGGTCACCGGACCCTCCGCCAGCGCCAACAGCGGTCCGCCGGGGATCGGTCCCTGCATCGGTGTCACGAACAATCGTCCGCCGTTGAGGCTCGGCGCGGCGCCGACGCTGCTGACATTCACATCCAGATGATCTCCGTCACGGGCGCCGGTCTCGGGGACCGTTGCCGTGACCATCACGACGGCGACATTGGCGGCGTTGGACAATTCCGCAACGGTCACGGGGTCGGCGAACTTGGCGAGCATGGAACGGAGCGGATTGATTGCCGGTGTGAAATCGCCGCCGTCGCCGGTCCCCTTTAATCCGTAAACGAGTCCGAGGCCCGTGAGGATGTTGGTGCGCTGGCCGCCGATTCGCGTGATGTCGGCGACCTTCACCGCCAGCGCAGACCTGCAGATGGTCAGCGCGACCACCGCGAATATCAGCAGACCCTTACGCATCGGTCCAATAAATCGTCAGAATGGATTGATCGAGTCCAATAAACGCGTGATGAACCCGCGCTCGGTCGTGTCGCGGACGGCGCCTTTGTGCTTCTTGATCAGCGAAAGATCGTAGAGCTGCGTGCTAAGCACGGTATTATCGGCCGTTACATCATCCACACGACAGGTGCCAAGCAACGTCATTTGCTGCTCTTCTTCATCCGTTTTGATGTCTTCCGTCGCTTTGAGGACCAGCGTTCCGTTGGGTTTCACGTCGATCACTTCCGCGGTGATCTGGGCCGTGACGGAATCGGAGCGGTTGACTGTCGCCTCGCCGTCGAAGTCGCGCGCGGCGCTGGTCTTCAATTCCATCGGCGTGCTGGGTGATTGCTCGATGGCCTTGAGATGGGCGATCTCAAGCTGAACGTAGCTGTCGATCTGCGCGTCGAAATCCTGGGTGTGCTTGAGGTTCGTCGTGCCTTGGGAAGCGAACTGGCTTTCCTCACGCACGATGACGGTGACCAGATCGTGTTTCTTCAGGATTTTCGGCGCGGGTTCGGGGACGGAGTAGTAGCTGTTGGAAGAAGCGCCGGCCAGCGATGGATCGAGGGTGCCGCCGAGTTCCACGCGCGCCAGCGAACCGCCGGCTCGTTCCAGAACGACGCCGATGGGCTGCGGAGGCGGGGCCGTGTTGCTTTGCGGGTCAGGCGCGCGGGCATTGTTCGGAGCGGCAGTTTGCGCGCGGGCCATCGTGGAGATCGCCAGGATTGCCAGCAAAATCAACGGAATTCTTAGCATTTTTATGGTCTCCATGATTC
>Ga0302326_10027712_pt1 | contig 11420 bp, 8 predicted proteins | sample Palsa_T0_3_FD_202264 | JGI IMG/M metagenome (GOLD analysis project Ga0302326, IMG submission 202264) | Peat permafrost microbial communities from Stordalen Mire near Abisko, Sweden - Palsa_T0_3 | ecosystem: Environmental > Terrestrial > Soil > Palsa > Peat permafrost | place: Sweden: Abisko...
GGAAGTAAAACTCGACATACTTAAGCGGTACGCGGTCGAGTATTCAAAAATTTTGTCGAATCAAAAAAATCCTTCCTTCTTTCACGTCTATATAGATGCTTTCGCTGGGGCCGGTGTCCATTTGTCTAAGAAGACTGGAGAAATGGTCCTAGGCAGTCCGTTGAATGCTCTCCTTGTGGAACCTCCCTTTCGTGAATATCACCTCATCGATCTGGACGGCGACAAGATTGATGGACTTGGTGAAATGATCGGCAAGCGCAATGATGTCCTGCTACACAAGGGGAACTGCAATCAGGTTTTGCTCCAGAAGGTGTTTCCAAGGGTTCAACGCAACGATTATAGAAGAGGCTTGTGCTTGCTCGACCCGTATGGATTGACGCTTGATTGGAAGGTGGTGCAAGAAGCTGGAACCATGCAGTCGCTGGATGTATTTATCAATTTCCCGATTTATGACATTAATATCAATGTCCTGAGGCGCGACTCTTCGACTGCACTCCCATTGCACATTGAGCGCATGAACGCCTACTGGGGCGATGAATCTTGGAGGGATGTAGCTTATGACAAACTTCCGGGTCTTTTTGGAGACATGGAAGAGAAAGTTTCCAATGATCGCTTCGCAGAAGCATTTCGAAGGCGGCTCAAGGATGTAGCGAGGTTCACAAGGGTGCCAGATCCATTGCCGATGAAAAATGGCAAGGGTTCTATCGTTTATTACCTTTTCTTCGCATCCCAGAAAAATACGGCGGAGAACATTGTTAAATACATTTTTGACAAGCATCGCGCTTAACACGAAATGGCTCTAAATTCCCATATCGAATGGACCGACGCCACCTGGAACCCCGTCCGTGGTTGCACGAAGATAAGTCCCGGTTGCAAACACTGCTATGCGGAAACCTTTGCTGAGCGGTTTCGCGGAGTCAAGAGGCATCCTTACGAGCAGGGGTTTGATCTGCGATTGGTGCCGGAGAAGCTGCCCGAGCCATTTACCTGGCGGTCACCCAAATTGGTGTTCGTAAATTCGATGAGCGATCTTTTCCAACCTGGAGTACCGGATGACTACGTGGAGGCCGTTTCGCGCGTGATGACGGCGGCGAATTGGCACACCTATCAGGTGTTGACGAAGAGGTCGGAGAGGCTGCTGCATCTGCTCAAAGGCAGTTTGCGTTTTGCGGCGGAGCGGGAAAACATCTGGTGGGGCGTTAGTGTGGAGAACCGGAAGCATGGTTTGCCCAGAGTGGACCATCTCCGGCAGGCTCCCGCGAAGATCCGCTTCCTATCGATCGAGCCGCTACTGGAAAACCTCGGCGAAATCGACCTGTCCGGCATCGCCTGGGTAATTGTTGGCGGCGAGAGTGGGCCGGGTGCACGTCCGATGAAGCGCGAGTGGGTCGTCTCCATTCGGAATCAATGCAGAGAGCAGGGCATTCCTTTTTTCTTTAAACAATGGGGTGGTGTGAGAAAAGCGAAAAATGGAAGATTACTCGATGGGCGCACCTATGACGAATATCCCGACCGATTCGTTGGGCAAGTCCCGAATCGGAGCGAGTGCATGAAATTTGCTGCGGATTTCGTCGAATCGTTCAAAACACGTCTCCATAGACCCTTGGTGCAACTGACCGCATAGAACGGGTTGGAGGAAATACGGGCTACATAATTTTTCAATACTTCTCGCTACTGCCCAATCACTCCCAGCCGCACGCCCTTCAGCTTCCCCACATCGAACCATGCCACTTTCTGCCCGAACCACATCTTAGGGCCGGAGAGCCTGTACTTCTTGGTCGCCCCCGCGAAGTCGCTCCCAGCGAGCAGGTAGGCGACCGGGCTCTCGCCGAACTTGGCGAGGTGTTCCGAGAGCCAACCTCCGCCGGAGGGAGCTGCCAGAATCACGGGTTCACCGGGAAAGTACGCGAGTTTGCCGAAATCTTTCTGTGTCTCGATGAGAGGTTCGGCCCAGCCGTAAGCCTTGCGGAACAAGGCAATCGAGTCACCCAGATTGTTGACGCCGAGGACCACGTTCTCCACGCCACCCACCGGCGCTCCTGTTACGCTGGCCGAAGGTTGCACGCGCCAGGCGCGTGGCGTCTCGTCTTCGATGATGAAGGGCAGCGTAGAGCCGGGGGTTCCCGAACCAACGTCGGCAGTCATCCACTCGATCGACATGCCGTCGGGCCGCTTGCGGCTGCCACGCGCGGGAGCCGTGACCGCAATTCCGGCTTTCTTCAGGCGATCGACTTCCACCAGCAAAACGTTCGTCGCGACCGCCCATGCGCAGGTGACTGCATCCGTGGACATAAACTTCGACCAGTCGGAGCCGGCGCTCGCGCCCGGCGTTATCGGCGCAATCAGTTCGATATAAGACGCGTCATCGAAGCCAACCATGGCCATTTGAGTAATGCCGTTGCCGTGAGGTCCACCCAGGTCCGGAGTCATGCCCACATCGGTGAAGGCCTGGCGAAGGGTGTCGAGATTCGATCCGCAAATCGATACGTGATCGATTTCCAGCACCACGCTCTTGCTTTCCGGAGTCGTTGCAGGCTGGGCCATAGAAGATCGGGACATTAGTATTAGTAAGAGAACGATCGTCGCGAAGGACAAGCGGCGCCAGATCAGGGAACTCCGCTTGGACATGCGTGCCTCCTCGGAAAGAAGAAAAACGAATGGTACGCCAGAAATCCATCGCAGGTGAATTTGTTTTTTAAAAAAGATTCTCAGCGGAGAGACGGGCGCCCTCGCCCGTCCACCACGGACCAGCGCGAGAAGTCCTATTCCTCGTCTTCCTTAACCTCGCCGCGCTCCACTTTGGCCTTCTCGATAATCTTGTCCTGCAGTTGTTGCGGCACCGTGTCGTAGTGGTGCATTTCCATCGAAAAGCTGCCGCGACCCTGGGTCATGGAGGTAAGATCGGCGCCGTAGGTAAGCATCTCAGCCATGGGCACCTCAGCCTTCACGATGGTGTTGCCGGCTTTGTTATCCATGCCCTGGATGCGTCCGCGACGGCTGTTGAGGTCGCCCATGATGGTGCCGGCAAATTCATCGGGGATGGTGATCTCGACGTGCATCACCGGTTCCAGCAGCGTGGGCTTGGCAACTTCCATAGCCTTGCGGAACGCGATGCGCCCCGCCATCTGGAACGATAGATCGTTCGAATCCACGTCGTGGTACGAGCCGTCGTAGAGAATGGCGCGAAAGTTCACCACGGGATAGCCCGCAAGGTAGCCGCGGGCAGCGGCGTCTTTGATTCCCTTTTCGACCGCAGGGATGAAATTGCGCGGAATGGAGCCGCCGAAAATATCGTTGACGAATTCAAATTCGGCGCCGCGCGGCAGCGGCTCCATTTTGATTTTGCAGTCGCCATACTGGCCGTGCCCACCGGTCTGCTTCTTGTGGCGTCCCTGAACGTCGGCTTTGCCGCGGATCGTTTCGCGATATGGCACCTTCGGCGCCTTCAGCACCACCTCGGCGTGGTAGCGCTTCCGCATCTTCGAAACCACGACTTCGATGTGCTGCTGTCCGGTGCCCGCGATCAGGAATTCCTTGGTCTGCGGGTCACGGAAAAAGCGCAACATCGCATCTTCTTCCATCAGCTTGTGCAGGCCGACCCCAAGCTTGTCTTCGTCCGCGCGGCTCTTCGGCTCGATAGCGAACGTGATGGCGGGCTCGGGCAGCTGCACCATCGGATAACGGATCGGCGATGATTTGTCGCCTAGCGTGTCCCCGGTAAGAGTCTCTCTCAGTTTCGCGACTGCGCCAATGTCGCCGGCGTGCAGCTCCTGTATCGGAACCGCCTGCTTGCCCTGGATCAGCGAACTGTGAGCGAACTTCTCTTGAATATTGCGATTGTAATTCTGCAGCGATGCATCATTCTTCAGCACGCCGGAAAACACCTTGAAGTACGAAATGCGGCCGGCAAAGGCGTCGGACATGGTCTTGAAGATGTAAACGGACGCTGGCTCGTTGTCGGTGCCCTTGCGCACGGACAGTTCGCCGTTGCCGCTGGCCGCTTGTCCGGTGATGGCATGATGCTCGTTCGCGGCGGGCGTGTAGTCCACGATGAAATCCATCAGCTCATCGACGCCGACGTTGCCGAGTCCCGAGGTAAAGAGCACCGGGAAAAGTTTGTCTTCGCGAATCGCTTCGTGCAGCGCCGGCACTAAATCCTCTTCGGGAATTGTGCCCTTCTCGAAGTATTCTTCCATCAACTCGTCTTTCCCCTCCGCGACCAGCTCGACCAGTTTTTCGTGAGCTTCTTTCGCAACCTCGGCCATATTGGCCGGGATCGGGCCTTCCTTACCCTTGCCGTTTCCGCCCATCTCGTAGGTATAGGCCTTCATGCGGACGAGATCGATAATGCCGCTGAGACTTTTCTCGCTGCCAATAGGAAGTTGCAGAGGAGTGACGGCGCGGCCGAAAGCTTTGATGAGCGACTCGAGCACCCGATTGGCGTCGGCGCGATCGCGGTCCATGCGGTTGACGACGATCATGCGCGGCAGCTCGATGTCATTGCAATATCCCCAGACTCGTTGCGTCACGACCTCGACGCCCGCGACGCCGTCCACGACGACGAGCGCCGCATCAACCACGGGCAGCGCCATCTTGGCCTCGTGGACGAACATGTTGAATCCGGGAGTGTCGAGCAGATTGATCTTGACCTTCGCCGCGTCCGTTTTGCCCCACTCCACAAAAGCGAGGCCGGTCCCAATCGACATCTTGCGGGAAACTTCTTCCTCGTCGTAATCCGTGGTAGCGGAGCCGTCGTCCACCCGTCCAAACCGCGGAGTGGCGCCGGCAGTGTAGAGCATGGCGGACACCAGCGTAGTCTTGCCGGCATGCCCGTGTCCGATGAGGGCAAGGTTGCGGAGATTGGCTCCTTCGTACACTTTCACGGGTTGTCTCCTTCCGCAGGCTTACGGGAAGGGTTGATAAGGCCCGGGATGAGGACGAGTACAGGCTACAGGCCAGCCCAACAACGCCTGCGAAACGTCCGATGCTACCACAGCGGGTAGAGAGGCTCAAGGAAAGGCTTATACCCGCAGCGTTACGCTTCGATTGACCCGCCTATTTTGCATTGACGAACTTCGCCAAGGGCATGACCTCGACCCTCTTCCCCAGCGAATATGTTCTCTCGCCGGGATACAAAATGTATAACCGGTCGAGTTTGAGGTCGGCGAGAGCAACTCGCATGGAGGGCGTCAGCACCGGTGCGTCGGCGCGCTTGCACTCTACGCCAATACGACGGCCGTCCTTGAATAACAGCAGATCAAGCTCCGCCCCATTGTGCGTTGCCCAGTAGTAAGCCTCATCCGGCCGGAAAGATTTGAGCACCTCCTCCACGGCGTATCCCTCCCATGAAGCACCGACCTTCGGATGGAACTCAAGGTCTCGTTGATTGGTGATCCCCAGCAGCGCGTGCAGATGACCACTGTCGCGGACATATACTTTGGGCGCTTTGACCTGGCGCTTGCCAAGATTCTCAAACCATGGCGGCAACTGGCGGAGCATGAAGACATCAGACATCAGGTCGAGATGGCGACGTACCGTAGACTCGTTCACGGTCAAGGCACGGGCCAACTCAGCGGCATTCCAGACCTGGCCATGGTAGTGAGCCACCATGTTCCAGAAACGCCGCAACGCTAATGCCGGAATCCTGATGCCCAGTTGGGGCAAGTCACGCTCAAGAAACGTTTGCAGAAACTGTCGGCGCCATGCCAGCGAGTCCACTTCGGTTCGCGCCGTGTAAGCCAGCGGGAAGCCGCCGCGCAGCCAGTGACGGCCTTGGGCCGCAGCTCCCAGATCGGAGAGTCGAAAACCCTCGAGGGGAACAGTCTCGATGCGGCCGGCAAGCGATTCCGAAGATTGCCGGAGCAGATCTGGCGCCGCGCTTCCGAGAACGAGAAAGCGCGCGGGGAGCGGTCTCCGGTCAGCCAAAACACGCAGCAGCGGGAACAGATCGGGACGACGCTGGACCTCGTCAATCACCACCAACTTCTCGAGTGGACGCAGAGCTGTGTCCGGCTCGGTCAGCCGGGCTAGGCTCTGCGGGTCTTCCAAATCGAAATAGTTAAGGGAACCAGGCCCAACAAATTCGCGGGCGAGTGTGGTCTTGCCGCATTGCCGCGGCCCCAGAAGGGCAACGACGCGGCTGCGTCGCAACGCGGCACGGACCAGAACAATATCGGCCGCGCGAACAATCATGGAACGATTGTATACCATGAAAATCCCGCTGTCGATGCGGGCTTTTCATGGTACAAAAAGAAGGATTTCCAACTACAACGTCGCGCTCTTCTCCGCAATCAGCGTCTTGATCTTCTCCACAAACTCCGCCGTCGCCATGTCCTCAGTCTTCTCTTTCCCGCGCGTGCGGACGTTGACCTTGCCTGCCTCAACTTCCTTATCCCCCACCACCAGCAGAAACGGCACCTTCTGCATGGCGTGCTCGCGGATCTTCGCGTTCATCTTTTCGTTGCGCGAATCGACCGTTACGCGCACGCCCGCCGCCCGCAGTTGCGCGGCGACTTTTTCCGCGTATTCGGAATGCCGCTCGGCGATTGGAATCATCGCGACCTGCACCGGCGAGAGCCACACCGGGAACGCTCCGGCGTAGTGTTCAATCAGCACGCCGAAGAAGCGCTCGACCGATCCGTAGAGCGCCCGGTGAACCATGACGGGTTGTTTGCGGGTTCCATCTTCCGCGACGTATTCGAGGTCGAAGCGCTGTGGCAGGTTGAAATCAAATTGCACGGTTGAAAGCTGCCACAGCCGTCCAATGGCGTCGACGAGCTTGATGTCGATTTTGGGCCCGTAAAACGCCGCTTCGCCCGGGATCGTCTTGTACTCGATGTTCAATTCTTTCAAGACTTTTTCCAGCGAATGCGTGGCCTGATTCCACTGCTCTTCGCTGCCGACGAAATTCTTGCGATCGTTCGGATCCCACGTCGAAAGCTAGGTTTGAAATTTGTCGAAGCCGAAATCTTTCAGCACATCGCGGGCGAACTCCACGCAATCAGCGATTTCTTTTTCGATCTGGTCAGGGGTGCAGAAGATGTGAGCGTCATCCTGCGTGAAGCCACGCACCCGCAGCAGGCCGTGCATCACGCCCGAGCGCTCATAGCGATAGACGGTGCCGAGTTCGCCCAGGCGCACCGGAAGATCGCGGTAAGAGCGAAGCGAATCCTTGTATATAAGGATGTGGCCGGGGCAGTTCATCGGCTTCAGGCGATACTCGGCGTCGTCGAGCTCCATGGCGTCGAACATATTCTGCGCGTAGTAGCCTTCGTGGCCGGAGGTTTGCCACAACTGCTTGCGCATGACGTGCGGCGTGTAGACAAGCGAATACCCGCGCTTGACGTATTGCTCCCGCATCCAGTCTTCCATCTCCTTGCGGATGATGCCGCCCTTCGGATGCCAGAAGATCAGCCCCGGCCCCGCCAGTTCCTGAATCGAAAACAGGTCGAGCTGTTTCCCAAGCACACGATGATCGCGCTTCTTCGCTTCTTCAATCCCGTTCAGGTAGGCGTCAAGATCTTTCTTTGAGAAAAATGACGTGCCATAGATGCGCTGCAGTTGGGGATTCTTTTCGTCGCCGAGCCAGTACGCGCCGGCAATATTGAGCAGCTTGAAAGCTTTGATCTTCCCGGTAGAAGGCAGATGCGGGCCGCGGCAGAAGTCCTGGAACTTGCCGGTCTTGTAAATCGAAATCTTTTCATCGGGCTTGGTGAACTGCTCGATGAAGTGGCACTTCATGAAGTCGCCTTCACCCTTGAACCTTTCGAGGCCTTCCGCGCGCGGCAGAAATTCGCGAGCATAAGGCAGGTTCTGCTGGACGAGCTCCAGCATTTTCTTCTCGATCTTCTCCAGATCTTCTGGAGTAAACGGAGTCGGGCGATAGAAGTCGTAGAAAAATCCGTTCTCGGTTGCCGGACCATGCCCAAGCTTGGTCTCAGGAAAAAGTTCAAGCACAGCCGCAGCCAGCAGATGCGCGGAGGAATGCCGGTAGACCTCGAGCGCCTCGGGGTCGCGGTCCGTGAGAATGCGCAGGTCGGTGTCTTTGTCCAGCGGACGGGCGAGGTCGATCAGGTCGCCATTCGTTTTCGCGGCAAGAGCGGCGTCGGCAAGACGCGGACTAATCGACTTGGCCACGTCGAGCGCGGTCGTGCCCTTTACGACTTCCTTGGTGCTGCCGTCGGGAAGCTTTACATGGATACTGTCAGACATGAAGAGGCCTTGTATGGTGCTGAATCTCGTAAGTTTATCATTTGCTGAGGAGGCTAATGCTGATGAGGCCAAGCCGCGTGTCTCTTGCTTCGTCCAGGGCCGCCGCTACATCATTCTGGGTGCGGATCGCAGAGTTTCGATCGCAGCCTTGACCGTGGCCGATACCTTGTCCGTATCCTGCACGGTCAATCCGCTCGTCGAGATCGGCTCGCCGACGCGCATCTCCAGCGGCTGGCACCGGATGTGGTAGGTATTCATCGGCAGCAGGTCGAATGTGTCGACCAGGGCGATCGGCACAATGTCGGCCTGCGCCTTGATCGCCAGAAAGAATGCGCCGGGCAGAAACGGCTGAATCTTTCCGTCTCGCGTGCGGCCGCCTTCAGGAAAAATTACCAGTGGCAAACCGCGTCGCAGGCTTCGCAACGCCGACTTGATGGCTCCAATCGAAGCCGCCGGGTTCTGCTGGTTAATGCAGACTTGCCCGGAGCGCTTCAGATGCCAGCCGACGAAGGGGTACGCCAGCAACTCACTCTTGAAGATGATGCGGAATTGAAATGGCAAATATACGTAGAGAATCGGAATGTCGAGCGCCGATGCATGCGTAACCGCATACACGCGGGGTTTGCCGTGATCCGCGCCCGAGATGTTGTCCGCGCCCGCAACCTTCACCGGCGACAGAATGGTCTTCATGACCAGCCACGACCAGAAGCGGGCAAAATTGTGCTGGATCCGTCCGTCGCGGTCGAACAGCGAGCAGATCAGTGAGACCGTCCCCAGAATAATGGTGTAGGCCCAGATGAGCGGCGCAAGAATGAAGTAGGAGCGCAGCCCGCTGACCCGGCCATGATGAGCTGCACGCCTGGTAGCATCCTCCGACCACGTAGGGACGGACGCATTCGTCCGTCCAGACGAGCGCAGCTCGTCCCGCTCTTTCCCCGGCTCCGCGGTAGTGGCGATCTTGTTCAAAGTTTTCCGATTCCCAGGAGCTCGGGAAAGTTCCTCGCAAGCAAACCCCGCAAACGAAGTGAGGCGGGCAATCCCATCTCCGCACATGTTCTTAGATGCGGATGCCGAGCGTTCGCATCGCTTCTCCCACAATGTAAATCGAACCAGTAACCACAACCAATCCACGAGTCCCGGCGTTTTTTGATCCGGCGATTTTGGTCCCGGCGAGCTCGCGCGCTCGCTCCAGAGCCGACGCGACATCCTCGGCCACTCCAATATCCGCGCCCGATGCCACCCGCGCCGCTGCCTGCCGTATCTCATCCGGACTCGCCGACCGCGGATTATTGGCGTGGGTCGCAATCACGTGGCGCGCGATCGGAAACAGAATCTCGGTAATTTCCTGCATCGCCTTGTCCCGCATCACGCCAAACACCAGCGTGATCTCGCGGCCGTTCCGGTAAGCATCCGAAAGCGTCGACCGCAGAGCCCAGGCCCCCGCCGGATTATGCGCCACATCGAGCACGTACTCGGGATCGTCCCCCGCCGCCGGCACCACCTGAAAGCGCCCGGGCCAGCGCGTCTCGCGGATACCTCGCGCAATCGTCTCCGGCGTGATCCGAATGGCTCCCCGATTGGTCGCCTGATTAGCCGCCTGATGGTCCGCCGCATCGGCTAGGTCCTGGTCGCGCAGTTCCACCGCCGCCGCGATCGCCAGCGCCAGGTTGCGCAGTTGATGGCGCCCCACCAGCGGCGACTCGACTAAAATTCGTGTGCCCATCACCTCGAGCGGATAACGGCTCCAGACGCTGCCTCCATCCGCACTCACGTAACTCGGGCTTCCCGGCGAAACCGGCGGCACATAGGGCACGGCATTCACCGCGCGCGCGCCCCTGTCCAAAATTGCGTTTCCGATCACATCGTTCGCGTCGGGCATTTGTGGCAGTGTAACCACAACTCCGCCCGTCCGGATAATGCCTGCTTTCTCGCGCGCAATCTCGGCCACAGTTTCGCCCAGATATTTCTGATGATCGAGCGCGATGTCGGTGATGATGCTTAGGCGCGGCTCAACCACGTTGGTCGCATCCAGACGCCCGCCCATGCCAACCTCCAGCACAACCATGTCGGGCCGCTTCCGGGCGAAATACTCAAAGGCCATCGCGGTCAGCATCTCAAAGAAACTCGGATGCCAGGGCAGATCGCCTTCGCCAACCAGGCGCTCGGCCGTGCGGTCCACCACGTCATGGATCATCGCGAAATCGTCGTCGCCGATCGCTTCGCCGCCAAGGCGAATCCGTTCGTTAATCCGAACCAGATGCGGCGAAGTGTAGAGTCCCGTCTTCAGCCCGGAAGCTTGCAGAATCGAAGCCAGCGTAGCGGCGGTCGAACCCTTGCCGTTGGTGCCCGCGACCAGCACGGTTGGAAAACAATTTTCCGGATGCCCCATGGCCGCGAGCAGCACGCGCATGTGCGCCAGATCGAACTTGTGCGAAGGAGTCTGCGCCAACTCGTGGCCCAGCGCGTAAATCTGCGCGACTGCGGTTTCGTAGGACAAGGGCAGCTCTCGGTTCCCAGCTCTCAGCTAACAGTTTCAATCTTTATTTCCGGCGTATCCAGAAAAGCGCATTCAAGGGTCAAAGCGAGCACTAAACAGGGAATATAGCAATCTGACGAGCTTGCTTGTTTTGACGAATAGCCACTGTCGGCGGCCGAATCCTGATAGCTGAGAGCTGACAGCTGAGAGCTGCCCTACGCTGCCTGCACCATAAAATCCAGCGCCCGCGCTATGTAGCCCTTCAAGTCCTTGCGCGCCACCACGGCATCCAGCATTCCGTGTTCCAGCAGAAACTCGGAGCGTTGAAAACCTGGCGGCAGCTTCTGCCGGATCGTCTGCTCAATCACCCGCGGCCCGGCAAAGCCAATCAGAGCGCCCGGTTCGGCGATGTTGAGATCGCCCAGCATGGCAAACGATGCAGTCACGCCGCCGGTCGTCGGATCGGTCAAAACCGAAATGTACGGAACCCGCGCCGCGTCCAGACGCGCCAGCGCGGCCGAGATCTTCGCCAGTTGCATCAGGCTGATCACGCCTTCCATCATGCGCGCGCCGCCCGATGCCGCGACCAGGATGATCGGCGTCCGCGTTTCAATCGCCTTCTCGATCGCTCGCGTAATCACCTCGCCAACCACCGCGCCCATGCTCCCGCCGATAAACGAATACTCCATCGAGCTCACGATCACGGGACGGCCGTTCAGTTTGCCGCGAGCAT
>Ga0302326_10027713_pt1 | contig 11420 bp, 11 predicted proteins | sample Palsa_T0_3_FD_202264 | JGI IMG/M metagenome (GOLD analysis project Ga0302326, IMG submission 202264) | Peat permafrost microbial communities from Stordalen Mire near Abisko, Sweden - Palsa_T0_3 | ecosystem: Environmental > Terrestrial > Soil > Palsa > Peat permafrost | place: Sweden: Abisko...
ACGGCCGCGAATTTGGTTTCGACCTCGATCAGCCGCTCGAGGACGGAGCGCTCTTTTTCCGGGAGGGCGGCACGGTTTACGGTATCTCGCAGAGGCCGGAGCCGGTTCTCGAAATCCCTCTTGGCGATGCCGCGGACGCCGCGCGCCTGGGCTGGATGATCGGCAATCTCCATTTCCCCATCGAGCTAAACGCCGGCGCGGTGTTCACCGTGGATGACGCGGCGGCGCGAAATCTGTTCCGGCGGGAGAGCATCCCGTTTGCCGGTGTGAGGCGGGTTTTCCGGCCTCTCGCGACAATGGCGCACGCCCATGAACACCATTGACGCTTTTCCGGAATGGCTGCCGTTCCTGTTGCAAACAACCGATCCCCTTTTCCCGACCGGCGCTTACGCGCATTCTCTCGGGCTCGAGCAAATCGCGCGGGCCGGCATTGTCCGCGACGAAGCCTCCCTGCTCGAATTCCTCAAGCGGCAGGCGCTTCCCGCGCTTGAGAATCTCGAGTTGCCTTTCTTGCGGTTTGCCTGGCAGGCGGCGGATGCGGGGGATATCGGGGAACTCTGCCGTATCGACCGGGAGATCGATGCGTGGAAGCTCTGCCGCGGCCTGCGCGAAGCGAGCATCCAGCTTGGCGCGCGGCGGCTTGCGGCGCTGCTCCACGTTCTTCCCCATCCGTTTGCGAGCCTGTTTGAAGAGCAGCGGCGCGCGGGCGCGGCGCGGGGGCATCATCTTAGTGTTTACGGGATGCAGATGGCGCTTGGCGGCGCGCCGATGGAAGCGGCGCTCACCTCTTATCTCTACCAGACGCTCGCAGGCGCTTGTGGCGCGGCGTTGAAGCTGATCCGCATCGGGCAGGACGGCTGCCAGCGCGTGCTAAGGAACTGTTTGCTGGATGCCGCTCCCGCGGTCCGGGCGTCGCTTTGCGTCGAGAGGCGGGAGGCCGGATGGTTCAACCCGCTCGTGGAGATTTTCTCGATGCGGCACGAGAAAGCGTTCGAACGCCTTTTCATTTCATGAGCAAGCCGGTGCGCATCGGAATCGGCGGCCCTGTCGGTTCCGGCAAGACGATGCTCGTGCTAAGGCTCTGCCAATGGCTTCGGGAGGAATTTTCCATCGCGGTCGTGACCAACGACATCTACACGCGGGAGGATGCCGAGTTTCTCGTAAAACAGGACGCCCTTCCCGCGGCGCGGGTCATAGGCGTCGAGACGGGCGGCTGCCCGCATACCGCGATCCGGGACGACACGAGCATGAATCTGGAAGCGGTCGCGGAACTCCAGCGCCGCCACGCCGGCCTGGATGTGATCTTCATCGAGAGCGGCGGGGACAACCTCTCGGCGACTTTTTCGCCTGAACTCGCCGAAGCGTTCATCTACGTCATCGACGTGGCTGAAGGAGATAAGATTCCGCGCAAGGGCGGTCCGGCGATCCGTTACAGCGACCTGCTTCTCATCAATAAGACCGACCTCGCGCCCCACGTCGGCGCGGACCTTGCCGTAATGGACCGGGATGCCAGAAAAATGCGCGACGACCGCCCGTTTCTCTTTTGCGATTTAAAATCGGAGAAAGGCAAGGCGGAGATTCTCGCGTGGTTGCGGAAACAAGTTCTTTTCGTTTGACCGGCCACTTGAGGATCGTTTGTGCCCGAGGCGAGGACGGCCGCAGTTTCTTGCGGGAGCAGTCCTTCCGCGCGCCGATGCACATAAGCAAGCCGTACTGGGAAGGCGATCTTTTGGTGGTCAATGCGGTCAACGCGACCGCCGGCCTCTTTTCCGGCGACGCCATTCTTTGCGAAACCTGCGTCGAGCCGGGCGCGAGTCTTCTCCTCACCAGCCCGTCCGCGCAGCGGGCGCACCGGATGCCCGAGGCAGAAGCGCGGGTGGACCAGCGGTTCGTCGTCCGGGGGAGGGGAGCCTTTCTGGAGGTTTGGCCGGAACTCTTCATCCCGCAGGGCGGAGCGCGCTACACGCAGCAGACGCGGATCGAAGTCGATGCCGAAGGCGAAATGCTCTTTTTCGAGGCGCTGGCTCCGGGCCGCGTGGCTTCAGGAGAGGTTTTCCGCTTCGACCGCCTCGAGTGGGAGATGAATCTCCGCTACGGCGGCGAACTGGTCGCCCGCGAGAAATACGCGCTGCGGCCGGGGAACGACAGCCTCTATCCCTTAACGGCGCTCTTTCCCGCCGCCTATTACGGAAGCTGTTTTGCGATCGGCCGCCGCTTTGCCGGGAACGAGGAATGCTGGGAGAAGATTTCCTCCCTGAGTACGGCCTCTGTCAGCCTCGGGTGCAGCCGTTTATCCGGCGGGGGATGGGTGGTGAAAATACTGGCTGCGACCGCGCCGGACCTGCGCGCGGTTTTGCGCTCCGTGCGCCAGTTGCTTTACGCGGCGGCGGAGCGCGAAGGGCCGCTGCCAAGAAGGACCTGACAGAGGCGAACGACGCGGGGTAGTGGTACAGTTGCTGCTTCAGAACAGCGAACCTGCCGCTTCCCGAACTGGAACCCAACCATGAATTTTCTTGTCGTCGATGATAATCGCCTCCTCAATCGCTTCCTGGTCACTTATCTGCGGAGCAAGGGTCACGCCTGTGCCGCGCTGACCGACAGCTCGAAGGTTGAAGCGTGGCTGGACGTGAACAAATGCGACGCCGTCATCCTCGACATCGGCATGCCTAAAATCGATGGCCTGACGCTCATCTCGATTCTCCGGGCCCACCACGCGGAGCTGCCGATCATCATCTTCACCGGCCTCGGTTACGACGAGGAGATGATGCAAACGGCGCGATTTGCCGGGGCGAACGGTTACGTGAGCAAGGGCTTGGGACCGAGCGAGATCTATTCGGCCTTGATGCGGGTGCTGCATCCCAAGCCATCGGCGCATCCCAATTGATCGACCGTCGCCGGTCAACCGCCCGCCAGTTCCGCGATCCGTTCCTTCAATTGCCCGGCTGGCCACTGTCCGCTCACCTGGCGCCTGTCCAGAAAGCCGTAATTAAGCACGGAGCCGCTTTGAGAGAAAAGCAGGCGTGAAACCTTCCCCATGGGCCCCATCCCCATCACGCTGAGGGCAATCCGTCTCTCGGTGGCCGCGAACTCCAGGAGCCGGCCCACCTGCCGGGCGTTCGCGGTGAACGCGGCGATCTTCAATATATCCGCCCCGGCTTTGACGGCGCGGGACGCCAGCTCGCGGAGGCGGGCGGCGGGCGGGGTGGCGCGGAAACTATGGTGGGAGACGATCAAGCCGGCGTTTCCGGCGCGGGCGCGGCGGATCACGGAATCGAGGGCTGCCAGGGAGCGCAGTTCGACATCGATCAATGCCGCATACGGCAGGAAAGCCTCCAGAAGTTCAACCCGCCGCGAACTGGGCATGGCGCAAGCTCCTCCTTCCAACGGATGGCGGACGGTGATGATGAGGGGGAACTTTAGGCTTGGCAGGGATGCGAGCAACAGCGCCTTCCGGTTTGTGAAAGCGTCCACTCGAATCTCGAGGAAATCGACCACCCCCCGCGGCAGCTTCGCGGCAATCCCAAGGCCCGCCTCGGAATGCACCGTTCCCACGACGTTGGCGCCAGATGATAAAACATTCGCAATTTCGACCGCAATCATGATATATAGCTACCGCGTTTCGGCTCCCAAGGGAAATTCTCTCGAAAATGCTCGGACGAAAACAAGACCTTAACCTCCAGTTTCAGCAGATCTTGGACACCGCGGGGCTCGTGTTCGCTTTCTGGGCGGCGCACACCCTCCGCTTTAACGAGATAACGTGGTTCGGGGACCGGCCCATCCAGCCTTTTGCGGAGTTCCGCTGGCTTCTTTTCATCATTATCCCCTTCGGCCCCATCATCCTGGAGTTGCAGGGCTACTATAACCACCCCCTGCAAAAGACGGCGTGGAAGTCCTTCTCGCAGATGCTGCAAGCCGCTTTCTGGTTTTGCCTGCTCGTGGCGGGTTGCGTCTTGTTTCTGCGACTTGATCTTCCCAGCAGGGCCGTCGTCCTGACGTTCGGCCCTTTCAGCGCCGCGATCCTTTTCGCCCGGGAACGCATTACGATTCATTACCTCAAGGAGAGGGCCAGGAGCGGGCGGTTTCGGGAAAACGTGTTGCTGGCCGGCGTTCCAGCGGACATGGAGCGGCTGCGCGGGACGTTTGCGGACGAGAAGATCCTGGACATCGATGTCGTGGGCGAGTTTCAAATCGAGACCCAGCCAATCGCCGCGCTCGTGGAAGCATTGCATCGCCACGCGGTAAGCCGCGTTTTTTTCGCCGGAGGGCACGGGCATCTGGACCGGTTGCAGGAAGCGATCGCCGCCTGCGAGGTGGAAGGAGTCGAGGCATGGCTCGTGGCGGATTTCGTCAAGACTTCCATAGCGCGCCCCGACTTCGAAGTGCTCGGTTCCCGGCCGATGATCGTCTTTCGCACCACCCCGGCCGTTTCCTGGGCGCTGCATATAAAGAGCGTGATCGATTTTGTGGGCGCCCTGGTGGTCCTGGTGCTCGCCGCGCCGATTTTCGTCATTGCGGCCGTGGGCATCAGGTTCACTTCGCCCGGCCCGGTCATTTTTCGGCAATGGCGCGCGGGCAAGCACGGCAAACCGTTCGTCATGTATAAAATGCGCTCGATGCACACCAACGCGGAGATGCGCCGCCCGGAACTCGAGCTGAAGAATGAAATGTCGGGCCCGGTGTTCAAGGTCTGCGCGGATCCGCGGATCACTTCTTTCGGACGCTGGCTGCGCGTGACGAGCATTGACGAACTGCCCCAGTTGATCGACGTCCTGCAAGGGCATATGAGCCTGGTGGGGCCGCGGCCTCTTCCCATTTACGAGGTCGAGAAATTCGAGAACACCGCGCAACGGCGGCGCTTGAGCGTGAAGCCTGGAATGACGTGCCTCTGGCAGGTCAGCGGGCGCAACGAGGTGAAGGATTTCCAGGAATGGGTGAGGCTGGATCTCAAATATATCGATAATTGGTCGATCTGGCTCGACTTGAAAATCTTGCTGAAAACCATTCCCGTGGTGATCCTCGGCCTCGGCGCGAGGTGAACCCCGCCCGGAGCCGCCGGGGCCGGCAGAAACATTTTGACGGAAAGTCTGGCCAACCAGTACGCAACCGCCTACAGAAGAAACCGCCATGACAGCTAAAGTTTCCAGGCAACTCACCTCGCTGGTTACCGGTGGGGCGGGGTTCCTCGGCTCCCATTTGACGGATCGCCTGCTGAAGGAAGGCCATCGCGTGATCGCGATCGACAACTTCATAACGGGCAGCGCGGCGAACATCGAGCACCTCGCCGGCAACGAAAATTATCGCTTCATTAAACAGGATGTCACACAATACTTGTTTGTGCCGGCTCAGATCGACTTCGTTTTCCATTTCGCTTCTCCGGCCAGCCCCATCGATTATCTCGAACTGCCGATTCCGACTTTGAAAGTGGGAGCGCTCGGCACGCACAACACGCTCGGCCTCGCGAAGGACAAGAAGGCCACGTTCCTCCTGGCCTCGACCTCGGAAACCTACGGCGATCCGCTGGAGCATCCGCAAAACGAGAATTACTGGGGGAACGTGAATCCCATCGGGCCGCGCGGCGTTTATGACGAGGCAAAGCGTTTCGCCGAAGCGATGACGATGGCCTACCACCGCTATCACGACGTCGATACGAAGATCGTGCGAATCTTCAATACCTATGGCCCGCGGATGCGCCTGCACGATGGCCGCGTGGTTCCGGCGTTCATCGGCCAGGCATTGAAGGGCGTCCCGCTCACTATTTTCGGCGATGGAAGCCAGACCCGCAGCTTTTGTTACGTCTCGGACTTGATCGACGGCATCTACCGGCTGGCGATGAGCGATTTCCATGAACCGGTCAACATCGGCAACCCCCGGGAAATGACCATCAAACAATTTGCCGAAGAGATCATCCGGATGATGGGCGCCAGTTCGCCCATTGAATATAAGCCGCTCCCGGTGGATGATCCCAAGGTGAGGCAGCCGGACATCACACGGGCGAGAAAAATTCTCGGCTGGGAACCGCGAGTCGAGTTTGAGCAGGGAATCAAATGGACGATCGATTATTTTCGCTCCCGGCTTGGCTGAACGGCGCTTTTTTTTGGCGTTCGGCCGCATTTTAGGCTAGCGGTCGGCTCAAGAGTATCTTAAACCCTAATTGAATATGATCCCCCCTCCATGAAAACGCATAAGATTTCCCTTCTCCTTCTCCTTTTGCTTGGTTCAGCCGGCGTCGCGTTCGCGCAACGGGGCGATTACGATATTAGCGCGATTCTTCCCGCCGTCGTGCATACTCCCCAGTACGCCGGGACCTTCGACAACAAGCCGGGTCCGAAGATCGGGGAATGGCTTCAGGTCGAGGTCCGATTTCAGTCGCGGCCGGATTTAACCGACGAACTCACCTTCAAGTATTACATCCTCTTCTCCGGGCAAGTGCTTGCCGGAGAGGTGACGCACGTCAATATCCCGAAAGGCCGGGAACTTTTTTCGGTGATGTATCTCTCGCCAAATACCATCGCGCGGCTGCTCGGCAACCACCCTCTGACAGGGGCTGAGATTGAAAATGTCGGTATTCAGATTTTAAACAAGGGCGAGCTCGTGGCCGAGAAGAGTTTCAAGCCGACAGGAACGGCCGAGTGGTGGCAGCAGGCGCAGCAGGTCACCGGGTTGATTCTCAATAAAAACGAGACGCCTTTTGCCCCGCTTTACTGGGATAAATACGAAGCAATCAAGCCCCCTTCCCACTAACCATTGGCAACCAGCCACTCGCGCGCCGCAAACCTCTTTGATTCATGCCCGCTCCGACTCGAATCCTGAGTTTGAATCTCGGAACGCAGACAATAAGTCTCGCTGAATTCAAGACTGGCGATAAGGGCGGCCTCGTTCTCAATGCCTACCGGATGACGGAACTTCTCGCCGACCCCGCGGCGGAAGCCACGCGGATGGCGCAGACCAAGTTCGCCGTCCAGGAAATGATGGCGTCGCTCCACTTGAAGAGCGGCAAGGTAAACTACGCGATCTCCGGGCAGTCGGTCTTTACGCGGTTCGTCAAGCTGCCGCCGGTCGAGGAGAGCCAGGTCGGACAGATCATCACTTTCGAGGCGCAACAGAATGTTCCCTTCCCCATCACCGAGGTGGTTTGGGATTATCAGTTGGTGGAAGGCAGCGGCCAGGACAAGAAGCTGGAAGTCGTGCTGGTCGCCATCAAGGCCGATCTTCTGGACGAACTCAATGCCAGCGTCGAATCCTCCGGCCTGGCCACCAACGTCGTGGATATCGCTCCCATGGCGCTGTATAACGCTTTTCGATACAATTGCAGCGACCGCCCCGGCTGTTCGCTGTTGATCGACATCGGAGCGCGGACCACCAACCTCATCTTCGTCGAGCCGCTCAAGGTTTTCACCCGCGGCATCCAGATCGGCGGCACGACCATCACGGCGGCCATCGCAAAGGACTTCAACGAGCCGTTTGGCGCGGCCGAGGCGCGCAAAAAGGCATCCGGGTTCGTCAGCCTGGGCGGTTCGTACGCCGAGCCCTCGGATCCCGATGTGGCCCGGGTGTCGAAAGTCATCCGCAATACGATGACCCGTTTGCACGGAGAGATTTCCCGCTCGATCACCTTCTACCGTGCCCAACAGCACGGCAGGCAGCCCTCCCAGGTATTCCTCTGCGGCGGCTCGGCCAGCCTCCCTTACATGCGCGAGTTCTTCCAGGAGAAGCTCCAGCTTCCGGTCGAATTCTTCATGCCGTTCCGCAATGTCACCCTGGGAAGTTCGCTCAAGCCCGAAGAGGTGGGCAAGAACGCCCATTTCATGGGTGAACTGGTCGGCCTGAGCCTGCGATCCATCTGCGATTGCCCCATGGAGCTGAACTTGCTCCCGGCCAGCGTCATCCGCCGCCATCAACTCGCCGAACGCCGTCCGTTCATCGTTCTCGCCGGCGTCTGTGCCTTGCTCTGCCTGGTGGGCGGCTGGCTCTACTTCAATCGCGCCGCGGACGTTGAAAGGAGAGTGCTGGAAAATGCCCTCAACCCCAAGGTGGCGGTCCTGAAAAATTTCCAGGCGCGTCTTGACGGGGTGAACAAGGATATCCAGGCTTTGAAGCAACAGGCAGCGCCCTTTCAGCAGGCGATTGCCGAACGGGGTTACTGGATCAAGATCGTCGATGATCTCAATGCGCGGCTTCCGAAGAGTTTGATCTGGGTTACCTCGGTGGAGCCCGCCATGATAAGCGTCGGCCCGGACGGGAAGGGTGTGGGGCAGCCCGTCGTTATCGGTAGAAAGCCGGGCAAGGGAGTCTTCGGCATCCGCCTGCGGGGATTGTATATCGAGGATCCGGCCGATCCCAAGGGTCTCGAGATCGTGCATGAATACCTGAAGAATCTCGCCCAATCTCCCTACTTCGACGTCGATCTGACCAAGCTGGTGGAAGTCAACCCCGTCCGCGTGGAGCCGACCAAGACAGAGTGGGCGTTCCCCTACGAGTTCGATTTAAAATTGAAGCAGGCCATCAACCAGCAATGACTTGGATTCGAAATAACAGATTCCTGGCGGTCTTCTTTGCCTGCATGGGCATCGGTGTGCTGGCGCTCGGTTATTTGCTGTACTCGGCCTACTCGAGCTACTCGGATATCTCGGACTCTTACGACAAGCAGGCAACCGAACTGGTGCGCTTGCAAAGCCTCACGCCCTATCCCGATAATGGCAGCCTCAAGAAACTCCAGGCGCAAAAGGCCGTCTATGCGCAGGACGTGGCGGATCTTCAAACGACTCTCGCCGCGTGGAATCGGCGTTTGCAGCCGATTGTCCCGCAGCAGTTCCAGGAGGAATTGAAGCAGTCCGCGGCCAATTTCGTCAACAACGCGGCCCAGACGGGATTGAAGTTGCCGGACGATTTTTACCTGGGGTTTGACGATTACAGGGACGCCCCGCCAAATCCCGATGCCGCTTCGCCACTGGAACGCGAGTTGAAGGGAGCGGAGATCCTTTTGAACGAATTGCTGGAATCCAGGGCGACTTCCATCGTTTCCTTCACCAGGATACCGCTGGACGAAGAGCAGGCCACCCCGGAGGCTCCTTCCCCGGCCAAGCTCCCGTCCCCGGTTTCCTATTATCCGTTCGATCTTAAATTCACCTCGGGGCAGAGCCAATTCCGCCGGTTTATGAACACCGTCGTTCGCGAGAAACAGCAGTTTTTCGTCATCCGTTCCATTGAGGTAATGAACTCGAATCTCAAGGGCCCGCACCGTATCGGCGAAAACCCGGAAGCCGCCGGCAGCCTTCCCCTGCCGGACGGCCCCGCGGGGGCGTCGTCCCAAGGCCCCGCCGGGGTAACCAACTCGATTCAGTTCATCCTTGGCAAGGAATTCGTTACTGTGTCAATGCGCATCGAAATCGTCGAATTCGCGGTCCCCGCGTCCGGCCCATAAGACCATGGAGTGGATTAAAAAGAACTACGACCAGTTCACGCTGTTTTGCTTCGCCGCTCTCCTTTGCGCCGTCGCGATCTTTCTCATCCTTCAGGTGCTGGCCTTCTACGACATCTTCGCGAGGATAAGCGGACAGGTTACGATCAATCGAACCATTCCACCCTCCAATGCCTCCGCTTTGGAGGCGGCCAAACAGGAGGCGCTGAACCCGCCTGTATGGAACAATTACGACGGATCCCTCTTTGTCTCCGCGCCCTATATTCTCTATCGGGTCAATGGCCAGATCAGACTCGTCAATCCGCAGATCACTCTGTACGTATTTCATCCACCCATCCCGAACAAATGGTTTTACGACCATCACCTCGATCCTCTGGATCCGAAGGCGCTGGAAGACGATCCCAGCGACGATGGATTCTCGAACATCGACAAGTGGACATGGGATAAGACTATGGATCCGACGGATCCCAATGCGCACCCGCCTTATTGGACGAAGCTGCGCCTGGTGAGGTTCATCCAGATTCCGTTCCGTCTCAAGTTCGAGGCGTATGATGGAGACACCTACCAGATCAACACGATTGACGTCCGGCAGCCGAGCCAGTTTTTGACCACGGGCGACCAGATCGCCGGAACGAAGTTCAAGATTCTCAGCTTCGAAAAGAAGACCCACACGGATGCCAACGGCATCGATCATGACGATTCCGAACTCACGATCCAGAACCTGGAGACGAAGCAAAAACTGGTTCTCATTCTGAGCAAAACGATGGATTCGCCTGATTCCTACGGGCTTTTTGAGTATCTATGGAAAGGTGATATAAATATTCAGGTGAAGAAGGATAAAACATTTTCTTTGAAGCCTGAAGCGGACGTCCAATATAAATTGGTTGACATCAATCGCTCCTTCGCCCTAATACAGAACCTGAAGACGGGAGAAAACATAAAGGTTACCCCTGCCGGGGCGGCAAATGCCCATTAGACGGAACTTTTACGGGTACTCGCGTTTCCACTTTTGCCGAATCCCTCCTCACTCCTCACACCAGCCCGACCATGATAAAATCTCGATTTCATATCCTCTGCCTTCTCGGCACGCTCCTTGCCTCGACACCCGTCGTTGCCACCGCCTACGAGGACAGTTCGGTCAGAAACACCGCCGAAAATGAGATTGCCCGCCGGCAGGAATATTTAGCCCGGGCCCGGGAGGCGGTAACCGAAGGGGACAAGGCGATGAAGCAGAAGGATTACGAAACGGCCGTCACCCAATACAGGACGGCAGTGGATCTTTTGCATGATTCGGAGTCAACGCACGCATTGCGTCAGCGTGCGCTGGATGGTTTTTGCGTGGCGAGCGTCAAGCTCGCCGAACAGCGCATCGACGAGGGCCGCATCGCGGACGCCCAGAATACCGCGAAACTTGTTCTGGATGACCGTTACGACCCGAACTGCCGGGAAGCGATAAGACTTCTGGCCCACCTCCAGGAAAGCGATTACTACAACAAAACCATCACGCCGAAGTTTCGCGCCAACGTGGACCAGGTCAAACAATGGTTCGTCGATGCCAAGGGATTTTATGAGACGGGCCGCTACGATCTGGCCGTCAAGCGCTACGAACAGATTCTAAACCTTGACCCGTACAACATTGCCGCCCGCAAAGGGGAAGAACAGGTCAACCACGCCCGGGACGAGTATTTCAGGCAAGCCTACGACGAGCACCGTTCGCGCATGGTCGCGCAGGTGGACGACGAATGGGGCGCGCCGATTCGCAAATACGGCGAAAGGGAATTGACCGGCCCCCCCGTTTCGACACAGACGCGCAGCACCGACTACATCACAAACAAGCTTAATCGCATCATCATTCCCAAGATCAATTTTACCGATGCGACCGTGCGCGAAGCGGTTGATTTTCTTAAGCAGAAGAGCGTGACTCTGGACACGAGCGAGCCCGACCCGAACAAGCGCGGCGTCAACATCGTGCTCAAGCTCGACACCGGAGAAGGCTCGGCGG
>Ga0302326_10027714_pt1 | contig 11420 bp, 12 predicted proteins | sample Palsa_T0_3_FD_202264 | JGI IMG/M metagenome (GOLD analysis project Ga0302326, IMG submission 202264) | Peat permafrost microbial communities from Stordalen Mire near Abisko, Sweden - Palsa_T0_3 | ecosystem: Environmental > Terrestrial > Soil > Palsa > Peat permafrost | place: Sweden: Abisko...
TTCGCGGTGTCGTAAAGAGAGTATATAGCTGAGAGGCGCATTTTTGGCGGTTTTTTCGACATTTTTGACGCAGGACGGCTGCGCAAAATTCCCCAGTTCCAGTAGCGCCTTAACTATTTTTCCAACCTGTTGCGCCGCAGCGACTCGGCCAGCCATAACACCCCGGCCATGGTCTTGCCGTCGCGAATTTTTCCCGAGAGAACCATCTCGATCGCTTGAGCTAGAGGAACGAGCTGGTAGTCAATGCTCTCATCGGCTTCCGGCTGAGCGTCGCCGGTGGTCAAGCCGCGGGCGAGGAAGATGGTCATGATCTCGTCCAGAAATCCCGGGCTGGGGTAGAAGGAAAGCGCGCGCTTCCATTGCCGGGCGCGATATCCAGTTTCCTCCATCAACTCGCGCTTGCCGGCGGCGAGCGGTTTCTCGCCCGGATCGAGGCTGCCGGCGGGCAGCTCCAACAGATAATTGCGGGTCGCGTAGCGATACTGGCGCTCCAGCAGGACGCGCGGCTCATGGCCGGTTTCGTCGATGGCAAGTATCACAACCGAACCGGAATGATGAACGACGTCGCGGCGGGCGACAATGCCGTTGGGCTCCTTCACCTTGTCCGAGGTCACGCTGAAGACCTTGCCGTCGAAGACGGGTTTGGACGAGAGCAACTGGAGGCGGTTCTTCGGTGATTTATGGGAGGACTTGGATTGCGCACGATTATGGATTGGCATGATCACCAATATTAAGACAGATGGCAGAACGACACGGATCGGCTAGAAGTAATTGCGGAGGTGGCCGAAGCTGGCGACCTGAAGCAGGCGACCATTGCCAATGCCGGGGTGGAGATCGCCGCGCTCCAGCATCCAGGTGTTGCGATGGGGCACGAAAACGGCGTGCAGGCCGGCCTCGAGCGCAGGGTTGATGTCGGAGCTGGGACTGTTGCCGATCATCCATGTCTGCTCGCGCACGAGAGCGTATTTTTCGACGATGGAGTTGTAGGCGAGGGCGTTCTTTTCGGCGACAACCTCGACGGCGGTGAAGTGCTCTTGCAGGCCGGAGCGCTCGAATTTGCCGGTCTGCTCGGTGATGTTGCCCTTGGTCACGAGGAAGAGGTGATGGCGCTGCGCGAGATCGGCGAGGGTCTCCGCGACTTCAGGCAGCAGCTCCATGGGATGCTCGGCGATGGTGTAGGCGATGCCGTGAATGGTTTCGTGCAACGCGGGCGTGAGCGGCTCGACCGATAGCTGCTCGAAACATTTGACCAGCGCCAGCGCAAAGCTGTGCATTCCGTAACCGTGCTGGCGGATGTTTTCGCGCTCGACATCGTAGAGGACTTCGCGAACCTGGTCGGGCGTGTACTCGTGATGGTTGAGGAAGGAGATGAAGTTGGCGATGGCGCGCTCGAAGTAAATGTTGTTTTCCCAGAGCGTGTCGTCGGCGTCGATGAGAAGGTTCTGGCCGGGAGGATGGCGGGACGAGGGAGACATGGAACTATCTTGCGCGCTCGGCATTGAAGCAGTCATCGGAATGGGTTGACGATGCGAACGCCATCAATCTCGCGCGTATCCTGCATATCTTCCGAAAAAAGCACGCTACAGCCGGACTGTTTCGCAGCGCGCACGATCAGACCGTCCCAGAAAGAAAAGCCATGAAGACGGTGCAGGTCGATGGCGGCGAGAATATCGGCGAGCCCCGGAGTGGCGAGCGCAAACTCCGCAAAGATTTCGACTTTGCGGCGGGCAATGCCAGCTTCGAGATGCAGCTTGCGAGTAGCGGCAACGAAATACTCCTGCAGCACTTGCAAGGAGACCACGCCGTTTCGCTCTCGGCGGTGCTCCGCGAGCAGTTCAAGCGCGCGTCGCTGTTTCGCCGGGAACGCCTTGTCGTCGGTGTAGATGAGGACGTTGGTGTCGAAGAAGCTACGACCGCTCATGCATTTCGTCCCGGTTGAAACGCCAGCCTCGGGAATGCCCGCGGCCGGAAAGACGTCTCAGCTCCTCAATGCTGCGCTCGGGATCGTCGCCACCCGCAAGGGTCTGCAGGTAATCGCGGATGAGCTGATTCAGGCTTTTGCCCATTGAATCGGCTTTCTTGCGAGCGCGGGCGACAACCTGCTCGTCGATGGACAGAGTTACGTTCATGAACACAGTTTATGTGCGCATGGAACATGTGTCAATCCAGACACAACTACTGCCCTCCCGGACCCATCATTCCTGCTGGAGGCGGAGGGATGGCTATGTCGATGTTCTGCACTGGACCGAGCGAGCTGAGGGGCTTGTCGAAGTCGGCGTCGTTGCCGACCACCAGCACTGCCAGCTGATTTTTGTGCACGTACTTCCGGGCGACGCGCGAGACATCTTCGGCGGTGACCTTCTCAACTTCAGTGCGGTAGCGCTCGAGGAAGTCGAGCGGGTAGTGATAGGCCTCGTAGGCCATCTTCTCGCGCAGCACTTTTTCGGGCGAGTCGAACTGAAAGACGAAGGAGTTCAGGATGTCATCCTTGGCGCGCTTGAGCTCTTCGGGCGTGGCCGCGTTTTTCACCAGACCGTCAATCTCGTCGTCCATGCCCACAATGCCTTCGACGGTGGTGGAGCTCTTGGTCTGCATCTCGATGTTCGTGATGCCGGGATGGTTCCAGCCGAAGCCCACGCCCCCGCCGACCACATAAGCCAACCCGCGACCGGAGCGCAGATCGTTGACCAGGCGCGACGAGAAGCCGCCGCCGAAGATCTCGTTCATCACGGTGACCGCGTAGTAGTCAGGATTGCTGCGCAGAATGCCGAGATCAACCATGCTGATGCTGGTCTGGTTGACGTCGGTCTTGCGGACGAAGTAGTAGCCAGGCTTCGGCTCGCTGAACTTGATCTCGGGGCGCTGCGCCTCCGGGCCTTTCGACCACGACTCGAAAGCCGCGCGCAGCTTGGCTTCCATGGCCTGAGGATCGAAGTCGCCGCTGATGCCAAAGATGATGTTGTTGGGATGGACATACTGCTGATGCCAGTTCAGCAGGTCCTGGCGGGTGACGGCGGCGACCGTCGCGTACTCGGGCACGCGCGCGTACGGATTGTCCTTGCCATAGGCGAGGATGAGCATCTCGCGATGGACGATGGAGTCGACGTCGTCATTGCGGCGCGAGATTCCGGTGTACATCTGCTGCCTTGCGAGCTGAATTTTGTCTTCGCGGAACTCAGGGTTGCGCAGTAGGTCGAGATACATGTCGAAAACGGCGTCGAAGTCGCCCTTGAGACAGTTGAGCGAGATGGAGGTCGAGTCGGATTGATTGTCGGTCTCGATCTTGGCGGCGCGAGCTTCGAGGAAGTCGTCCATCTGGTCGCCGGTCTTGGTCTTTGTGCCGCCAGTGCGCCAGACATCGCCGTAGATATCGGTGAGGCCAGCTTTGGTCGGCGGCTCGGAAATGGAGCCGCCGCGAATGCGAGCAGTCGCGCTGATCAAAGGCAGCTCATGATCGGGCTGAAGGAAGATGACCATGCCGTTCGCGAGCTGAACGCGTGTGGGCTCGGGCGGCGTGAACGCGGGAAGCGGCGGCGATTGGATTTTGTTCCAGGGGGTGAGTTGCTGGGCCGGAGAAGTTGCGAGGAACAGACATAGAAGCGAAGCAAGTAAAAAGCAGGTCCCTCGACTCCTCGCCCGAAGCGGGCTCGTCGCTCGGGATGACAATTCATTTTTTATGACATAGACGCGGCGCTGAAGCGCCGCTCTACCTAAACGCCACCGGATGCGCGCGCTCATCGCTGTTCCGCTCCTTTGCCGGCTGATCCTAGGCCGGGCTGGTTCGCCACCGATTGCGTCTGGATGATGCCGACGGTGCGGTTGTTGTCCTGGAAGACTTGGTTCGCAACGCGGCGGATGTCGGCTTTGGTCACCTTGTCGACGCGCTCGAGGTCGCGGAAAAGCTCGCGCCAATCGCCGTAGCGGGTCTGGTAGATGGCGAGCTGTTCCGCCAAACCTTCATTGCTGGCGAGCCCGCGGATCAGGTCGGCCTTGGTACGGGTCTTGAACATCTGCAACTCATCGTCGGTCACGTCCTGCGTCTTCAGCTTCTGGATCTGGTCGGCGAAGGCCTTCTGCAATTCGGCGTTGGTGTGGCCGGGAACCGGCACAGCGTAAAAGGCAAACAGGTGAGCGTACTTGTTGCCGGGAAATCCGGTGAAGCCGGCGGCGAAGGCGGCAATCTGCTGATCGCGCACCAGCGAGCGATAGAGGCGCGAGGTCCGCCCGTTGGACATGATGTCGGAAATGGCATCGTAGACGACATCATCGGGTGCCAGATAACTGGGCCGGTGATAGCCCTCGAGATAGAAGGGCTGCGATGGGTCCTGCAACGTGACCTCGCGAACCGAGTTCTGCGGCGGCTCAATGGTGTGAATTTCCGTCGGCTTCGGCGCAGCGGGAAGCTGGCTGAAGTAGCGCTCGATGATGGGAAATACCTGGTCGGGATCGAGATCGCCGACCAGTCCGATCACCATGTTGCTGGGCACGTAATAGTGCTGGAAGAAGCCAGCCGCGTCGGTGGCAGAAAAGCTCTCGAGGTCCGACGCGTAGCCGATAGTCGGGCGATGATACGGATTTGCCATGAACGCGGTGCCGAGGAACTGCTCCACCAGACGGCCAGTAGGCTGGCTGTCAGTCCTCATGCGGCGCTCTTCCATCACCACGCTGCGCTCTTTGTAGAACTCGCGGAAAACGGGATGCTTCATGCGATCGGATTCCAGCGCCGCCCACAGCTCGATCTGGTTCGACGGCAACGAGTACATGTAAGCGGTCTCATCGTAGTTGGTGAAGGCATTGACGCCGACGCCGCCGTGGGCCTCGAGGACCTCGGAAAACTGGTTCCTGATGACGTACTGATCGGCGGCCTTGATGGCGTCCTGCCAGGCTTGCTTCAACTGCGCCAGCTTCTGCGCGTCTTGGCCGACGCGCTTGATGCGCTCAGCTTCGTACGCGGCGTAAGTCTGCTCCACTTTCTCCAGCGCCGGCTTTTCGGCAGCGTAATCCTTAGTACCGATGTCAGGCGTGCCTTTGAAGGCCATGTGCTCCATCATGTGCGCCAGGCCGGTTTCGTTCAGCGGATCTTGCGCCGAGCCGGCGTCAACCATGGTGAAGAACGAGAAGACCGGCGCTTCCGGCCGCCGCCACAGAACGACGGTCAGGCCATTGGGCAGCGTCTTGACGGTGACGCGCTTCTCGTAGGAGGAGACGTCCAGCGAGTTTGACTGCGACTGCGCAGCGGACGTCGAAATCGGCTGCGGATTCTGCGCCGCCAGCGGCAATGCGGCCAACAGCATGAGCAAGCCTGCCAGCCTGGTAAACCAGCGCTTCATTATGCCTCCAAACAAGTTGTTACAGAGTAAAACGTTACTGACTGTAAGACGAGTAAGTCAAACGAAGGGTGGGTCAGTGAGGATCGAGCTTTAGCTGCTCAAGCGCAGCGCCACGGGCTTTGGGGGCCTTCTTGAATGTAGCTTCCAACAATCGCGGATACTGAACCTGCGCGCCGCCCAACAGCTGCTCAACGGTCAAAATCTGAATACGGGGATAAGTACCCGTGTCGAATGCCGACTCGTCTTTATAGAAGCCAGCCTCGGCGGCCTCTTTCATCATGGGCTTCGTCGGCTCCTCCATCGTGATTAGAACTCCGATGGCAGCCTTCTCGCGCTCGATGACGCCGCGCAAGTCGCGAACGTGGGAGACGTTGATGTTCTGCCCGGCTTTGACCGAGAAAATGATATGTCTTGTTTTCCCGCTGGTATCCACGTGAAAATTTAGCTTTCCGTCGATGCCACGGTCCGCGCCTCTTCGCTCTTCCACCGGGCGCGCGTCCACCAATCCCAGAGCCCAGTATTGAAAGTGGGTGGGCTCGGTCTTCGCCAGCTCGCGGGCATCGGGGACGGATGTTGGCTCACCGATCACTTCGTAGCTCTTGCAAACCTCGGGACCGAAGATGTCAGTCAAACGGGTCTTGATCAGGTTGGTGGCGAGCGGAGTGATATCGATTCGATCCAGCGTCGTTTTAGCCGTTGCGCGGCGACGACTGCCGTGCCACATCCGCAAAAGGGATCGAGGACGATGTCTCCCTCGTTGCTGCTGGCCTTGATGATGCGTTCTAGGAGAGCTTCGGGCTTTTGGGTGGGATAGTGAAGGCGTTCCTTCGCCATCATATTAATCGGAGGGATGTCAGTCCAGATGTTCTGCAATGGAACACCTGGCGTGTCATCCAGGTACCGCTTGTACTGCGGCACGTTTCCCGGTTTCGACTGAACGACCCGTCCCTGATCGATCAACTCTTGCATACGCTTCTTGCTGTATCGCCAATAACGCGAGACGCCCATTACTTCATAGTATGGGTTGCCCTTCGCTGCGCCGCCCGGACCGGTCAGATTGTCCAGCCAGTAGCGGCGCCCATCTGGGTCCCGGTAACGAAAATACTTGTCGGTGTATTCGTTGGTGTACGGAGTGAATTGCGCATTGAATGTGTAGACGTCGGTGACCGTGTAATAGAGCAGGATGTCAGACACGTTGCCGTACGCTTTGCGTCCCTGTTTGGTATCGCTGTGTGCGTGACTGCGCTTCCAGATGATCTGGTTTCGGTAGTTGGCCGGTTCGAAGACCGCATCCATCAGCATTTTCAGATAGTGGTTCGCCGTCGGATCGCAGTGCAGATAAATCGATCCCGTCACTTTCAGCACCCGTTTTAGCTCGATCAAGCGCGGAGCCATCATGGCGAGATACGCCATCATGTCGCTGTTGCCGAGGAACGTGCGGAAGGCCTGCATGGCGTTCGACACCCAACCGCCGCGCTCGACCACTTCCTGATAGGCGCGCTCGGCGTCGAGAGTCACTCCCACATGCCCTCGAAGGCCGTGATTTGCGAGGAGGAGCGGGTGCCGTCCTTTTCGGCGAAGAGGACGTTGTAATCCTGGCGGCTGTTGAAGGGCGGATCGAGATAGATGAGGTCCACCGACTCGTCGCCCACGTAGCGGCGCAGCACGTCGAGATTGTCGCCGTAGAACAGCTTGTTGTCGGCCATTGAGCGCGATTCTAGCAGGCGGTCGCGCTGGCTGGCGGGTGGTTTTGCACGAAGTTGTTGGCGGATCGGTATCGTCGGTACAGTAGCGACGTCCCGGGTCTCGAAAAGCGCGAGACCCAGGGCACCCGACCCCAGGTTCGCGTCCGTGTTTTGGACCTAACTCGGGACGAACCTGCTGACAGTCCTTGGAACTATAGGGGTCCTTCGACTCCGGTTCGCGCAACATCGGCGCGAACCTCCGCTCAGGATGACACAGCTAACCAGTGGCCTTCCGCTGAGGATGACACAGTTAAACCAGGTAGACTCGCCCAGGATGACAGAGCGGGGCTTCTGAGCACCGCGCCCAAGCAAGAATGACACCCCCAGAGGTACATGTACTTTCGTAATCTTGACAAACTGATGTCATGGTCTAGGCTGTTAGGTTGGGCTTAGTGTCCGACGGTCTGGCGAAGGGTTTAGCGCTTTGCCGGACCGAAGAGTTCTTTGAAAACTGGAGAAGGGGATTGGACGGATAGGTTCGCCTCGGTTATGGGTTAAGTCGTTTGCATGGAACAGCTTGCATTTAAGTCCAGCGATATGAATATTTTGCAAGGAATCGTTCAAGCTGCTGATAATAAACAAGTTGTCGTCAAGTGTAAACCGTTTGTTATCAATATCTTGATTTAAGTCCTTTGTATGCAATACGCTTTTTTTGTTTTTTTTGTGTGAAATCACCTCAATCGAAATCGGGGGACCAGCCCCCATCATTTCGGCAAATGCTGGCGAAAGGACGGCCATCTGGCATCGATGCTGGAAGTCGGTCGAGCGGAACAGTCCTCGGGACTCTAGCGGGCTGCTGAAAAAATCGAAACAGGGCCTGGTGTCACCGGCTGAAGCCGGCTCAGGATGAGAGGCAAAGGGCTTAGACCGCTGGCCTGAAGGCCAGATCTACCTGAGTTCTCGACCGCCAGGAGTTTTTCAGCAGCCTGCTTGGGGACCCCTCAGCGTCGCTCGGAGCAGGCACTTCGATTCCGGCCAGAGTTGGGTCGCCCCCCCGCCGAGCTCGGTCGAGCCGTAAAACGTCCCGCTCTGATCGAGTGTTACTTCGGCCCACGGGTTCTGGCGTCATTGCCTCCTTGAAGGTCATAAAGCGAGGGAGGTCATAAAGCGAGGGAGGTCATAAAGCGAGGGAGGTCATAAAGCGAGTTCAAAACCACATATCGAGCCGGGGTAGCCTGGTTTGAAGATTATGCTGTTGGAGGCGCACCCGTACCCGAATAGGTCGGGCCGTACAGCGGCTTCACAGCCGAGGCCGGGGATGATACCATTCTGGAGGTGCATGGTGAGCCTGAGGCCCGCCAAAAGAGAGAGTTAAGAACTACATGGTTGCCCTCATTACCGTCATTCACATCATTGTTTGTGCCTTTCTCATTATCGTGGTGCTACTGCAGAGCGGGCAAAGCGGCGATATCGCTGCCGCTTTCGGCGGCATGGGCAGCCAGACAGCATTCGGAAGCCGCACCACCGCAACGGTGCTGACCAAGGCGACGACATGGGCGGCGATCATCTTCATGGTCACCTCCATTACGCTTTCGGTGTTTACGGCGCGCCACGCGCATCACACCGGCTCGGTGCTTGAGGGCACACGTTCGGTTCCTGCCAAGTCGGCGCCAGCGAAGAAGTAGGCGCCGTTGTTAGGCCGCATCCGAAAAATGCAGACCGCCGGTGAGCATCCTTGGGAAACTCTGCTTAAGTCTGGTGAAGGGGACGGCCTTCAGGCCGTACGTAAGTGCCGCAATATCAATGTGGCTTTAGCCCCTGAGGGACCTCGCCCTGACTTGATCAGGATTCACTTAGCTCACCAGGTAGTCCATCGCTTTATCCCTGGTATCAAAAACAGGAATATCGCGAGCGGAAAAACTGCGGATGGAATCGTAGAGGGCTTTGGGCAGGTTCTCGGTCAGCACCCATGCCGCGCGTTTGATGTGCGGCCGGTCGAGCGCGGTGGCGATCTTAACCCGTTCCACAATCTCCCGGCTGAACTTGACGCCACTGAAGTCGGCGATCACCAGCACAGACCCCTTCGGCTCGCGGGTTATCACCTCCGGAACACGGCTCGATAGTTCCGCCACCTGTTCCGGTGCGCTTTCCGTAAAATCCAACAACAGAATTCGCTGGTCCCGATGCGTCACGAACCGAACGCGATCCATAGCTTCTCCTGTCCCAGCTCCGTGGGATGCGGCGTCCCTGCGGCAAGGGGCCTTCGCCGGCAAGTTGACGAAGTTTACTGCAGACTTCCGAACGAACTCAAGCGGTATTGCCGGGCATGAATTCCAGGCGACACGCAATTCCCTGCCGGCTACGCCAGCAACTCGGCGACAACCGCCTGGACATGAATCTGCGTTGTGTCCAACAGCGGGATGCCGGATGCAGCTTCGTCGCGCAGGAGCAGGGGCAGTTCCGTTCCGCCCAGAATCACAGCCTGAATCTGCTCTTGGTCTTTCATGCGCCGAATGATCTCCAGCAACTTCTCCCGGGTCTCCGACAGGAAGGTGTTCGCCAGCAACTCCCCGACGTATTTTTCATGAATATAAGCCTGCTCGGCCTCGTCCGGCACAACCACCGCGATGCCTTCCCTGGAGAGGACATCGTGATAGAAAGAAGCCTGCATGGTGAAGCGCGTGCCCAGCAGTCCCGCCTTACTGATCCCTTGCTTCTTCGCTTCGGTGCAGGTGGCCTCGACAATGCTGATGAGCGGAATCGGAGAGCGCCGCTGCACGTCGTCAAAAACAATGTGCGGGGTGTTAGCGGCGACAACGCCGAAGTCGGCGCCGGCACGGACCAACTTCTGTAACTCGTCTGCCAGATAATCAACGACATTGCTTAACTGGCCCGCGCCCATCCAGCGCAACAGCTTCGACACACTAATACTGTTGATGAGGATGGAAGGATAGCTTCCGTCGGGCCTCTGTTGGCGATAGCCCGCGATAATTCCGCGGTAGTACTCCACCGTGGACTCTGGCCCGATGCCGCCGAGGATGCCAACCGTCCTCATGGTTGCATCGAGTCTAACCCAGATTTATCGCGTCGCCTTCTCCAGCAAGTACATGTAGGAGCGATAGATTTGTCCGGTGGCGCGGGTCATGCCGATCTCGCAAGTCCGGCTGCTGGAGTAGCACTCATCCGGATGCTGTGCCTTGATCTCAGCGGCCTCGTGTTTCGTGGCCGATTCCGTCAGTTGCGGAAACAGAAATCCCCGATCGCCGGCGAAGGCGCAGCAACCCGCGTCGAGCGGTATCGTAACCTGCACGCTGCAGGCGCGCGCAATCGCTTCCAGCTTCGCGCCGATTCCCATCTTCGTCACCGAACATACGGGATGCAGGGCGACGGAGCGCGATTTCGACTTGACGTGCAACTTAGGCAGCAGCTCGTCGTGCACGAATTCGATGCTGTCGAGAAACACCATCTTGTCGAAACGCGTTTGGTTCTCCGGCGTGAGGTAAGGACGGGCGTTCTTGAAGCCGTAGGTGCAGGGGCTGGTGTCGATCACGATGGGCAGCCTTCCCTGCTCCGACCATTTCCAGAACTTCTCGACTGCGGCGTTGACGGTAATGGCATGAGCCCGCGTAAACCCCTTGGAGGAGAACGGCGTGCCGCAGCAGGTGCCAGCCACATCGCCCGGAATGTAAACCGGAACATTGGCGCGGCCCGCGATATCAACCATGACTTCCATCAGCGAACGGTCAGCCGGCTCGCCGGGCAAACGTCCCATCACGCGCGATATGCAGGAGGGAAAGTAAACCGCGGCCGCTCGCGCGTGTTGCGTCCTCGGCACGGCGCCGGCTGCGTAAGGCGTATCCGGCATCCATTCGCTCAGGTTGTCGCCCAGGACGCGCTTCATCGCACCTGTAACCGCGCGCATTCCGCCGGGACCGATCACATTCTGGGCCGCGTGGCCCAGCCGCAGAGCTACCCGCAATAGCCGCTCTGTCAGTGCGAAGTTGTCAGCGATGTGCGCCGCCCATGCTTGCGCTTTGGGGGAGACGCGAGCACTGCGGAAGCGCTTGACCAGTTGTCCGGTATCGATGCCTACGGGACATGCAGTGGCGCAAAGACCATCGGTGGCGCAAGTGTCGAGCGCCATGTATGGGAACTCGCGCTCGAGGCTGCCGCGAAGCTCGGAGTCATCATTATCTTCCAATCGCGCCATCTCGCGGCGAACGACAATACGCTGGCGCGGAGTCAGCGTCAGTTCGCGGCTGGGGCATTTTGGTTCGCAGAAACCGCACTCGATGCACTTGTCGATCTCGGGCTCAACGGACGGCAGTTGTTTCAGGTTGGCGAGGTGGGACTTTCGATCGGGATTGATAATGACGCCCGGGTTCAGCAGATTGTCCGGGTCGGC
>Ga0302326_10027715_pt1 | contig 11420 bp, 12 predicted proteins | sample Palsa_T0_3_FD_202264 | JGI IMG/M metagenome (GOLD analysis project Ga0302326, IMG submission 202264) | Peat permafrost microbial communities from Stordalen Mire near Abisko, Sweden - Palsa_T0_3 | ecosystem: Environmental > Terrestrial > Soil > Palsa > Peat permafrost | place: Sweden: Abisko...
CATCTGCAGATGCTGCGGCGCTTCGGGCCGTCGATGATCGTCAACCCGGGCAGCGTCGGACAGCCGTTCAGCCAGTGGTGGCCGCGGCCGATCCAGGTCGCCCACTGGGCCGAGTACGGGGTGATCGACTCGAGCGGCGAGCGGGTCGGGGTCGAGCTGCGGCGCGTCCCCTACGACGTCGAGCGCCTGCTCTCGTTCCTCGAGCAGAGCGGCATGCCTCACGCCCGCTGGTGGATCGACTCCTGGAACGCCGACACGCACGACTGAGGCGGACCGCGGCCAGGCTCACGCCCGAGCTAGCCTCGTGGCAAACCGCGCGAGCCGGTCGCGCGCCCGTCCGAGGATCGACCCGCCACGCCAATGCGAATCGCCGTCATCTCTGACATCCACGGCAACTGGCACGGACTCGAGGCCGTCCTCGCCGACATCGAGCGGGAGCAGGTCGACGAGGTCTGGTGCCTGGGAGACGTGGTCGGCTACGGCCCGCAGCCGAACCGCTGCGTCCGCGAGGTGCGCGCGCGCACGAGCGTCTGCCTGATCGGCAACCACGACCTCGCCGCGATCGGGCGCGTCGACCTGAGCGACTTCTCACCCGACGCGGCGGTGAGCGCGACCTGGACCGCGGCCGAGCTCGATCAGGAGTCGCACGACTTCCTCGCCGGGCTCGAGCCCAAGCTGGCCCGAGACGAGGCCGAGCTCTTCCACGGGAGCCCGCGCGATCCCGTCTGGGAGTACATCCTGAGCGAGTCGACCGCCCGCGCCGCGCTCGCGCTCACCCGGGCACCGCTCCTGCTCGTCGGCCACAGCCACATCCCGATCGCCCTGCAGCTCTCGGCCGACGACTCGCTCGCCGGCGGGCTCGCGAAGGGCGGCAGCGAGATCGAGCTCGCGGAGGGGCGCTGGGTGCTGAACCCCGGCTCGGTCGGACAGCCGCGCGACGGCGACCCGCGCGCGGCCTACCTGCTGGTCGAGCTTCCGAACGGCCCCGCGCACTTCCGGCGCATCCCCTACGACATCGAGAAGACGCAGGCGGAGATCCGCGAGCAGGGACTGCCGGAGTCGCTCGCCGAGCGCCTCGCCGACGGCGAGTAGGCGCCTCCCCCCGGGCGCGGGCGCCCGCTTCGGGGGCCTGGCCGCCGCTCGCGCCGCCGGCACGCCGCGGCGGCGCGCTCGCCCGCGCGACCTTCTCACACGCTCGTTTCAGGATCGTCACGGCTTCGCCTCGCGAGCCGCGGGTCTTCGTGCATGATGGCGCGCTGAGGGTGGCACGCGCGTGGTCGACGTGCGAGACTCCGCCCGAGATGACTGTCCCCACGGTGACGCGACGAAAGGAGCTATGAAGATGGCGACACAGGAAGTGACGACGCAGGGCCCGCAGGCGACCGTCGACCGGATGTACCACTGCTTCGGGGCGGGAGACATGGACACGCTCAAGAGCGAGGTCTTCGCCCCCGACATCGAGTGGGCGCTCCCCGGGCACCATCCGCTCTCGGGCGTCAAGAAGGGAGCCGACGAGGTGATCGCGTTCTTCGGCGCCCTGCTGCAGTCGGGCGTCAACGTCGACAACGTCTCGTTCGGCACGATCGGCGACGACCGCGTCGTCGAGACGCACAGCGGCCACGGCAACGTCGAGGGCCAGGATTACCTCTTTCCGACCTGCAGCGTCTACACGATCCGCGACGGCAAGATCCAGCACGTGCAGGTCTACACCGCCGACCAGCACGGGGTCGACGACTACTTCTGGAAGGCGAACGCGCTCAAGCCGATCCCCGATCGCCTCGCCTGAGGCCGAGCCTCGACCTCATAGCCGTCGGCGGCCAGCAGAGGGACACAGCAGCACGTTTCGGAGTCTGCCTGTGCGAGAGCGGTGGCCACAACCAAACTCCGAAACCACACCCTGAACCAGAAAGTGAGCTGAGATGCCGATCATCAACGTCAAGTTCATCAAGGATGTCGTCGCCACCGACGCGCAGAAGGCGGAGCTGATCGAGAAGCTCACCGACACCTTCGTCGGCGTGCTCGGGGACGTCGTGCGGCCCTTCACCTACGTCGTCATCGACGAGACCCCGGTCGGCCAGTGGGGCATCGCCGGCGTCCCGATGCCGGACCTCGGCTACCTGATCGGCCCCGAGCACGCGGACGTGATCGCGCGCTCCAACAAGGTGATGAGCGACGCGATCGCCCAGATGGCGGCGGCGGCCGCGCAGGCCGAAGCCGAGTCGGAGTCCTAGCCCGCCGATGTCGTCATCCCAGGAGGCAAAGGAGATCATCCGCCGCTGGAACGAGGAGGGCTGGTCGGGCGGGAAGTACGAGCTCGCCTACGAGATCATCTCGCCCGACATGGTCGTCCACGGCGCCGGTGGCCAGGCCGTCGGCATGGGCCCCGACGGGTTGATCGACCTGATCAAGACGTGGCGCACCGCCTTCCCCGACGGTCGCATGGAGATCGACGACCTGATCGTCGAGGGCGACATCGTCGCGATCCGCAACACCTGGTACGGAACCCAGCAGGCGGAGTTCTACGGCGTGCCGCCGAGCGGCAAATCCGTCGCCGTCACCTCGGTCGGCATCGACCGCGTCCAGGAAGGCAAGGTCACCGAGGGCTGGGGCGAGCTCGACATGGTCGGGATGATGCAGCAGATGGGGGCCCTCCCCGCCGTCGGCCCCGGTGCGGTCGCAAACGGCGCAGACCCCGTCTGGGGCCCGACGCAGACGAGCCCGGATGGCGGCTCCGCCGCCGAGCCGGGGAGGAGCAAGGAGCTCCTCTCGGGCCTGATCGCCGCGCTCGCGGGCGGGGACGAGCAGGCGGCGCGCGCGCTCGTCGACGCGGAGCGCTTCGTCGATCACAGCCCGGGCTGGGGCACGGGGAGCCTCGACTCGGTGCTCTCCTCCTACGCGACGCTGCGGCGCGCCCTTCCCGACCTCGTCTTCGAGATCGACTCCGGAAACATGGTCGGCGAGGGGAACCAGGCCGCGGCGCACTCGGTCGTCCGCGGCACCCACAGCGGCGAGCCGCTCTTCGGCGTCGAGCCCTCGGGGAAGGCGGTCGTCTGGACGCACAGCGACTTCGCGCGCATCGACGGCGGCTCGATCGTCGAACGCTGGACCGCGACCGACATGCTGACGCTGTTCCAGCAGCTCGGGGTTCTCCCCGCGGCCGGCGGCTAGACGCCTCGTCCGCGTCGAAACGAGGAGGCGTCTCCAACAGGTAGGTGGCAGTTTCGCAGGTGGCGTGGGCGCTCGGGCCGGGAGAGTCTGAGGGAACGGCGAGCGACCTGCGGGAGCAGTTCGACCCAAGAGCGAGGAGCGTATGGCCAAGCCCGAAGACATCACCCTTGCCGACAAGGCAAACCAGTGGGACAGAATCGTCACGGCGGACGACTCGACTGAGATCGCCAACAAGGCGATCATCGCCCGCTACGTCTACGCGACGAACCTGATGGATATGGACACCTTCGACGGCTACGTCGCCGAGGACTACGTCGAGCACGACCCGATCCCGGGGCAGCAGCCCGGCCGCGACGGCCTCAAGGAGGCCTACAAGATCTTCGCGGGGCCGTTCCCCGATGCGGTCTTCGTCTTCGCCGACCTGTTCGGCGAGGGCGACCTCGTCTTCGGCCGCGGTGAGATCAGCGGCACCCACGAGGGCGAGTTCTTCGGCATCCCCGGGAGCGGCAAGAAGGTCTACTGGACCGGGACGCGGCTCTTCCGCCTGAAGGACAACAAGGTCACCGACGGCTGGTTCAACGTCGACCTCGCCGGGCTGCTCGTGCAGATGGGCGTCGCGCCCGCGCCGCCCGGACCGCCGCCGCCCGACCCGCCCCCCGTCATGCCGACCGGCGCGCCGGGAACGCGTGAGGACGCGACGAGGATCATGCGCACGCTGATCGACGAGATCTGGGCCGAGGGCAAGCTCGACCTCGCCGACGAGCTCTTCCATCCCGAGGCGATCTGCCCGAGCGCACCCACGCTCCCGGTCGGCCCCGAGGGGACGAAGGCGATCGTGCAGATGGTCAGGAGCGCCTTCCCCGACTACTGGGTGAAGATCGACCTGATCGCAGCCGAGGCCGACCGGGTCGGCGCGCGGATCTCCCAGGGCGGCACCCACAAGGGAGACTTCTTCGGCATCCCGCCGACCGGCAAGGAGGTCAGCTGGACGGAGATGGCGATCCTGCGGATCGGCGACGGCAAGATCCTCGCCACCTGGTTCGACAGCGATATCGCCGGCCTCATGCAGCAGCTCGGCGTGGGCGGCTAGGAACAGCGTGTCGCTCGAGCGCGTCAGCTTCCCGAGTCAGGGGCTGAGGCTCGTCGGCGACCTGCGGCTGCCCGAGGAGAGCCCGCATGCCGGCCCCGCGGGGCTGCCGGGGCTCGTGCTCACCGGGCCGCTCACGGGCGTCAAGGATCAGGTGGTCGGCAACTACGCCGAGCGGCTCAGCGCGGAGGGGTTCGCGACCCTCGCCTTCGACCACCGGAACTTCGGCGACAGCGAGGGCGAACCGCGTCAGCACGAGGACTCCGCCGGCAAGCTTGCCGACCTGCGCGACGCGGTCGGGTACCTCGCGAGCCGCCCCGAGCTCGACGCCGAGCGGATCGGCGTCGTCGGCGTCTGCCTCGGCGGCGGCTACGCGGTTCGCGCGGCCGCGTTCGATCCGCGCGTGCGGGCGGTGGCCGGCGTCGGAGGCGCCTACAACAGCCCCCAGCGGCTCCGCAGCGCGCTCGGGCCGGACGGGTTCCGCGAGCAGCTCGCGAGCGCGGTCGCGAACCTCGAGGGGGAGCGGAGCGGCGGCGAGCCCGCCTACGTCCCGGCGGTCAGCAGCGACGGTGCCGCGGCGATGCCCGGACGGGAGCCGTTCGACTACTACGGCACCGAGCGCTCCCGCAGCGCGGTCTGGGAAAACAGGCTGAGCGTCGGCTCGTTCTGGCAGCTGATGACGCTCGATACCGTCTCGCCGGCCGAGCTGCTCGACCGAACGCCGCTCCTCATCGTGCATGGAACGATCGACACCTACTGCACACCCGAGGGCGCGCGGGCCGTCTTCGATCGCGCGAGCGGGCCGAAGGAGATCGAGTGGCTCGAGTCGCGCAACCACATCGACATCTACGACCAGCCCGAGCTCGTCGGGCCCGCGGTGGCGCGGGTGGCCGCGTTCATGGCGGAGCGGCTCTAACGGGTCGGCGCGGGCCGCCCTGTGGGCCAGGCGCGAGCGCGGCAGCGGCAGGAGCTGCTCGTCGCCTGCCCGCAGGTGAGGGGCGGGGCCGCCGGCGGCGCTCGCCTCAGCGACCCGCCGCCGCGGCCGCCTCGGCGAAGAGGTTGACGTTCCCGCCCGACGCGATCGTGTCCAGATCGCGGTGCTTGATCTTCCAGCCGGCCTCTGTCCGGACGAAGCGGTCCCGGTACTTCGCCCAGACGACGAAGGTGTCGCCGCCCGGGAGCCCCTCCTGGAAATGGCTTGCCTGCAGGTAGCAGCTCGCCAGCGCCGTATCGCCGTCGACGCTGACGGTGTAGTTCCCCTGGAGGTGCTGGGTCGCCCGGAGATCCTGGAGCGAGGCCCGGCAGAGATCGACGAGCGCCTGGGGGCTGTCGAGCACGCCCACCCCCGCGAGGTTGCCGAAGTCGGCCTCGCCGTCGGGGGCCATGCAGTCGGCCAGCATCTCCCAGTCGCGCGTGTCGAGCGCCGTCGTGTAGGCGTTCATCACATCGACGATCTCCTTCTCGTCCATCAGCTGCTGCAGTCTTGCGTCGTCCACCGATTTCCCTCCTGCTCTGAGTTGGCCCGGACGCCGCGTCCGCCGGACGGTTACGAATGCGATGATGCGTGACAACGGTGTGGAGCGCAAGCGCGATCGGTCCCGAGAGAAACTGGACGCTGCCGCCGCTCATTCCATAGACTCGTCGCAGCCGGGCTGCGGACCCTGCCGTTCACGCCCGGAGGCGCTGACGATCAATCCATCGAAAGGGGCATGCGTTCCATGAGCAAGAGCATTCTCGTCGTTCTCTCCGAGTGGGGATTCTGGGGCGAAGAACTCGTCGGCCCGCTCGAGGCCTTCAGCGAGCAGGGCTACGACGTCGACTTCGCGACCGCGACGGGGAAGCGGCCGGTGGCGATCGGCGTCAGCATGGATCCCGACTTCATCGATCCGCCTCTCGGCCGCTCGGTGACCTCGGCGGAGATGGCGGCGAAGGTCAAGGAGATCGATGCTTCGCCGCGGCTCGACGCTCCGATGAACCTGAGCGCCCTGCTTCCGGAGCGGCCCTACCACAGCGAGCCCGACTTCCTGCGTAAGCAGGAGGCCTACTACAGGGATCGCGACGCGAAGACCAGGGAGCTCGTCGACCGCTACGACGCGCTGCTGATCGTCGGCGGCTCGGGCCCGATCGTCGACCTCGTCAACAACCAGCGCGTGCACGACCTGATCCTCGCCTTCTACGACGCCGGCAAGCTGATCGGCGCCGAGTGCTACGGCGTCGCCTGCCTCGCATTCGCCCGCAACTGGGAGGAGCGCAAGAGCATCATCGCCGGCAAGCACGTGACCGGCCACTGCATCGAGTACGACTACAAGACGGGCACCGGCTTCATGGGAACCGACTTCAACATGGGCCCTCCCCCCTACCCGCTGGAGTGGATCCTCCGCGACGCCACCGCCCCCGGCGGCGCCTACCACGGCAACTACGGCCACGAAACCTCGGTGATCGTCGACTACCCGTTCGTGACGGGGCGCTCGACACCCGACTCCTACCTCACCGGCCAGAAGATGATCGAGGTGCTCGAGGACGGGCTTCGGCAGTGGGGCTTCCACCCGAGCGCGGTCGGCGCGGGAACCTGAGCGGCGCTCGCGTGCAATCCAGGCAGGGACGCTTCGCGATCGTCGAGCAGCTGCTCGCCGACGGGATCACTCACATGTTCGGGAACCCCGGCACCGTCGAGCAGGGTTTCCTCGACGCGATCGAGAGCTATCCGGAGCTCCGCTACATCACGACGCTGCAGGAGACGGTCGCGGTCGCGATGGCCGACGGCTATGCCCGCGCCAGCCAGCGGCCGACCGTGGTGCAGCTGCACAGCGGTGTCGGCCTCGGGAACGGGATCGGGATGATGTACCAGGCCAAGCGCGGCGGCGCCCCGCTGGTCGTGATCGCGGGAGAGGCCGGCGTTCGCTACGACTCGATGGACGCCCAGATGGCCTCCGACCTCGTCGCGATGGCGCGACCGGTGACCAAGTGGTCGACCCGGATCGTCGATCCCTCCTCGACCCTGCGCGTTCTGCGGCGGGCGATCAAGCTCGCCGCCACGCCTCCCACCGGCCCGGTGTTCGTCGCCCTGCCGATGGACGTGCTCGATAGCGAGCTCAGCGAGGAGGTCGTGGCGACGAGCATCCCCGACACGCGCGTCGCCCCCGCTGCCGAGGCGATCGCCGCCGCTGCCGCGCTGCTCGCCGGCGGCTCGCGGCCGATCGCGATCGTCGGGGACGGCGTCGCCTTCTCGGGCGCCCAGGCGGAGTTGACGCGTGTGGTCGAGCTGCTCGGGGCGGCGGTCTGGGGGGCGAACTTCTCGGAGGTCAACATCGACGCCACCCACCCGCTCTTCCGCGGTCAGCTCGGGCACATGTTCGGCGACCACAGCAGGGCGATCACCGCCGAGGCCGACGCGGTGCTGATCTGCGGCACCTACGTCTTCCCCGAGGTCTTCCCGGCACTCGAGGGCGTGTTCGCCCCCGGCGCGAAGGTCGTCCATATCGATCTCGACTCCTACGAGATCGCGAAGAACTTCCCCGTGGATCTCGGCCTCGTCGCCGACCCGAAGCTGACCCTCGGCCTTCTCGCGGCCGAGCTCGAGCGCAGCCAGAGCCCCGAGCAGCGCGCCGTCGCGGAGGCCCGCGTGGGCGAGCTCGCCGAGCGCAAGCGGCGCGAGCTCGCCGAGGCGGCCGCGCGCGACCTCGACTTCGAGGGGGCATCGCCGCTGCACCCCTCGACGTTCATGAGCGAGCTCGCCCGCCAGGCACCGGGCGACCTGGTCGTCTTCGACGAGGCGCTAACCTCCTCCCCCGAGCTGACCCACCACCTGCCGCCCTCGAGGCCCGGCCACTACTTCGCGACGCGCGGCGGCTCGCTCGGGGTCGGCTTCCCGGGAGCGATCGGCCTCAAGCTCGCCCTCCCCGACAAGACCGTGATCGGGTTCAGCGGGGACGGCGGGGCGATGTACACGTTCCAGGCGCTCTGGACCGCGGCCCACCACGGGATCGGAGCGAAGTTCGTCGTCTGCAACAACCGCAGCTACCAGCTCCTCAAGCTGAACGTGCAGCAGTACTGGCGCGAGCGCGGCGTGCCCGACCACAGCTTCCCCCGCTCCTTCGACCTGGGGGCGCCGGACATCCGCTTCGACGAGCTCGCGCGGGCGATGGGCGTGCCGGCGAGCCGGGTCGAGAGCGCCGAGGAGGTCGGCCCGGCGATCGCCGAGGCACTCGAGGCCGAGGGGCCGTACCTGATCGATCTGCTGCTCCACCAAGAAGTGCCCGGGCACGACGAGGCCGCGGCCCACCACCGCCCCGTCGCTGGCACCCGGGCGCATTCGTGAACACGACCGAGACGAAAGAGAGGTTTCAGTGAGCGACGCACTCACTCCCGAGGAGATCAACGACCTCGCCGACCGCTGGTACAAGGCGCTGGACGTGCACGCTCCGCTCGAGGACCTGCTGGCGATGCTCGTCGACGACGGGCTCGAGATGGTCTTTCCCGAGGGGACGTCGCGGGGGCACGCGGGCTTCACCGAGTGGTACGAGCGCGTCACCCGCATCTTCTTCGACGAGGTGCACACCCTCAAGAAGGTCGAGCCGACGCTCGCCGGGGAGAGCGCCGATGTCGAGGTGGTCGTCAACTGGCAGGCGAAGGTGTGGAACCCGCCCGAGCCGACGAGCAAGTGGCTCGGCTTCGACGCCTACCAGACCTGGCAGGTCGAGCGCTCGCCCGAGAGCGGCAACGCCCTGATCAAGCGCTACGTCGTCGACAACCTGGCCGAGATGCCGGGTTCGGCGAGCCTCTGATGGCGACGCGCGAGGTCATCGACCGCTACTACGAGCTCGCCAACGCGGGCGACTGGCAGACCTGGCTGACGCTCTTCGACGAGGACGTCGTGATCGACGAGCAGCTGGCGGGCCACGTCGAGGGCCTCGAGGTCCTGCGCGGCGCGATCGGCGGGATGGAGACGGGCTACTCGCGCTTCCAGAACGTCCCCCGGCACGTCGTGGTCGACGGCGAGGAGGCGACGGTCGTCTCGCACATCTCGGCTGCGAACGCCGCCGGAGTCCCGATCGAGGCGGAGGTTGCGAACTACTTCAGGCTCGAAGATGGCAAGATCGTCTACATGGCGAACTTCCACGACACCCGGCCCTTCGACCCGTTCGTGAACCAGTGAGCGGCGCCGGCGACAGCTACGACTTCGTCGTTGTCGGCACGGGCTCGGCGGGAGCGTGCGTGGCCAGCCGCCTGAGCGAGATCTCGGACGTCTCGGTGCTGGCGCTCGAGGCCGGCGGCGAGCCCTTCCCCGAGAACGTCTCGAACCCGGCGCTCTGGTACACGCTCTTCGGCTCGAGCGTCGACTGGGGCTATCTGAGCATCCCCCAGCGGGGGCTGAACGGCCGCCAGACCTACGAGCCGCGCGGGAAGATGCCGGGCGGCTCGAGCAACCTCTACATCATGATGCACATCCGCGGCCACGCCTCCGACTACGACAACTGGGCCTACAACGGCTGCCCCGGCTGGAGCTTCGCGGAGTGCCTCGAGTACTTCCAGAAGCTCGAGGACCAGGAGGACGACACGAACCCGACCGCCGGCAAGGGCGGCCCGATCCACGTCTCGAACGCCAAGCTGCACAACCCGAACCCGACCTCGGAGGCCTTCATCGCGGCCTGCCTCGAGCTCGGCTTCCCGGCCACCGACGACTTCAACGGCCCCCAGATGGAGGGCGCCGGCTGGCACCACATCAACGTCAAGGACGGCAGGCGCTACTCGACCAGGGAGGGCTACCTCGATCCGGCCTCCTACCGCGAAAATCTCATGCTCGAGACGCACGCACAGGCGACGCGCCTGCTCCTCGAGGGCGAGCGCTGCGTCGGTGTCGAGTACGTCAAGGACGGCCAGCGCCTGCAGGCGCGCGCCCGCCGCGAGGTGATCCTCTGCGCGGGGGCGATCGAGTCGCCCCACCTGCTCCAGCTCTCGGGGATCGGCCCCGTCGGCCAGCTGCGCCCCTACGGGATCGACGTCAAGGTCGACCTGGCCGGGGTGGGCGAGAACTTCCATAACCACGTGCTCACCGGGGTGATCCGCGAGTGCGCGAGGCCGGTGCCCCAGGGGACGCAGAACCTCTCGGAGGCGGCCCTCTTCTGCAAGTCCGATCCCGGCTGGCCGGGGCCGGATCTCCAGATCGGCTTCGTCCACGTACCGTTCAACATCATCGTCGGCCAGGGCCACCCGAACTCGATCAGCATCCTGCCGGGGGTCGTGCGGCCGCTCTCGCGCGGGACGGTACGGCTCACGAGCTCCGATCCGCTCGTCAAACCGCGCGTGAACCCGAACTACCTCGGCGCGAGTGCCGATCGCGACCGCCTCGTCCAGGCGGTGAAGCTCGCGCGCGAGATCTTCGCCACCCGCGCCTTCTCGGAGTGGCGCGGGCCCGAGCTCATGCCCGGGCCCGAGGTCGGCAACTCCGACGAGGATCTGCGGGCCTTCGTCGTCGGAAGCGCCGACTCCTACCATCACCAGGCCGGCTCCTGCCGGATGGGACTCGACGAGCTCGCCGTCGTCGACCCGGAGCTCCGCGTCCACGGCCTCGAGGGCCTGCGGATCGCCGACGCGAGCGTCATGCCCGCCGTTCCCTCCGGGAACTGCCACGCGGGCATCGTCATGATCGCGGAGCGCGCGGCGCACATGATCAAGAGCGCTCACGGGCTCCACCGCGCGGCGGTCGCGACCGGCGGGGCGAGCGGAGGGGCGCAATGAGCCTCGAGGGCAGGAAGATCGCGGTGCTCATGGAGGCCGACTACTACGAGCCGGAGATCTGGTACTACCAGCGCCGCTTCCCCGAGGAGGGCGCCGAGGTGCACTTCCTCACCCGCCTTTGGGGCCAGGAGCGGCTGAGCTTCGCCGGGCACGAGTGGAAGGTGCCCTTCGAGGTCGACCGCAGCTTCGAGGACATGGACGACGAGACGCTGCGCGGCTACGACGCGGTGATCGTGCCCTCGGGGATGGTCGCAGACCGACTCCGCTACACCGAGGACGTCGCCGAGCTGCCGCCGGCGACGCGGTTCATGCAGCGTGCCTTCGCCGAGCCGGGGATCCTCAAGGGCATCATCTGCCACCGCATGTGGCTGCTCGCCCCCACCCCCGAGCTCGTGCGCGGCCGCTCGCTCGTCGCCCACAACAACCT
>Ga0302326_10027716_pt1 | contig 11420 bp, 10 predicted proteins | sample Palsa_T0_3_FD_202264 | JGI IMG/M metagenome (GOLD analysis project Ga0302326, IMG submission 202264) | Peat permafrost microbial communities from Stordalen Mire near Abisko, Sweden - Palsa_T0_3 | ecosystem: Environmental > Terrestrial > Soil > Palsa > Peat permafrost | place: Sweden: Abisko...
GCCCGGAGCAGTCAATTATTTGTTATGGCTCGGATCGTCGTTAGGATTGACGTAGTTGAATTGTAGAGGAGCTGTGCCGTGAACCTGCACCACAACCTCTCCGCTGGCCATCGCGTAGTGATGCATGTCGGGGTCTAGATAAGCAAAACTGCCGGATGGGAAGGCGCCCATCTTGCTTTCGTCAAAGCGATCTCCCATTCCGACCTTGAAGGTTCCGGAGATGACCGTGACGTTTTCTCGTTGAGGATGCCAATGTGGCGCGATGCGATACCCGTCGGGCATCTTCAAACGCACCGTGTAATCACCACTGGAAGCACCGGGGTTGCCCTCGAGCACCGCGAGCTGCGCGCCTGCGGCCACGAATGCCGGTGCCGGACCGTATGGAATGGCATCGGCGGTGAATGTATGTCTTTCAGAAGAAGCGGTCTGAGCGCCAATCGCGAAGAGTAAACCCGCCCCGCACAACAGTCCGACCAGCGTGAAGGTGAGTAACACGTTCCGTTTCATAGTCCTGCCTCCGTCGTGACATAATTGACCGGCGAGAAATATTCTTCTAACTATCGAATTCTTTCAATCGAAACCAGATAGCCTTTTCATATCTTTCGTATATCGTCGTAAATTATTCAATCTCAAAGGATAATGCCGCAGAGTCTATGCGCAGTGCTAATCGAGCAGTTGGAGAAATCGAACTGGACCTCGGGCGCTACGAGCTTCGCCGCCACGGACGACGGGTGAAGCTCGAGAAGAAGCCGATGGAGTTACTGATATTCCTGGTTGCCCGACGAGAACAATTGGTTTCGCGTGAGGACATTGTTGCGAAACTTTGGCGTTCGGATCTATTTATCGATACCGGGCCAAACATCAACAACATTGTGCGAAAGATTCGGACAGCATTGGGCGACAACTCAATCAAGCCGCGTTTCCTAGAGACTGTTGTGGGGAAAGGGTACCGATTTGTTGGGCCGGTGCGCGTGATCGATGCTCGTTTCCCGCAGTCAGATTTCGAACGGAGCCCGGCCGGCGACGTCATTCGGGGACGTGCTCCGGTGTGGGGCGAACGCTCATCGCTCGCTGTGCTGCCACTGCTGCTTCTTGGAAATGTAACCGATGACCAGGGGGTGAGCTTAGGTTTTGCAGAGGCGCTGGTCTCCCGTCTCAGAAATCTACAAGGTGTGGACGTTTTACCGATGTCGGCGGTGCTAACCGTGCCGGCCCAAGCAACAACCTTGGATATTGGCTCACGCCTGGGTGTCCGGTTTGTGGTCCGAGGGGCCATTCGGGAATCGAAAGGGCAATCGTGTCTTTCGCTCGAAATGTTTGATACTCATTTGCAGCGCGCTTGCTTCGAACAGAAGTTTGAGTTCGACGTGAACCGCCTTGTCGATCTCGAGGACGAAACCGCCAGGCAAATTGCGGGTACATTGAACAGGTCGTTGCCTCCGCTGGCGGTCCAAGGCCGTCCACGGCACAGCAAGGACCCGCTAGCCTATACGCAATTCATGCGCGGCTACCGCCTCAGCTCATCCGGCGATCCTGCACTTCTGGACGAAGCGGCCCAGCGTCTGAGCGCTGCGGTCACGCGGGATCCAGCTTTCTCCCTTGCCCATGCGACTCTTTCATTTGTGTGCGCAACGCGCCATTTCGAGTTCGACCCGGCCAGCATGTGGTTGGACAAAGCGGAGTTTCACTGCCGCCGCGCGCTTGAATTGGATCCGAATTTGCCTGAAGGACACGTGGCCAAAGCCTTCCTGCTATGGGGACCGTCGAAAAACTTTCAGCATCTCGAAGCTATCGCTGAATTGCGGCGGGCGCTCGCTCTGCAGAACAATCTTCCCCATGCTTACAACCGTCTGGGTACAATTCTGGCGCACGTTGGGCTTCTCGATCACGCCCGTGAAATGTACGAGAGAGGACGGTCGTTTCACCCCAGGAAGGCGGTGAGTCACAGCATCGTTCAGGTCTATATCTGGAATCGCGAGTATGACCTGGCGCGGGAAGAAATCCAAGCGTGGCGAGCCGAGAGCCACAGCAACAAGTATCCCGTCTATTTTGCCCCTCTGCCTCCCATGATGGCGGGAGAATGGAAAGAGGCGAAACTCCTGCTCGATGAAGCAATGCAATTCTTGCCCGAAGAACCGCTCATCGTCAGTCTGCTCGGTGTCTTTTACGCCTTAACCGGTAAGTCCGAACGGGCGCTCGAGTGCCTCACTCGGGCCTGTGCCAGCCCAAAATCTTTTGGGCATGCCCACCATACTTATTATCAGGTCGCCTGTATTCTCGCCGTACTGGGGCGGCCAACCGAGGCCTTTGAATGGCTTGAACGCAGCGTTAGCACCGGATTCGCGTGCTGGCCGTTTTTTGTGAAAGACCCTTGTCTACAGAATCTGCGCAGTCTCTCGGAATTCGAAGTCTTGGTGAGTTCTTTGCAGGCCAAGTATCCAGACCATCTGGGATTACTTTAGTTTATAGCCTCATCGCGGCCCGCGCCGTTGGCCGCCCTTTCATCGGCGTCACACTCAACGGAGAGCATGCCTTAACCGCCTCCCACCACCTTCAGCCCTCGCCCCCGTAGTGACACCGCGCAAGCCGGTGTATCCCTCAATCGGCCAAGCTAACCTCCCGCCACGAGCTGGCCGCGACGGCGCCTCCTGCGGCCGAACGAGACAAAGCGCGCCCGTCCTATTTTTTCGGCTGCGCTGACGGCGGCAGGATTCCATTCAGCCGCAGATACATCGCGGCGGCACCGTAGTGATCGGCCCAGCCGCTAGCCAAGAGGAGCGCCACCATCGCGCGGGGACCTTGGCGTCCACCGAAGAGTTCAACGCTATCGCTCAGCTTGGAGTCGTCCATCTTGCCGAGCGCATCGCCACAAAAATCAAACGAAGCCGTGGCCGCGGCGAGAAGCTTCTCCTTGACATCCGTTTCCTTGACTTCCTCGACTTTGGGTTCGGCAATGTCGGCCACATGGGCGCACATGGCGTTATTGGAATCAATGATGTGGACGACCAGATGCGAAAAGCTCATCTGCTCAGGCGTGGGCTTGAAGTTGAACTTATCGGCGGGCATCGCGGTGATGGCGCCGAGAATATTATTCCGCGAGCGCGGCAAGAGAATACGCAGGGAGGTAGTGACGGGATTCTTCACCTGGGGGGCAGGCGGGGCCGTGGTTTGTGCGTGTGCGGAAGCGGCACAGGCACAAACGCAAATGGAAGCGAAGAGGAATGGGAGAAGAATGTGTTTCATCGAATGTCTCCTTAACGTGCTCGATTGCGTCGTTCCGCTACGATGGACTTCTCGCGGTAGCCAGCGGGCACAGGAACCTGGCTAAGCACGCTCCCCATTCGACCTCAGGTTACGAGGAAGACTCATAAGTGTATACTGGGCGCCCTTTCTGGGCCAACGGAGAAGTACGCCACGACTTTAAGGTCGAATTTCCGAGGGAGGACTGCGGCCATGAATTCACTACGATCAATTTTCCGGTGTGCAAGGACCGGCCTCTTTTTGATTGCCCTCGGCTGCACGCCGGTTACGGTCGTTCACGGGCAAGCCGGAAAACCGCAGCACGCCACCGCAGTTGTTTTAGTCGACACTGACGACAGTTGCCGACTAACCGTCGATGCTCAAGATGAAGGCATCATCATGCCCTCGCAGTCACAGAAAATCGCTGTCCCATTGGGCGATCACATCGTGAAATGCATCGTTGAAGACGTTCCAGATGTCGTGCGGCGAAAAGCCGTCGAAGCGAAGAGCTCTGAGCAAGCGGTCGCCATCGTCGCACTCAAGGCCTTACATATTCAGTATCATCAGCAGGCACAGCCGCAGCCCCAGCAAGCAGCGCCGCCAGAGGAGAATGCGAGGGCCGCAGAGGAGAACCAGAGAACACAACAGAATGAGTTACTGGAAACGAGAAATAGTCTCATGGGTACGTGGCAGAATGTCGTTCAAAAACAACTGCCTGCCCTGTCCGGGTGCCGCGAAACGGGATGGATTCGTCACACGACAATCCTGAGAGTCTACTCGAGCAATGAACCAACATCGGATGTACTAGCCGCACAACAGCAATCGAAATCGCACTTTCATGACGTACGTCGAAAGACATGTAAAGTCTCCGACAACGAGCCGGATGATTGGTTTGACCAAGGCAATATTCAACTGACATCAGACCAACCGAGCGTAATCGACCTGGCTGACGAAGACATTGACGACGATGGTCAGCGGTTGGGTACATTTAGCCATTACATTGGAGAAATCACTTTCATCAATGGAAATAAGATATCGATCGATTGGAAACAAGGCATGAGTGAAAAAGCGGAATACGATAGGGTTAACTAACCGTTCCGCCTGGCGGCGCTGCGGTACAAAGGAGAATGCCGGACCTGAAAAGCCGCACGTTGTTGTCAAATCTACTTCGCAACAGCAGAAGTCCTCGATGCCGAGGTATGTGCCTCACTTGCCGCTTCGCGCAGCGCCAGTCAGAAATTGAAGACCGCTTTCGTTGCGCCATAGACGCGTTGATAAGCAGAATAGCTATCATTCATCACCGACGAAGCGGCGGAATTAGGCGCAATGCGCTGAGCCACACGCACCACCGAACCGCACGCAGCATCCACCGAGGGCCAAATGCGCGCGCCCACACCGGCTAGAATCGCGGCGCCGTAGGCCGCGCCTTCCTCGGCCTCAACAATCTCCACCTCGTGTCCGTATACTTCCGCCTGAATCTGCCGCCAGAGCGTGGATCTGGCGCCACCGCCACCGAGCCGGATATTTCCCACCGGGACATTCAGTTCGCCGAAAATCGTAAATGTATCCCGCAGGCTGAGGGCCACGCCTTCGAGAATCGCGCGAATCACATGGGCACGAGTATGCGAAGCGGTGAGGCCAACCAGCGCAGCGCGCGCGTGGGGATCCAAGTGCGGGGTGCGTTCTCCCATGAGATACGGCGTCCATAATAGGCCATCGCAGCCGGGCGCCACCTGCGCCGCCTCTTCGGATAGCCGCTCGTAAGGATCACGGCCATCGTCCGCGCCGGCGCCAAATTGATCGCGGAACCAGCGCAGCGAAAGCCCTGCGGCTTGCGTGACACCCATCACGTGCCAACGTCCGGGAATGGCGTGGCAGAAAGTATGTAGACGCCCCCGCGGATCAAGCGCAGGACGATCGGTTGCGGCAAAAACGACGCCAGATGTGCCAATGGTTGCGCTCACTGCGCCGGGCGCAACGATGCCCATACCCGTGGCTCCAGCAGCCTGATCGCCGGCGCCGGCTACCACCGGCGTTCCCAGCTTTAGCCCGGTGGCCGCCGCGCCTTCCGCAGATACATTTCCGCAGACATCCGGCGATTCGAAAAGCGCCGGCAACAGCCGCTCATCAATTTCCGCGGCGGCAAGCATTTCGTGCGACCACCGGCGGTGGGCCACATCCAGCATCAGTGTTCCGGAAGCATCCGCCATGTCGATCGCGCGCTCCCCGGTGAGGCGAAAACGCACGTAATCTTTGGGCAGCATCACTGAGCGAGTCCGGCTCCAGTTTTGCGGCTCGTTCTGACGCACCCAGAGAAATTTTGTAAGCGTGAAATTGGTGAGTGCAGGATTGCAGGTGAGCTCAATGATGCGGCTGGCGCCGATTTTCTCATTCAACTCCGTACACTGATCCTGGGTGCGTACATCACACCAGATCAGCGCGGGACGTACGACGCGGTCCTGATCGTCCAGCATTACCGCGCCATGCATCTGTCCGGAAAGCCCAACGCAACTGATGTCGTCCGGACTCAGCTGAGCTTGGGCGAGCGCTTTGCGAATCGCGATACATCCCGCCCGCCACCAATCTTCAGGATGCTGCTCGGCCCAACCGATCCGCGGTGAGGCAAACGGTGCGTGCTCCTCGGTCGCGGAGGCCAGCACCCGGCCTTGCTCGTTCATAATCAGGGCACGAGTCCCGCTCGTGCCAACGTCGATACCGAGTGTGTTCACGACTTTCCTCCGAAGTCTCGCTAGAAACTCTCGCTAGGGACGGTACAGTAAACATCCAGTGAATTCCAATTGCAATGGATTCGCTAACTACGCCGTCCTTGCTCATGGCCCATACCAACGCGCGTTCGGCATCCAGGATGTTGGTAGCCCTGACCGGAGCGGCCCACTGGTGTGTTCATTTGGCGCGATCAGCGTCCCACGACCAAGCAACGCGCTATTCGGTTGTTGCGTCCTAATCCTCGAGGTTTCACGCGCGGCGAAACCGAATCCCGAATCCTTATGGAGTGTTGAGATTGGGTTTGGGGCCCGCCGCCAGGACTGGCTGCGCCACCACATGAACCGCATTGCTGAAAACCGCGGTTTCCAGCCCCCGCGGGCACTGTCGCTCCTGGTAGCGACGCTGGTGCTGCTGGGTGTGGGCACGCTGTACGCGCAACAGCCAACAATATCCGCCGAGACAAACCAAACGAAATTAGCGACTCGCCTAGATCAAGGCTGCGTTAACCAGGGCAGCGATTCGCGCGTGGGCGCGCCGGTAGTGTGCTGGGCGCAGCGCCACCTATCATGGAAGTCGGATCACCAGCCACCTTTCCTGTTGATCGGAAGGACCGAGGGTACGAGCGTCGGGCTCGCATGGCCGCCGTACCTCGTCTATAACTCGCCCGATCGAAGCGGACGTTGGCGCATGTTCCGCATCGGCTTTCGCTACGATCGCGACTGGCGCGGCTACATTTTCCCCACCGCGGCATGGAAACGAGTTTCGAACCCCTTACGATATTAAGCCGATATTCCGGTGGCGGTTCGTTTCGACATTTTTTGGAATTCTCACCGCGATGCAATGCGTTCCTTCACCTGTTTGGAGAGCGCCTGCATCTGCTCGTTGGTGGCGCGGACCTCCCCGTCGAGAACGACGATGAGCCGCCCCGAACCACCATCCTTGAATTGCGCATTCTGAATCGTAGCGTAGCCCTGGATTGCGGGAGGAAGCGTTGCGCTAAGGTTGGTGCCTTTTTGCATCGCAGACAGGACCGCGGTTCGGATCTTGTCGCGCAGCATCTCGCCCAGGTTCCCCGAACGCAGCAGTTCGCCCAGCGAACCATCCGCCTCGATCGAACCCACTTCCGGCACCAGCCGCAGTTCGGTGTTGTTGTTTTCGACGGCCGGGGTGAGCTTCATCTGCATGACCGCGTTACCGCCAACCACCTTCTTATTTTCCTGTTTCCCAAACACCTTGGCGCACGCCCAGCGCTCGTAATGCAGTTGAACAACCACCTGGCTAGCGGGATCCACAGGAGTGAGCGTGGCATTCTGAATGGCGATGCGGTCCCCGCAGCGGTCGTCCTTATCCAGCGCCGCGCTAAGCAGGCCGGTCATGTTCTGCTGCAGGTCCGCAAGGTCGGCGGTGAGTTCCAGATGCAGGATGTTCACACCGCGTTCCTTTGCCCGCACGGTAAGAAGTGCCGAGGCGGTAATCGCGACCTGCTGGTCTTTGATCTTCAAGGGGATCTTCACCGGGGGAATCTTGAACGTTAAGTTCTGGTCGCTCGCATAAATCGGCGATGCTCCGGCAACCAAGACCACCGCAAGCACCGCACAGCCGCGCCTAAAACAATTGTACTTGGCAGGCAACGTGGTGCGGCTTGAATATTGGCGAGCGGACGGCAACGCCAGAATCAAACGAAACCGTCGCAAAATGTTCTTTGGCACAGTTCGATAGACTCCTCGAGCTCTTCGCGTCATTCTTTGTGCGTTGTTCTCTTGGGTCGATGATCGCGCGCATGCATCGGTTGCCTGTGAAGCTCAGTTCACCAAGTAGTGATGAGCAACCTAGGACCCGCTCCGGCGCGTCACATCCTATGTGGGACCGCACGCCGGCGCAATCCAGACGCAAAACTTCAAAGCAATAATACTGGAAACGGCGCAGTGCACGGCCAACGCAAGACACGAGGAAGATACGAGGCTCTCATGATGAACAAGCAAAAGCTGGCATGCTTTATGCTATTTCTCTTGCCGCTTGGAATTGGCTGGACCGCGGTATCCGCGCTGCCCTCCGAGGTCGCCGAGCCTGGGCCGGTCCCTGTAAGCATGGTGGTATCGCTGGAAGCGAAGCACGGCGGCGAGATCCCAATAATCAACCGCGAGGATGTGCGCGTGACTCAAGGGAAAACTCGACTTCGGGTAACCGACTGGGTCCCGCTTCAAGGCGATCAAGCGGGCCTAGAACTGTTTGTGCTTTTGGACGATGGAAGCAATTCCACCGTCAGTTTGCAATTCAACGACTTGCGTCAATTCATGGACGCCCAACCGGCCACCACCGCGATCGGGGTCGGATACATGCAGAACGGCAGCGTCGAGATTGTTCAGAACCTCACCCAGGACCACGCGCAGGCAGATAAGGCTCTGCGCATCCCGCTCAGCTCTTCCGGTGTAACGGGGAGTCCGTATCTCTCGATTTCCGATTTGGTGAAGCACTGGCCATCGAGTGCGGTGCGGCGGGAGATTTTCGCGGTATCGAGCGGCATCGATTCGCTCTACGGTGGCGCGGACGATCCGTATTTGGCCAGGACGATCCAGAAAGCACAGCAAGCCGGAATCCAGGTCTACGCAATCTATGCGTCCGGGGCAGGACATTTCGGTCACAGCTACTGGAGATTCAACTGGGGCCAGAATAACCTCTCGCAGCTCACCGATGAAACGGGCGGCGAGTTCTATGTCCAGGGTTTCGAAACGCCGATTGCTTTCAAACCTTTCCTGGATCAGTTTGCGGATCGTCTCACCCATCAATACCGCCTCACATTTCTCGCTAAGCCTAACAAGAAAGCGAGTTATCAGCGGGTCAAGTTGGAAACGGAAGTGCCGAATGCGGAGCTGGTCGCAGCGGATAATGTTTACGTGCCGGCCGCAAAATAATTCGGAAAATTCCCGCTCAGGTTGGCGGATTTAACTCCGGATCTTTGGCTACCGCTGCCGCGCTAAAGCGCGCTTGCACCGCCATCCCGACCAACGTTGCGATCAGGATCGCGGGGTATAGCTGTCCAATAAGCGCTTCGGCGATGGCCAGCGAGCGCGCAACGCGAGCTACTGGATATGCGTCCCCGTAACTTAGGGTGGTGAGGGTCGCAAAGCTGAAGTACAGCAAACGCGCCGGTTCACCTGTGGAAATACCCGCGAAGGAGGATTGGAAGTGAATTGCTTCCGGGTCCTCTACCATCAGCAGCTTGTAAGCGAAGGCCCAGGTGACGCCGATCAATAAGTAGGCAGCCACTCCGCCCATCACCCGATGCACATTCACCGGACCGGGAAGAAATGTCTGCTTGAGGGTCATCACCACGAGTATGGCCGTGCCGGCCACCTTCAGCGCGGTGTCCCAGCCCCTGGGGCTGAACGAAGGGTCGAATTCGACGAGTAGGTCCGCCGTAAATTCCAGGATGGTGAGCGTGATAATGAGATACGTCAGTGCCGGTTTGCGGACCGTCGCGATGGCCCCGGAAAGGAGCATGAGCGCGAAAACCAGGTCGATTGCAATTCGTCCTGGGCGCGAAAAGCCAACCATCGGAACGAAAATCGTCATGATCACCAGAAATGCGAGGAAGAAACTAAGAAATCGATCCTCGCGCCAGAAAATAGGCAACCACCGCTTTGTCTGTGCGTCATCCACCTTATTTCCTCCCTTCGTTTGTAATCCATCTCGTTGACTTTCGCCGAGGCCCAGGCAAAGCAAACCATCGAGACCTGGCCTGATGCCCATACCACCTGCAATGCAGAATGGTACACGGGTATGTTGACCGGGGGCACGTTTATGGCCCGCCTGGCGGAAAAGGGCGCTACCCCCACGACGCCGACGCTTGGCCGCCCTTCAGGCTCACCGCTAGCGGCATCAGTGGTGTACTTACCCCTCACAGCCAGCGAAGGTAGGTATTGTCATGGTGAAAACATTCGGGCAAAATCTTGCGAGCATCGTGGGCCCGGTTGAAAAACAAAGAAATTGGGGAAGTGACAAGCCGGTTCCGTGGGCCCGTGTTCCTCGATGTAAGCACTTGGACGCAAAACCGCACAGGCGCGATGTCATCCGCCACCTTGGATAAAATATGAAACATGTGCGAGCCTTGGCAATCGTTCTTACCGCTGTGATTGTTGACGTCTGGCTGGCCTATTCAGGTCCCGGCGCCGTTGATTCGCTCAGCTTATTCGTGCTCCTGGGAGTCCTGACGTCACTCGCCCTGTTCTTCGACGGAATTCTTCGCGCGGCGCTGCCGAATCCAGCGACGCGCGCGGCAGCGTTGCTCGCCGTTGTGCTTCTGGGCGTGCATCCATCGAACGCGGATTTGCTCCGCAGCCCCGGCGACGTCCGACCCTTGCTTGGCCTGTTGGGAGTTGCCTTGGGTCTGGCGCTGTATCAGCACAAGTTCGCGGGATGGTTGGGTTGGGTCTATCTGGCGCCGGTCGCCGCGGCTGCACTGTGCGATCGCGTGGCGCTAAGCTTTGTTCTATTGCTGCTCGCATACAAATTGCTTTTCGAAGAGAGCCCTTCCTGGAAATCGGTTCCGCGAATTCTGGCCCAATGTATTCCCGCGGCTCTGTTAAGTCTGCTGGTGCTGGTGATCCCGGGCGCGGCGGGTTCTGCGACGGGATGGGAGCCCGGATCCGCGATCGGTGCGCTGCTCACCTTTGTGAATCCAGACTATGCGCCGGCTGACCCATTCCCGAGCGCGCTGGCATTGGCGATTCTGGCGGCACTCGTCGGAATTGCAGCGTGGGCAAGCCGGCGTCCCACCACGCGGCCGCTCGCTTTCGGGATCGCATGGTTTGTGATTATGCTTTTCGCCGCTCCGAATCAATTCCTGTGTGCGTATGCGGGCTTGGCACTCGTCGCGGGATGGGCCGTGGCCGAGATTCTTACCCTGGTGCGCGGACCACGCCGGTGGCTGGTCACAGCGAGTTGCGCCCTGCTGTTGGCGGCTTGCGGCTCGTCCACCACGCAGAAGAATGACGCTTCCAAGGCCGCATCCGCGGCCGCCGAGTCTGGAGGTTCGAGCGCGGACACACTAGTTTCGCCGGCCATGACCGCTCAGCAGTGGTTGGCTCTTTCCCTGTACGCCTACAACCACAAACGGTTTCTGGAATCCTTGGCGGCGGCTCAAACCGCGTTGAAGTTGCAGCCGAACTATCCGGAAGCGGAGAACAATGTCGCCGCGGCATATTCGGCGCTACACCAGTGGGATTTATCGATCGGCGCGGCGCAAGAAGCTCTGCGCTTGAAGCCCGACTTTCCTCTGGCACGAAACAACCTGAACTGGGCGATGGAGCAGAAGCGACTTGGAGCGCATTAGGCAACTCCGGGCGCGACAGCGTTGCATCGCTTGGATCATGCTGGCCGCCGCACTCGGCGTTGGGTGTGCGTTGCGGATAGCGCATCTGGGCGGCGTCGAGCACTACAGCCCAGACGAGAAC
>Ga0302326_10027717_pt1 | contig 11419 bp, 7 predicted proteins | sample Palsa_T0_3_FD_202264 | JGI IMG/M metagenome (GOLD analysis project Ga0302326, IMG submission 202264) | Peat permafrost microbial communities from Stordalen Mire near Abisko, Sweden - Palsa_T0_3 | ecosystem: Environmental > Terrestrial > Soil > Palsa > Peat permafrost | place: Sweden: Abisko...
AAGACCTTACAAAAACTCTCACCCTCGCTTCCTCATCTTGGGTCAGCAACTGGATCTACGGGGCTCTTCTTCCAGATGGTGAATACCCCCTCCCTGATGTTGATTTCGGCCTTGTGGCTGATGCTGGAGAAGCCTCGATCGGAAAGGAGTATCCCCTGGAACACTCTCTGGGCGGCCTGTCTGATAGCTTTCGCCACCGCATTCGGCCAGTCGCGCACGGAATACCTTCAGATTGTTCTGCTTGGCGTTCTCTTGATGTTCCTGAAATGGAAGGCTGCCGTGCGGTGGTATGCGATGTTGGCCTTTGGGTGCCTGCTGATTGCTGTGGTGGCCGCGAGCGGTCTCGGACTAACCGGAAGAGAAGGGAATAAGATATCGCTTGATTTTATTGTGAAGCACTTCGTTTCTTCTTCAGGCTCTGGGGCAGCGGAAACAGAAGGCGCTGCGGAGGGTGTCTCGAAGAGAATTAGGTGGTGGCGACATATCTATGCCGAAATTAGCGAGTCGCCATACAACGAGGCCTTCGGGTTAGGCTATGGAAGACCACTTACGGACTTCAAAGGTCCTACGGGAGTCGTTGCCCGGGAACCGCACAATAGCTTTATCTCGGTAGGGGCACGGTTAGGTATCACAGGCGCAGTTGCATGGGGCCTGATGCAAGCTGGCCTGTATGTTTCCTGGCGGCGCACTTACAAGTTGGCAAAGCAATTCAATTGGATTCACGCGCAGAATAATCTCCTTCTCCTTGTGACTTTCTGTTTTTTTCTGGTCGTTACAGGCCTCGGCGAAGATGGGTTCGAGAAGCCATTCTGGGCAATTCCGTATTACCTGTTTTTCGGAGTTGCGCTTCGGTACGGGATGATGCTTCGTGAACATCCCGAGCTTCAGCATTGATAGCAAAAGAAAATGATTCAAATCAAGCACCAAGCCTCGCTCTCGAGATTGAGCTCCCTTAGCGTTGTGACCGCATGCAAAGAGTAAGTGGAGATTTGGAGGCTCTAGACCATGAAAGTGCGCAAGCTTGTTCGTCGCCTGGGAGCGGCAAGGGGAAAGCTGGCAGAACGGAATGCCGTGCAGCGCTGGCTCGCCCGAAAAATGCTCCCGATCACTCAATCACTGGGGTTTAACGTTATAGGCGATCACTTCTATGAGCCCATTCCCAATCTCAAGTACATTCGGCATAACTATAACGATCAGCCTCGGCTGCTGCCTGGTTTCCTCCCAACCTCATCGTGGGAGAAAAAGATGGAAGAAGCCGTGGGGCCATATATTGCGGAATACCTTGGTAGCCCAGCCTTTGAAAAATACGGAAAGAAGAATTGGTTTTACACGGGATGGGATGCCGCCTATTACTACTGTCTTATTCGGTCCAGGAAACCACAATCGATTACCGAGGTCGGTAGAGGACTCTCCACCTGGATTGCAGGCGCCGCGCTTGCCAAGAACGCTCTCGATGGTTACCCCGGAGAGATTGTGTCGATCGATCCCTATTCTCGCGGTGATAATGCCACCGAATGCACCCGCATTATCACGGCTGAGCTTCAGCAAATTTCATCTTCTGAACGCGAAGACCTGCTGCGTGCAGACATTTTCTTCGTTGACTCAAGCCATGTAGGTAAATGGGGCAGTGACGTGCTTCAACTTTTCGAGGCCTGGATTCCAAATGTCACTGTGAACAATTTGGTCCACATCCACGATATCTTCACGCCGTACGATTATCCAAGACAGTGGCTGGTCGAACAGAAACGCTTTTGGAATGAACAATACCTTTTCGAATCGTTTATCGCTTTCAATTCTTCCTTCGAAATTGAATGCCCGCTGTTCTACTTGTTCAAATCCGGAGCGTCGAAGCAACTTGCGGAGCGCATCAATTTCCCACAACTAACTTCGGCGAGCGGGACAGCCATGTGGTTGAAGAGAACTCAGTAGGCTCTTTGGAGAGCATCAATTTCTGATCGCGTATCCAAGTTATACTAGGGCGCTGTTAGAGCCGGTGGAACCCCGGTTAGATTAGACGGTTTGCAGCCAGATACTCGCTGGAAAGTGTCCTGGTGTTCCAGGCTCGCATAGACCTTCCTCTCGATCGACTTGTGGACAATAATCAGGAAGGATCTGTTTAAGCTCCTCACGTCTGTCATAATGTAGCGCCGATAAACAGCAAAGCGTTGTTAGATGGGCATTCCCTTTCAGTAATGCAAGGAGAACCACGGTCTCCTGCCAGTTCCAGAAGTGATGCAGAGCGTCGCGCGGATAGATGTAGGGAAGATAGATGTCGTGGATGTGAATGAACACGCCTGGCTTGAGACGAGGGATCACTTCAAGATATAGAAATGGAACATCCGACCCGGTTTTAACGACATGACTCGAATCAATGAATAACATATCGCCAGACTCTAGACGATCGAAAAAAGATAGATCAACCTCCTGCACCAGGTTCTTCTGTAGAGAAACTCCGTACAACGTCTCGAGAATCGGCCTGGGATAAGGCTCAATACAGAACACTTCGGCTCCGGACCGATCCTCGCCGGCATTCTTCTCTAACGCACGAACCATACAGAAGGTTGAAACGCCCGATCCGACTTCTATGATCCTCTTGGGATTGAAAGTTCTGGCGAAGCAGTGCAGAACTTGAGCTTCAATAGGGCCATAACCAGGGCCGAAAGAGTCCTCAACCGCATGGATGAAGTCGGTAAATCCTGAAACCTCAGCTATGTAGGGCTGGCAGGTTGATTTGAGCCAGGCTAACATTTGTTCCAGGTTCCAATCTGTATCCGTCATGTATGCCCGGCGTGCCCATAGGTGCTTGTTCTTAGCTAGCCAAGTGTAGTCGGGGATCGGAGAGTAGTAGTGCTTCGGCAAAACATGAATTCCGATGCGGTCAAGTTGCAGGAACACCTTGAAAAAGCTGCTCTTGACAAGTTTGCGCATTTGAATCATGGTCATCCTTGAGTGGGGGCTATAGATCGGAATTTCTATGTTGCCTTTCCGCTGCCGACCAGTGTACCCTCATTTGCCTCCGCTCGCGCTCCTTTTCGCCTTCGTTCCTGGGCGAAACATTTAGGAGCTTGTTGAAAATACTCATAGGTCTCGGTATGTGGCAAAAATTGGGATACCAAAAACCCTCACTGACGCACTCCCGATCGCTCTGTGGGCCTTGTGGAGCGATTGTGCTTTTCAATGTGTTAGACGTTCGACGTTTTCAACAAATTCCTAAGACGAAGTCAGACGCTCGTACCAAATGTCGTGGTTGCGGATTCCTTTCTCTGTCTTGATACTTTGTGTTCCTGAGCGTGTAAAGGATTAGACATGGTAAACTCTGGGGCGCTAAACATCACCAAGAGAGCGATCAACAAGCTTAAGCGTGGCTTGTTTCCATTGGATTCGTTCCTCAAAGAGGTTCCGGGAGTGATCCATGTTGGTGCTAACACCGGACAAGAGCGGAACCGTTATGCTGCGCTTGATTTGAACGTGGTTTGGGTCGAACCGAACCCGGCAGTGTATGAGGTGCTCCGCTCGAATATTTCAGGTTTTGCGAAGCAGTCGGCCTACTGTTATTTGCTGGCCGAAGAACCCGGCAGAGAGTATACGTTTCACATCTCCAATGACGGAGCTCAGGCGTCGTCAATCTTAGATATGGCCAGAGTTCAAGACATCTGGCCGGATGTTGAGTTTACCCACGAGATGCAAATCGCCGCAACCACACTGGCCGACGTGATCCATGTCGAAAAAATCGATCTTCGAAACTATGGGGCACTCGTACTCGATACCCAAGGGTCTGAATTGCTCGTACTAAGAGGTGCGATTCCAGTTCTCAAAAGGTTTCAATTTGTTAAATCGGAAGTTGCCGATTTCGAATCCTACACCGGCTGCTGCCGACTTGACGAACTCACGGAATTTATGAGTCAACATGGATTCGTTATAACTCGAAAGGCGCCATTTGCCAGGACACGGGACAGTAGCGGGACCTATTACGATGTGCTTTATCGCCGTCTTTAGGCTAGCCTTTCACGTTGGATGCATGCCTGACGAAACCTTTCCGGCTCTGGCCTGCTGAAAGTGAAGAAGCTTTACATCTAGCGCCCACAATTGTGCTTGGCTGTCCCACGGATCCATCAACACTTCAACTGCGGTTGGGAAGACGAGCTGCTTCGGACTCAATGTCTCCAAGCCAGCAGACTAGATAACTTATGGAATGTACATCTCGGGAGCCGTACCTTCATGAAGGAAAGCTGTGCATATTGCTTTCCGCCTACGCATGTGAGCCTGGCAAAGGTTCAGAGCCAGGAATGGGCTGGCATTGGGCGATGGAAATCGCTCGCCTAGGGCATGAGGTGCATATCTTGACCCGCGAGAACAACCTCGCGGCCATTGAAATGGAGTTAGCGCGTCATCCCGATTTGCGGGTTTATCCTGTCGGATACGATTTGCCGCAGTGGTTGAGATCGTGGAAGAAGGGCGGGCGTGGCGCTACCTTCTATTACTCTCTTTGGCAACGGGGCGCCTACCATGCCGCGAGGCGTCTTGCGGTCACAATTCCTTTTGATTTGGTTCATCACATAACCTTCGCAGTCTTTCGTCAGCCGTCCTTAATGGGGAGGCTCGGACTTCCATTGGTCTTGGGTCCCCTCGGTGGCGGAGAAGCAACTCCGCCGCGGCTTCTTGAAGGTTATCCATTCCGCGGCCGGGTGTTGGATTCAGCGCGTTCAGTCTTGAATCGGTTGGCTGAAGTCGATCCTGCAGTGCGGCAGGCCTTCGGGCAAGCGGCATTGATTCTTTTCAAGACGAGAGAAACCCTCGCCTACGTGCCGCCTCTTTACCGGGCAAAGTGTTTGAAGATGCAGGATGTCGGCACCGAAGAAGCCGTAATTATGCGCGAACCGTCCGCAAATCCGCGAACGCCGCGCTTTCTCTTTGTGGGTCGTCTTCTTTATTGGAAGGGAGTGCATCTTGCGCTTGAGGCGCTAGCGCTTATGCAGAGAGACTTTCCCGACGCGATGTTGACAGTAGTCGGTCGGGGCCGCGACCAAAAGTGGTTGCAGAAAACCGCTGAGCGAATCGGTGTAAGTCACGCGGTCGATTGGAAGGAATGGATACCTCGCGAAGAAGTGCTGAGCATGTATCGAGCCCACACCGCATTTTTGTTTCCCAGCCTGCATGACTCCGGCGGAACCGTTTTGATGGAATCGCTTTCACAAGGCCTGCCGGTCATCTGTCTCGATTGCGGTGGGCCAGGAGCTATGCTCCCGCAGTCATGTGGCTTTAAAGTCAAGGTTGAAGGCCAAAGCCAGGTGGAGGTGGTTAAAGGGCTGGCGTGCGCAATGCGGCGGCTCTTTGAGGATACGAGCCTTCGCGCTGAAATGTCCTCCTTTGCGCTACAGGCCGCACATGAGAACACTTGGGGTCAAATCGTCTCTCGCACGTACAAACACGTTCGAGAGACTCTTAATAATTAGACAGCCAAAGACTATTCGAGAGCTTGGCGCTCCAGCTTCTTGGTAGGATCCTACTCCAACTTATCTTTACCCCATAGTCTGCTCACCACCCGATGCAGCCACTTCCAGTCTTATTCAGTTAGCAGGCCATCATGCGTGTGCTCGTAATACATAATCGCTATCGGTTAGCGGGAGGAGAGGATGCCGCTGTTCGCCTGGAGGCCTCCATGCTATGCCAGGCTGGGGCGGCAGTCGATCTATTGGAAGTATCGAACGACCATATTGTAAGTCCTCTGCAACGAGCCGTCGCAGCGTTGAGCTTGGTGTATTCCGAACGTTCCAAAGAGTTGGTACGTGCAAGAATTGCCAGATTTCAGCCTGATGTTGTCCATGTTCACAACTTCTTTCCAGTACTTACGCCGGCGATCTACGATGCTGATTCGTACATCCCGTTCATACAGACTTTGCATAATTATCGGCTCCTATGCGCGAACGCGCAACTCTTCCGGGAAAACAGTCCATGCGAGGAATGCCTCGGTAAGAGCATTCCATGGCCTGCCGTCTATCATGGCTGTTATCGGGGGAGCCGGCCAGGTTCTGCTACCGTCGCCCTAATGTTGTCCGTTCATAAGTTCCGTAAAACATGGAATAGTCGCGTTTCGCGCTTCATCGCGCTGACTGAGTTTGCGCGAGCACTATTCGTTCAACATCTGGGAGTGGAACAGGCCAACATCGTAGTGAAGCCGAATGCAGCAGTTGATTCGGGACTCGGTGATGGTAAAGGCGGATATGCGCTCTTTGTGGGGCGGCTTTCTTCGGAGAAGGGTATTGCAACACTTATTGAAGCTGCCAAATGCGGCCTCGGTATGCCCCTCAAGGTGGCTGGAGTCGGCCCGTCGAGCGAGTCCGTGAACGACGCCGCTGCGAGCGGGACGTTGGATTATCTTGGTTCTCGGACTTCCCTGGAGATTACGAGGCTAATGCGGGGAGCTCGCGCACTCCTTCTGCCTTCTCTCTGGTACGAGGGGCTTCCGATGGTAATTCCAGAGGCCTTCTCCGCCGGCCTTCCCGTCGTTGCGAGCAATATAGGAGCTCTATCTTCGCTGGTTGCAAATAAGAAAAATGGGTTGCTGGTGCATCCCGGAAACGCCGAAGCTCTGTCGCAAGCGGTGCGCATGATTGCTATAGCCCCCGACCTCGAGAAGTCGCTTCGAGAAGGGGCGAGATCCACCTATGAGGAGAAATATCGCCCCGAGGCAAATGTGCAGAGCCTCTTTGGGATTTATGAGGGAGCGCTTTCACAGTCTCGCCGTTGAATCGGTAAGCCGCGAGAACTCGCCATAGTTATCCCGCAAAACTACGGCAATCATGAATTTTACGGAATGGATCAGAATTCTTCGTTGCTTTCGACTGCTGGCAGGATGTCGTCTTTGCGCGCAACCCAGACATAGAGTGTGGGCAGCAGGAAGATGCCAATGACGAGGTTGGCGAGCAGGCCGCCGACGATGACGATGGCGAAGGGTCGTTGAGAATCCGAACCGATGGCATGGGAGAGCGCTGCAGGCAGCAAGCCCAGCGTGGCCACCAGCATGGTCATCATGATGGGACGCAGGCGCAGAACGGCGCCTTCGACCGCGGCCTCGACAATGTGCTCCTCGGTCGAGACTTCCATGCCTTTGCGGCGTGCCCGCAGTTGGTTGATGAATTCGATCATGATGACGCCGGCTTGCACCGAGACGCCAAAGAGAGCAAGGAAGCCTACAGCCGAAGAGACCGAGAAGTTCGTATGGGTAATAAACAACGCCAGCGGGCCGCCGATCGAGGCCATCACTACGCTGATCAGAATGAGCACCGCCCATTTTGCCGAGCGGAACATCGTATAGAGAATCAGGAAGATGGCCAGCACGGTGATGGGAACGACAAGGGCCATCCGCTTATTGGCGCGTTTCTGGCTCTCATACTCTCCGGCCCACTCAAGATGGTAGCCGGTGGGCAATTGGACATTGTGTTCGACCTTGGCGATAGCCTCTTCGACAGTTGAGCCCAGATCGCGACCCTGCGCGGAGTACTTAATGGCGATATAGCGCTGGCCTTCTTCACGATTGATCTGTTCGGCGCCGTCGTCGATGGAGCCATTGGTCAGTTGTTCTAAGGAGACGCGCTCGCCGGAAGTCGAGAGCAGCCGGACGTTTTCGATGGCCTCGCGAGTGTCGCGGTATTGCTGCTGGTAGCGCAGGGTTACGTCGAAGCGTGCCTCGCCCTGCTGCACCTGCGTGACGGCGTTCGCGCCAACCGCAGTTTGCAGCGCGCCCTGCACGTCGGCGACACTGATCCCATATCGCGCAGCTGCTTTGCGGTTGACCTTCAGGGTGAGATTGGGCTGGCCGACAATGCGGAAGATGCCCAGGTCCGCAACCCCGCGGACTGTGGCCATCTGCGCCTGAATCTTCTCGGCGGTATGTTCCAGGGTGCGCAGGTCGTCGCCGTAAAGCTTGACGGCCAGCTCTCCTTTAACCCCGGAAACGGCTTCTTCCATGTTGTCGGAGATGGGCTGAGAGTAATTCCAGATCACGCCTGGGAACTTCTCCAATTCCTTGTCGATGGCGGCGATCAGGGCTTCCTTGTCCTGGTGGAAGACGGGCCGCCAGTCTTCTTTCCGCTTGAGGTCGACGAAGTACTCGGTATTGAAGAACCCGGCGGTATCGGTGCCGTCGTCAGGGCGGCCCGTCTGGCTGATGACCTGGGTCACCTCGGGAAACGAGGCCATCACGATGCGGGCTCTGTCGGTCAATTCGATGCTGGCTGTGGGACCTTCGCTGGGGGCCAGCGTTCCGCGCACCCAGATGGAGCCTTCGTCGAGATGGGGCAGAAACTCCGAGCCGATCGGACCACCTACCGTTAGATAGATGGCGATGGCGAAAAGGACGGTGGCAATGCCCATAGTGATGTAGCGATGCAGAATTGCCGCGCGGACCGCCTCGCGATAGTGCACGATGAGCCAGTGCATGATCGGGTTCTCCCATTCCTTGGCCCCTTTTTGGAAGAAAATGGCGGCCATGACCGGCGCAACGATGATGGCGAAACCAAGCGCGCCCAGAAGCGCGAAGGTGACCGTCCAGGCCATGGGCTTGAAGAGACGTCCCTCGACAGCCTGCAGCGTGAAGATGGGCAGATAGGAGGTGATGATGATGCCACGCGCGAAGAAGACTGGACGCAACACCTCGTGTGCCGCATCGCGAATTTTTTGACCCGGCGTGCGAGTGTCGTCCTTCTTGGCCAGATGGCGGACCATGTTTTCGATCATCACGACAGAGCCATCGACCAGCATGCCGAAATCCAGCGCCCCCAGCGAGAGCAGGTTGGCCGGAATGTGGCTGATGTCCAGGCAAATCGATGCGAACATCAGCGCGAACGGTATGGTGAGCGTCACAATAATTGCGCCGCGCACATTGCCCAGGAAGAGAAACAGGATGACCGCCACCAGGATCATCCCCTCGGTCAGATTGCGCTCCACCGTCTCCACCGTGTAGGCAACGAGCTTCGACCTGTCCAGGAACGGCACGACTGTCACGCCCTTGGGCAGGATGCCGTGATTCAGCTTCTGGACTTCCTGGTGGATTCCCTGCAGCACCGGGTCGGAGTCGTCACCCTTTTGCAGCAGCACTATGCCCTCGACGGTGTCGGGATTGTCAACGATCATGCCGTCAGAGCGGTGGGTCGCCCTCCCGATCTGCCCCAGGCGAATCTTGGCTCCCTGCGAAACTGTGGCGATGTCCCTGATCGAGACGGCCGTGCCATTCTGCGTCTTTACCTCGGTGTCCTCAATGTCTTGCACGCTCGTATACAGGCCGGCCGACTGCACATTGATCTGCTGGGCGCCCTGCTCTATAAAGCTGCCGCCGCCGTTGGTGTTGTTGTTGGCGATCTGCTGTTCTACCTGGTCAATGCTTAACCCATAGGAGACCAGCTTCTCGGGGTCTAGCTTGATCTGGTATTCCTTGGTCGGCCCGCCAAAGCTGGAGACGTCTACCACGCCCTTGACGCTCTTGAACGACTTCTCCAGCACCCAGTCTTCGAGCGACTTCTTCTCCATCACGTCGTAGGCGGGGTTGGTGCTCTCCAGGGTGTACCAGTAGATTTGGCCTACCGGGCTCCAGTCGGTTCCCATCTGCGGAGTGAGGCCGGCGGGAAGGCTCACCTGGCCGAGTCGCTCCACGACGTGTTCGCGGTTGACGTCGCTGGTTGTGCCGTCTTCGAAGATGAGCATCAGGCTGGAGAGGCCAGCCAGCGTAGTGGAGCGCAGATGCGCGAGATGCGGAATACCCGCTACCTGAATCTCGATCGGCACTGTAACCTGGCGCTCAATCTCCTCAGCGCTGCGGCCCGGCCACTGGGTGATGATCTGCACGTAGTTGTTGGCGACGTCCGGGTAGGCCTCGATGGGCAGCGCTCGGAACGAGAGGATGCCCCATGCGGTGAGCACCACCACCGCGCCAAGGACCAGCCACCGGCTTTTCAGCGCGAAATCGACAAGTCCACGAATCAATTACAGGTCCCCTGGGTGCAAGGGCAAGAATACACCCCAACTGATCCCGCTCAAACTAAGTAATGGGTTGAGTTCTCTTTTAGGCTCCGCTGATTCCGCCGGACGTCTTGGTTTCAGCCAGATCGAGACGAACCGCGAACTAGCTGGGGATTCCTCTGTTGTCCTTTCTGGCTCTTGGCTAAGGTGCGTGGATGGCCCGATCGTCATACTTATGCCGGAATCTCGAAGCCTGTCTGAATTGTCACGATTGGAAGGGATACCGTAAAAACTTCCCAAACTTATTGTCGACTACTTACAGCTCTTTGAAGCTACACTCTATCCCGTTTAACTCGTGAAAATACTTTAGTGACATCACTCATAATCCAAAGGCCGCTGATTCAAATCCAGCTCCGGCAACCAAAGACAATGGAGATTTTAGACGGCTTCCGTGGGTGACTCGGAGGCCGTATCTGTGTTTGGTGTGAACTTAGGCAAAATCTTGGGCAAAGAATTCCCTGTGAAGCGGTGTTTCGCTCCCCGCTGTCCGAACATCCTCTGCCGCCACGATAGGCTTGTGGTCATCGCCGAGGCCAATCACATGTACAACAACATCAAGAAACTCAAAGACCTTCCGCACCAATTTGTAAACGAGTTGCTGGTGTTTTTTGTGAACTACCACAATCTTGAAGGCAAGCGGTACAAACTCCTCGGTTGTAAAGGGAAGGATGCTGCACTGACGCTTATCAGGAAAGCGCAAAAATCGGCTTGAAAGTTGACATGAACGGTCGGCGACAGGAATGAGTATGTCATCCGTTGCATCGTAGGCGGAGTTATCGCGCTTCTCACTCGAAGACAACATCCCAGGCCTCGTACCTCAAGGGTGTGAACAGTCGTTTGCGACAGGATGGCGATGCAGACCTATGGAGCAGGGTTGTATGCCAATGAAAGTTCAATTCCACGCTATGGACCCGGTCGAGAGACTGCTCGTTGAAATGTCATCCAATAGTCAGTATTAAAGGGGAATTGATTCTTAGCCCGAAGCCAACCGTACGCATCCGATTGCATCCTACCTGTCACCACGAAGTCGTTAAATGCGCAAGCCGGGGAGACAAATACACATCATGCCCAAACAGAAGTCGAAGCAGAAGCTCGTCCTATTGCACGAACAGACAGGCAATGGAGGGGAACTCCATCAGCTATCGGACGAGACCCATCCTCCCCTCACCACTCAGACAGGCGCCATCATTGCGGATGATGAAAATTCCTTGAGAGCAGGCAACCGAGGACCGACTCTTCTTGAAGACCACATACTGCTTGAGAAGATTCAGCACTTCGATCACGAACGCATTCCGGAGCGGATCGTTCATGCCCGCGGATTTGGGGCTCATGGATTCTTTGAGCTGACGGATCCACTGGCCGGAATTTCGAAGGCAGCCATCTTGAACCGCACCGGGGAACGGAC
>Ga0302326_10027718_pt1 | contig 11419 bp, 15 predicted proteins | sample Palsa_T0_3_FD_202264 | JGI IMG/M metagenome (GOLD analysis project Ga0302326, IMG submission 202264) | Peat permafrost microbial communities from Stordalen Mire near Abisko, Sweden - Palsa_T0_3 | ecosystem: Environmental > Terrestrial > Soil > Palsa > Peat permafrost | place: Sweden: Abisko...
GGCTCTGTAGTTTCCGCGCGTTACGGAGCCGCGACCGTATGGAAGCCGGTTTCGACACAGCCTGCTAACAATTCCAAGTATGGTGCTCAGAGAGTCTGGGAATGCTCGCAGACTGTAAAATCAGTGTAAAAATCGTCGCCGGCCCGTCAGCCGATCGTGCCTTCTATTCCTTCCTTGAAGACGCGGTTCCCGGGAGTTACTATGTACACTTCGTGGCCACCACCAGTCCGCAACCTTACCTTATCGTCGGCACTCCCTGTTACGGCAGGCAGGTGAGCGACCTTTACACCGCATCGTTGTTGAAACTGCTGCTCGCGTGTCAGCAGCGCGAGATTCGCATGGGCGTCCAGATGGCCGGCAGCGACGCCCTGATCACTCGCGCCAGGCAGAACATTGTGGCTAATTTTCTGGAGATCGAAGAGGCAACCCACTTGCTCTTCGTAGATGCCGACATCGGGTTCGAACCCCAACAGGTTTTCCGCGTGATGGATTTCGGCGCTCTTATGAGTGCCGCTATTTATCCGATCAAGCACATCGATTGGAACAAAGTGGAAGCCGCTGTGCGCGCGGGGCACACGCCGCTGGAGTCTGCCGCACTTTCCTACATGGTGGATTTTAAGAATGGCGAGGAGGTTGGAATTCGCGACGGTTTCGCAAAGGTGAGCTTCGCCGGTACCGGATTTCTGATGATCCGGCGTGAGGCGCTGTTGGCCATGATTGAGCATTATCCCGAGTTGCGTTATGCGCGCGACCACAAGCCGGATGACAAGCTGGCCGGAAGCCGGTGGCGCTGCGCCCTTTTCAACTGCATGATCGACCAGGAGACCGGGACTTACTTGAGCGAGGATTTCAGCTTTTGCCGCCGGTGGACCGCGATGGGCGGCGAGATCTGGGCGGATTTGCAAAGCCGGCTCACGCATGTCGGCACGATGAGCTTTAGCGGCGACTTGGCGACCCAGTTTTTTCCGCGGCCGATGACGGCGGAATAAAGGGCCAGCCGGTGGTCGGGCGGAAGCCAGCGTGGTCTTGCCGCTTTCGCAAACTGGCGCCGGGACGGCAAGCTATTCTATGTGCTGGCGCTCCGGCGTCGGTGGAAAGCAGCAGCCTTTATGGCGAGAGGCGCTAGGGGTCGGGTGCTTAACCGTTTTGGGGCTTCGCGGTTCCCAAGGAACTAGACTGCGAAATTTGCCATTAACTCGTTTGTCACCATTGGGTTGCGGCGAAGTGAAAAATGCGCGAGAAAGGGCGCTTGTTCCTGACGTTTTTGACCTGGCCGCAGGCCAGGTTGATCGCTCTGAAGCAGAGATCGCGCTAACAAGCAGTGTAAATGTCGCGTACACACGAGCGACAGTCCACCCTGCGGACGGTCTCTAGCGCCAGAAACCACTCGCCACGTGACAAGCCTGCAAGGATGGGGATAGCTCGGCAAGCTAAGGCCGGTTTTCTTCCGATCCCTTGCATGGATGGCGGCGCGTGGCCCCGTGGGTCGAACGTGTGACCTCGTTGGAGAGTCTTGTATTTTATCGGAACCGGGCGGAGCGAATTCACGATCCAAGGGAGTATATATGGCAAAGAGAAAAGGAAGGCAGACGGCGTCTCCGAAGGTAGACTGGAATGCGTTGGAGGTAGTCCACCCCGCTGCGGCGGCCATCGATATTGGAGGCAAGGAGCACTGGGTTGCCATCAGTCCGGAAAGAGACGAGCAGCCGGTGCGATGCTTCGAATGTTTTACCGCGGACCCGGAGCGGATGGCGGACTGGCTGGCCTCGCGCGGGGTGCGCAGTGTAGCGTTGCAATCCACCGGGGTGTACTGGATGCCGGTGTTTGAGATATTGCAGCAGCGCGGCCTGGAAGTGTATTTGGTGAATGCACGGCACACCAAGAATCTACCGGGGCGCAAAAGCGCTATCGCGGAATGTCAATGGCTTCTGAAATTGCACACGTTTGGACTGTTGAGCAACAGTTTTCAACCCAGCGATGCGGTGCGTGCGATGCGGACGCTCTGGCGGCACAGCGGCGGCTTGGTTGCTCAGGCCAGCAGCTCGATTCAGCGGATGCAGAAAGCGCTGATCGAAATGAATATCCCGCTCAGCCACGTATGGAGCGATCTCAGCGGCGTCAGCGGCCGGGCGATCATGCCGGCGATATTGTCCGGGGAGCGGGATTCGCGGAAGCTGGCAGCGCTGGCCGATCCGCAGGTGAAAGCCAGCAAGGCAGTGATTGCCAAAAGCCTGCACGGAACTGGCGGCCGGAGTTGCTGTTCGTGTCGAGTCAGGAGGTAGAGACTTATCAGGGATGCCAGGACAAGATCGCCGCCTGTGACCGGCAACTGCGGCAGCAGTTGCAAGGTATGGAGTCGAAAATAGACCCGCGGGCGGAACCTTTAGGACCCCGGCCGAAAGGGAAACGGGTCCGCGGGAATGCTCCGAAGTTCGATCTTCGTTCCGAGTTGTACCGGCTGACCGGTGTCGACTGGAGCCAGGTGGACGGAATCGACGTACAGGTGGCACAGACCGTCATCGCCGAAGTGGGCACACACCTGGATGCGTTTCCCAGCGAAAAGCACTTCGCCAATTGGCTGGGACTGTGTCCTACCAATGAAACCAGCGGCGGCCAATGAGACCAGCGGCGGCAAAGTGCTCAAGCGGCGCACTCCCCAGGTCATCCATCGGGCCAAGGTGGCCTTCCGGCAAGCCGCCCCTGCGCCGCTGAGAAGCAATAGCTATCTGGGAGCGCAATATCGCCGGCTGCGAACCCGACTGGGAGCGCCGAAGGCCATTACCGCGATGGCACGCAAACTGGCCTGCCTGTTCTACCGGGTACTGACCAAAGGTCAGCAATACGTGGACCGCGGAGCGGTCCACTATGAGACCCGCCACGGGGAACGGCAGGTTCGATCCCTCGTCAAAAAAGCGCATCAGCTCGGCCTGCAAGTTATTCAACCAGAGGGACAACCCACATGAGCAACAAGGCGTGGTTTCTGGAGAGTGTGCACGCTGCACGCAAGAGTGCGTGCGCCACGACAACTTCGTCAGAGTAGCGAAAAGATCCACGTTTGATTGGCCAAGATGTCGCCTGCGAGGTATCCGCCAAAGAGGATCATGCCGTTGAGATATGGATCGAAAGCTAGCGCGGACGCAAAACGCGCGCTGGGCTGATATGGAGTTGGAATCTGGACCCATGAGCTTCCGGTCCAAATCCAGGTGTCGTTAAAAGCCTGAGGAAACCCTGGCGTTCCTCCGAATAGCACGACGTAGCCGATAGTCGCGTCGTAGGCCATCGAATTTAGCGCGCGCGGCAATGGGCTGGCATCCGGGAATAGCTGCGTCCAGGTAATCCCGTTCCAAGTCCACGTTTGGTTCAGATAGGTAGTGTCGCCGCTGCCACCGGCGAAAAGCAAAGCCTCACCGTGTCTGGCGTCGTAAGCGAGCGTCGGGCTTGTGGGAGGCGGACTCGCCGCCGGAAACTTCTGCGTCCAGGTCTTCGCCCTCCCATTCCATTCCCAGGTATCTTGCAGCAGAGTGATATTTTCATTCGTACCGTTGAAGCCTCCGAACATGAGGACGGTCCCATTGGCGGCATCGTAAGACAAGCCTTGCGTGTCGATTTTCCGCGCAGGTGGGGAGACCGGCGGAAACTGCTGGGTCCAGGTTTTGCCGTTCCAGGTCCACGTGTCGTTCAAATCGACATCGTTTGAATCGAAGCCGCCGAACAGCACGATGGTCCCGGTGGTAGGATCGTAGGCAATTCCAGCGCCCTGCCGAGGGGATGGGGACGTTGCAGGGAAAACCTGAAACCAACCCGTCTTCGCGGAAAAAAACCAAGTGTCGTTGTATCGCAGCGCCGGGTAGTTCCCGCCGTTACCGCCGCCAAACAGCATCACCTGTTGTGCAGCCGCGTCGTAGGCCATGGAACCACAACAGCGGACCGGAGGCACCGCTGGGAGCGAAGGCTCGAACCATTCGAGACTTTGCCCCCCCCCGGCGAACACACTAGTAGCAGACCGAGCGGCATCGCAGTGAGGAGGGTGGATGTTTTCATCGTGGCATCATAACGTTTCTCAACGCGCGCTGGAACGGGGCGGTCCCGGTCTAGGCGCTTCGTACGGGATGCCCAGGCGGTTTTCGAGAATCCGCACCAGGTTCTGCAATTCATCGGCGCGCGCGCGTTCTTTGCCGAGGGCTTCTCTCAGTTGACGGACCTGTTGTTCGATTGCCTGTTCTTCCGGGGGACCGGCGGGAATCTGTCGGGTTGGTTGGGCCGGCGAGGCGGGCGTAGGCGCAATCAACCGGGTGAAGTCTTGTATAGGCTCGCCGTTCGCGGGATAAACGGTCATTACAAAGCCCAGGTCGTTCGATTGCGGTAGATAGAATATTTTCCCCGCGTGCAATTGGTCGGCAGTAAGAGAAACCAGCGAGCTGCTGCCGCCATCTTCGATTTGAATCTCGGCATGTCCGGAGTCGCGAACGGGGCGGGAATTCGCATCCCAGGCCAGTTGCACGGTCTGAGCTTCACTCAGGGCGCGCAACGCGATGGCCGCGCCGGGGGACGTGTGTTGCTGGTGCAGCATGAACGCGGCGATGCCGAGGGCGAGAACGATGGGTATGGCCCATATCCAGCGCTCCCGCGTGGGAAGCTTCTCTTCAATTCCAAAGCTTGGGGGCCAGTAGGGAGCTTGCGGAATCTCGGGCGGGGGTGACGCCGGCCCGCTGGCTTCCACGTGGTTGTCGGGCATGGGGCGCGGTAGAAACTGTGGGGGCGACGCAGCGGCTGCGGTTGCAGCCATCGCCGCCGAACGCGGGGGCTCCAGGTCAAAGCATTGGTAGCTGGCATCCGCCAACACCTTGTTCCCGGGTTCGCGCCCGAAGAATCCCGCCTGGGCGCGACCGTCCCCTTTTGGGCAGATCACCAGCGCGACCTGCCACGCCTCCGGAAAGAAGCTGTGGTAGATCTCCAGATCCGAAGGCGACAAGGAAACTTCCCCGCGCACATGCGACACGAACCAGCCCACTGGCCGGAGATCCTTCAAATCCCGATTTCGACGGGCCATTTCCAATTGCACGGCCAGATTCATGCGGTCGCCGGAGGACAGCCGCAGGCCCTGGCCCTGCGTGTGGTCGCTAGCCATCGGCCGCCAAGTCACGATGCAGATCAGATCGTCGCGCCGCGTTCCGAAGAGAACGCCGCCAACGTCATCGCCTCCGTGAGAAAGCCGCAGCAATTCATCACAGGCGAACGCGCGGATCTCTTCCATGACTTCCAGCGGGTATTCAATCGCCGGCGCGAGCTGCGAAACGCGCCACGAGGCGAATTGGGACTCAGGACCTGGTCCTTTCGCTGGCATCATACAGAAGACAGTTCTTCTAGTATTGCTCACTCCGGGGACGGCGGTGCATGGAGTTATCGGGGCCAAGGACGGAAAGATCCCGTGCCAGGCGGTTGTCAGAGCTCCTGAGCGGGCAGCGGCAGGACTCTTTCGTGGCCAAAAAATTGTCCCCAATACGTCGGTGGCTGACCGCCCGCCGACAAACGGGGCACGCTTTCGCACTTGTCCTTGATGAAATCAAAGGCTCCCAGGTGGGAACGGCGAGTGCTTGGTTTGCAGAGGCATTGGGGCGGTGCGCGTGTTTTTTTAAGCGTTCGCTTTCGATGGGATGATATCTTGAGGAAGTCGGGGGGACGATTTATGGCGGAAAATGTCGAGAACACGGAAGGGATGTTCCCCAAGCTGGACGAAGCGCAAATTGCGCGGCTAATGCCGCTGGGCGAAGAGCGCCGCGTGACAGCCGGGGAAATTGTCTTCGACCAGGGCGACTCTGAGCACGGCGTTTTCGTGGTCTTGGAAGGCAGCATCGCACTGGTCAGCGTACTCAACGGCCAGGAGTCCGTACTGAGGGTCCACGGACCGGGGATGTTTACGGGGGAAGTGAATCAGCTCTCCGGCCGACGCAGCCTGATCCGATGCCGGGCGCATGACGACAGCAGGCTGCTCGAAATCAGCCGCGCGAACCTGCAGCACATCATGCAGAACGACGCCGCGCTAGGCGAGATTTTCCTACGCGCCTTTATCCTGCGGCGGGTGTATCTCATCAGTCATTCGTTGGGCGACGCAGTGCTGATCGGGTCCAGCAACTCGGCCGACACTTTGCGCCTGAAAGGTTTTCTTTCCCGTAACAGCCATCCGTTCACGTATGTCGATGTGGAGAAAGATCCCGATGTACAGACCTTGCTAGATCACTTCGAGATCAAGGTGACCGACATTCCGGTGCTGATCTGCCGCGGCGAACTGGTGCTGCGCAATCCCAGCAACGGCGAGGCCGCCAAGTGCTTCGGGTTGAATGAGGGAATCGATCAGGCCGGCGTGTACGATCTTATCGTCGTTGGCGCCGGACCCAGCGGATTGGCGGCGGCGGTTTACGGAGCGTCCGAGGGGTTGAACGTGCTGGTGATCGAGAGCAATGCGCCGGGCGGTCAAGCCGGGTCGAGTTCGAAGATCGAAAATTATCTCGGATTCCCGATGGGAATTTCCGGGCAGGAGTTGGCTGGGCGCGCCTTCGTTCAGGCGGAGAAGTTCGGGGCGCATATTTCTATTGCGCGATCGGCCGCCGCCTTGAAATGCGCCAAACCGCCTTATGCGGTCCGGTTGGACGACGGCGGCATGGTCCAAAGCCGCTGCATTATTGTCGCGGCCGGCGCGCAATATCGAAAGCTGGATCTTCCGAACCTGGCGCAATTCGAAGGGGCCGGCGTTTATTACGGCGCTACGCAGGTGGAGGCGCAGGTCTGCGGCGATCGAGAAGTGGCTATCGTGGGGGGAGGGAATTCCGCCGGCCAGGCGGCTGTCTTTTTATCGACCGTGGCTAAGCGCGTGTACCTGCTGGTGCGCGGGCCGGGGCTGTCGGAGACCATGTCGCGCTATCTGATCTCGAGGATTGAAGCGTGCCCCGAGATTACTTTGAAGACATTCACCGAGATCGAATCGCTGGAAGGCAACGGACACCTGGAGCGGACGCACTGGCGGAATACCAAAACAGGAGAGCGCCACACTTGCGAGACCAAGCATCTGTTCCTCATGACGGGAGCCTGTCCCAACACGGCTTGGTTGGAAGGATGCGTGTCGCTGGACGCCAAGCAGTTCATCAAGACCGGCGGGGATGTGGGAGACGAATGGCCGCTGCGCCGCCGGCCTCCGTTCATGCTGGAAACCAGCCTGCCCGGCGTCTTTGCGGTAGGCGATGTTCGCGCGGGAAGCTTGAAGCGCGTTGCGGCGGCGGTGGGCGAAGGATCGATGGCCGTTCAATTCGTACACAAGGTCTTGGCGGAATAGCGCAGGCGATCCAGTTGCGCAGGCGGATTGGCGCGCTCCCATTTGGCTGCACTGTCCCGATTGCGACGGAGTGGGCGCGGCAATCTCATGGTATTCGCACTGCTCGTTGAACGATGTAGGCGACGTTCACAGTTTCCACTTCTCGCGCCTGTTTAGCGGAGTGCCAGCGAAGGCCGTTACGGGCGATCTTGAACAGCCAGGCACGAAACAGGTCGCGATCGCGCAATTGAGCAGCCTTGCAGTAAACGGTAGGCATCGCTTCCTGTGTCAGATCTTCGGCCACAGCCAGTGGGTAACAGTAGGTTTGCCAGCATGGCGTTGCCGATAGTAGTTCGGCCCTTTTCGGCTGCAACCGTTTGCTCGCCCGCCTTCCGGTCCGCCGCTTTTGTCGTTTGCCGAGTTCTCGCCGCTATACGGGGAATTCAGCATCCCCTTCGATGCTGGGTTGGCGTCGGGTTCCCGCTCACCCTATCGTAATGGCACCCAGACTGCTTAGGAACGCGTGGGAACCCTGGGTCGGACCCGGTAGAATAGGAAACATGATGGTGAAGATTGCTCCATTCGAACAGAACAGGCGCGCGCTAGCTTGTCTGCCGCTGCTGAGTTTTTGCGCCGCGTGTCTGATGGCCCAGAATCAGGGCAGCGCAGGTCCGGCCTCAGGCTCCGCGATCCGCGTTACGCATGTTTTGGGTTTCGAAAGCACCTCGAACAATGCCAACGGAGAGCTCTCAATTCAAGAGCATACTTTGCGATTTCAGAAAAGCGACGGCTCTAACGCCCAAGTAGGCGTTGCATCCATCCAAGACCTCTCTCTCGGAGTGGAAGACAAGCAGGTGGGGGGCACCGCGCTGGCATTGGGCAGGGCCGCGACGCCATACGGCGGCGGGCGATTGATTGGTTTGTTCTCGCACAAGAAGTACGACACCCTGACCGTGGAGTATCTCGATCCCAACGGGGGACTTCATGGCGCGATTTTCCAGCTTAACAAGGGCCAAGGACAGGTTCCCAAAGACGAACTGGTGGCTGAAGGCACACATGTGAGCAATCCAGAAAATCAACTCACGAAGCCGAGCACTCCGGAGGCCAAGCATGGAGGCAATTAGGAGGATCCATTCAGCAGTATTTATAATCGCGTTTTTGTCGACGCTGGTTGCCTCTCCTCCGCTGTTGCTTGCCCAGGCTTGGAGCGTGCAGGTGGATAGAGTCGACCCCGGGGACGTGAACATCGAACCCGCCTTCCGAATTGCAATTTACGAGAACTTATTAGTTGAGTTAGCCAAGACGAAGCAGTTCAAACAAGTGTTCCGCAGCGGGGATCGCAACGCAAGCGGACCCGAAATACTGATCCTGAAAACAACGGTGCAGAAGTATACACCGGGTAGCGAGACCCGGCGCGCCGTTACGACGGTGAGCGGAGCCACGAAGCTAAACGTCCGAAGCCAGCTCTGTACGCGGCAAGGTCAGGTGGTTGTTGAACGCGTCGTCGACGGTAACGTCCGTTTTTTCGGAGGCAACCTGCGAGCTACCCATAACCTGGCGCGCAATGTGGCCCAGGCTCTCGAGAAGTCGGATTTGCCGGCGCCCACGCTTGCGGTACGCGAATCGAAGTAGGCCAACCGGCTTCTCTGTCCAATGTCGAGTTGTCGTCACAAATTGTCAACTCCGGGTCAACGCGCGGACTTCTTGGAGCATTTCCGCGAGTTGGAACTGTGAATGCTCAAAGTGTGAGCAAGCATGAATGAGACACTACCGATTGTTTATCTGGCACGGCACGGTGACACCGCATGGACTGTATCGGGCCAGCACACAGGTCTTACCGACTTGCCTCTGACCGCGGAGGGTGAAAACCACGCACGGCGCCTGGGGGGAATGCTGAAGGGCCTGAAGTTCGCAAAAGTAATTACCAGCCCGTTGCAGCGTGCCGCGCGAACCTGCGAACTGGCTGGTTTCGGAGCTGTGGCGGAGGCGGATCCCGACCTGGTGGAATGGAACTACGGTCAATATGAGGGGCTGCTCCTGGCCGAGATCCTTCGAAAGCGTCCAGACTGGCAACTGTTCCGAGACGGCTGCCCAGGCGGCGAATCGCCAGCACAGATAGGCGAACGGGCGGACCGCGTGGTGCAGCGTGTCCGCGCAGTGGATGCCGACGTGCTTCTTTTTTCAAGCGGACACTTCATCCGGGTTCTGGCCGACCGCTGGCTGGCTCTCAATCCAGGGTGCGTGGGAAAGTATCTGCTTCTTGGCACGGCGAGCCTGAGCGCGCTGAGTTATGAGCACACGCTTTCCCAGCCTGCGATTCGCTTATGGAACGACGATCGCCACTTGGACGCGTAGCGATGAACGTTCCGCCGTTTCTGCCCGAATACCGCGCTTCCGGCTTACTGTTGCATGTTACGTCGCTGCCCTCGCTTTATGGTATCGGCGACCTGGGACCAGCGGCCTTCTCGTGGGTGGATCGTCTCCATGACGCCGGCCAAGGATGGTGGCAGGCCTTACCGCTCGGCCCTACCGGTTATGGCAACTCGCCTTATCAATCGTTATCGTCGTTTGCCGCCAACGGACTGCTCATCAGTCCCGAGGGTCTCATCTCGGAGGGGCTGCTACGCACGGGCGATTGCGATTCTCATTTTTCTTCCGCCGTGGTTGAATACGACTCGGTTATCCCGTTCAAACACGGCCTGATTGAAAAGGCATGGACATACTTTCAGGCCGGCGAGCGCAAGGATCTGCAACCCGCTTACGACGAGTTTTGCGCCAAGCAGGCGCATTGGTTGGAAGACTACGCTTTGTTCCGATCGCTGAAAGCCAAGTTCAAAGGCGCGTACTACCTGGCATGGCCGGCAGAGTTTGTTCAGCGCCGCCCGAATGCTCTGAATGACGCGCGGCGAGAGTTGGCAACTGAGATCGATCAGGTTCGCTTTGCGCAATTCCTGGTGTTTCGCCAAGCCGGCCAACTGAGGAAGCATGCCCGTGATAAGGGCCTAGGCTTGATCGGCGACCTGCCGTTTTTTGTTTCGCCCGACTCCAGTGACGTCTGGGCGAATCCTGAGTTATTCCTGCTGGACGAACAGCGCCGGCCGCGCTTTGTCGCCGGAGTCCCTCCCGACTATTTCAGCGCTCAGGGACAGTTGTGGGGTAACCCCGTCTACAACTGGGATGCTCTCCGCTCCACTGGTTATCGATGGTGTATAGATCGCTTGCGGGCGCTCTCGTGTCATGTGGACCTGATCCGCTTAGATCACTTCCGAGGGTTTGCGGCCGCGTGGCACGTTCCAGCCGGGGCCCAAACGGCCCAGTCCGGGCAATGGGCGCCGGGCCCGGGCGCTGGCTTTTTCCAAGCGGTGCGAGCGGAGCTTGGCCATCTGCCTTTCATCGCTGAGGATCTAGCTAGGGCTGATTACGCCCGACGTACGAAAACTGCGCGACGAGTTCCAAGTGCCGGGGACCCGGGTGCTGCAGTTCGCCTTCGATGGGCATGCGGACAATCCCTACCTTCCGAACAATTTCGTTCCAAACACGGTTGTGTACACGGGTACTCACGACAACGCCCCAACTCGCGAATGGTATGAAGAATTGCCCGACGATCAACGGAAGAATCTCTGGAGTTATCTGAAGCGCGCGCCAGGCGAGGGTGCTGAAGCTGCCGCGGCATTGATGGGCCTCGGTTGGTCGTCAGTGGCCGCACTAGCGATTGCTCCGCTCCAGGATCTCCTGAACTTGGGCAAGGGAGCGCGGATGAACGTGCCTGGGCGCTCCGATGGAAACTGGAGTTGGCGTTGCACCGAAGAGATGCTTTCCCCCGCCGCGTTTCAATGGCTGAGGGATTTGACCGCAAGCTGCAAGCGCTCGGCCGGCGCCGGAATAGCGCCCATCAGCAAGACGATTGAAGCGGTTTCATAAATATCGCGCAAGCGGCTGTTCTCCCGCCCTTCGCGAACGAAGGAGCCAGTCTTTCCGAGCAAGATCGGTTTTGGGCCTTCGGCGCTCGCGAGAAATGACCGTACTTTGCTCGCCAAAAGTGACCCACCTCACCGGTACGTTCCAGTACCAGGTTTTGCTGCGGCGACTGGTGAGAGGCATACGCGCCCGACG
>Ga0302326_10027721_pt1 | contig 11419 bp, 10 predicted proteins | sample Palsa_T0_3_FD_202264 | JGI IMG/M metagenome (GOLD analysis project Ga0302326, IMG submission 202264) | Peat permafrost microbial communities from Stordalen Mire near Abisko, Sweden - Palsa_T0_3 | ecosystem: Environmental > Terrestrial > Soil > Palsa > Peat permafrost | place: Sweden: Abisko...
TCGCCCGGATGCACGGCCATAAGCGCGATCGCCTTGGCGACGTCGAGTGCCGCGCCGCCACCAAGGCCGACGATCGAATCGCCGCAGTGCGCGCGAAAGGCGGCGACGCCGTCCTCGACCTGGCTCCGGGTCGGGTTACTCCCGACTTGCGAATAGACGGCGACCTCGAGACCTTTCATGCCGGCGCGGAATTTCTCCAGCAGCGGCAACGGTGCGATGCCGCGGTCGGTGACGATCAGCGGGCGCGCAAGCCCCTGCACGCGCAGATGCTCGGCGACCAGCTTGCGTGAACCGGGGCCGAAGTGGATCGCCGTCGGAAAGGCAAAGCGATAAAGGGTCATGGGTTGGCCCATCGTCTATGACTGCCCATCACCGATCTGAACGAAACGCAGTTCGAGTACGTCGTTCGGCCATTGCGCGACACGGATATCCGGGCGCATGACCCAGGTCAACGTGCGCCGATAGAGCGGGATCAGCGGCAGGTCGGCCTGCATCATGCGTAGCGCGTCGCCGACAAGCTGGCGGCGGCGGGAGAGGTCGGGCTCGATGCGGATCGCGTCGATGAGGCCGTCGAGCCGGGGGTTCGAATAACGGCCGCCATTGAACGTGCCCGCGCCCTCCGCGCCATAGCTGCGTAGCAGGGCGTTGAGCGTGGGCCACGCGTCGTTGAGCGGCGACCAGCCGAATTCGTAGAAGCTCGTCGTTGCCTGCGTGACCTTGGGGAAAAACGTCGCCGTCGGCCAGGGCTGAAAGGTGGTACGGATGCCGACCTGGGCGAGCATCCCCGCGATCGCCTGGCACACGGCGGCGCGCCAGGCGACGTTGACGCAGTCGAGCGTCACGGCAAAGCCTGCGTCGTACCCCGCCTCCTTGAGCAGGGCCCGCGCCGCGGCCGGGTCGTAATCCGGGCGGCGCTCCGCTTGCGGCAGATAGCCGTCAACCCGCGGTGAGACAAAGGATCCGGTGGCGGTCGCCTGCCCGCGCAGCACCTTGGCGACGATGGTATTGATGTCGATCGCCTGGTACACCGCGCGCCGCACGCGCACGTCCTTGAATGGGTTGCGCCCCTTGACGTCGCTGAACTGCAACGCGTCGCGGCTCTGGTCGAAGCCCAGGTACTGGGTGCCGATGTCGCCAATGGACTCGAGCTTGAACCGCCCCTGCTGCTTGAGTCGCGGCACATCCTGGAACGGCGGATCGATGACGAAATCGACCTCGCCCGACACCAGTGCCGCGAGGCGGGTGGCGTCTGACTGGATCACCACATAGATCGCTTCGTCGACGTTGCCGCGCTGTCCCCACCAGTCGGGGTTGGCGACGAGCACGCAGCGCGCATCCGACTCGTAGACCCGGAGCCGATAGGGTCCTGTGCCGTTGGCGTTGCGGACGGCGTAGGTTTCCTGGCGCGCGTTGTAGTTCTGCACCTCAAGCACGTCGTGGGCGGCCGCCCAGCGCCGGCTCATGATCCCGACATAGGTGAGCTTTTCCGGCAGTACCGCATCGGGAGCGGCAAGTTGGAAATCGACCGTCAGCTCGTCGAGCCGGGTAACCGCGACGATGCCGCGCAGCTGGAAGGCACGCTGCGAATTCTTCGTCCGCGCGCGCTCGATCGAGAACACGACGTCGTCGGCCGTAAACGGGGCGCCATCATGAAACTTGACGCCCGGGCGCAGTTTGAAGCGCCAGGTTTTCGGGTCGATTTGGCTCCACGACAGGGCGAGCGCGGGCTCGAGCTCAAAGTTGCGGTCGCGGCTGACCAGGGACTCGTAGATCTGGCTCACCACCCGCGTCTGGTACTGAAGTGCAATCGCGTGCGGATCCATCGTCTGCGGATCGAATGCGCTGGCAAAGCGCAGGGTCTTGGACGCGACCGGCAACGCGAAAAGCCCGGCGGCCAGGAGGAGCAGCGCGATCGGCGGCGCGGCGCCGCGTGCGCGCGGGCGCGCTCGCTTCATATGATCTCGAAGTAACGCTTCAATTCCCAATCGGTCACCGCGTCGAGCGACTGCCGCCACTCCCATTCCCGCGTCGCCGCAAAATGGTCGACGAAGTCGTCGCCGAACCAGTCGCGCGCGAGCGCCGAGTTGCGGAAAATGCGCGTCGTCTCAATCAGCGTGCGCGGCGCTCGGGGCACATTCTCGGCGCCGATGTTGGTGCCTTCAATGGGCTTGGTGGTGAGCTTGAGCCGCTTCTCGACGCCATGCAGTCCGGCGGCGATGCAGGCCGCTGCGGCGAGGTAGGGATTCATGTCGGCGCCTGGGCAGCGCGTCTCCAGCCGCGTCGATTTAGGCGATCCGGCGATGACGCGAAAACTCGCCGTGCGATTGTCCAGCCCCCAGGTTGGCTTGACCGGGGCCCAGAAACCGTCGACGAGCCGCTTGTAGCTGTTGATGGTCGGCCACACCATGGGCGCGAATTCGAGCAGCGCCGCGAGCTGGCCGGCGAGATAGCTCTCGAAGAGCTTGCTCATCCCGCGCGCCTGCCGCGCATCGTGAAACAAGTTCTTCTTGCCGTCGGAGCAACTCTGGTGGATGTGCCCGGAGCAGCCGGGATAGTCAGGACTCCATTTGGCCATGAAGCTCGGCATGATGCCGAAGCGCGCCCCAATATCCTTCGCCCCGCTCTTGAACAGGATCGCCCGGTCGGCGGCCTCGAGCGCTTCGGAGAACAGGATCGCGGCTTCGTACACGCCCGGGCCGGTCTCGGTGTGCAGGCCTTCTATGGGCACGCCGAAGTCGCCCATCTCGACCATCAGCGCCTTGAAGAATTCGCGCTTGCCCCCGGCGCGCAGCAGGGAGTAACCGAACATGCCCGGCGTAATCGGCTCCGGGCGCACATAGCCTTTGGCGGCCCACGATTGCGGCGTCTCGGCGAAATTGAACCATTCGAATTCCATGCCGCACATCACGCGGAAGCCCAATTTTTCCGCGCGTTCGAGAACGCGCTTGAGCAGCTGCCGCGGGCAGATCGGGTGCGGAACCTCCTTGCCGCCCCGTTGCACAACGAACTCGCCGAGAAAGAAGGGCACGCCATCGTCCCAGGGGACGGCACGATGGGTGCCGAGATCGATCCTGGCCAGCGCGTCGGGAAAGCCCTTGTGCCAGCCGGTCAGCGTCGTGTTGTCGTAACACCGGTCGTTCATGTCCCAGCCGAACACGACATCGCAAAAGCCGAAGCCCCCCTCGACGGCAGAGAAGAACTTGTCCTTGTGCATGTATTTGCCGCGCAGTACGCCGTCGATGTCCGATACGGCGACCTTGACCCGGTTGCCGGGGGCGTTGCGCACGGCGTCGAGCACCTTCCTCGCGGGCAGGTCTTTCGGCATGGATTTCCTTCAGGGGAGCCGTCACTTCGCCGCTCCCGACGTAGGCACGATTGTAACCCGGGCGCGTACAGGACCGATGGCACAATGGCGCACGATGAGCATGCGCTTCCCTGCTTCGGCGTCCGCGCGCACGCGCGCGCTCGTAGCACTGCATGTCGCGGTACTGCTGTTCGGATTCGCCGGCCTGTTCGGCAAGTGGCTCGCGCTGCCGGCGGTGACCATCGTCTTCGGTCGTTCCGCCGTCGCCGCCGTGGCGCTCGCGCTGTTGCTGCCGCTCGCAGGCGATGGCGCAGCACGTGGCCGACTCGAGTGGAAGCTCGCCGCCTCCGGCGTGCTGCTGGCATTGCATTGGGTCGCCTTCTTCCGCGCCATTCAAACCGCCAGCGTGGCGGTGGGCTTGCTCGGCTTCGCGAGCTTTCCCCTGTTCGTGTTGCTGCTCGAGGCTCTGCTGCGGCAGCGTCCTCTGCGCGGTCGCGAATGGGTGACCGCCGCCCTGGTCAGCGGCGGATTGCTGCTGGTCGCTCCGGAATGGCGCTGGGAGAACCGCGTTATCCAGGGGCTGCTGTGGGGCATCGTTTCGGGTTTGACCTTCGCGCTGCTCGCGCTCGCCAACCGCACGCTTGCGACCAGGCACGCGGCGGGCGCCATCGCCTTGTGGCAGACCGCTTGCGCCGCCATCTGCCTGCTGCCGCTCGTGGCACTCGATCCGGTGCTCCCGGACGCGCACGCCCTGCTGCTGCTGTTGGTGCTTGGCGTGGTGTGCACGGCGCTCGCGCATACGCTGTTCGTGCGCAGTCTGCGCGCGCTATCCGCGCATACGGCGAGCGTCGTCACCGCGTTAGAGCCGGTATACGGCATCGCACTGGCCTTCCTTTTGCTCGGTGAAATGCCGTCGCTGCGAACGCTTTGCGGTGCCGCGCTCATCATCGGCGCGGCGATCTACGCCACCGGATCGCGTTCACCGTGATCGCAGGCGCTGCGATGGAGTTGGCTAAGGAGCGCGTGTTTCGGTAGGATCGCCTCTTTTCCGAGCCGAGGGCGGCGTCGATATGCAAGTAGGCATGGTGGGCTTGGGCCGCATGGGCGGCAACATGGCGCGCAGGCTCGCCCGCGGCGGCGTCGATGTCATCGGCTTCGATCCGAAACCCGACGCGCGTGCGACTTTCGCCTCCGGCCCGCACTTGAGCGCTGTCGACGATCTCGAAGCGCTGATGCATGCGCTGTCGCCACCGCGAATCGTATGGCTCATGGTGCCCGCGGGAGAACAGACCGAGGAGACGATTGCCGCGCTCGCCCCGCGCTTGCTCGCCGAAGACGTGATCGTCGATGGCGGCAATGCGTTCTACAAGGACTCCGTTCGGCGCGCGGTCGAACTGGCGAGCTACGGCGTACGCTTTGTCGACTGTGGCGTGTCCGGCGGCGTGTTGGGGCTCGAGCACGGCTACGCACTCATGTTCGGCGGCTCGCCCGCTGCCGCACGCGCGATCGAGCCGGTGGTGAGACTGCTCGCGCCGACCCCCGATCAGGGTTGGCTGCATTGCGGCCCGAGCGGCTCGGGACACTTCGTGAAGATGATCCACAACGGCATTGAATACGGCATGATGCAGGCGATCGCCGAGGGCATGGCGCTGCTCAAGGGCAAGGCGGAATTTGGCCTCGATGTCGGGGCGATCGCGACGATGTGGGGGCAGGGCAGCGTGGTGGGCTCAAGGCTGCTCGAACTCACCGCCGAATTTCTGCGCCAGGACGCGGAACTCTCCCACATTGCGCCCGTGGTCGCCGATTCGGGTGAGGGTCGCTGGACCGTCGCCGAAGCCATCGAGCAGGGCATCCCCGCGCCGGTCCTCTCGCTCGCACTCTTCATGCGCTTTGCCAGCCAGGACAAGGCAGCCTACACCGACCGCGTGCTGGCGATGATGCGCAAGAGCTTTGGCGGTCACTCGGTCGCGACAGCGCGCCCGCGCACGGACGTTGACGCATGATCGTCGTGCTGATGGGGGTGTGCGGCAGCGGCAAGACAACCGTCGGCCAGGCACTCGCTGAGCGCCTGCATTGGCGCTTTTTCGATGCCGATGACTTTCATCCCCAGGCCAATGTCGAAAAGATGGCGCGTGGCATGCCGCTTACCGACGATGACCGCTGGCCCTGGTTCGACCGTATCGTTGGTGAGCTCAAGCGCCAGCACGCCGCCGGCACGCACGTCGTGGTCGCCTGTTCCGCGCTCAAGCAGGTCTATCGTGAGCGGCTGGCGCAGGCAGGCGACGTGCGCTTCGCGTACCTCAAGGGTAGTGCGGCGACTATCGCACCGCGTCTCGCCGGGCGCAGCGGGCACTTCATGCCCGCATCGTTATTGACGAGCCAATTCGCCACGCTCGAGGAGCCGTCGGCGGCGATCGTCGTCGACGTCGCCGAACCGGTTGAGGCGCAAGTCGCCGCGATCACGCGCGCGCTGCAGCAGCCACTGCCCGCATGAGCGAGGACCCGAGTCGCGAGTCCAAGTGGCGGCCGGCTACCGCGGTTGCGCACCTCGGCCGGAATCCGCGAGAGCATCTGGGCGCGGTCAACACCCCGGTCTATCGCGCCACGACCATGCTGTTCGATTCCGTGGCCGATCTGGAGGCGGCGGTACGGGGCGACTACATGGGCATCACCTACGGCTTGCATGGCTTGCCGACCGTGGTCGACTTGCAGGATGCGATGGCGACGCTCGAAGGCGGCCACGGCGCGCTCGCAGTTCCCTCCGGGCTTGCCGCGATCACGCTCGCGCTTCTCGGTACCGCCCAGCCCGGCGATCACCTGCTCGTCACCGATTCCGTATATGGACCTACGCGGCGCTTCTGCGACCAGCAGCTCAGGGATTTTGGGATCGAGGTGAGCTACTACGATCCGTTGGCCGGCGCCGCGATCGAGAGCCAATTCAGGCCGAACACACGGCTGGTGTTCACCGAATCGCCCGGATCGCTCTCCTTCGAGGTACAGGATCTACCCGCCATCGCGGCCGTCGCGCATCGGCGCGGCGCGCTGGTGCTGCTCGACAACACCTGGGCGACGCCGCTCGGGTTTGCCGCCTTCGCCCATGGCGCGGACATCTCGCTGCACGCCGGCACCAAATATGTGGGCGGCCACTCGGATGTCCTGATAGGGCTCATCACCTGCAACGCCCAGACTTTCCCGCAGATGCATCGGCTGTGGACCAACATGGGCGTTACCGCGAGCAGCGACGACTGCTTTCTGGCATTGCGCGGATTGCGCACGCTTGCAGTCCGGCTCGAACATCACACCCGGAGCGCACTGACCATCGCGCGCTGGTTGCGCGACCGGCCCGAGGTCGACGAGGTCATCTTCCCGGCGTTGGAGGGCTCTCGCGGCCACGCCTTGTGGAAGCGGGATTTCTCCGGCGCCTGCGGACTATTCAGCGTGATCCTGAAGCCTGTTTCCAAGGCGCGCGTCGACGCAATGCTCGATGGCTTGCGGCTGTTCCGGATGGGAGTGAGCTGGGGCGGCTTCGAGAGTCTCATCCTCCCGGTGTATCCGGAAATAAGCCGCACCGCCACGCGCTGGGAAGCAGCCGGCCCCTGCCTGCGCCTGCATGTGGGACTCGAGGACCCGGAGGATCTGATGGCTGATCTCGCGGGCGGCTTCGAACGTCTGCGCACCTGACGGCGCGATGGCGAGGTCGTCTCCAGGACAACGCTATCTCCCGCACGCAAGCGGGCAGTGGCGATACGCCGGGCTGCCCCCATGTTGCACCATGCTGCATCCGTCCAATCGAAAGGCCTTCGTTACACGCCATGACTGATCTCACCGGGCTCCTCCACCACCACCGCTCCATCCGCCACTACAAGCCCGACGCGATCCCGCCGGAGCTCATCGAGCAGGTTTGTGGCGACGCCATCGCGGGCTCGTCGTCCTCCGGCAATCTCAACGCGGTGTCGATGGTTCTGACCCGCGACCCGGAGCGCAAGCGGCGGTTGTACACACTGCACTTCGAACAGCCGATGGTGCTCGAGGCCCCCTTGGTCATCACGTTCTGCGCCGACTGGTTTCGAACCCGCGAATGGCTGCGGCGCCGCGGCGCGCGCGACAACTTCAACAACCTCATCGGCTACCACGTGGCGGCGTTCGACGCCATCATCCTGGCGCAGTCGGTATGTCTCGGCTTCCAGGCTCAAGGCCTGGGCATTTGCTACATGGGGACGACGCTGCACTCCATGGGGGACATCGCGACGTTTCTCGAGCTCCCCGATACCTGCCTCCCGGTTACCAGCATCGTCGTCGGCTATCCCGCCGAAGACCCGTCGAAGCGCGATCGCCTGCCAGTCGATGCGTTCTTGCACGAGGAGAAGTACCGGCGCCCCAACGCCTCCGAGCTCGACGCAATCTACGCCCAGCGCGAGGTGAAGGGATGGCAGCGCTACATGTCGCATCCGGAGCTAAAGGCAAAGATCGAGGCGCTGGGCCTCACTTCCCTGGCCCAGTTCTATACCAGCGTGGCCAAGTACGACCCCGACGCGTTCCGCAAGGATTCAGACAGCCTGCGCGCGCTGCTCGAAGCCAAGCACTTCCTTCCGTAAGCGGCGCCGTGGGCAAACGCCGCAACCGCGCTAGTCGACACCGAGGTATTGCGCCCGTGCCGTGGCGTCACGTGCGAACGCAGCCATGGTGCCTGCGTAGCGCAGCTGCCCCCCTTCGATGACGTAGACCCGGTCGGCGACCTCCTGCGCGAAACGGAAGTTCTGTTCGGACAGCAGCACCGCCACGCCGTCGCGCTTGAGCTCGCGCAGCGCCTCGGCAACCTGGTCGACGATGACTGGCGCGAGTCCCTCGGTGGGTTCATCGAGCAGGATCGTGGTCGGGTTGCCCATAAGCGTGCGCGCGATCGTCAGCATCTGCTGTTCGCCACCGGAAATTTCTCCCCCGCGCCGATCGACGAGCTCGCCCAGGTTGGGGAACAGCGCGACGATGCGCTCCAAGGTCCATTGCGGCAGGCCGGCGCGGGCCGGCTGCCGCCCGACCTGCAGATTCTCGACCACGGTCAGGTCGGTGAAGATGCGCCGCTCTTCGGGCACGTAGCCCAATCCCAGGCGCGCGATGCGCCACGAGGCGATCTGATCGATGCGCTCGCCGCCGAATTGCACTTCGCCGCGCACCGGTCGCAGCAGACCGGCAATGGCCTTGAGCGCGGTCGACTTGCCGGCGCCGTTGCGCCCGAGCAGCACGACCGTTTCCGCGTTCGCCACGCTAAGCGACAGGTCATGCAGCGCCTGCGCGCGGCCATACCATGCACACAGCGAGCGTACTTCAAGCATGGCGCGGGCTTCGCGTCATGCAGCCGTGCCGAGGTAGGCGGCGCGCACTTCGGGGTTCGAACGCACGGCGGCAGGCGAGCCGTCGGCGATCAGCCGGCCCCGGTTGAGCACAAGAATCCGGTCAGCATGGGAGAAGACGATGTCCATGTCGTGCTCGGTGAAGAGCACGGCCATGCCGTCGCTGCGGGCAAGACCCGACACCAGTGTCATCAGGCGCGATCGCTCCAACGCCGCCATGCCCGCGGTGGGCTCATCCATGAGCAGCAGGCGTGGCTGCAGGGCGAGCGCGATGGCGAGCTCGACCCGCTTCAGGTCGACGTAGGCGAGCGTGGAGCAGGCGCGCGCGGCAAGCGCGCCGATACCGACGCGATCGAGCAGGGCCTGCGCCTCGGGCGCGTGTCGTACCCAGGCTTGCAGCCAGAGCGAGCGCTGCTCGCCACAGTGCGCGAGCAGCGCGATCTGCACGTTCTCGCGCACCGTCATCGACGCGAACGTCGCCGCGACCTGGAACGTGCGAGCGACGCCCAGGCGTGCGATGGCGTGCGGAGGCAGGCCGGAAATCCGCTGCTCGCCAAGACGCACTGTACCGCCATCGGCACGCAGCTGACCGCCGAGGACGTTGAACAGCGTCGTCTTGCCGGCGCCGTTCGGACCGATGATCGCGACACGCTCACCAGCGGCGACCGTGCAGGTCAGATCCGCGAGCGCGACCACCGCGCCGAACGCCTTCGACAGCTGCTCGACCACGAGCAATGGCCCGGTCATGTGCGCTCGCGTCGCAACCAGTGCTTGAGCGTACCGACAATGCCCGCCGGGAACGCAAGCGTGATGGCGAGAATGGCCGCGCCGACAAACGCGCGCCAGTACTCGGTGTGGCGGGCCACCGTATCCTGCAGGCCGATGAACGCCGCCGCGCCCACAAGTGGGCCCGACAACGCCTGCAGGCCGCCGAGGAGCACGATCACCAGACCATCGATGGATCGGGGAATGGCCAGGATCTCCGGGGCGATGCTGCCCTTGGCATAGACGTAGAGAGCCCCAGCGAAGCCGGCGAATGCGCCGGCGAGCGCAAAGGCGACCCAGCGCACGCGCCGCACGTCGATGCCGCAGGCAGCAGCGCGCAGGGGCGAATCGCGCGCGGCGCGCAGCGCATAGCCGAAGGTCGAGAAACTCACGCGCCAGAGAAGCAGGATCGTTGCCGCGACGAGCGCCAGGCAGAGCAGGTAATAAGCCTGCGGACTCGACAGCCACGCGGGCGGCCAGATGCCGACCAGGCCGTTGCTCCCGCCGGTCACTGCGTCCGATTGCCAGACAATCGACCAGACGATCTGGGCGAAGGCCAGTGTCAGCATCGCCAGATAGACCCCCGACAGACGCACGCAGAACCAGCCACAGAATAGCGCCAGCGCGCCTGCGACGAGCGGCGCGATGAGCAGCGCCCATCCCATCGGCAGGACGCGCGAGGCGAGTGCCGCGGCATAGGCACCGCTGCCGAGAAAGGCCGCGTGCCCGAACGAGGCCATGCCCCCGGTGCCCATGAGCAGCTGCAGACTTAGCGCGAACAGCGCGAACACCGCGATTTCGGTTAACAGAACGAGCGTGTATTCGTCGGCAACGAAGCCCGTCGCGACGAGCAGCAGCAAGCCTGCCGCGACGCCGAAGGCGAAACGTCGGCCTGGCGGCTGCTGCAATTCACGCAGCTCGATGCCCGGTGATGCCGGTGGCGGGCGACCGAGCAGTCCCCACGGTCGCACGATGAGCACGATGGCCATGACCATGAACTCGACCACCAGGGTGAGCTTGGACAGGGCCAGCGTCATACCGAACAGCGTAATCTCGCCGACGCCGATGCATAGCGCCTTGACCACGCCGATGATGAGCGCGGCGATGAATGCGCCGGAGATGCTCCCAAGGCCGCCGGCGACGGTGACGACAAAGGCATCCGCGATCACGGCCAGATCGATGTTGAGATTCGCCGGTTCCCGCGGCAGCTGCAGCGCGCCGGCGAGACCGGCGAGCATCGTGCCGACAAAGAACACCCCGGAAAACAACCGCGCCTGGTCGACGCCGAGCGCGGCGGTCATGACGCGGTCCTGGCTCGCCGCCCGCACCAGGAGTCCCCAGCGCGTTCGTCGCAACAGAAAGACGATCGAGAGCCACACGAGCGGCCCGCAGGCGATCAAGAACAGGTCGTACTGCGGCACGGCGCGGCCGAGGATCGAGACCGTGCCCTGCAGTCCCGGTGCGCGCGGACCGAGCAGATCCTCCGCGCCCCAGATGTGCAGCACCGCGTCGCCCATGATGAGCACGATGCCAAAGGTCGCGATGAGCTGCAGCAACTCGGGCGCGCGATAGAGGCGTCTTAGCAAGGTCGCTTCGACGAGCGCACCCAGGGACCCGACGCCGAGGGCGGCGAGCAGCACCGCGCCCCAGTAACCCACGCCACTGCCACCCAGGCGGCCGATCAGGCTGTAGGCGAGATAGGCGACGAGCATCATGAACGATCCGTGGGCAAAATTAACGATGCGCGTGACGCCGAAGATGAGCGAGAGTCCTGCGGCGAGCAGGAACAGCGATGACGCGCCGGCCAGCCCGTTGAGCAGCTGAATGAAAAGCGCGGAGAACGTCACCGGAGGCTACCCATGACGAGCCTCCTCTTGCACCGGTCCGACTCAGTCGGACGGCCGATGCGCGCGCACCCAGTCGTCGCTGGGCAGATAGGCGGCGCCGTCGGCATATTTCCAGTCCGTCATCACGCCCTTGCCGTCCTTGATCGCAAGGCGAC
>Ga0302326_10027725_pt1 | contig 11418 bp, 7 predicted proteins | sample Palsa_T0_3_FD_202264 | JGI IMG/M metagenome (GOLD analysis project Ga0302326, IMG submission 202264) | Peat permafrost microbial communities from Stordalen Mire near Abisko, Sweden - Palsa_T0_3 | ecosystem: Environmental > Terrestrial > Soil > Palsa > Peat permafrost | place: Sweden: Abisko...
AGCCGCCCTTTGTCCGCGGACCTTACCCGACGATGTACGTCAACCAGCCCTGGACGATCCGCCAATACGCGGGGTTCTCCACCGCCGCGGAGTCCAATGCGTTCTACCGGCGCAACCTCGCCGCCGGACAGAAGGGCCTGTCGGTGGCCTTTGACCTGGCCACCCACCGCGGCTACGACTCGGACCACCCCCGCGTTTCGGGCGACGTCGGAATGGCCGGCGTGGCAATCGATTCCATCCTGGACATGCGCCAACTGTTCGACGGCATCGATTTGTCGACGGTGTCGGTCTCGATGACGATGAACGGCGCCGTGTTGCCGATCCTGGCGTTGTACGTGGTGGCCGCCGAGGAGCAGGGAGTACCGCCGGAGAAGCTTGCCGGGACCATCCAGAACGACATCCTCAAAGAATTCATGGTGCGCAACACCTACATCTATCCACCCAAGCCGTCGATGCGCATCATCTCCGACATCTTCGCTTACAGCAGCGCCAAGATGCCGAGGTTCAACTCCATCTCGATCTCCGGCTATCACATCCAAGAGGCCGGTGCCACAGCAGATTTGGAGCTTGCCTACACGCTTGCCGACGGTGTCGACTACATCAAGGCGGGTCTGGCAGCCGACCTGGACATCGACAAGTTCGCCCCGCGGTTGTCCTTCTTCTGGGGCATCGGCATGAATTTCTTCATGGAGGTGGCCAAGCTGCGGGCCGGCCGGTTGCTATGGAGTGAGCTGGTCGCACAGTTCGACCCGAAGAGCGCTAAATCGCTTTCGCTGCGCACACATTCGCAGACGTCGGGTTGGTCGCTGACTGCCCAGGACGCCTTCAACAATGTCGCGCGTACCTGCATCGAGGCGATGGCCGCGACTCAGGGTCACACTCAGTCGCTGCACACCAATGCCCTCGACGAGGCACTCGCGCTGCCGACCGACTTCTCCGCCCGCATCGCCCGCAACACCCAGTTGTTACTTCAGCAGGAGTCCGGTACCACCAGGCCGATCGACCCGTGGGCGGGTTCGTACTACGTGGAATGGCTGACCTATCAACTCGCGCAGCGGGCGCGGGCACACATCGAGGAGGTTGCCGAGCACGGCGGCATGGCGCAAGCCATCAGCGAGGGTATTCCGAAGCTGCGGATCGAAGAAGCGGCCGCCCGGACGCAGGCGCGTATCGACTCCGGCATCCAGCCGGTGGTCGGGATCAACAAGTATCAGGTCGTCGAGGATCAGGAGGTCGAGGTCCTCAAGGTCGAGAACAGCCGGGTCCGGGCTGAGCAGCTGGCCAAACTCGAACAGCTGCGGGCTGACCGGGATCAGGCCGCCTGCGACGCCGCGTTGGCCGAACTGTCCCGGGCGGCGGCGGCGCACGGCCGCGCCGGTGACGACGGGCTGGGTAACAATCTGCTGGCGTTGGCCATCGACGCGGCGCGGGCCAAAGCCACCGTCGGTGAGATCTCCGATGCGCTGGAGCGGGTGTACGGGCGCCACCAGGCGGAGATCCGCACCATCGCAGGCGTTTACCGCGACGAGGCTGGAGGTGGAAACATGACTTCCTTCTCTGACGCGACCGAACTCGTCGAAAAGTTCGCCGAGGCGGAAGGCCGGCGGCCGCGAATCCTGGTGGCCAAGATGGGCCAGGACGGCCACGATCGCGGGCAGAAGGTGATCGCAACGGCGTTCGCCGACATCGGATTCGACGTCGACGTCGGCTCGCTGTTCTCCACGCCGGAGGAGGTGGCGCTCCAGGCCGCCGACAACGACGTGCACGTAGTCGGGGTGTCGTCGCTGGCGGCCGGCCACCTGACGCTGGTGCCCGCACTGCGGGATGCGCTGGCCGGAGTCGGACGACCCGACATCATGGTCGTTGTCGGCGGGGTGATCCCGCCGGGTGACTTCGACGAACTGTATGCCGCCGGAGCCACCGCGATCTTCCCGCCCGGCACGGTCATCGCCGATGCGGCCATCGACCTGGTGCACAAGCTGGCCGAACGTCTCGGGCACACCCTCTAGCCAGATGGCAACCGAAAACGGCGCTGGCATAGATGAACTCGCCGCGGCGGTGCGCGGCGGCGACCGGGCGGCCTTACCGCGGGCGATCACGCTGGTCGAGTCCACCCGCGCCGACCATCGCGATCGGGCGCAGCAGTTGCTGCTGGCGCTGATGCCGGCCGCGGGCAGCGCTATGCATGTCGGCATCACCGGCGTGCCCGGAGTCGGCAAGTCGACGACCATCGAGGCGCTCGGCATCTCTTTGATCGAGCGTGGACATCGGGTGGCGGTGCTCGCCGTCGACCCGTCCTCGACTCGCACCGGCGGATCGATTCTCGGCGACAAGACCCGGATGCCACAGCTGGCAGTGCATCCGGATGCCTATATCCGCCCGTCGCCGACATCGGGCACGCTCGGCGGCGTGGCCAGGGCCACCCGCGAAACCATCGTGCTGTTGGAGGCCGCCGGTTTCGACGTGATTCTGGTGGAGACCGTCGGCGTGGGCCAGTCCGAAGTCGCGGTGGCCAACATGGTCGACACCTTCGTCTTCCTGACCCTGGCGCGCACCGGCGATCAATTGCAGGGCATCAAGAAAGGTGTGCTGGAACTGGCCGACGTCGTCGTGGTCAATAAGGCCGACGGCGACCACCTGCAGGAGGCGCGCAAAGCCGCCCGCGAGCTGTCGGGTGCGATCCGGCTCATCTACCCGCGCGAAACCCTCTGGCGTCCCCCGGTTCTCACGATGAGCGCGTTGGAGGGCACCGGCCTTGACGAGCTCTGGGAGACCGTCGAGCGGCATCGTGACGTATTAACCGGGGTAGGGGACTTCGAGGCGCGGCGGCGAGCGCAACAAGTCGACTGGACTTGGCAGATGGTTCGGGACACGGTGCTGGACCGAGTGCTGTCCAATCCGGCGGTGCGCAAAGCACGCGCTGACGTCGAACGACAGGTTCTAACTGGGGAATTAACTCCAACTCTGGCTGCTCAGCAAATTTTGAAGCTCGCCTCAATAACGGATGGGTAAATTTCAAGTTCTTTCCAATCTGTAAAGGTAGATTCCTCTGCATGACCCTCGAAGTGGTGGGCAATCGCCGGTCTGTGCTGCCGCGCGGTGTTCACGGCGCAGCCGATCCCGTTTTTGCCTGCGCGGTGCGCAGCTTTGCCGCCATGTTCCCGGGCCGCCGTTACGGCGGCGGGGCGCTGGCCGTCTATCTCGACGGGGAACCCGTCGTCGACGTATGGACCGGCTGGTCGGACCGGCGCGGACGGGTGCCGTGGAGTGCGGACACCGGCGCCATGGTGTTTTCGGCGACGAAAGGCATGGCGTCCACCGTCATCCACCGGCTCGTCGATCGCGGCCTGATCGACTACGAGGCTCCGGTTGCCGAATACTGGCCGGCGTTCGGCGCGAACGGGAAAGCGAACATCACCGTCCGTCAGATGATGCGACACCAGGCCGGTCTGTCGTCGTTGCAGGGCGCGAGCAAGCAAGACCTGCTCAATCACGAGCTGATGGAAGAGCGCCTAGCGGCCGCGCCGTCGGGTTATTCGTTCGGCAAGTCGGCCTATCACGCGTTGACCTACGGCTGGCTGGTATCGGGTCTGGCCCGCGCCGTCACCGGACGGGGCATGCGCGAGTTGATCCGTCGCGAGCTGGCCGGGCCGCTGGGCACCGACGGCTTGCACCTTGGCAGACCGCCCGCCGACGCACCGACACGGGCTTCGCAGATCATCATGCCGCAGAGCGCCTTTCAGAATCCTGTGTTCAACGCGGTGGCGCCGAAGATCGCTGCGCTGCCGCGGTCCGCGGGGTTTGCATCCATGTACTTCCCGGGCGTGAAAGCTGCCGTGCAAGGCGATATCCCGCTGTTGGATGCGGAGATCCCGGCGGCCAACGGGGTGGCGACGGCACGCGGCTTGGCGCGGATGTACGGCGCAATTGCCAACGGCGGCCGCATCGACGGCACCCAGTTCTTGTCTCGCGAGGTGGCCGCGGGCCTCAGCGGCCGACGCAGCCTGCGACCTGACAGCAACTTGGTGATCCCGCTGGCATTCCACCTCGGATACCACCGTCTGCCTTTCGATGCGATACCCGGGTTCGGGCATATCGGCCTGGGCGGCTCGCTCGGGTGGGCCGATCCGGACAGCGGCCTGTCGTTCGGGTTCGTACACAACCGGTTGCTGTCCCCGCTCGTGCTCCTCGATAACGCCGGGTTCGTCGCGACCAGCGTGCTGCTCCGGCGCGGAGCTGCGGAGGCGCGCAAATGCGGCTTCGAGCGGGTGGCCGACTTCGGCTCATCCTTCGCCGAGCCGGGAGCCGCTGTCGGCTAACGGACTTGGATGAGTCAGCGTGACGCACAGCAGTGAAGCCCGCGTACCCCGTCTCCCGGTAGACGAGGCCAAAGCCGCAGCCGACGAAGCGGGCGTCCCGGACTACATGGCCGAGCTGGCGATCTTTCAGGTGTTGCTGAACCATCCCAAACTGGCGTCCGGCCTCAACGACCTGCTCGCGAGAATGCTGTGGCAGGGCGAACTGGACGCGCGCCTCCGCGAACTGGCGATCATGCGCATCGCCTGGCTGACCGCGTGTGAATACGAGTGGTCACAGCACTGGCGTGTCGCACAGGGCCTCGGGGTCAGCGCCGACGATCTCGCCGGTGTACGGGATTGGCAGTCCTACAAGGCCTTCGGGCCGGCCGAGCAGGCCGTCCTCGCGGCCACCGATGACGTGGTGCGCGACGGTACGGTTAGCGAGGAGAGTTGGGTCGCGTGCAAGAAGGAGTTCGGCACGGACCAAGCCACGCTTGTCGAGCTTGTCACCGTGATCAGCGCCTGGCGGATGGTCGCATCGATCTTGCAGAGTTTGCAGGTTCCGCTCGAGGATGATGTGGCGAGCTGGCCGCCAGACGGTCGACCGCCGGCGCGACAGCCGGTCGACGTCGCAGATTGACACGTTAATCGCCAACTCATAGCCTTCCGGCAATGCGAACACGGGTCGCCGAGATGCTCGGTGTGGAGTTCCCGATCTGTGCGTTCAGCCATTGCCGCGATGTGGTTGCGGCGGTGACCAACGCCGGCGGTTTCGGCATCCTCGGCGCCGTCGCACACAGCCCGCAGCGGTTGGAGACCGAGCTGACCTGGATCGAGGAGCAGACCGGGGGGAAGCCGTACGGCGTCGACCTGTTATTGCCGCCCAAGTACGTTGGCGCCGACCGTGGTGGCATCGACGGCAAGCAGGCCCGCGAACTGCTGCCCGAGGAGCACCGCCAGTTCGTCGATGACCTGCTCGCCCGGTATGGCATCCCGGCGACCACCGACGAGGGGCGGCGCCCGGTTGCCGACCTCAACATCTCGCCCAAGGGGTATGGACCACTACTGGATGTCACCTTCTCCCATCGCATCCGGCTCATCGCCAGTGCACTCGGGTCGCCACCGCCGGAGCTCGTTACGCGCGCTCATGACAACGATGTTCTAGTGGCCGCGCTGGCCGGAACGACGAAACATGCGCGGCAGCATGCAGCGGCCGGTGTCGACCTGATCGTCGCGCAGGGCACCGAAGCCGGCGGACACACCGGGCAGGTCGCGACCATGGTGCTCGTTCCCGAGGTCGTCGACGCGGTGGCCCCGGTGCCGGTCTTGGCCGCAGGCGGTATCGCGCGCGGCCGCCAGATCGCGGCGGCGTTGGCGCTCGGCGCCGAAGGCGTGTGGTGTGGCTCGGTATGGCTGACCACCGAGGAGGCTGAAACGCCGCCGGTGGTGAAGGACAAATTCCTTGCCGCGAGCTCGTCGGACACCGTGCGATCGCGATCCTTGACCGGAAAGCCTGCGCGGATGCTGCGCACCGCCTGGACCGAAGAGTGGGAACGGTCGGACAGCCCCGACCCGCTCGGTATGCCGCTGCAGAGCGCGCTGATCGGTGACCCGCAACGGCGGATCAACCGCGCGGCCGCGCACTCCGACGCCAATGCACGCGACTTGGCCACCTACTTCGTCGGGCAGGTGGTGGGTTCCATGAACAAGGTGCAGCCGACCGCCTCAGTGGTGCTGGAGATGGTCTCCGAGTTCATTGACACGATCGGGCGTCTCGACGAACTAGTGGACCGGTGAGTGGCAGGGGGCACTTTGTCTGTGCGCCTGAAGATATCGGCAAAGTAATCGAGCGGTGACAGACGATAGTCCTACCATTCGGCACTCTGTTCACGCAGTCGTCGCTGATCGGAGACATCGCCCACCGGCGACTGACCACCGACGACGGCGTCGGCGCAGCCGAAGCGGCCGACTTCGTCGTCTCGCTGGTCATGGTGGGGTTGCGCCCGGATCAGGCCCCGCCGATCGGGTAACAGACTCATAACGGCTGGTCAGCGTCGTACGATTTTCCTGGCGTGGCGAATTGACCTCAGCCGGATGTTCATGCATCATCGTGGGAGTAAGCACCTCGTTAGGTGAGGCGTCTACACGGATACAGGCCACTGACCCCGAACGTCGAGAGACGCCCAGGGTCAGGACAGCTCCTCCCGGCTTAAGGGTTGAGCCCAAGTGGCTTCCGAGCTTGCATCTTTTTGTAGGCCCGGATACGGCGTGTAGTGCCGAAACTCTGACGAGCGGGGTGTGGTTCCCGATATTCAAACGGGTTCTGTATTTCCTGCTTGCGTGCCAACCGTGCGATCGACCGCACATTTTGCGACTGCGAGGAGGTGAGGGACGTATGAGTTCCGATTCCAGTCCGGATCGATATCCGGCTTCCGTTTCGTCCCGATCCGGCCCGCGTCGCGTCGCTATCGGCTGAATTCTTCCAGCCCCCTCCAGCGCGTCGACTCTCGAGTCGGACGGACATCGAATCCCGTTGTGCCCGTTTGACTTTGCTTAGGAGGCGATCATGACCGCTTTTCTGCAGGACGACGTATCAGTAGCGGCGACGCCCGCACCCAGGCTCCGGATCGTGGCTGACCCCACGCCGGTGGCTGTGCCGACCCTCAAGACCACGAAGCGCCTCGATGCCCAATTGGCCGGCGCCGACCCTCTGGTCGCAGGAGCGGCTCGGCTGCTCTGTGTTCCTTTGCGCCAGCTCTACGCGGCGCTGTGGCGCGCAGGTGTCATTGAGGTTGTCGCCTGACGAGCGCTCGCCAGCCGCTGTTCACTTCTCGCTCCCGGTACTCGAGGCGTTGCGACGCTGCGGTACCGGGAGCGCTTGGTTATTTCTGGGCTGATATGAGTGCGGAGAGCCCCCGCTGATAGGCCGCGAGGCTGTGCCGCGCGCCAACCTGGACCGGTCCACCGCTGTCCACGGTGATCTGCGCACCGACATGAACGTACGGAGTGGGCGGTAGATAGGGCACTAGGTCGAGGAAGTTCACCACCCGAAAACAGCTTTCCACCGCAGCGTTGAAGCTCGCGACGAAGTCGCTCAGCCCGACCCGCGGTCCGGCGAAGGTGATCAGTCGCGGCTCGATCGTGTTCGGCGCCATATTGCGTGCGACGTCCGGGGCGGCAAGCACGGCCAGCGCCGCACCGAGGCTGTGGCCGGTGATGAGGATTTGATCGCAGCCGGCCGTCGCGGTGGCCAAGTTCGCCGCGATGTTCTGCCGGACGAGTTCGTAGACGTCCTGGAAGCCCGAGTGCACCTGCCCGAACCCGCTGATCGGGCGGTAATCGTCGGGGATCGCGTCGACGTTCGCGACCCACTCTGCGATGTCGGAGGTGCCGCGAAAGGACAGGAAGGCGGTGCGACTGGTCGGGTTGTGGCCCATCAGCCCGAAGATGTTGGTGTTTTTGGTCATCTCAGTCACCGCAGGATGCGGGCTGGTCATCGCGGTGAGCATCACGGGGTCCGCCTGGATCAGAGCGATCTGGCTGTAGCCAGGAGGCAGGGTCGCGGTGCTGCCGTCCATCACCGTGTACGCCGCCTGCGCCAGCGGCAGCGCCACATCGCGCGCGAATGTCGGGTCGAATGCCATCGCCGCAGTCTAAAAAAGCCGCGGGCGATTGACATGCGATCCGGCGAGTTCGTTCTGACCAGCGGGAACTGGACCCGTGGCTTCACGGTAGTTGAGCCAGTTGTACGCTAACGTCAAGATTCAGACCTGTCGGGGCGAGCTTGTCGAACCCGGTTGCAGCAGAGCGGAACTCAGGAGTAGCAGGCCCATGCCCGAATCGCACGTTCTGGACCGCGCGCTCGAACTCAAGGTCATCGACCCCGACCTCGTACGGGGAAGAACCCAGCCCGAGTGGGCGAACATGGTGGGACCCTTCGGCGGTATCACCGCCGCTATCCTGCTGCGCGCCATCGAGTCACACCCCGACCGTCTCGGAGAGCCGGTGGCGCTGACGGTCAATTTTGCCGCGCCGATCAGCGACGGTGAGTTCGAAATCTCGCGCCGAGCGCCGCGCACCAACCGCACGAACCAACACTGGATCGTCGAACTCAGTCAGGATGGCGTGGTCAAGACGACGGCCACAGCCGTGTTCGGGATCCGCCGCGACACCTGGTCTGATACCCAGGCGAGCTCGCCGGAAGTGCCGTCGCCAGAACAGATCGACCGTGGCTCCTACGAGAACCTCCCGACATGGGTTCGGTTGTACGACATGCGATTTGCCGAAGGATCGTTCTCCGGCGGTGAAATCCAGACTGGGGCATCGTCGACGACCACCCTTTGGGTGCGCGATGCGGCCCGGCGGCCGGTCGACTTTCCGGCGATCGCGGCACTGTCCGACATCTTCTTCCCACGAGTGTTTCTCCGTCGCGGACTACTGCCCTCGGGCACCATTTCGATGACCACCTATTTTCACATCGATCAACCGCACCTCGATGTCATCGGCAGCGACTACATCCTGGGCACAGCCCACGCGAACCGCTTCGACCGCGGGTTCTTCGACCAGAGTGCGCAGTTGTGGAGCCGTGACGGCACGCTGGTGGCGACGACGTACCAGATCGTCTACTTCAAGGGCTGAACGGTCCGGCGCCGGACCGCTCAAAGTCAGGAATCGAACCTGACTAAAGCGGATTGGAGTCTGAGACCGTGGCACTCTTCGTCCTGGCAGTGCTGGCCACCGACGCGGTCAGCGCATCCGCAGGTGTGGGCCCGGCTCCAGAGAGTAACGCCTTCATTCCAGCGACCTGAAACGCGTCGCTTCGAGGTGGACCGTAGAATCTCCCCAACGGCGTCGATCCGGCCATCACCGGGGAGCTTTCGGAAGAACAGCCGGTATCGGCCAAGTAGAACCGAACGGGTGAGCCCGTCACAGCTTGCAAAGAGCGGCCACGCGCAGGCGTGGCAAGCGGGGTGGTACCGCGGCGCGAGTGCACAGCACTTCGTCGTCCCCGTGCCCTGAGAGCGGCACATGGAGACGACGAGCAGTGACCGAGAACGCCTATCCGAAGCCGGCCGGCGGTGCACCCGATTTACCGGCACTGGAACTCGAGGTCCTCGATTACTGGGCTGGCGACGACACTTTCCGGGCCAGCATCGCCCACCGCGCCGACGCCCCCGAATACGTCTTCTATGACGGCCCGCCATTCGCCAACGGACTGCCGCACTATGGGCATCTGCTCACCGGCTACGTCAAGGACATCGTGCCGCGCTACCGCACCATGCGCGGCTACAAGGTCGACCGCCGCTTCGGCTGGGACACCCACGGTCTGCCCGCCGAACTGGAAGTGGAACGGCAACTCGGCATCACCGACAAATCTCAGATCGACGCGATGGGCATCGCCGCGTTCAACGACGCCTGCCGCGAATCAGTACTGCGTTACACCGACGAGTGGCGAGCCTATGTGACCCGCCAAGCCCGCTGGGTCGACTTCGACAACGACTACAAGACACTCGATCTGCCCTACATGGAATCGGTCATCTGGGCGTTCAAGCAGCTGTGGGACAAGGGGTTGGCCTACGAAGGCTACCGGGTGCTGCCGTACTGCTGGCGCGACCAGACGCCGCTGTCCAATCACGAGTTGCGGATGGACGACGACGTCTACCAGAGCCGCCAAGATCCAGCCCTGACGGTCGGATTCGCGGTGACCGACGGAGACCTTGCGGGCTCGCACCTGCTGGTGTGGACCACGACGCCATGGACACTGCCGTCGAACCAGGCCGTGGCCGTCAATCCCGACGTCAGCTACGTGCGGGTGCGAGCCGGCGATCGCCACGTTGTGCTGGCCGAGGCCCGATTGGCCGCCTACGCTCGGGAATTCGGTGACGAACCGGAGGTGCTGGGCACCTACCGCGGCAGCGACCTGGTCGGTGTGCGCTACACGCCGCCGTTCCCGTATTTCATGGACGCGCCCAACGCTTTTCAGGTGCTGGCAGCAGATTTCGTCACTACCGCCGACGGTACCGGCATCGTGCATCTGGCACCGGCCTACGGCGAGGACGACAAGGCGACTGCCGACCTGGCCGGTATCGTCCCGGTGACACCCGTCGATGCCAGAGGTCGCTTCGACGCCACCGTGCCCGACTACCAGGGCCAGCACGTCTTTGATGCCAACCCGCAGATCATCCGCGACCTGAAGAACCGGACCGGCCCGGCCGCGGCGAACGGTGCGGTGCTGATCCGCCAGGAGACCTACGACCACCCGTATCCGCACTGCTGGCGGTGCCGCAACCCGCTGATCTACCGGGCGGTTTCATCGTGGTTCATCAAGGTCACCGACTTTCGGGACCGCATGGTCGAGCTCAACCAGCAGATCACCTGGTATCCCGAGCACGTCAAAGACGGTCAGTTCGGCAAGTGGTTGCAGGGTGCGCGGGACTGGTCTATCTCACGAAATCGTTACTGGGGCACTCCCATTCCGGTGTGGACCTCCGACGACCCGGCGTATCCGCGGATCGATGTGTACGGCAGCCTCGACGAGTTGGCGCGTGACTTCGGCGAGCGACCCAACAACCTGCATCGTCCCTACATCGACGAGCTCACCAGGCCCAACCCCGACGACCCGACCGGACAGTCGACGATGCGGCGGATCCCGGACGTCTTCGACGTGTGGTTCGACTCCGGGTCGATGCCCTACGCGCAGGTGCATTACCCGTTCGAGAACCGCGACTGGTTCGACACGCACTACCCAGGTGATTTTATCGTCGAGTACATCGGCCAGACCCGCGGCTGGTTTTACACCCTGCACGTGCTGGCCACCGCGCTGTTCGACCGGCCGGCGTTCAAAGCCTGTGTGGCGCACGGAATCGTGCTGGGCAGCGACGGCCAGAAGATGAGCAAGTCGCTGCGCAACTATCCCGACGTCAGCGAGGTTTTCGATCGCGACGGCTCTGATGCGATGCGCTGGTTTCTGATGGCTTCACCCATCCTGCGCGGTGGCAACTTGATCGTCACCGAGCAGGGCATTCGCGACGGGGTGCGCCAGGTGCTGCTGCCGTTCTGGAACGCCTACATCTTCCTGGCCCTCTACGCGCCGAAAGTCGGTACATGGCGGGCGGATTCG
>Ga0302326_10027727_pt1 | contig 11418 bp, 10 predicted proteins | sample Palsa_T0_3_FD_202264 | JGI IMG/M metagenome (GOLD analysis project Ga0302326, IMG submission 202264) | Peat permafrost microbial communities from Stordalen Mire near Abisko, Sweden - Palsa_T0_3 | ecosystem: Environmental > Terrestrial > Soil > Palsa > Peat permafrost | place: Sweden: Abisko...
ACCGGTGTATGCGCACGAACTGCTTGGGATCCAGTTTCGTCTCCAGGCTCTTGATGCTCTCGCGCAGTAAATGCTGCTTCCCAGCGACGTGCAGGCAGGCATAATAATCCGCGGCTTCGATCCAGGCGATCTCCTTCACGCCGAGGGCGAGCTCCTTCAAGCCGGATCGCACCATCACTCGCTCCAGGTAGCGCTCGCGAATTTCGATCGCTTCCTCCATGCGGGCGCGTTTCTTGACCGCGGCCATCGCCTCTCGGAAACGCGCCAGTTCTATGGGCTTGAGCAGGTAGTCCACCGCGTGCACTCCAAATGCGTCGACCGCGAAACGATCGTACGCCGTCACGAACACGATCATCGGCAGCTTGCTCGGGCGCGATTCGCGAATGGCGTCGAAGCCGTCGAGACCCGGCATGCGGACATCGAGCAGCAGCAGGTCCACGGGCTGGTTGGCCAAGGTCTTGACCACTTCGCGCCCATTGCGGCAGTGTTGCACGATTTGGAAATCAGGATCGGCGCGCAGGAGCGCATCGAGGCGCTCGCGCGCTAACGGCTCATCGTCCGCGACGACCGTGCGGATGGTCATGCCGGTTCCCGCTCGTAAGGCAACTCCACGGAGACCTCGAATCCGCCCGCGAGAAGCGGCGCGGCGCGGAAGTCGAACCGCTCGCCGTAGAGGTGGGAGAGGCGTTCGCGGGTGTTGCGCAGGCCGATCCCATGGCCGTCGGGGGGCTGTCCATTGGCCTCCCCGCCGCTATCGCGAACCTGCAATCGAAGCCGCTCGCCGTTTCGCTCCACCTTCACGTGAATGCTGCCGCCATCCTCGCAGCGGGAGATGCCGTGACGAATGGCATTCTCCACCAGCGGCTGCATGAGGAAGCAGGGGACCATTCCGGACAACGCTTCGGGATCGACGGCCATATCGACGCGCAAGCGGTCGGCGAAGCGCGTCTGCTCGATGGCCAGATAATCGTCCAGGAGATCGAGCTCCTGCGCCACGCGGATGCGCGCCGGAGTGCCGTCCCGCAGAGTGCGATGCAGGATCGCGTTCAGCCGTTCCAGGGTGGCGATGGCCTGGTCTTTGCGATCGAGTTCCACCAACGACGCGATGGCGTTCAGAGCGTTGAACACGAAATGCGGTTCGATCTGCATCTGCAGCGCGCGCAGGTGGGCCGCGGTGAGCTGCTTTTCGAGCGCGAGCGCGCGCATTTCCTCGCGCTGCGAGGCGAGCTTCAGGCGGACCATCCCGATCAGGGCGAAGGCAAAGCCGTAAATCAGGAGCTCGGAGAAAAAGCGATTCCACGTGATGTATTGCAGCGAACCGTATCCCGCCGGCCCGAGCACCGGCCACCATGCGACCAACAATTCCACGGTGCGTTGCAGCATCCAGATATGCGCCAACGCGAGGGCCGGGCCGATGAGCAACTGCAGCAGGGTGGAGCGCAGCGAGAAGAAATCCGCGGCGCCGTTTTCAGCGACGGTCCAAAGGACGCCCGCCGCCAGACCCCACCAGCCCCACAGCACCAGTCCGTAGATCGCCGAGGGAAGAAACGGCCCGTCCGGAGCGGAAGCTGTGACCACGGAATGGCACTCCAACGCCGCCGCCGACGCGAATATGAACGTAGCGCCAGCGAGCACCAGAAGGCCCTGGCGGAAAGCGGGCGATTTCGCTGGTATTATCACTAGCCTGATCCTACAGCTAAAGCCCAGTCTATCAGCGCCGGTTCCCTGCAAATTCGGGGGGCTTGGCTGCAAACCGGCGGGCGGCGCCCTCCGCGAGACATACCGTGAAAGCATGCAGGATCTTCGGTACGCCGTGCGGACGATGCGGCGGACGCCCGGGCTCGCCGCCATCGCGATTTTCACGCTGGCGCTCGGTATTGGCGCCAATACAACCATCTTCGGTGTGGTGGATGCGGCGCTGCTGCGGCCGCTGCCATTTCCCCATTCCGACCGGATGGTGCGGGTGTGGTCCACCAGGAACGGCACGTCAATGGGTGGGCCGTCGCCCATGGACATCCGCGATTTCTCAGCCGCCTCGCAGAGCTTCCAGGGGCTGGTCGTCTACGACCATTGGCGCAAGAACGTGAGCCGCATTCTGGGGTCCAACGGCCCCGAGGAAATGGTGATCGGACTGGTGCCGGGATCCTATTTCGATCTCTTGGGCGTGCGGCCGATACTCGGGCGCCTGTTTACCGCCGCAGAGGGCGAATTCGGCAAACATTACGTCGCCGCCATCAGCGATCGTTTCTGGCGATCGCGTTTCGGGGCCGATCCAAAAGTTCTCGGGCGGACCCTGCGGATCAATGGAGAGACTTATTCGATTGTGGCAGTGATGCCTGATACGATTCCCGCGTGGATGGACCAGGTGAGCGCGCCCATCGCGATCTGGACGCCATTCGCTTTCTCCGACATCTGGTCGGAAGAAGCCAGGAGCGGCCGCGGCGATCTGTCTTTGGGGCGTCTGAAGGCGGACGTCTCGTACGAGCAGGCCCGCGCTGAGTTGGCCGCGCTGGCGAGCCGGCTCGCCGCCGAACATCCTGTGGATCGGGGAATCGGCGCGACGCTAGAGCCACTCGCGGACACCAGGGCGGCCCCGATTCGACCGATCCTGGTGCTGCTCTCGGGCGCAGTAGGTATGGTTCTGCTGATCGCGTGCGCCAACCTCGCGAGCCTCCTGCTGGCGCGCAATTCATCCCGCTATCGCGAGTTTGCGGTGCGAGCGGCGCTAGGCGCCGGAAGAGGGAGGCTACTGCGGCAATTGCTGTTGGAAACGCTGGTTCTCTCGCTGGCGGGCGGACTGGCGGGGCTGGGTGTTTCCGCTGCGGCTAGGGCCGCACTCATGCACATGGCAGCCTCGGGGAGCCTTCCTTATACGTCGCAATCCAACGCACTCGCGCAATTTCTGACGGCCGCCCTTCGATTCGCGTCCTGCTCTTCACCGTGGCGATTTCCGTTGTGACGGCGCTCGTGTCGGGCGTTGCACCGGCATTCCGCGGCACGGGTGTCTCTACGGCCGACGCGTTACGAGAGGGCGGGCGCGGCGGCACCGCGGGCGCCGGCCGGCAGAGATTCCGCAGCGCGCTGGTGATCGCGGAGGTAGCTCTCTCGCTGGTTCTGGTGTGCGCGGCGGGACTGCTGGTGCAAACGGTGGTTCGCCTTCACCGGCGCGATCCCGGCTTTCGTTCCGACCACCTTCTGATCGCACACATTTATATTCCCCCGGCGCGTTATGCGGATTCCGCGGCCATCGCTCGATTCTGCGATGCCTTCGCCCGCCGGGTGAACAGTCTTCCCGGTGTGCTGGGCGCCACCATCGCCACCGGATATCCCCCCATGATCGGGTGGAAGCAGATGTTCACCATTGACGGCAGACCTGCCACACGAATGGAGGACGTCCCTCTGGTCCGCTTTGCCGGGGTCGACGATCGTTACCTCGGGACGCTGGGCATTTCACTCGTGAACGGCCGCGATCTGGCGGAATCGGATACCGCGGATAGCCAGCCTGTGGTTCTTGTGAACGAGGCTTTCGTGCGCCGGTTCTTCCCGGATCGTAATCCCATCGGACAACAGATTCGCCCGGAATCTCCGCCCGGCGTTTCGGCGGCGCCGCTGGAAGACTTCGGCGGAAGCTCGCGCCCCATCGTCATCGTTGGCGTTACGAACGACTTCATGAATGACGGTCTCGCTTTGCCGCCGCAACCGCAGATCTTCGCGCTGTTTCGGCAACTGCCCGGGCTGAATTTCGGGTTCAAAGATATCGTAGTGCGCACAGCCACCGACCCCATGGGCATGGCGCCAGCCATCGCGCGGGAGTTGCGATCGCTCGACTCCGACATTCCACTCGGCGAGGTCCGCAGCATGGCCACCCACATGGGCAATCAGACCGCGGACACAGGGTTCACCACCATGCTGCTGGGCTTGTTTGCGGGGCTGGGGATTGTTCTGGCGGCCATCGGAGTGTACGGCACCATCGCTTATCTGGTGGCGCAACGCACGCAGGAATTCGGTGTACGGATCGCCGTCGGCGCGAGTGCGCGCGACATCCTCTGGCTGGTGTTGCGGTCCGGGCTTTCGATCGGTTTGGCCGGAGTGACGCTGGGAGTGGCCGGGGCGATGATGGTGCGTCAGTTCCTGGCAGGACTTCTTTATGGGGCCTCGGCGGCGGACCCCTGGACGCTCGCGGGAGCGGCGGTCCTGTTACTGCTCGTCATCTTGGCGGCGAGCGCCGTGCCGGCGAGGCGGGCGATGCGGGTCGACCCGGTGCAGGCGCTACGTGGAGAATAACTCATGAATTCGATCTGGCACGACATTCGCTACGCGTTGCGGGGTTTTCGCCGCGCGCAAGCCGAGTGGACCCCACAATTGCACTTCGATACGAATGAGGAGGGGGAATACGCGTTCCCTGCAAATTTTGCGGCATTAGCTGCAAGCCTACAAACGGATCGATAAGTGCGCCGTAAGGTAAAGCATGGACCGATTCCGTCTCTCGGTGAACGGGAAGCCCTCCAATGTGGAGGCTGCCACCGACACTCCACTCCTCTGGATTCTCCGCGATTCCCTCGGCCTCACCGGCACGAAATATGGTTGTGGCATGGGACTCTGCGGCGCTTGTACCGTCCACCTGGACGGCCAGGCTGTCCGCTCCTGCCAGACGCCGGTCGGCACGGTCGGCACGAAGAAAATCACGACCATCGAAGGGCTCTCGCCGGATCGCAGTCATCCAGTGCAGCGCGCCTGGATCGCGGAGCAGGTCCCGCAGTGCGGCTATTGCCAATCGGGACAGATCATGCAGGCGGCGTCATTGCTATCGGCGAATGCTCATCCCACGCGTCAGCAGATCGATACCGCCATGGAGGGCAATATCTGCCGTTGCGCTACTTATCAGCGCATCCGTCGCGCTATCGAACGCGCCGCTCAGGAGAAGGCATGATGATCCTCGATCGGCGCGAAGTATTGAAAGCGGGCGCGGCATTTGTGGTGGCGTTCCGAGTGCCGGCCTTGGCAGCTGCTGCCGATTCCTACCGGCCCAACGCCTGGATCCGCATCACGGCCGACAATCGCATCGCCGTGCTCTCGGAAGTGCCCGAAATGGGGCAGGGTCCGCGGACGACAGACATCATGCTGCTGGCCGAAGAGCTCGACGCCGACTGGGAGACGATCCAGGTGGAACAGGCTCCGGTGATTCCGGAGACTTATCATCATCTGGGGACTGGCGGCAGCGGAGCGACTCGCGAGGCTTGGAGCTACATGCGCCGCGCGGGAGCACAGGCTCGCGAGACGTTGGTGAGGGCGGCCGCGAAGGAGTGGTCGGTGGATCCCGCGGAGTGCCGGACGGAGCGTGGTGTCGTGGTCCACGCCTCTTCCGGCCGGCGGCGGAGCTATGGCGAACTCGTCGGAACGGCATCGCAGCTCGCGCCCGTCGACCCGGCGAAGGTCACGCTCAAAGAGGCCGCGCAGTTTCGCATCGTCGGCACGCCGGCGGCGCGCACCGACACGCCTTCCAAGGTGGACGGAAGCGCTCTGTTCGGCCTCGACGTCCGCGTGCCAGGCATGCAATACGCGGTGATCGCACGGTGCCCGCACTTCGGCGGCAAACTGACGAGTTTCGACGCTGCCGCCGCCAAAGCCGTTCCGGGAGTGACGGCGGTGTTTGCAGTGCCGCCGATCGGCCTTGCACCGGAGCTCGGCTGGAACATCAATGTCGCGGGCGGTGTGGCAGTGGTCGCCACCTCCACGTGGGCCGCGATTCAGGGCCGCAAAGTTCTCAAGACGGTCTGGGATAAGGGCCCGGGCGCCGCTGAAAGCACCTCCAGCCTCCGCGCACTGCTGATCCGGCAGTCCGGGGCCGAGCCCACCGTGATCGCCGCCGAACAGGGAAACGCGCCAGGCGTTCTGAGCGCCGCCGCACGGAGAATCGACGCGACATATGAGCTGCCGTTCCAGGCGCACGCCACCATGGAGCCGATGAACGCGACAGTGCACGTGCGTCCTGACGGTATCGAAGTCTGGTCTTCGACACAGATCGGAGCGCAAGGCCAATCGCTCATCGCGCGCCTGGCCAATGTCCCGCCGGAAAAGGTCACGATGCACATGATGCTGTGCGGCGGATCGTTCGGCCGCCGCTATCAGTGGGACTACCTGGCCGAGGCGTGGCAAGTTGCCAAGGAAGTGCCAAAGCCGGTGCAACTGGTGTGGACGCGAGAGGACGACATCCAGCACGGTTTCTATCGCCCGCACTCGTACCACAAGCTCTCGGCGGCGCTGGACGGCAAGGGAGGGATTGCCGCCTGGTCGCACCGTATCGTCTCCACACCGATCCGCTCGGTTTTCGATTCGCCCGAGAAACTGAAGGACCCGAAGCACGTCGCGTCACAAGAGTTGGAGGGCGCCGACGACTTGCCCTATTCCGTGCCGAACTACCGCGCCGACTATGCGCCCGCCCAGTCGGTGGTGCCGCGGGCGTGGTGGCGGTCGGTGGCCTCATCGTTCAATGCGTTCGCAATCGAATGCTTCGTCGACGAACTGGCCCACGCTGCCGGAAGCGATCCGCTCGAATTCCGGCTGAAACTGTTTCGTCCCGGCAAGGAAAAGCTCGCCGCGGTGCTTCGGCTGGCCGCCGAGAAGTCCGGCTGGGGGAGTGCGTTGCCCGAGGGCCAGGGACGCGGCATCGCGTGTTACGCCGGATTCGGCAGCTATATTGCGCACGTCGCGGAGGTTTCCGTAGCGGAGACCGGCGCCGTTCACGTGAAGCGCATCGTCAGCGCGGTGGACTGCGGGACTGCCGTGAGTCCGGATGGGGTCCGCGCCATGCTGGAAGGGGCCGTGAATTTCGCGCTCACTCCCGTGCTCACCGGTGAAATCACTCTTCAGGAAGGCGCCGTGAAGCAGAGCAATTTTCACGACTATCGCGTGCTGCGTACTAGTGACGCGCCGGATATCGAGGTGTACCTCGTTCCCAGCACTTTGCCGCCGGAAGGTATGGGGGAACCTGGTGTGCCGCCGCTTGCGCCGGCCGTGGCCAATGCGGTTTTCGCGGCCACGGGGAAGCGGATTCGAAGGCTGCCGATCGGTTCATGAGTGGATCAGTCTAGTTGCCAGCTTGCAAGTCTCATCTTCTGACCTACTGAGGTCGCCCACAATAACTAATTCCGCAAAAAGCAAATTAGCCGCAGATGAACACAGATAAAACCAAGGCATTGTTATCGGTGTTTCATCGGCGGCCATAATGTTTTACCTCGCCCCGGAAGGGAGCTCACCCCGATTCCATGTCCGCAGGAGGCCAGAGTCCAATCTCTGCGCCTTTCAGCGACTTTCAGTCGCAGGCCCAACCTACGGCTTGAGCCAGGCCCCTGAACGTCACCCCTCCGCGTGCTCTGCCGGCGCGGTCCCTTCTACCCGTCTCTCCGGTGAAGCCGAACTGTTATCCTGTGGAACGATGTACCTCAAAATTCTGGGCCACCCGGTGTTTCCCAACCTGAATTTCCACATGCCCATGATTGTGGATCTCTCGCACCCGCTCATCATGCTGCGAGGCGAGAACGGCAGCGGCAAATCCACGCTGCTCCACTCCATCTATTACGCGCTGCGCGGTGAGCAGGTGGAAGGCTACATCTACCGGCTGGAGCCGGGCGAAGTGAAGATCGACTCGACATTTCTGTTCGACGCCGAGCAGCACAATCCCCGCCAGCAGTTGGGGTTCTTCACCGATCAGCCGCAAATGCTGGAGTTTCTGAAGACCGCGAGCCACGGACAAGTGATGCTGGCGCTGTTCACCGAGAGCTTTCCGCGGCTGCCCGATGGGTCCATCCTGCTGCTGGACGAGCCGGAGATGGCGCTTTCGGCGTCGAATCAGCGGCGCATTCTGAAGATGCTGATGGAGCTCGTGGACAAGAAGCACTTCCGCATCATCTGCGCCACGCATTCCCCCGTGCTGATCGACGCGCCTGAAACTTACGTCATCAATCTGGACCAGCACGTCAACCGCAACGTGATGACCACCGATATGGGGATTCAAGGCGCCAGCACGATCCAATAGCCGATGGAATGGACGATTGAAGCGATGCAGGATTCCGATTGGGCGGCGGTGCGCGAGATTTATCGGGAGGGGATAGAGACGGGCAATGCCACGTTCCAGACCGCCGCGCCGGAATGGGCGGAATGGGATGCCAATCACTTGCGCCATTCGCGGCTGGTGGCGCGCCAAGAGGGCTCGATTGGCGGATGGGCGGCGCTGAGCGCGGTATCGCGGCGCGAGTGCTATTCGGGCGTGGCCGAAGTGTCGATCTATATCGCGGAGGCGCACCGCGGTCAGGGGCTGGGACGACGCTTGCTGGCGGCGCTGATCGCGGAGTCAGAGGCGCACGGTATGTGGACGCTGCAGGCCGGCATTTTCCCGGAGAATCGAGGCAGCATCGCTCTGCATGCGCGGCTGGGATTCCGCGAGGTGGGCGTGCGGGAACGGATAGGGCAGCGAGATGGAAGGTGGCGCAATACAGTGCTGCTCGAGCGCCGCAGTCAATCGGTGGGAATATGACCTGCTGTCAACAGTTCGAGCGGTTAATCGACCGCGATCTGGCGCGCCACGCGCAACCCTATCAGCTTAGTAACGGAACGATTATCACTGAGATCGACACCGAGTATTTCCTAGTATTCGGCGACGATCGCCACCAGTTCGTGGGCGTAAATTACTGTCCTTTCTGCGGCCGCGTGCTGTCGCGCGAGCTGTGGAATCTGGAAAAAAAGAAATAGCGGACAATGGGGAGAATGCCACAGCTAGCCAGCTCGGTGGAACGCGTGCCGCACTCGCGCATCCGCGAACTCGCGGAGATCGCCATGGGCATGGATGGAGTGCTGCGGCTTTACTTCGGCGAATCCAACCTGCCCACCCCCGATTACATCAAGCGGGCGGCGGTGAACGCCATGGAAAACGGGTTCACCTTTTATACCGAGAATGCCGGCCTGCCGTCTCTACGGCGCGCGATCGCCGAGAATTATCGCAGGCTGCACGAGGTGGAGCTCGATCCGGCGAGCGAGATTGTGGTGACTGCTTCGGGCGTGCAGGCGCTCCATCTGGCGGTTCGCTGTGTTCTCGATCCCGGCGACGAGGCGCTGGTGCTGACGCCGGCCTGGCCCAATGGCAGTTCGAGCATCATGATGGCCAACGCCGCGGTGAAGCAGATTGCCCATCCTTTGCGCGGCGATCGTTATGTGTGCGATTTCGACGCGCTGGAAGCGGCGGTGAGTCCGCGCACGCGCCTGCTGCTGTACACCTCGCCGTCGAATCCGCTGGGCTGGGTCGCGACCGCCGAGGAACAGCGCAGGCTGCTCGAATTTGCGCGCCGGCACGGTTTGTGGCTGCTGGCGGACGAGGTTTACGACCGCCTATATTATGCGGGCAACGCGCTGGGCGATCCGGCGCCGTCGATCCTGCGAATGGCCACGCGCGACGACGCCGTGATGGTGGTGCATTCGTTTTCCAAAAGCTATTGCATGACGGGCTGGCGGGTGGGCTGGCTGGTGGCGCGGCGGGACATGGGGGCGAAGGCGACGCAGTTGAACGAATTCATCATTTCGCACGCGCCTTCGTTCGCGCAAAAAGCGGGGGAAACGGCGCTGGCCGAAGGCGAGCCGGAACTGCGGCGAATGCTCGATCGGCTGGAAGAAAATCGCGAAATCTGCATGCAGGCGCTATCGGGGATCGCTGGAGTGATGCTTCCCAAGCCTGACGGCGCGTTTTACGTGTTCCCGAAAATTGACGGGCTCGACGATTCCTTCGCGTTCTGCAAGCGGTTGCTGGAGGAGACGCGTGTCGGGCTGGCTCCCGGGGTCGCCTTCGGAACGGGGGGCGAGGGCTCGATTCGCATTTGCTACGCCGCGGAACGGTCTATCCTGGAGCCGGCCATGGAGCGGCTGGTGAAGTTTCTGCGAAGTTAGTACGTCATTTCAGTAATCTTGTAGGGTATTCTTGCCGGACCGCTCCCTTTGGTCGCGGCTCGGAACGAAGCCGCAGACCGAGCCGCGACCGCAGGAAGCGGTGTCTCGGGAATACGTTGGCGTATTCGTGAAACCATGTACTTAGCTATTCTTCGCGCAGCGCCACCATGGGATCTACCGACGCCGCGCGCAGCGCCGGAATCAGGCTGGCGGCGAGCGAGACGACGGCGATACCTGCGATAGCGGCGGCGAACACCGCGGGATCGCGCGGCTCCACTCCGAAGAGGATTGAACGCAGCAGCTTCGCGGACACCAGCGCCAGCGGCAGACCGACCGCCACTCCGATGGCGGCCACCACCAGACTGCCACGCATTACCATCCACAGCACCTGTCCCCGCTGCGCACCGAGCGCCATTCGCAACCCTACTTCGGACGTTCTGCGGCTCACGGTATAGGCCAGCGTGCCGTAGAGGCCCGTCGCCACCAGCATCGCGGCCAGGACGCCAAAGAAAAGAGACAGACGGAAGAAGATCTTCTGGTCGGAGAAATTCTCATCGAATACCTCCTGTTGGGACATCGGCTGAAGGAGAGACAGTCCCGGAGAGTAGTCGTTGACCACGCGGCGGATGGTGGGCAACCATGCGTCGGGATCGCCGGCGGTGCGCACTTCGACGTGCAGGCTGGCGATGCCGGTAATCTGCGTGTACGGGTAATAAGCGATGGGCCGGGGCTTCTCCCGCACGTCGGTGTACTTGCTGTCGGCCGCCACACCGACTATGGTGTACTGGGGGTCGGTGGGGTCGCTCAAACCGACCTGATGGCCCAAGGGACTCCGGCCGCTCAGATATTTGTTGGCGAAGGTTTGATTGACAATCGCGACTCGAGGCGCACTTTCGGAATCGGCATCGTTAAAGTCCCGGCCCAGCAGGACGGGAATGCCGAGAGTGTGAAAGTAGTCCGAGCCGACAACGTTCCAGCGCATGGGCGCGAAGGCGTTGGCCCCCAGAGGAGGCTGTCCATCCACGCTGGCGCCGGTATTGTTGCTCCATCCAGACCCGATGCGATTGCCCATGAGCGTGGCGGATTCCACGCCCGGCAAGGACCGCAATTTGGTGAGCAGTCCGAGGAAAAAGCGATTGGTCTCGCTATCGGAGTGAACGCGCTGCAAGGGGTTGACGCCGAACACCAGCAAGCCCCGCGTGTTCATACCGAGGCTGATGCTTTCCAGGTTGCGCAGCGTGCGCACCAGCAGTCCCGCGGCCACCAATAACACCAGGCAAAGCGACATTTGCAGCGCCACTACTGCCTGGCTGCCGCGATTGCGAGCGCGGTCGCGATGCGCGGTGGCGGCCGACGTTCTGAGCGCCAGGCCGATCGGTATGAGCAGCACGCTGCGAAGCGGCGCGAGTCCGAAAATTAGCGCGGCGGTGAGCGAGACCGCCAGGGTGAACAGCAGAACAGCAGCATCGGGCGCGAGGCTGACGG
>Ga0302326_10027728_pt1 | contig 11417 bp, 11 predicted proteins | sample Palsa_T0_3_FD_202264 | JGI IMG/M metagenome (GOLD analysis project Ga0302326, IMG submission 202264) | Peat permafrost microbial communities from Stordalen Mire near Abisko, Sweden - Palsa_T0_3 | ecosystem: Environmental > Terrestrial > Soil > Palsa > Peat permafrost | place: Sweden: Abisko...
TCGATAATTGCAGAAATATGGAGACATTGTCAAGCGGAACCGGAGAAGTTCGAGTTGCTCGAAACAAGCGAACCGCTCACCACCTGGATCATGCGTGTAAACGCCCATATTTATTGCTCCATTAGCAATGTGTGACGCGCATCACAGACACCCGACCGCCCAACAAGAGAAAAATGGAAACGTGATTGGCGCAATTTCAAGAATCATGACAGCACTGATCGGCAAGCTAAGTCCTTATTTATGAGGTAATTATCCCTTGACAGTAGGTACGCTCATTGGTAAGATTTTACCTGAGAGTAGGTAATCAAATGGCGCACAACAACCGCAAGCCCAACATGCTGCCGTACACCTTGAAAGACTTCCAAAAGCAGTTCCCAGATGATGCGACCTGCCTCGAATGGCTCAAGAATCGCCTGTATCCAGACGGCATCTTTTGCGATGAGTGCAATGCGGTCACAAAGCATCATCGCGTGAAGTCTCGCCCCTCGTACTCTTGCGATCATTGCGGCCATCACGTTCACCCGACCGCTGACACGATCTTCCACAAGTCGCCCACTCCGCTCACGACTTGGTTCTATGCCGTCTACCTCATGGCCCAAACCCGTTGCGGCATCTCGGCAAAACAGATTCAGCGCGAGACGGGCGTAACGTACAAGACTGCGTGGCGCATGTTTAAGCAGATTCGCTCCATGCTTGGCGACGAAAAGAGCGGCCCGATTGGCGGATTCAATCGCAGAATTGAAATGGACGAAACCTACGTCGGCGGTAGGCGCAAAGGGGGCGGAGCAGGCCGTCCCATGAGCGGCGATAAGCAGAAGACTCCGGTAGTCGGCATGGTACAGCGCAAGGGTCAGGTTCGAGCATTCGTCGCCGCCGACGTTAAGGCCGATACGTTGAACGGGCTGATTAAAGAGCATGTGCTCCCGAAGTCGGTTGTCTTTACCGATACATTCGCCGCATACAACGGACTGGACGCTCGCGGATACCAACATCAGAGAATCAATCACAGCGAAGGCGTCTATGTCGTTGGCGAAGTCCATACGAACACGATTGAAGGCTTCTGGTCGCTGCTCAAGACTGGCATTCGCGGGGTTTATCACTCGGTTGGTCGTCACTATCTACAGACCTACTTGAACGAATATTCCTTCCGGTATAACCGCCGCTTTGACGTGCAACCAATGTTCATTAGCATCTTGCAGCAAGTCGAAAAGCGCGATGCGGTTGTGCGCCACGATCCGGTCATAGTTCCAGAACCGTTCTGACTGGGATTCGGTCGCCACGAAAGAACCACAAAGGCATATAATTCTCGGCGCTATGCAGACTCGTTACTCACTGACCTGCATGAATCCAGATTGCTCTCACCCCATTTGGCTCCCGCTTCCCATCCCATTCGGTAAATCTCCCAATCAAATACCGTGGTCCAAGGATGGGAAGCCGCATAACTTTGTATGCTTGCACTGCAATCACGTGTACGAATACACGGTTGAGGCTGTCCAGAGGAATCTAGTCGAAGCACCGGACCCAGACGAACAAGTAGATCGCCTCGTTGAGATCGTTGTCGAATGCGGTGAACAAAATTGCCCAGCTCGCATTTATATCCTTCGACCCGGATTCTCAGTGCAAGCGCAATTTTTCCTACCCGCCACATGGCTACATAAGCCCACGTGGGGAACCTTCTGGTGCTCGCGTGGGCATTATGTTCAGACTGCTGAACAAGAAAGCACTGCATACCGCGCAACGCGGGTGTTTCCTGATTGGGTTGCATGGCCGGAATAGAACGCTTACGAAACATCCAAGAAAACTTCTGACTGCTGAAAAGCTGGATCACGCGCAAGAAACGCCAATATGATTACTTCCGCAGACGAAGCCAAGTTGCTCTTGAACAAATGGAGTAGTTCCGCTTCGCGTGTCGTCGCCAGTTTCGCTATGGGTTCCATTTCTGGATTAAATGGTTTTGTCTGTCGCGTCTCTGGGCGAATCACGCATGTCGATGAAGTAGGGGGTACATTTGTGTTTGTCCCAAACTCGGAAGACCCAGAGGATGTCTTGCTCGTCGCCATTTTCGGTTGTAGCTTTGGTTTTACTGGCCCCATCCCCTTATCGCCAGCTTTCAAGAATGTCCCAACCGACAAATGGGATTCAACGCTCTATATTTCCTTCCCAAATGGCAGTTCCTTGATTCTATTTGCAGAAGAATAAAGCCTTTGCGCAACTTGGCATACTAACTGCCCTTTCGTTCTATCTTGCGACTGGCTTTTTTTAGCGCTGTCTCGAAATCTTCTTTGGTAAATGGAGTCAATGTCTCCTCTGCGGAGTCCAGCGAAACAGAGGATTCTCTTTTGCTCTTGGAAAGTTTTTCGTCTTCAACGCGTCTCATAGCTTTTAGTTCCTCACTGTCCAATAATTCAGCGATCTTCCAAGCCGGGATTACTCCTGCCATTCCTGAATTCGTCCTTACGCATGATCCATCTGGAAGGATTTTACCGTCTTTACCGCGAACTTTTTCAGTCGAATGAAGATGGCACCAATCAATCCCAAGTAGATATGGCCCTTTAGGGGTAAAACCCGCCAAAAGCCCTGCATCAAGTCCAGTAGTCCGCGCTCCCGGCCCGTGTTGCGCCGCGAACGTCTTTCTCTGTTGCTCTCTCAATGCCTCTGCTGTTTCCGCGAGGTCGCGGCGTGAGAAGTCCATAGCCGCAGAAACGGAATATAGGAATACGGGCGAACCGCTATATCCAGGTAGAGATCGAACCTCGACCAAAAAACTTTCTTGCTCTAAGCCTTCTTCGGAAGTGATCTTTTCTACGGGCATCATCGCAACATTACCAAAACGAATTGCCGGAATATTCCTTTGTTTACCTTCGTGGTTAATGAATCTCCCAATCATGAAAGTTTCATCACCGATGCCTATATCCTCTTTTTTGACAAGAGCGTCTGTCAGAAACATTCCACGCGGCACGGAAATCATTCTTAAGCGATCCCAATGTGCGGGCTGGAATGTGAGCGCAGTAACGTCATCCCCCGATGGATGGATAGCCCACTGATCTAACGTGGTTGGGAAATATTCGACCGTACCGTCAAATTTGTTCAGTCGCACGACTGGCGTCTTGGCTTTTGCGACAACATGGCGATTGGTGATTACGTACAACTGCGACCACTCTGGATTCTCCGTAAAGACGACCTGCGTCAGAAAACCACTTCCCCCCTGCCGCACTCCGGCCTTTGCATCAGCCATCGAGCCATAGATGTAAACCACGCAATCTACGTAGGCATCGTGAACCCTGGGCACACTTTTCTCCCATACCCGATAGGGTATCTGGCTAGGCTCCGAATAATATGTTCCCCAGCTACCCGCAGTATGCGCCAAGTCCTATACCTACTGTCAAGGGATAATTACCATTTATGAATGTCTTGGAGTAACTCCTTATTCCTCAGTATTTTAGCGGAAAATGGGGAGGGGGGTGGGGGGTGGGTGAGAACCCAAAACAATCTTTTGACAGCTCATGCCGCCTGAACTCTTCGTTCTCCAAAGAAAAAAATACTCCGCGCGCAGCGTGGAATTTTCACAGCGTTGCAATAGCCAACGAGCAACAACGCCCCAAACGCCTATCGACCAACGACTATCGGCGACCGACCAACGACCTTCACCGCAACACCCGTTACAATGTCCCTCATGGTTGACGATCTTTCGAGTCACAATCTTTCAAGTGACGCCCTGCTGCGCTATCGCACCGAGTTCCCTATCCTCCAGCGCACCAACTACATGATCTCCAACTCCCTTGGAGCCATGCCCCGCGCCGTTTACGATTCGCTCCGCGCCTACGCCGATGTTTGGGCCACGCGCGGCGTTCGCGCCTGGGAAGAACGCTGGTGGATGCTCGCTCTTGAAGTCGGCAACGAACTCGGCGCGCTCATGAATGCGCCGGAAAACTCCGTCTCGCTGCATCAGAATGTCACCACCTGTCAGGCCGTCGTCGCATCATGTTTCGACGTCACCAGCAAGCGCAACAAGATCGTTTACAGTGACATGAACTTTCCCTCCGTCATGTATTTCTGGGAAGCGCAGCGCCCCTACGGCGCGCAGGTTCACATGGTCAAGACCGACGATGGCATCACTGTTCCGACGGAGCGCCTGCTCGATGCCATCGATGACCACACCCTGATCGTGCCCGTTTCTCACGTCATCTTTCGCAGCTCGTATATCAACGACGCCAAAGCCATCATCGACAAAGCCCACAAAGTTGGAGCCCACGTCGTCCTCGACACCTTTCAATCTCTCGGCACCGTGCCCGTCGACGTGCAGGCACTCACCGTCGACTTCGCCTGTGGAGGCGTGCTCAAGTGGCTCTGCGGAGGTCCTGGCGTCGCGTATCTGTATGTACGTCCCGACCTCGGCAAAAAATTGGAGCCCAAACTTACCGGCTGGTTCGCCCATGCCAATTCGTTCGAGTTCGCGACCGGCCCCATTCGCTACGCCGAACCTCCATTCCGCTTCATGAACGGAACCACGCACATCCCTTCGATTGAAGCGGCGCGTCCCGGAATCAAGATCATCCGCGAAGTTGGAGTCGACAAAATCCGCGAAAAATCCAAACGCCAGACGGCTCGCCTCATCGACATCGCTGATCACCACGGATGGCGCGTCAACTCCCCGCGCGATCCCGAGCAACGCGGCGGGACTGTCTCGATCGACATGCCCGATTCGCAGCAAGTCAGCCGCGAACTCCTCGCCCGCGAGATCCTCGTAGACTGGCGCCCCAAAGCCGGAGTTCGCTTCTCGCCTCACTTTTACAACACCGACGCCGAAGTGGAAGCCGCGCTCGCCGCCGTCGCCGAGATTCTAAAATCCCGCGCCGTGACCGCTTAGCGTGTGACTAAGCCTCCACGCCATCATTGCCCTCGCACTTCGTAACGTTACCTTTGTAAGCCCGAACTGCTCATTTTTCCCGCGTCATTTCACGAAGTCTTTTCTATCCTGATAACAGACCCTTCGACTGCCATTCAGAAAAGTGTCGTGCTGAGAAAGCGCTCAGGAAAGTGATCAGAAAAGTGATCAGGAAAGCCTTGTGATTCTTCGTCTGTCCCTTTTCGTCCCGATCAACCGTCCAACGATTCTCGCCTGGATCGCGATTTGGGTCGGCTTATTCCTGCTCCTGATCGGATTCCACTTGCTCTCCCGCAAGTGCTCGCTACTAACCGCTCCAAACTCCACCATCCAGAACGCCGCCATCGGACCACTCCAGGTCAACGGTTCTGCCATCGGACCTGATACCTTGAAAGCCCCCATCAACGGCTCTCCTTGCTTTCTCTATCAGATCACCGCTTGGCAACGTCCCACCGGTAAAGGGAAATGGACGAAAGCCGCCGAGGAAACTCTGCATCTGCCGTTCTTCGTCGACGACTCAACTGGCCAATTGCTCGTCGAGCCTCTCGGAGCCGATCTCGATCTGCTCCCTGATTTCCACGAGGAGTATTATGCGTCACCGACGAGTCTTCTCCCGCCAAGTCCAGAGGAACTTCCGCCGAACGTTGGTGCATTTCTCGCCCGTCACGGCATCGTTCGTCACGGCGACGTTCGCGATGCTTACTTGCGCATCGAGCAAAGGACCATCAAGCCCGATGACCAGATCTTCATCGCCGGAACGCTCTCCGAAAATCCCGGCATTGCGCAGCGTCCGTTTCCGCCGCGCCAAATCCAATCCAGCCACACCGAAGCGGGCGAATTCCACACCGGCGAACTCCACCTCAACGGCGGAGCCGAGTCGCTGCGTGAACCAGCATCCGGCGCTTCTTCCCGTCAGGCTTCAGCCCCGCAGATCATCCGCCTCGAAACTGGCGCTGTTCCCGCCAGCAGCCGCGAGATGACCCAGCAGGCAAAGATTGCCGCCGCGCTCACTCGCGCCGGTATTACCACGCCCGAAGCCTGGTCCGCCGCTGGAGTCCCTTATCCGTCGTCGATCGAGATAGAAGATAGAGTGGCCAACGGATCGGACAACGACGAGAACGCATCCTCCGCACCGCAATTGCATGAAATGCAGACACACGAAACTTCCAGTGTTTATAACCAACCTGACGAACCCCGCTCCGTCGATGCCTCCTCCATGCCACGCGCCTTCAGTGTCGCTCCGTCCGTTGTCCTGATGAAGGGAGGAAACGATGCTCCATTTGTGATCTCCTACCGCAACCCGAAGAAGCTGGTGCGCATCCTAACCTTGAAGGCTTCCGCCCTCATCTCGGCAGGAGTTGCCGGTACCGCGCTCGGCGTTTACCTGCTGATGCAGTAGCCCTGATCGCCAGACTGTCATCCCGGTCTTTTGCCTCGTCATCCCCTGCGAACAGGGATCAGCGTTTTCCGCCCGCCGGTAACGTGCACGTAGCTAAATGCGTAATCCCAACCCCACACCGCTAATTTAGAATGTCGCTGTGAGCGAAGCCGTCCGGATCGGGATTCTCGGCGATTTCAACCCCGAATTCCGTTCCCACCACGCGACCAACGATTCGATCCAGCATGCGGCCCGTAAGCTAGGCCTCAAGGTGGAATCGACATGGCTGCCGACTCCGTCGCTGCTCGAGCCCGGAGCCAAGGCCGTCCTCGATTCGTTCGACGGTTTGTGGGCATCGGCAGGCAGTCCCTTCAAGAGCTTCGACGGCATGCTCAAGGGAATTGAATTCGCCCGCGTGCATGACCGTCCGTTTCTCGGCACCTGCGCCGGATTTCAATACGCGCTCATCGAGTGCGCCCGCAACGTGCTCGGAGTGAAAGACGCAACCACCGCCGAAGAAGATCCAAAGGCCAAGAATATCGTTATCTATCCCGTCGCCTGCGCCGTTCCCAACCGCGCTTCGGGTGCGCCCAAGCTCTCCGGCGTCGTCAATCAGATCCGCTTGCGCCCCGGATCCTACCTGGCGTCGTTTTACGGCAAGGAAGTGATCGAAGAAGAATTCTTCTGCAACTACGAGCTCAATCCCGAGTTCGAATGGATGGCCATGGAAGCCGGTTTCCCAGTCGTAGCCCGTGGAGCCAACGAAGAATGCCGCGCCATCGAATCGCCCGCACACCTGTTTTTCATCGCCACGCTGTATCAACCACAACTCTCGTCCCGGCAAGACGATCCGCACCCGCTGATCATGGCCTACATCCAGCACGTAGCCGACTTCCACGGCAAGCGGCTCGACGACTCCGTCCTAGCCTAAGTCGCTTCCCGACAATTTTGCGCAAGTATCGGAACTTTTCGCCGTCTTGCGACAAAGCCCAACTGCAAATGGTTCCGCCATCAACTTTCACTCGCGTCAGCAACGCCGCCGTCGAGGGATATCGCAGCATGGTCGACGGAATCATGACTCTTGCCCTGTTCCTGGTTTCGACAGGTCCCGGCCTTCTGTTGTGAGGCGCCATCCTGTTCTTCCCGGCTCGTCTCGGTTGGAAAAACTGCGCGGCCGTTTTGCCTCATGACGATCCTCTTGACCACACCCTCCCCAATGTCGTAGCCTCGCGTGCAATCTTCCATCCGTCGTCATCTGCGCCACCAGGAGGCTGACATGGTTCCTCTCGCCGCTCTTTGGCTCCCGATTCTGCTCTCGGCAGTCGTCGTCTTCATCGCCAGCTCCATCATGCACATGGTGCTGCCCTATCATCGCAGCGACTACAACCAACTCCCCGATGAAGACAAAATTCTCACTGCCCTGCGTTCCACTTCCCTCAAGCGCGGACATTATATTTTCCCCTTCTGCACTCACAAAGACATGAAGTCGCCCGCGCTGATTGAAAAACAAAAGCAGGGGCCAGTCGGGTTCCTCACCATCATGCCGAGCGGCCCGCCCAAGATGCCGAAGTTTCTCATTCAGTGGTTCGCCTTCTGCCTGCTCGTCGGGTTCTTCGTTGCCTTGCTCGCCGGCCAGGCGCTCGGCCCAGGCGCCGGTCATCACGCCGTCTTTCACCTGGCCGCCCTCACCGCCTTTCTCGCTTACGGCGTGGGAAATCTCACCAACGGCATCTGGCGAGGACATACCTGGTCGGCAACCCTGAAGGAAGTTTTTGACGGCTTCATCTATGCCGTGCTGACCGCCGGAACGTTCGCCTGGCTCTGGCCGCATTAGCACGGGTATAGCCATCGGAAGACGACATGCCATCCCTCGAGCCATGGCTGCGCGGCACCGAAACCGATGTTCCCTCCGTCGGACGCGCCGTTTTGCATGCCTTGCAATTGGCCGAGGAGGATTTAAAGAAGTGGTGCGCAAGTCTCTCCGACGCAGAACTTAATGCCAAGCCCGAGGGAGCCGCTTCGGTCGCGTTCCACATCCGCCATTTGGCGCGCAGCCTGGATCGCCTGCTGACCTATGCCGAAGACCGACATCTGACGGATGGGCAACTGTCTCTTCTGCGCACTGAACTCGACCCCGACGCAACTCGTGACGCACTGTTTGCGGAACTCGCCGCATCACTCGCAGATGGCGCCAAACGCATTCGCGCGATTTCCCCCACCAATCTCGAAGCAGCCCGAACCGTAGGAAAGAAGCAACTGCCAACCACCGTAGGAGGCTTGCTGGTTCACATTGCCGACCACACACAGCGCCACGTGGGCCAAGCCATCACCACCGCAAAAATCGTTGGAGCCAGTGAGAGCGCAAGGTAGGATTCAATTTTTCGGTTACTTCTGGCGGGCCTTCACTTTGATTTCGAACAATTTTGGCCACAGCTTCCCCGTGACGAAAATCCGACCTCCCTTGGCGTCATAAGCGATGCCGTTCAGAACGGCGTCAGGATCGCTCAGTTCTCGCTTGTCGATGATTCCACTCAAGTCAATCCATCCCAGGACTTTCCCCGTCCGCGGAGAGATGCGCAGGATTTCGTCTGTCCCCCAGACGTTGGCGTAGATCTCCCCGCGGATGTATTCGAGTTCATTCAGTTCCTCAATCGCCCTGCCCGCCGCGTCAGTAACGTGAATGCGCCCCGTTTCCACGAACGATTTCGGATCGAGAAAGCGAAGATAAGCCGTTCCGTCGCTCATAATCAGCCGCGTGCCATCGTGAGTCAGACCCCACCCTTCGCCTTCGTAGGGAAACGTTTTGAGCACCGAGAAGCTGAAACGGTCGTAGACAAATCCCTTGTGTGCCTTCCACGTCAGCTGAATCAAGCTGCCGCCCCAATCCGTGAGCCCTTCGCCAAAATACTCGACCGGCATATCGTATTTCTGTAGAACCGTTCCGCTGGCCAAGTCCACCATCCGTATCGACGACCTGCCATTGAGCCCGGTGCTCTCATACAGATGACCGTCCACAAAAATCAACCCCTGCGTGAACGCCTTCGAATCGTGCGGATACGCGTGAACCATCTCAAAAGAATCAGCACGGCCGGCCGGCGGGTTCGTGGCTGACTGTGCCCCGAGCGCCGATAGAGATAAAACAGATGCAAGAATCCCTACAACCAAAGAAGCGCGTCGAAACATGGGTCGTTGTCCCAAAAAGTGGATTGTTGCCGCAAACAAAACATTGACGATTTCGCCGCCAAGTCTCTAAAAAGTCAACCCTGATCCCAGCAGGCTGTAGAGCAGGATCGCCAGCACGATCACCGTGAATACCACATACATGCGGTCGCGTTCAATGGCAAAGCCGACGACAGAGAACGCAACCCGGGCAATGGGAGTTGCGATGAGAAAGAGCAATCCGAGTTGGATCAAGCCTCGTCCGCGGCCGTTGATGACGCTGTGAACCACTCCGGGTATGGTCCGAAAATCGGACGGCTCTCCGACAAAGACACGGTAGTTGGCGCGCTCGTGCGCATGGCGATAGAGATAGACGCAAGCTCCCGCGAGCACAATAGCCGCGGAGAACAACACTCCGGCGCGGAGCAGGTTGCCGAGAACGATCTCCAGCCGGCGATCCCTCCATGGTTGCGGCTGAAACGGATGCGATTGATGGGAGGGTTGGCGCGAAGGCGCGCCGGCGGTCGCCATCAGATTTTCCCCCACAAGCCGTTGTAAAGCATCTGCAGACCCAAAACCAGAATCACCAAACTAAAGACCAGACGCAGCGATTTTGTTTCGGCCTTCACCAGAATGCGGGTACCGAGCAGCGATCCCGCCAGAACGCCCAACATTACCGGCATTGCCAATCCCGGATCAACATAGCCGCGGCTAAGATAAACCCCGGCACTCGCTGCGGCGGTCACGCCAATCATGAAGTTACTCGTGGTGGTCGAAACCTTGAAAGGGATGCGCATGGCCTGGTCCATCGCAAGCACCTTGACGGCTCCAGACCCTATACCGAGCAATCCGGAAAGCGCGCCCGCCCCGAACATCAGGCTGAAGCCGCTGGGAACGTTCTGCACGTTGTAGCAGCGCGGACCGTCGACGTCAGGGAAGGTTCCGTTCATCCGCAGGCGTGTGGCCAGTGGATCGGGCGGCAGGTTGCGCTGGGCCGATGGACGCGGCTTGCGCGAAAGATACGCGGAGTAGAGCAGCACCGCGCCGAAGATAATGGCCAGCGCGCTGGTCGGGATTCTGGTGGCGAGAAACGCGCCCAGCAATGCGCCGAGGGTCGTCGCGATCTCCAGAAACATGCCGATGCGAATGTTGGAGAATCCTTCTTTCACATACGCGGCCGCTGCGCCGGAGGACGTCGCAATCACCGAGACCAGCGAAGCTCCGATGGCATAACGGATATCGACATGAAACAGGAGCGTTAACAGAGGAACGAGCACTACGCCCCCGCCCAGGCCGGTGAGCGATCCGAGAAGTCCCGCGGCGAACGAGACGACCGCAACGATAGCGGTGAAGTCCAGGACGGTCATGTGAATTTATCCTAGCAGGAGGCAGGAAAAATTCACGAGGCAGTTGCGACAGTTCTCAGCGCCAGGTCTCAGGTTGCTGGTTGCGATTTCCCTGAGACCTGACACCTGAGACCTAAGACCTGATTTACTGGTTGATCCAGACGACGTGGGATTTCTTGGGCAGGGCATCGTGCTGCTTCTTGAACTCGCGGGCGATGAGGCCTAGCGAAGCGGCTTCCGCCTGAGGAAAATCCGATGCCGGCCGGTCGCCCTGCGCAGCGGTATAACTCGAGTTTGAGAGCACGCTCAGTTCGGCCGCCATGGGCGCGTAAGTTGCGTGCGCCGGATTGCTTGGGAAGCTGTAGCTCTGGGGCTGGGCGCTGAGAGTTCGACTGCCGCCGATATATTGCGCAAACGCGCCGGTGGTGCAAAGCAGACAAAGCACGAACAATACTTTCTTCATCGTAAGGGCCTCCGATTTACGGAGAGAGCGAGGGAACATCCGCGGCTTGAGCCGGGGTTGTAAGCTTCTCCCACCTGGATAAGAGCAAGCTCCGTACCAAACCTTGGCAGTGTGGAATGGGTAGCTTGCACCCCTTTCCGGCCGAAAACGGCAAGAAATTGCACATTTGTGGAGAGCTTGGTGTCC
>Ga0302326_10027729_pt1 | contig 11417 bp, 9 predicted proteins | sample Palsa_T0_3_FD_202264 | JGI IMG/M metagenome (GOLD analysis project Ga0302326, IMG submission 202264) | Peat permafrost microbial communities from Stordalen Mire near Abisko, Sweden - Palsa_T0_3 | ecosystem: Environmental > Terrestrial > Soil > Palsa > Peat permafrost | place: Sweden: Abisko...
ATGGTGCTGCCGTTGAATCGGCCGAGGCCGCCGGACATGCCACCGGCCACGCCACCGCCTAGTCCACCACCGAGAGCGCCGGCATGGGCGAGCGAGGTCAGGCCGAGGATAGCGGCGACAGCCGCCGTTGCACCAAAGCGAGTGGTATTCATGCTGATCTCCAGTAATGGTCGCGGTGAATCGCGACCTTCACTGAATAGAACGCTGGCCAACCCGGTTTTCTTCCCCACCCGTCATTTCGATCGATTGCGTTGCGCGTTGCAGCATTTCTCTCCGGCATCAGGGCGCAACCGGGCGTGCGGCCTCCACGAGCTCGGGCGAAGTTTGCACACTGGCGCCGACCAGACCCAGGCCAAAAGTTGTATCGCGCGCCGCCGGCCCAACGCGAATCGCGTCCTGGGCGAGTGCGGCCACCGCGCGCTGCGCGGCTTCGGGATCGGGATCGAGTAGACGTGCGGCCAGCAGTCCGGCGACTATGGGTGCGGCAAACGAGGTGCCGCGTACCGCCTGGTAACCTTCGGGTACTGTCGCCGCGGCCACGTCGGCTCCAGGGGCGGCGAAGCTGACCTGTGGCCCGCGTTCGGCTTCCAGCAGCACCCGGCGGTACCGGTCGACGCCCGTGACACCGATGACCCCGGGGTATGCCGCGGGATAAAGCGGCGCCGCGGCCGGACCGTCGTTACCGACGGCGGCCACGACCAGGTAGCCGTGGGCGACCATCTGCCGCACGACTTGTCTGAGCACCAGATTGTCCGGTCCGACCAGGCTGATGTTGATCACGGCGATGCGCTGGCTGCTCAGCCAGCCGAAGGCGGCCGCAATCGCATCAAGCGCGCCACCCGTCGGCACACCGCAGTAGACATCAGCCGCGTACAGCGTGGCGCCGGCCGCAGCGCCGCGAAACGGCGGTGAGTCGCCCACCAGCAAGGAGGCGACTTCGGTGCCATGCACGCTGGGAACACTACGTCCGTCGCAGCCCCAGAGCGAGACGGCATTGGAATGGAACACCACGTGCGTGCGTTGCACGCCGCCGTCTATGAGCCCTACTCTGAGCGCGCCGGGCACCAGCGGCAGCGCAGCTGCCGCCGCGGCCTCGGGTGAGAGCGCACTGTGCAGCTGATCCGTCCCGGGCGCTGCCGAGGGGCCGCTCGCGCCATCGGCATATAAATGGTCGTAGTCGAAATCGCAGTCCGGTTCGAGTTCGCGCAAGCGTTGCAGTGCACGGCGCGTGCTCATGGCGGATGGGGCGTGCAGCACGAACAACTCGGTATCGAAGTCCGCCAGCCTTTGCCGGCTCAACACCGTGAAACCGGCGGAGGCGATCTGAGCGAGGGCGGATTCGGACAGATTCAGGCCCACGAGTTCAGCGCGCACAATCGGCTGACCGTTTGGATCAGCCTCGAGCTGCTGGCGGTTGTTGCGTATGAGGCGCTGCGCCGTGGTTCGGCGCAGCGCCGTCAGTGCATCGGCAGCCGGAGGGCTGAGCTCATCGGGGAGGCTTTGACCCATGGGTGCCGACAGCGGCGCCGGCAACTGCGGCAGCCGCACCGGCGGCAGGCCCACTTGTGCCGGGGCTCGCGCTACTAGGGCGCATCCGAACGCGAAACTCGCCGCGACTGCGCGCAATCCCATCTGGCTGTGCTCCTAGTCAACGATGCTAGGGGATTTATATGCTTCACTCCCCTCGCGGGAGCCAGCTTAGGCAAGTATATAAGTCCCATTGACTTTAACGATCCAGCGCCGTGGTTTCGCGCACACGCGAGCGCTTTATTTTGGTCCGCCGATGGAAGAAATGACCGCATCCGAACGTATATCAGGGGACAGATGAGCAGCGCATCCGATCTGCTGCAGGCCCGAATCGTCGAATTGCTGCCGAAACTGCGCCGCTTTGCGCGCGCGCTGACGAGGAATCCGCATGACGCCGATGATCTGGTACAGCTCTCGCTCGAGCGCGCGCTGCGGCATCTCGACCAATGGCAGGCCGATAGCCGCCTCGACAGCTGGCTCTACGGAATTCTCAAGAACGCCTGGATCGATGAACTGCGCGCCCGCGGCCGGCGCGAGCGGGTGTTCGACTCGGCGGCGCAAAGCGAGGCCGTGCCCGACCCCAGGGGGGATGCCAGCGCCACTCTGGCGGTCGAGCAGGCGCTGGAGCTGCTGCCCGAGGAGCAGCGCCTGGCGGTCGCCCTGGTCCTTATCGAGGGCTTGCCGTACAAGGAAGCCGCGCAGATCATTGGGGTGCCCATGGGCACGCTGACCAGCCGCCTGGCGCGCGGCCGCGAGGCCCTGCAGAAGCTGCTGGAGCCGGGAGAGACCGAATGAACACCAATATTCCGGACGAGGTGTTGACCGCCTACGTCGATGGGGAACTCGAGGGCAGCGAGCGCGAACGAGTCGAACAGGCCATCGCTCACGATGCTCGGCTGGCTCAGCGCGTGGCGCGGCATCGCGCGCTGCGCGGACGCTTACGCAGCGCGTTTGACGCAACCTTGCGCGAGCCGGTGCCACAGCGCCTGGTCAACGCGTCCCGACTGGACGGTCCCGTGGGCCCGGCGCAGATCATCGATCTGGCGCGCGTGCGTGCCGAGCGGGCGCGGCGTCCCGAGCGCCGCCGCATCCCGATCCCACGCCGCGCCGTGGCGGCGGTGGCTGCCAGTGTGCTGGTCGGCCTGGGTGCAGGTCTATTGATCGAGCATATGATCACGGGCGCGCCGCTGACCGAATACCGCGACGGCGCCCTGCTCGCCAACGGCTCGCTCAATCACGCCTTGAACGATGCACTCGCCAGCGCGGCCCCGACTGCGGGCGCTGTGCGCATAGGCCTGAGTTTCCACGCGAAGTCCGGCGGCTATTGCCGAACCTTCGTGCTCGACGGCAATCGCGGACTCGCCGGCCTGGCCTGCAGAGAACGGCAGCGCTGGCGCATTCTGACCGTGCTCGGTACCGACACGACCGGCGCGCAAGGCAGCACCCAGAGCTATCGCATGGCGGGTTCAGCGATGCCGGCAGCGCTGCTGCAAGCGGTCAATGAGCACATCAGCGGCGAGCCGCTGGATGCCGCCGCCGAGGCCAAAGCTCAGCGCAACGGCTGGCACTAGCGCGCGACGCCAGTCGTCTCCGGCGGCTCGGGGCCGCGTAGGCTCTCGTAGTGTTTGCCGAGCAGGAAGCCGATCGGAAACCACAGCACCGACACGCAGATCCCAAACAGGGCCAGTCCGGTCACCCCGAAGGGCTGCAGCAGTGCACTGAACCAGGCGGCGCTGAGGTCGCCAAAACGGTAGATCACCGTATCGATCACATTCTTGGCCTTATACCGGCTCTGCTGATCGACCGCCGTGAACAGCATTTCGCGCGTGGGCTTGGCCACGGCGTATTCGGCTACGCGGCGCACGATCTGCATACCGCCCAGCAGCAGCAGCGCCGGCGAAAACGCGATCGCCAGAAATGCGAACACCATGATCACCGGGTTGAGCAACAGCCCGGTTTTGACGCCAAAACGCGCGATGATCCGCCCGGTGCCGAGCAGCTGAATCAGCACCGTGATGCTGTTGACCGCCAGATCGATCGCCGAGTAGGCCTGCGTGCGCGCCTCGCGGCTGCTGAAGGCTTTGGTGATCAGATCCCCGAGCTGGAAATAAACCACGGTCGAGATCCAGGTCATCAACAGCACGAACAGCGCCAGCAACAATAAATAGCGTGAGCGCAGCAGCAGCGCAAAGCCATCCAGCGGATTGCCGCTCAGCGGGTGATCCAGGCTGGTGCGCTGCGCATCGCCGCCTGCCTCGAGCAGCTTTTGTTTCTCCTGCGCGAGCAGCCGCACCACTACCGCAGTGGCGAGGAAACCGGCTGCTGAAATCAGCATCAGCCCATTGTTGCCGATTCGCCTGACCAGAAAAGTCGCCAGCGCCGGACCGACGATGCCGCCGACCGTGCCGCCGGCGGCGATGAACCCGAACAGCCGTTTGGCCTGGCTGCGCGAGAAGATGTCGGCCATGAAGGACCAGAACACCGAAATGATCAGCAGATTGAAAGTGCTGACCCAGACAAAGAAACCCGCGGCAATCCATCGTTCCTGGTACCGGCCGGCGCTGAACAAGGCGTAGAACCCGAGGATGCTCAGTGCCACAAAGCCATACACCCAGGGAAGAAATGCCGACAGCTTGATGCGCGATGCCAGTCCGGCGTACAGCGGCGCGAACAGGAAGCTCGCGACAAAGGTGGCCGTGAACAGCTGCTGGATCCGCTCCATGCCATACACCGTACCCATGGCGTCGCGCACCGGCTTGATGACCGAGTAGCTGCCGAACAGAAAAAAGAAATACAGCATGCTCAGGATGACGGCCCTGAGCTCGCTGGACTCGATCGCAGCGAGCGAGCGCAACAGGCGAGCGAATATCGAGGGAGGATGCGTGGCTGCCATGTAGCCTAGTGTGCCTGTTTCGCGCGCATTTGTTGGTAACGCCGCCCGAGCAGCGAGCCGGCCACGCCCCAGGCGACGCTGGTGCCAATTCCCAGGGCAATGGCGCCGTGGAAACCGAAGCCCGCCGAGCGCAGGCCGGTCTGCATCCAGGCCGAACTCAAATCACCGAAGCGATACACCGTGGTGTCGATGACATTCTTGGCTTTGTAGCGACTGCTCTGCTCGACCACCGTGAAACAGATTTCCCGGCTGGGTCGGGCAATGGCGTATTGCGCCACGCGCCGCACCACCTGCAGCAGCTGGATCATGAACAGGCTCGGCGACAGTGCCAGAGCCAGGAAGGCGAACACCATGATGAGCGGATTGAGGACCAGTCCGGCAGTCACTCCGAAGCGCTGCACCAGCCGGCCGAGGCCGAACATCAGAATGGCAGCGCTGCACAGATTGACCACCAGGTCGATATCGGCCAGCACCTGAGTGCGGCTGGCGATGGCTTGAAAGCTGCGCGCGACCAGATCGGTCTGAAAATAATAGGCCACGGTGTTGACCCAGGTCATGAGCAGCATGAACACGGCCTGGCGACGTGCATAAGGGGATTTGAGCAACTCACTGAAACCCTCGAAGGCATTGCCGGCAAGTCGATGATCAAGCGTCGATTGCTGCGCCTGATCGCTACTCGCACGCAGCCGTCGCTTGGCGCGCATCAGCAGATGGATCAAGCCGATGACCCCCAGCAGAGCCGCGGCCGCGAGCAGCAGCAGCCCGATCAGACCCAGCGGGGCGACCAGCGAGCGCGTGAGCAGCGAACCGGCAATCGCCCCGAACTCGCCGCCGGCCGCGATCCAGGCGAACAAGCGCGTGGCCTGGGCGGCGGAGAACACATCCACCATGAGGCTCCAGAAAACCGAAATCATGAACAGGTTCACGACGCTGAACCAGACGTAATAGCCGGCGCCGATCCAGCGGTTGTCCGGCTGCCAGCGCAATAACGCTGCGAACAGCAACAGGTTGCATAGCCAGAACCAGAACACACCGGGCAGCAGGCGCCGCAAACTCACCCGTGAGGCCAGCGCGGAATAGATAGGCGAGGCGAATAAGGTGACGGCGAACACTGCCGTGAACAGATCCTGCAGCCGGCCGGTGCCGAGCACCGTGGCCACTGTGTCGCGCACCGGCCGCAGGATGTAGAAGCTGGCCAGCAGCAGAAAATAGCAAGCGCAGGCGAGCCAGAGCGCGCGACGTTCCTCGGGTTGGATCTGCACGGTGATGGCGCCCCGGATCGCGCGTGCGCGCTAGCGCACGCGCCAGATCAGCAGCAGCGCGGCCAGCGTCAGCAGTCCGGTCGGCACCCATGCCAACAGCAGCGGATTGAGATTGAACACCAGCGTGCCGCTCTCGACCAATCGTTGCAGGAAGAAATACACTATGCCCAGAGCAAAACCCAGGGTGGTGCGCGCGCTCAAGGAGGCCGAACGCAGCGCGCCGAATCCGAACGGCAGCGCAAACAGCAGGGCCGCCAGAATGCCCGCCGTGCGCGCCAGGCGCGCCCAGAATGCGAACACGTACTGCTTGGAGTCGAGGTTGTTGTTGCGCAGATAGCGTATCGCCGTGTACAGCGTGTGCAGCGCCAGTTCCCCGGGATCGCTGATGGACAGCTGCAGCAGATCGGCGCCGGCGGCGGTATTCAAGGTACGGGTTGAGGACTGCAGGCTGGTAACCGAATGATCCGTGAAGCGCGACTCCGCATAATCCTGCAGCTGCCAGGACTGCGCGCCCGTCGCGGTCGCATGTTCGGCGTGGCCGATAGCGGCCACACGGTTATCGCCGGCGAGATCGAAGATCAGCATGCCGCCGAATTGCGCGACGCTCGAGCGCCCCTGCACGTTCAGTATGGTGTCGCCGTCGCGAATCCAGGCCCCGCCTGCGCCGGCGAAACTGATGTTGGCGTATTTGGCAAACGCCTTGCGCTCATCGGCCAGTTGCCCGAGCGGTTGCGCAAGAAATTCCCCGATCAACAACGACACGCCGATCAGCAGGCCGGCGCTGATCAGCGCCGCAGCGCTCAGGCGCAGCTTCGACATGCCCGAGGCGCGCATCACCGTGATCTCCTGGCTGCGCGCCAGCACGCCTATCCCCAGTAGCGCACCCATCAGCGCGCCGGCCGGAAACGATTCGAGCGCGAACTGCGGCACCGACATGGCCGAATAGGCGAGCGCATCGAGCATGCCGTAATGACCGACACCCACATCGCTCTGCTCGCCGATGAACACGAACAGCATGCCCAGCACCAGCAGCACCGTCATCACCAGCGCGATCGCTGACAGCAGCGTCCCGGCGATGTAGCGATCCAGCAGCGTCACGAGGCACTGCGCCGGGCGCGCCAGGTGCGCTGCAGTTTCGGCAGCGCGATGCTGGTCACGGTAGCGGCCAGAAACAATGCGTGCACCCACCACAGACCGAGGTCGGCGGCAATCTTGCCGTGCTCGAGCCAGGTACGGGCCGCAAGCGCCAGATTGGCGTACAGCGCGAACACCAGCACCGCGATCCAGACATGGGCATAGCGGCCTTGACGCGGACGCAATCGGCCAAGCGGCACCGCCAGAGCCGTGAGCACCAGCGTCATGATCGGCAATCCCAGGCGCCATTGCAGCTCGGCGCGCAGTTTTGGATTGCCGCTATCAAGCAGCTGTGCGGTACTCATCTCATCCACGCGCTGAACGCGGCGGGTACTGTCCGGAGTGCGGATCGGAATCAGCTGCTCATCGAAGCGCATGATGCGGTAGCGGGTGCTGCCGGGAATGCCCTCGAGCCGCTGGCCGTCGTACAGCGTGATGGTCTCGCTCTGACCGTCGCTCGACAACGAATAGTGTGCACGGCTGGCCACCGTGGTCTCGATCGCGGCACCGTCGCTGCGCTTGACGAACACCCCCGCCAGATCGCCGTGGCTGTCGGCCGCGCGCGCATACACGACGATGCGCCCGCCGGCGAAGCTGCGAAAATTGCCAGGCGCAAGCGGCGCGGTGACGCTTGCGCGCAGCGCCTCATCGCGCATGGCGGCTTCGGCCGCCGCAGCACGCGGCGCGAGCTCGAAGTTGATCAGCACGATCAGCGCCGTGACCGGTAGAGCCAGCACCCAGACGGCGGCCGCGACCCGGCCCACGCCGACGCCACAGGCCTGCGCCGCCGCCATCTCGCTATCGTGATAGAGCCGCCCGAAGGCCAGCACTATGCCCAGCAGCAGTCCGATCGGCAGCAAAATCGCCACATTCTGCGCCGCGCCAAGACCGATCAGCTCGAGTACGAAACCGCTCTGATACTGCAGCTGCGCCGCACGCGCCAGTACCGCGCCGACCTGGTTGACAAACAGGATGGCGAACAGCACCACCGTCACACCGATGAAGTTGACGGTCATTTCTCTGAGCATATAGCGCTGCAGAATTCGCAATAGGCCCTCATCCACAAGCTGGGCTTCGGCTACACTTCCAGGCGAGCATCGCCGCCGCACCATAGGCCGCGGCGGCCGCTAAGTTATACGAATATTTCGCCGGCAAACAAGGATTAACAAGATGCGATTCGAAGCTTTTAGTCGCCGAGCCGCCGAACAGCGCTGCGATTGCCTGGTGATAGGCGCGTTCGAACGCGCTGAGCTCGGCCCTGAGGCGTTGGCGGTGGATCGGGCCATGCGCGGGCGCGTGCGCGCCCTGCTTGCGCGCGGGGACTTCTCCGGTCGCGCCGCTGAAACGCTGCTGATCTCCGAGCCCGTCGGGCTCAAGAGCCCGCGAGTGTTGCTGGTGGGATTGGGCGGCAAGGCGCAATACAACCGCCGCGCCTGGCGTCGGGCCGTTAGCACCGCGATCGCAGCGCTCGCCCGCACGCGCGTGGCCTCGGCTGCCCTGGCGCTCGAGCGCCCCGCGGCCCGCGAGCTCGACGATTACTACTTCGGCCGCGCGATCGCTGAACTCACGGGTGCCAGTCTATATCGCATCAACGATATGAAAACGGCACGCAAGCCCCGGCCAACGGCACTCGCGCGCGTGCTGAGCGGACCGGTCGAGGCCGGTGCATTGGCAGCCGTGCGCCGCGGACTGGCCGCCGGGGCTGCGCTGGCCGAAAGCGCGCGGCTGCTGCGCGATCTGGGTAATCTGCCGGCCAATGTCTGCACGCCGCGCTATATGGCGGCGCAGGCGCGCGAACTTGAGCGTACCTATCGCCGCCGGCTGCGTGTGCGCATATTCGATGAGGCCGGTATCCGGCGGCTCAAAATGGGCTGCTTCCTGGCGGTGACGCGCGGCAGCGAGGAGCCGCCGCGATTCATCGTGCTCGAATACCGCGGCGCGCGCCGCAGCCGGGCACCCGTGGTGCTGGTCGGCAAGGGAGTGACCTTCGATACCGGCGGCATCTCGCTCAAGGACCCGCCGTCCATGGATGAAATGAAATTCGATATGTGCGGGGCTGCGACCGTATTAGCCGCCATCGATTACGCTGCGCGCAGCGAACTCAAGCTCAATCTGGTCGGCTTGCTACCCACGTGCGAGAACATGCCCGACGGCCGCGCGGTCAAGCCCGGCGATATCGTCACCAGTGCCTCGGGCCAGACGGTGGAAGTGCTCAACACCGACGCTGAAGGACGCCTGATCCTGTGCGATGCCTTGAATTACGCGCGCCGCTACGAGCCCGAGGTGGTGGTTGACTTCGCCACGCTGACCGGCGCCTGTATCATCGCGCTGGGAAATCACTTCAGCGGTGTCATGGGCAACGACGACGCTCTGGCGCGCGAACTGGTCGAAGCTGGGGCGCGCACCGACGACCGCGCCTGGCAGCTGCCGCTGACCGAGGAGTATGGCGAGCAGCTGCGCAGCAACTTCGCCGATATGGCCAATATCGGCGGCCGCGAGGGCGGAGCCATTACCGCCGCCGCCTTTCTGGGCAAGTTCACCCAGGGTCTTAAATGGGCGCACATGGACATCGCCGGCACCGCCTGGAGTTCGGGCGCCGCCAAAGGCGCCAGCGGCCGCCCCCTGTCACTGGTGGGGGATTTCCTGACTCGCCGCGCCGCGGGTTGAACCGGTTCGTGACGGCCACGCAGCGTGTGGAGTTCTACGTGCTGTCAGGCACCGAGGAGCGCGCACGCCTCAAACTGGGCTGCCGGATTGCCGAGCAGGCCTATCTGGCCGGGCAGCGTGTGTTCGTCTGGTTCGACGAGCCCGCCTGCCTCGAGCGCTTCGATGAGCTGCTTTGGACCTTCGCCGATCGCAGTTTTGTGCCGCATGAGCTGTATACGCAAGCGCAGCAATGGCAGGATACCCCGGTGCTGCTGGGTTGCGGTACCCAGCCGCAGCAGTCTTACGACGTGCTGGTGAATCTGGGCAGCGAGATCCCGGCGGCTGCATCGTACGCCGCACGCATCGCCGAACTCATCGATGCCGACGAGCAGCGACGGCGCGCGGGCCGCAACCGTTTTCGCCAGTACCGGGACCAGGGCGTGACCCCCGAGACCCGCACTGTCAGCGCCGAGGATGCACCTCTGGCGCCTTGACGCCTTAAGGACCAAGCCTCCTCGGATGGACAAAGTCTACTCCCCCGCAGAAATCGAGCAGCGCCTGTACCAGCGCTGGGAGGCGGCTGGCTATTTCGCACCCCGGTCCGCGCCGCGCAGCTATTGCATCGTGATTCCGCCGCCCAATGTGACCGGCACGCTGCATATGGGGCACGCCTTTCAGGACACGATCATGGATGCGCTGACACGCATGCATCGCATGCAGGGCGCCGCCACGCTCTGGCAGCCAGGCACGGATCATGCCGGCATTGCCACGCAAATGGTGGTCGAACGTCAGCTCAATGCCGACGGCCAGCGGCGCACCGACTTCACGCGCGAGGCCTTCGTCGAGCGCGTCTGGGCCTGGAAGCAGCAGTCGGGTGACACGATCTCGCGTCAGATGCGCCGGCTCGGCGCCTCGGTCGACTGGTCGCGTGATCGCTTCACCATGGATCCCGATCTGACGCAGGCGGTGGTCGAAGCGTTCGTACGCTTGCATGAGCAGGGGCTCATCTACCGCGGCAAGCGGCTGGTCAACTGGGACCCGGTGTTGCTGACCGCGCTGTCGGATCTGGAGGTGCTGTCCGAGGAAGAAGACGGGCAGCTGTGGTATCTGCGCTATCCACTGAGCGATGGCGACGGCCACATCGTGGTGGCAACCACACGCCCGGAAACCATGCTCGGCGATGCCGCGGTCGCCGTGAATGCCGAGGATCTGCGCTATCGTCATCTGATCGGCCGGCGCGTCAGATTGCCGCTGGCCGAACGCGAGATTCCAATCATCGCCGACAGCTATGTGGATCCGGCCTTCGGCAGCGGCTGCCTGAAGATCACGCCGGCGCATGATTTCAACGATTATGCGATCGGGCAGCGCCATGGACTGCCATTGATCAACATCTTCACACCCGATGCGCGCTTGAATGAGCTCGCACCTGTGCGGCTGCGCGGTCTGGATCGATTCGTGGCCCGTGCGCGCATGGTCGAGGAGCTGCAGCAGGCGGCCCTGGTCGAGCGCATCGAGCCGCACAAACTGATGACGCCGCGAGGCGATCGCAGCGGTGCGGTCATCGAACCCTATCTGACCGACCAGTGGTATGTGCGCATTGCACCGCTGGCCGCCGAGGCCACGGCGGCAGTGCAATCCGCTCGCGTGCGCTTCGTGCCCGAGAACTGGGACAAGACCTTCTACCAATGGATGCACAACATTCAGGACTGGTGCATCAGTCGTCAGCTGTGGTGGGGCCATCGCATTCCGGCCTGGTACGATGAGCAGGGCAATATCTATGTCGCCCGCAGCGCCCAGCAGGCGCAGGCGGCCGCGCACGCGCACCATGGCCGCGACGTGCGCTTGCGCCAGGACGAGGACGTGCTCGACACCTGGTTTTCTTCGGCGCTGTGGCCATTCTCGACCCTGGGCTGGCCGGCGCAGACTGCCGAGCTCGACCGCTTCTATCCGACCGA
>Ga0302326_10027730_pt1 | contig 11417 bp, 6 predicted proteins | sample Palsa_T0_3_FD_202264 | JGI IMG/M metagenome (GOLD analysis project Ga0302326, IMG submission 202264) | Peat permafrost microbial communities from Stordalen Mire near Abisko, Sweden - Palsa_T0_3 | ecosystem: Environmental > Terrestrial > Soil > Palsa > Peat permafrost | place: Sweden: Abisko...
CCCCGTCTCAAAATCAGCCATTCTCACGGGCATCGGCTTCAGTCCTGCCGTAGCCCCGGACTTCACGACAAGCCCAGCGCCAAATGGCATGAGCGAGTTTTCCAGATTTTCATGGTAGTCGTGCGGCGGGATTTCTCTGGTTCAAAGTCACAACGCGAAAAAGAAGTCTGACTGCGAAACGCAACGTTCTATCCTGATTTGATGAACCGCGTACTCTTCTGCCTTCTTGCAGTGGCGATCCCTGCCCTCGCTCAGACTCCAGCGCCTTTTGAAGTGGAGGAAGCCACTATCGCTCAGGTGCACGCGGCGTTCACGGCCGGGCAGTTGACGTGCCATGGACTTGTCGACCTCTACCTCAAACGCATTGCGGCTTATGACAAGAACGGTCCGGCGATCAATGCGATCGTGCTGCTGAACCCCGACGCGGGGAAGGAAGCCGATGAACTGGATCGCCGCTATGCGCAATCCGGTCTTACCGGTCCGCTGCACTGCGTACCCATGATCGTGAAAGACAACTTCGAAACCAAAGGACTGCGTACGACCAACGGGGCCCTCGCGCTCGCGTCTTATATACCGGCGCAGGACGCTTTTGAAGTGAAGCGGGTTAAAGAAGCCGGGGCAATCGTTCTCGCAAAATCGAATATGGCGGAGTGGGCTTTCAGCCCGTATGAAACGGTCAGCTCCATTCTTCCCGGGTACACGCACAACCCGTATGCGCTTGATCGCGTAACCGCCGGTTCCAGCGGCGGCACCGCTGCCGCCATCGCTGCCAGCTTTGGGTTGGTCGGACTGGGAAGCGATACGGGTAATTCCATTCGCGGCCCGTCGTCGCACCAGTCGCTTGTCGGCATCCGTTCCACCATGGGTCTTACCAGCCGCGCGGGCGTGATGCCGCTCAGTCTTCTTGCCGATATTGCCGGACCTATCGCGCGCACGGTCGAAGACGCGGAAAAGGTTTTTCAGGTGATTGTCGGCGAAGACCCGAACGATCCGGTCACCGCCGCCGCGCCCAAACATCTGCCGCAGAACTACGCGGCCTCACTGGACCGCAACGGACTGCGCGGCAAGACCATCGGTGTCTTGCGTCCGGCTTATGAACGCGAGAGCGCGGACCCTGAAGTCGTCCGTATCTTCCTCGCTGCTGTGGACGAAATGCGCCGCGCTGGCGCGACGATCGTGGACCCTGCACCCGTTGAAGGTCTGGCTGCCATCGAGCGGCCGCGCGGGAGCGGCGCTTGCATGGGGTTCAAGTATGACATCAATCACTACCTGGCTTCCCGTGCGGGCGCTGTCCCGGTTGCGAACCTGACCGCGATTATCGCTTCCAACGGCTTTCACCCTTCGGCTCAGCGCCGTCTGGAACAGGCTGAGAGAGGTCCTGAAAACGGACCTGAGACACCGGCGTGTCAGGCCGAGACCGCGTATCGCGAAAAGGTCCGCCAGGCGGTAAATCAGACGATGGACAAGCTGAAGCTCGACGCATTCGTGTACCCCACATGGAGCAACCCGCCGCGCCTGATCGGTGACCTGAACTCCCCGGCTGGCGACAACAGCCAGTTCTACTCGCCCACCACCGGCTTCCCCGCGATCAATGTGCCGATGGGGTTTTCGCGCGGTGGTACGCTGCCCGCGGGCATGACGATTTACGGGCGGGCGTGGTCGGAGGCGGAACTGATTAAGATCGCCTACGCGTATGAACAGGCAACGCTGCACCGGCACCCGCCTGCAAGTACTCCACCGCTCCGTTAGGCGGGCGATAGCGAGATTCCGCGCCTTCGAATCCGCTGCCGAACATCCTTCGTCACCTCCCGCATTGCCTCTTCGCGGTGCAGCGCCGCGCGATGATCGCTTCAATTAAAGAAAGGGCACGCAACGGGTTTCCCGAACCGTGCCCGTCATCTTTCCTAACTGTCAGCGCGGCGCCAGGCCAGCGAGCACTCGGGGCGTGTAGGAAATGGCCGCAAGCGTGGGATCGTTGAAACGTAAAGTGACCGTCGCACTACCTCCCGCCGGCAGCGGACTGGCCGGACAGATACCCATATCCGCGAGCGGGGTGTGCGCCGGTGTGGCGCAACTGGTGTAACCTCCCGGCGAAACCAGAGTCGCATTTGCGCTCAGCGAATCGAGCGCCAGCGTGACGGGCCCTGTCAGGGCTTGCGATCCGAAGTTGGTAATGGAAACGGTCTGTACGAACTGCTGATGAGCGCGATCGTAAACGAACCCGCCGCTCCTGAATGCGACCTGAGCGGTTATGTTCGCCGAACATGCGGATGAACCGACGAATTCCGCATATTGAACCGTAGAAGGGTGATAGAAGCCGTCCCCCGAGTAGGCCGCGGTGAGGGTATGGACTCCGGCCGTAAGTCCCGCGGGGATGGTGAAACTCGCCTGACCGTTTGCCAGCGACACGAAGTTGCCAGTGCCGCCATCCACTGCGAACTCGACATGGCCGGTGGGAGCGGCGCATGCGGAAATACCCCCTATGACCGCGGTCAGCGTCAGCGGCGAACCAGTGATGGCAGGGTTGGCCGATGTGGTCAGACCCATCGAAGTGGTTGCGGCGCTGGTGACGTAAACATAAGCGTTGCCGTTTCCGCTCGCATCCTGACTGGGGGCGATCAGGTCAGCGCGACCGTCCGCGTTGATATCGACGGCGACGAGTTGCGCGCTAAAGCCATTCTCGCCGATCTGATAGGGGGACCCAAAGGCGAGGGCGAAGGCTCCCGCGCCCGTTCCTTCGTACACGTAAATGTACGCGCTGCCAGCTACAGCCCCTCGCTGAACAAATGCGAAGTCGGGCAACCCGTCGCCGTTGAAGTCTCCGCTCACGAGGTTAGCGCCCGGAAGAGCCGAGGTGAAGGAGATATTTGTCGGCACGAGTGTACCTGAAGCAAAGCTGCCAGAGCCATTACCGATAAAAAACTCGTACTCCATCGACGTACCAGCTGGATTGGCGGCGACGAACAGCAAATCAAGCTTCCCGTCGCCATTGAAATCGCCCGCAACTATGCCCGCCGGGAGAGAACTCGCAGGCATTGTGAGGGAAGACGCTGAAACGGCCATCAAACCGTGGGTATTGTTGAGATAGATCTTTCCGCTGACGCCGACAACGTCCGGGAAGCCGTCGCCATTGACATCCGCCAGCCACGCCGCGTTCTCGGTGAATCCCTGGGTGGCCGCAAGGAGGCCGGCTGAGTTCAACACAATCAGGCTTGAGGGCGCGCCGGCGACGAGCACGTCCGGGTAACCGTCTCCATTGAGATCCGCGACCTGCAGGTTCCGATCCTGGCCGTCTGGCGCCAGGGCCAGATTCGCCGAGGTGGGAATGTTGAAGACGCCGTTTCCATCGCCGGTAATGATTATCAGCGATCCCTGGTTGGATATCAGTATCAAGTCCATTTTGCCGTCGTGGTTAAAGTCGGCCGCCATCATGGAGGTGGTGGCGCCGCCGTTCATAAGAGTCGAGGAGAGGGCGAATGGCGAGCCGCCAAAAGGCGAGAAGCCGCCGGATCCGTTCCCTTTGAAAACAGCGAGCTCGGCATTGGAAACACCGGAGGCGATCGCCATATCCGGGATACCGTCGCCATCGAAATCCGCCACCGCTACCGCGGTCGACGGAAGACCCGCGCTGACCGCAATCGGTGAAGTGGCCGACTGTGCGATCGGTTTGCAGGTCTGGGCGGATGCCGTTCCGAGCGAGATTACGGCGATGGCCGCAGCTGTCGTCATTTGGCGTGCCATATGCTGTCGGCGCGAGAGTAGCAGGCACATTCCGATTCCCAGGGCGAGATAGATCGCCGTCGGCCCTTCGGGCGCCGAGGCCTGCGCCTGGGAGAATGTGGCGGCGGCAAAAATCGGGTATGTGGTGTCGTCGTTAGATTGGGAAGCGTCATTCGCATACCCGGAAAACTGGGGAGTTGTCAGAAGGTTCAGGGTGAAAACCGTGTCGGCGCCGGTCGGGTCCAGCGTTGGAATCTGGTCGTCGGAAAAGTCGAGGAAAGACATGGTCAGGGTGTCTGGCGTCTGGCCCTGCGCTCCTTCGAGGTCGTAGGAGAGCGAAAACGTCAGAATGGACGCTGGATTGAACTGCTGAAAATAATCGTTATAGAAGTCGGCGCCGGCCGTAAGTATCAGGCCTCCCGGAATCGAACCGCTCACATCATTGGTCGGTATACCGGTTCCTGGGATGGCGTTGCCTCTGCCGAAATTAAAATTTGTGAGATCGACGCTGTCGGTGTTTGTTCCTGTCAGCGTGAAGTCGACATAAAATGGCGCGTCGTTGGCGTTAGTAAACTGCATTGATGGGATGGAAACCGAACCCGTGACTACGGTGTCGGCTTCGATCGGCGTAATTGCAGTCAGCGTAATTGCAGTCAGCAGGGCGAGTGCCGCTGCCGCGTTCAAGATTGTTTTTGTATGCATAGTAGCTCCGTTTGTTCAGCGTGGGCCCTGAACGCCACGAAGCTCAAATGAAGCGACGCTGAGATCTGCATGAGCGCCGCATGAGCAGTCAAGTTATTGTAAAAAAAGGATAAAATCCACGTGCTACTCTGGTCTTGACATGGGTTCCGACATGCTTCGGCCGCTCGTGAAGAAGCTGGCCGAGTGGGTTTAGCCGATTCCAGGGCCCGACCGGTGCTGCGATACCGGTTTGGCCCCTTTGAATTGAATGCGTCCGCGGGCGAGCTGAAACGCCGCGGCGTTCGCGTGCCGCTGGTGGGGCAGCCCCTGAGAATCCTCCACCTCCTGCTGCAAAATCCCGAGCGTATTGTGTCGCGTGAGGAATTGCGGTCGGCGCTCTGGCCCGATGGCGTTCACGTCGATTTCGACGGCGCCCTCAATACGGCAGTAAAGAAGCTGCGTCAGTCGCTCGAAGACAACGCGGAAATAGAGCGGTACATCCAGACGGTACCCCGTGAAGGCTATCGCTTCGTCTCGCCGGTCGAACTGGTGATGCCCGCGCCCGCGGCGCCTTTGTCGATGCCGGTAGTTTCTGAGGGACCAGCGCCGGTCGCCGCGGAACCAGACGAGACTCCGGCCTGGCGAAGGAAGTGGTTCCTGACAGCCGCCGCGTCTTTGCTGCTGGTTTGCGCCGTCGTCGGCTGGGAAGGCCGCCGCATGCTTCACGCCCCCGCTTCCGAAGGTTTCGAAAAACTGACGAGTCGCGCATTTCTGACCAGTTTTCCCGGCGAGCAAACGGTCCCGGCCTTATCCCCCGACGGCGGTCAGGTGGCCTTTAGCTGGGCAGACCCGGCGCGCGACAAGGTCTCCTCCATCTATGTCACTTCGATCGGAGGACAGGGATTACACCGGATGACCAGTGCCGGGAGCAGCGACTATGGTCCGGCCTGGTCCCCTGACGGCAGCCGTATCGCCTTCGTTCGCCAGGCGCCAGACCACGGCGATGTCATAGTCATACCGTCGTCCGGTGGCCCCGAACGCCGGATCGCCGAAACCGACGGCCGGTTCGTTGCCTGGGCACCGGATGGAGGGGCTGTACTGATCGCGAAGAAAGTTCCGGCGGAGCGGAGTTTTGAGCTCTGGTCCGTCTCCCTTGCAACCGGCGAGCGACGCATGCTCAGTCCGCCCGGCGAGGATATAGACGGCTGGGAGCGGGTCAACTATTCACCCGATGGATCCCTTTTGGGGTACGCAGCGTGGAGCGGACCCAAAGGGCCCGCCGAACTCTATGTCCGCCCTGTATCCGGTGGCCGGCCGGGAGGCAAACCGCGTCAGGTAACGTCCCTCGGCACCCGTCTTCGCGGCTGGTGGTGCTGGATGCCGGACAGCCGGTCCGTTCTCGTCGTGAGCGAGGAACAAGGCACGCGCCGGTTGTTTCGCATCGCGATCGACGATCCTCACGCCGCGCCGCAGCCCGTCGAAGGCGCAGGGGAAGATTTGCAGTATCCGGCTGTCACCGTCGCGGGTGGAAAGGTTCGGGTCGTATTCTCTCAGCAGCGACTCACCAGCAATCTGCACCGTTTCGCAATTCGCCGGGACGGACGCGGAATTCCGGTCTCTCTTGGCCCCGAGCGCACCATCGCTGCCTCGACGCGCATGACAGTCAATCCGGAGCTGTCTCCCTCAGGCCGCCGGATGGCGTTCGTGTCCGACCGGTCTCTCTTCACCGAAATCTGGCTGTCCGATGCGGACGGCTCCAGTCCGCATCCGCTTACGTCGTTCTCTTCTTCCCGCATCGTTCCCGGTTCGCCGCAATGGTCGCCGGATAGCCAGAAGGTCGTTTTTGCGGCACTCTTCAGGGACGTTACGGATCTGTATCTCAGTGCCGCCGATGGCGGACCGCTGGCTCAGCTGACGCATCAGTCGATGGACGTAATCCGGCCCTCTTTTTCGCACGACGGAAGGTGGATCTATTTTTCGGCAAGAGGGACGGCGGCGGAGCGCTTGCGCCTCTGGAAGATCCCGGCACGCCCCGATGCCTCGGAGCGCGACGCCGTTTCGCTTGGCGTCGAAGGCATGGAGCCGATCGAGTCCACTGACGCCGGAACGATATTTTACGCGGGCCTGGATGGTCGGGAGCTTTGGAGTGTTTCCAGTACGGGCGCCGGGCCCCATAAGGTGATCGGGTCGGGGATTATGAACGGATGGTGGACTCCCGTGCACGGGGGCATTTATTATGTGGATCTCACGAAGACCTCATCGGCCGATGAGCCAGCGCATCCGCCTGTTCTCTATTTCGATCTGGCAACGGGAACCTCTCGCGTGATCGGTGAGCTTCCCGCGACGCCGAACATTCAGCAGCCCGGGATCTCTGTGTCGGGGGATGGTTTGTGGACGGACTGGCCAGAGGTGTCGGCGATGAATCTGATCACGGGCGAGTTGAGCCGGTCGCAACCCTAAGAGGCGGGATTTGCTCTTTGCTAGAGGAGGGTCAGCGGATCTACATCGATTACCAGCGCTGTTGCACCCCACTTTTGGTCGCGGGCGAAATTCTGCGCCTTTCGCAGCAGCGCGTTCAGATCTTTGCGGCTGCCCGATTTGATCAGGATCTGGTAGCGGTATTCTGCCTTCAGCCGCTGTACCGGCGCCTCCGCCGGGCCCATGATTTTGATATTCTCCGCGGGCAGCGCGATGTGATGGCCTAGTTCGGTACTCATCCTCAGCGCATCTTCCTGCTTCGTGGCTCGTATCAGGATATTCGCCATTGCTGCGAACGGCGGATACTTCATGAACCGGCGGAATTGCAGTTCTTTTTCGAAGAAGCCGCGGTAATCCTGCTGGGCGGCTAAGCGGATTGCATAGTGATCCGGGTTTATGGTTTGCAGGTAGACAATGCCCGGCAGATGTCCCCTGCCGGCACGGCCGGCTACCTGCGTCAGAATCTGGAAGGTCCGTTCCGCGGCGCGAAAGTCCGGCATCCCGATCCCTACATCGGCGGACACGACGCCTACCAGCGTCACGTTCGGGATGTCGTGTCCCTTGGCGATCATCTGGGTGCCGACGAGGATATCGAAATTCCGCTCGCGGACGTTCTGCAGGATGTCTTCGAACTGGCGCTTGCCCGTTACCGTGTCGCGGTCGAGCCGTGCGATTTTCGCTTCGGGGAATTCGCCGTGCAGTTCGTCTTCGACCCGTTCGGAACCGGAACCCATAAAATGGACATGCTCGCTGTGGCACTTCGGACAGACGGAAGGGACCTTTTCCGCATAGCCGCAGTAATGGCAGAGCAGGCGGCGGTCGCGCCGGTGGTAGGTCAGGGTCACCGAGCAGTTCACACACTGCACGCGCTCGCCACACGAACGGCACGCCACAAAGGTGGAGAAGCCGCGCCGGTTCAGCAGCACCATCGCCTGCTCATTATTCCCCAGCCGCTCCCGAATGGCTTCCAGAAGCGCCCTCGAAAAAATCGCGTGCTTGCGTGTCTCCAGAAACTCCTGCCGCATGTCGATGACGCGCACTTCGGGCATCGGCCGGTCTGCCACGCGGTCCGGCATTTCGAGCAGTGTGTACTTGCCCGACGACGCGTTGAAACGGCTTTCCATGCTGGGGGTGGCGGAACCGAGAACCACGCATGCGCCCGCCGCCTGCGCCCGCACAATCGCCAGATCGCGCCCGTGATAGCGCGGCGTCTCTTCCTGCTTGTAGCTGGCGTCGTGCTCTTCGTCGACTACGATGAGTCCCAGGTTGCGCACGGGGGCGAAGACACCGGAGCGGGTCCCCACTACGACGCTTGCCCCGCCAGCCCGGATTCTGCGCCACTGATCGGCGCGCTCGGCGTCGCTGAAGGCACTATGCAGGATCGCCACCCGATCGCCGAAGCGCGCGTAGAACTGTCCGGCGACGGCGGGCGTCAGGGCAATCTCAGGGACGAGAAGCAGCGAACTTCGCCCCTGCGCGAGCGCCACATCGATCGCATTGAGATACACCTCGGTCTTGCCCGATCCGGTGACTCCGTAGAGCAGAAAAGTGCAGAACTTTTCAGATTGAATACCGGCGGCTATAAGATCGAAGGCGTTTCGCTGGGTGGCGTTCAAATCGTGCGGTGCACGGATCGGCGCGCTGCGAATTGCAACGGGCTCGGGAGTCAGCGTGACCAGTTGCTTGCGCGCGAGCGACCGCGCAGCCTGGCTGGCATTGTGAACCAGCGCTTCAATGTCGCCAAGGTTGTGTGTGCCCGGATGCAGGGCAAGGTAAGCCAGCAGTTCGCGCTCCGGCTTGGGCGGTTTCCCTTCGGCCAGCGCACCGGTCGCGATAATCCGCAATTTTGCGGCGGGTGCACGCAGAGGGTCGCGATCCCGCTGCACTTCTTCGGCTACGATCCAGCCTCTGCGTTCGAGCGACTTCAGCATGCGGTCGGCGAGCGGGATCTTCTTTTTGATATAGGCAGCCGTCAGCGATCGCGCCGCAAGCATTTGCATCAACTGGTTGGCGGTGTCTTCAGCCTGCGGCTGGATGGAGAGTTGCCGCGAAGCGTCCCGCCCGGCGTCGGTCAGCGAATAGCTTTTGCCGGAGCGGATATCCGAAGCCAGCGGCAGCATGGACCGCAGGACATCGCCTAATGGCGCGCAGTAATAACCGGAGATCCACTTACCCAATGCGAGCAGTTCGGCGTCTAGAACCGGCTCGGGGTCGATGAGCCGAAAGACATCCTTCACGGCGCCACCGGGAGGCCCGTCGTGGATCTTCAGCACTACGCCCGTCATCTTGCGGGTGCCGAAGGGAACAAGCACGCGTGCGCCTTCCTTTACGCGGTGCTGAAGGGTTAACGGCAGCGAGTAGGTAAAGGCCCGATCGAGCGGAACGGGCAGGCTGACGTCGCAGAACCGGGCCAATCAGGCCACCGGGTTTCGCAATATCCCTATTCCTTCGATCTCTACCTCAACTACGTCGCCTGGTTTGAGGCGCTGCGTATTGCCGGGCGTGCCCGTGTAGACCACGTCGCCGGGGACCAGCGTTAGATACCGGCTGATGAACGAGACTACCGTCGGGATATCGAAAATCAGATCGCTGGTTCGCTGGTGCTGCAGCACTTCACCATTCACGCGCGTGGTGAGCGCAAGATCCGGGTAATCGAGGCCGGTCACGATTGCCGGGCCCAGCGGCCCGAAGGTATCGCAACCCTTCGCCCGCCACCATTGCAGATCTTTCGCCGCTCCGCTCTGCCAGTTCCGGTCGCTGATATCGTTTCCGCAGGTGACGCCGAAGACCGCAGCCTCCGCCTCCGCCCGCGAGGCGTTGCGAACGGTCTTGCCAATGACCGCCACCAGTTCGCCTTCGAAGTGGGTATCGACCGCGTCTTCCGGGATTACGATCGGGCCGCCGGGGTTCTGAAGGGATGAAACGGGTTTGTAGAAGATCTCCGGGTTCTCCGGCATTTTCCGGGCGCCAAGATGACTCTTGTAGTTCAGTCCGACGGCCACGATCTTTGGCGGGACGCAGGGCGTGAGGAGAGTTACGTCTCCGAGCGCCAGCTCGCGTCCCGAGTATTCCGGGACATCGAATAATCCGCCGCGCAACTCGCTGATTTTATTTTCGTGAATGGTGCCGTAAGCGGATCGGTGATCCTGCTGGAAACGTACAAATGCAGTCATTGATTCCTGTAGTATAGGTCCTGCCATATCGGCGAGACGGGCTTCGGCCTATAGCGCAGGTTGCACCTGCGTTACAATGCTTACTGCCCTTCACGCAGTCTCACAATTTTTCAGGGCCTGGAAGAAGTAATGGATAAACCAGCGCAAAACATACAAGACAGTTTTCTCAATAATGCGCGAAAAGAGAAGGGACTGATCACCATCTACCTGCTCAGTGGCGTCAAGCTCTCGGGACGTATCAGAAGCTTCGATAAATATTCGCTGGTGCTCGAAACGAATAACCAGGAACAGCTGATCTTCAAACACGCAATCTCGACAGTTGTAACTACGCGGGCGATGCAGCACCCCGTGGTCCACACCCCGAACTATCAGAGCGCACCCGCGCCGCTTTCCCCGCCCCCGAGCGGAACGGCAGCCGCCCACAGCGAAGGTTAAGTACCCGGGTTGAAAACCACCGTAGCGGTCGGGCATTCCCCCGAGAAAGCGATACTTGCCGGGTTCGAGCGAAGGCGGGGCTCGGCATCCACCGCCGCTGTGGAGTCATTCCGCGAACTGGCCGAACTGGCCGCCAGCGCGGGAGCGGAAGTGGTCGCCGAAACTTTTCAAACCCGCCCTGTTGCGGACGCGGCCACTTTGCTGGGCCACGGCAAAGTCGAAGAACTCAAGGAGATGGCCGAGGCTTTTGAGGCAGACGTTCTGATGGTGGATCATGAACTGACCCCCACGCAGCAGCGCAATCTTGAAGCCGGAACTGGCATCAAAGTGATCGACAGGACGCAGTTGATCCTGGACATTTTCGCGCGGCGCGCACGCACGTCGGAGGGCCGGTTGCAGGTGGAACTGGCACAGCTCAAATATTTGCTGCCCCGACTTACCGGCCAGGGACATTCCCTTTCGCGGCAGGGGGGCGGTATCGGCACGCTGGGGCCCGGTGAAACGAAGCTGGAGACCGATCGCCGCCGGATTGCCACGCGCATTAAGAAACTGGAAACCGATCTTGAGAAGGTCCGCAGCGGCCGGGGGATTCATCGCAAGAAGCGGGATGCCGTTCCGGTTCCCACCATATCGCTGGCGGGGTATACGAATGCGGGGAAGTCGACCTTGTTCAACCGGCTTACGTCCGCGGGAGTGCTCGCCGACGCGCGGATGTTTGCAACACTGGATCCGACCATCCGGTCGATCTCTCTGCCTTCGCGGCGCAAAGTTTTATTGAGCGATACGGTCGGTTTCATTCGCAATCTGCCGACGACGCTGATCGAGGCGTTTCGCGCCACGCTCGAAGAAGTCGCCGACGCGGCTTTGATTTTGCACGTTGTCGATGTTTCGTCCGATCAGGCCGCGCATCATGTTTCGGAAGTTTATCGG
>Ga0302326_10027731_pt1 | contig 11417 bp, 9 predicted proteins | sample Palsa_T0_3_FD_202264 | JGI IMG/M metagenome (GOLD analysis project Ga0302326, IMG submission 202264) | Peat permafrost microbial communities from Stordalen Mire near Abisko, Sweden - Palsa_T0_3 | ecosystem: Environmental > Terrestrial > Soil > Palsa > Peat permafrost | place: Sweden: Abisko...
CAGTCTTCGCGTCCACCGACAGAAATGGATTGGCCCAAGCTCCGGGCTCATGCACGTCCACGTAAAGGCTCTTGGTGGGCAGTGGGATGCGCGCCAGGGCCTGGCGCTGGCGGTCCATCGCAGTGGCGGCGTCCTGCGCCTGCTGCCTGGCCTTCACCGCATTCTGGGCCACGCCGGCTACCGCCTGCTCTTCCTTGTGGCAGGCAGTCACCGCCACAGCAAGCAGAATCGACAAGCTCAGCCAACCCCCGATGCGCGTGCGTCCAATCACGCTTTCAAGCATAGCAGCCCCCATGCTCAAGCACACCGCGGCCACCCGCGCATGCACGGCCACCGCGTTTGAATCGCTGAAGGGTACGGGCTTCAGCGAAGGGTACGGGCTTCAGCCCGTACGTTAATGCGCCGAAAAGTCGGGGCTTTAGCCCCTGAGAGGGAGAGGGCGCACGAGTGCGGTCAGGTGTCCCTCAGGGGCTAAAGCCCGCCGGTTTTGCACTGCTGACGTACGGGCTAAAGCCCGTACCCTTCATTCCTCGCTAAAATTTCAAATGCGATTGCCCTGCCCGCGCCTGACTCCCTGACCATATCCGCTGCTCGCCATCCGCGGATTCAGGAGTCTATTGAGGAGTCCATGCAGAGTGCACGGTGTGCCGGCAAGCCGGGAGCTACCCTGCCCTGATACACTTTTCCTTGGAGTTTCTGCGAGCGTGTGTCGTCGACCGGCTGCAAGGAAACTGGGTTGAGCCGGGTGCCGGGTTTGGGGCGGATTGCACCGGCTGCATCGCCAGCCCTCGGCGTGTCGACGGGTCGCTTCTTAACCCACATTTTCTTCACTTATCGGGTGAGACCGTTCCGCGGTACATCAGGCGGGGCGGGGAGGATTCATGCGGCGGTTGCTGACGCTTGTCTTTCTGCTGTGCCTGGCCCTTCCGGCTGGGATTTCGATCTCCGGATGCTACCGCAATCCGGCTGGGAACTACTGCAACGGCCTGGGTTACGGGTTGAAGACTACAGCGGTGGCCTCCATCGATCTGGAGCCGCGCACCATCGGCATATCGCTGGCCTTCGGGCAGACGCAGCAGATCTCGGGCCCGCAGGCCAAGACCTGCAAGGGCGCTCCGGCCAGCGTTTCCTCCTACAGCTACGGAACCAGCAACAATCAGCTGGTCGACATCTCGCCCACCGGGAATATCTGCGCCGGCACATGGAACCGTAACACCGGCGGCGGCATCGCCAACTACACCATCTGCAGCGCTCCCAATCCCGTGCCCAATACGGGCGGATTGCCCTATTCGACAGCCTTTATTACCGCCTCAGCGGCGACCATCACCTCCAATCCCGTCGAGGTCTATATCCATGCGGCGGTGACCACCATCTCCCTGGTCGGGCCTACGCAATGCGTCTCCCAGGCCGTTTCGGAGAATTCGCCCACCCAGCTTGACGCCCAGGCGTGCTATTCCGCGCCGGTCAACGGCAAGCCCACCAATGTGCTGTTCTGCGCCCCTTCGAGCGTCACCAATCCCGGCTCTGGCAATCCGATCGCGCCTCTCTGCGCATCGCCGCCCAGTGTCTCGCTATCCTCCATCCCCGCCTGTACTAACTCCATCGGCACATTTGGGTTCAATGTCGGCACGCCATCGGTGGCCACCATCAACCCTGAGAACAACCAGATCACGGCCGTGCAGCCCGGCACCACCGTCATCACAGCCTCGCTGGCCGGCTCCGGCTCCTCCGCCGGGTACTTCTCCACCTGCCCGCCCGAGTCCATCACCGTGTCGCTCAACGGCCAGACCACCGGGCCCGTTACCGTCACGCAGGGCGTCACGCAGAATCTGGTCACCACCGTCACAGACACCAATGGGCTGCCGATTACCGGGCTGACACTCGACTACCAGTCGACCAACCCGCTGATCACCACCGCCGGCGGCACCGGCAGCATCACCACCGACTTCCCCGGCCAGGCGTCGATTTATGCCATCTGCCAGCCATCCACCTGCAATCCGGCTCCCATCAACCGGGTCGGCCTCAACGCCACCGGGCTTTCCATCGCCTCCAACCCCATGACAGTCGTCACGCCGGGAGCCGCCAGCGCCTACGCGTGGTTCGCGGCGCCAGGCAAGTCGCGGTACATCATCCCCGTGGAACTCATCGCCGGCACCATCGGGTCCACCATTCGCCTGCCCTACGTACCCAACTCCATGCTGATGGACCAGACCGGCTCCGATCTCTACCTCGGGTCAAGCCATGAGCTGATGATCGTCGGCGCATCTTCCAACTCCGTCACCAAGACCGACACCAATGTTCCCGGCGTGGTGCTGGCTGTGGCGCCCAATAATTCCACACTTCTGATCAACGACCAGGTGCGTCGCATCTTATACATTTACGGGTCCAACGGTAATATCCTCGGCAGCTTCGGCGGCATGGGCGCCTCCGCCCAGTGGACGCCCGACTCCAAGACCCTTTATGTCGCCGACAACGCATCGCTAGGCGCCGGACACAGCGATACCCTCTACGTCTATAACGTCAATACTGGCTGGACCACCTATCCCGGTCTCCCGTCCCAGCCGCTGCCAGTCAACATGGCTCCCGTGCCGCGCAGCCTGGCTCTGATGATTCCCGGCGTGGGCGCGTACCTCAGTGGCAGCTCAACCGTGGCCCACACCTGGTGCCCCATCGGCACCGTAGGGGACTACAACAGCATGTCGTTCTACCCACAGGGCGACGATGTGAACACATTGACCGATGCCCTGGCCGCCACCGTGGACGGGAAACATATTCTGGGCGCGGCCGTCTCCGGCGGCGGCATCACGCTGTCCGACATCGGCATCAAGCTGCCCGCCCCGAAGGGCGTGCCCGACGGAGCCCCGGCGGCCTGCCCAGTCTCCGGCAACACTCTCAAGCCGCTGATCGTCAATTCCACCCTCAATACCGCGGCCATCCCCGCCAACGCCACCGCCGTCAATCAGGTTGTAGCCGGCGAGCGGCCGCAAACAGCGACGGCTGCTCCCGAATCAAACCTGGCCTTCATCACATACACAGGTACCACAGCCGGCGCCACGCTGCCGTATTACGTTCCGGGTGCGCCTGGCACCACGGGCACGGTGGACTTTGTGCCGCTCACCGGAAGCTCTGCGATCACGGCGCCGCTGGCGGGCGCATTCAGCCCCGACAACACGCTGTTCTTCGTCTCCACCGCGGGCGACAACAAGGTCCACTACATCCAGCTCGCCCCCACCGGACCACCCACCGACGTGAAGCAGATCAGTCCCAACCTGCCGGCCTGCACCCCGGTCAGCGCCGGCGGCAACGACCTGGGCTGCATTGGCCCCGCGCCGGCGCCCAATACGCCGGTGCCCGCCACAGCCATCGCCGTCAGGCCGCGCTCCACCACCTAACTGCACATCGTTGCCCGTGCCCCATTTCCGCTGTCATCCTGATCGAGCGCAGCGAGTCGAAGGACCTGCTGTTGCCCCGTGCCCCGTCCTTTCTTCTCTTTTCTGGGGGAAGGGCGGGATACCTCGATCCACGATTACAGCGGAACACGCCTCGCAGAGCCACCAACCCCTCACGATAGAATCGAGTCATGATCAAGGGGATCTCCATCCTGCGCCCAACCGCGAGCGCCGCCGCCTTTGACCGGCTGGCCAGCTTCCTCGCCGCGCTCGGGTTTGCGCAGGCCAAGGGATGGGATGAGGCTGGCAGCCGTGGACGAGCCTTTGAGGCTCCGCAGGGACGCATCGAGATCATCGACGGTGACTTCCCAGCGGCCGCAGACCTCATCGTGGAGGTGACTTCAATCGATGCTGCTCACCAGGCCGCCGAAGCGTGGCTCCGCGCCCAGGACGCCCACCCGTCCGCGCGCCTCACGCCGATCTCCGAAACAGACTGGAACTCGCGCCTGTTCACCGTCGAGCCGGAGCCGGGCTTCGCGCTCTCCTTCTGGGCCTGGACCGATCCGCTCAAGGGCAAGCCGCTGGCCGTCGAAGGCAGCCTTTCCGCCGCCGGCATGAGCTTTGCCATCGTCGTCGCCCGCTGGAACGCCGTCATCACCGACCGCCTGCTTGAGGGCGCGCTCGATGCCCTGCTGCGCAGCGGCGCGCAGCGCGGCGACATTGAGATTGTCCGCGTGCCCGGCGCATGGGAGATTCCCGCCGCCGCGCGCACCCTCGCCAACCGCGGCAACCTCGCCAATCGCGGCAACATAGACGCAATCGTCACGCTCGGCTGCCTCTTGCGCGGCGAAACCGCCCACTACGAAGCCATCTACAACGAAGTGGCGCGCGGCATTGGCCAGTCGCAGCAGGAGACCGGCATTCCCCACAGCTTTGGCGTGCTCACCTGCGAGACTCTGGAGCAGGCCCTCAATCGCGCCGGCATCAAGGCCGGCAACAAGGGCTTTGAGGCCGCCGCCGCCGCCATTGAGATGGTCAGCCTGCGCCGCAAGCTGCTGTCTACAGGCGGTCCCGCTTGAGAGCCACCCCCCAGCACACTTCGGGCCGCCGCAAGTCGCGCGAGCTGGCCATGCAGATGCTCTTCCAGGCCGACATCGGCAAGCAGACGCCGGAGCAGGTGCGCGCCACCTTCTGGCAGGCCGGCGACGAGGTCGAGTCCGAGGTGCGCGGCTTTGCCGAGGACCTCTTCCGCGTAGCCATCGCTCACCAGGAAAAGATCGATGAGCTGATCGTGGCCAATTCAAAGCACTGGCGCCTTGAACGCATGCCCGCCGTCGATCGCAACCTGCTGCGCATGGCCGTGGGAGAAATGCTCGGCTTCAAAGGCACGCCGTTCCCCATCGTCATCAACGAGGCGCTCGAAATCGGCCGTCGCTATTCCGCGCCCGAATCCATCAACTTCCTCAACGGCATGTTGGACTCGATCGCCCGCAGCCTGCTGCCGAAATAGACTCCGCTCGACTCATCCGCTTGGTTCGGTCGCGCGACGAATACTCCTCACATCCAGAAACATCCTTTGCGGCCCGGTCTCGACCGCTCCCTCCAGCCGAATGAAACCGTAGCGCGCATACCACCCTGCCTTATCCGGATATGCGTCCGTCACAATGCAGCGGCAACCGACCTCGCTCGCAACATGGAGCGTGATCCTGAGCGCCTCAGACAGCAAGGCGTGGCCAAGCCCTTTGCCGGTGAAGCGTCTGTCGACTGCAAGCCGAGCCAGCAGGATCAAGGGCAAATCGTAGGCAGGCAGCCCGCGCGTATATTTCGCCGGGTGCCGGTCACGCGGAATGCTCGATGTGGCCAGCGTGAAATAGCCCAGCACGGCCCGCGGCGCGGACTCATCGACCGCTACGTAGGTTACGCCGATTGAGACCTTCTGCTGATTGGTCCAGGCATTGCGCTTCAAATAATTGTTCAGCGGCTCGTCGCCGCAATCGAAGCAATCAACTTCGTCGGTTTCACCGAGATGGCGAATCGTGACCGCCAAGTCATTGCCTCATGGCCCTGACCAGCGCTTCGGTGGGCTCTGCCGCCGGTCCGGACAGGAGATGGGCGAGACTCTCAAGCTCCATATCGTTCCATTGGATTTCCACACGCGGAAGACTCGCATCGGGGGCAACACGGTCTAGTCGTGGAAAGAGCAGCACCCTCCGCTCACCGGTAGCGCTCTCACTGACAATACGATACCCACGTTTCCGCTCTGAAACTGCCCACCGGAATAGCGCCAGCGCATCCGAAAGCAGATCTGTATTGCTGCTGAGTTGCAACTCTTCTTTGAGCACGCGCAGCAGCTTGTCTTCCGCTGGCACGAGGTCTGCCTGAAACTTCGCCTTGCGGGAAGCAGACTTCTTGCGCGCCGGCCCCGTGTTGTGGGCTGGACTGTCCTCGATGGATGTCGGCATATTTGTCCCCAACACTTGAATTGTACTCCTAAATCACTCTAAAATCGAGTTGTTCTTCTCGTGCGGCGGAATCGCACCCAATTCTGATAATCTCTTTTACCGATGGACTTCACCAATCTCCGCCTCGAAAAACGCCCACCCCTCGCAGTCGTCACCCTCGACCGCCCCAAAGTGCTGAACGCCCTTAACGCCGCCACCTTTGCCGAGCTGGCCGCGGCCTTTGACGATCTGGCCGCCGACCCCGCCATTCGCGTCGTGCTCATTACCGGCGCAGGCGGCCGCGCCTTTGCCGCCGGAGCCGACATCCGCGAAGTGGCCGAGGCCACAGCCGAAAACGGCGATGAGCTCTCCCGCACCGGCCAGCGCGTCTTTCGCCGCATTGAGACGCTGGGCAAGCCGGTCATCGCCCGCATTCAGGGGTTCGCTCTGGGCGGCGGCTGCGAACTGGCCCTGGCCTGCACCCTCCGCCTGGCCGCGGACTCGGCGCGCCTCGGCCAGCCCGAAGCCAAGCTCGGCCTGCTGCCCGGCTATGGCGGGTCGCAGCGGCTGCCGCGCCTGGTGGGCCGCGGCGCAGCACTGAAATTGTTACTGACCGGCGCCATCATCGACGCCAACGAGGCGCTGCGCATCGGCCTGGTAGATGAGGTGGTGCCCGCTGCCGAGCTGATGGCCCGCGCCGAGGCACTCGCACTCGAAATCGCCGCCAACGCACCCCTGGCCATTGCGGAAACGCTGCGCGCCGTCGACGAGGGCCTCGACCTGCCGCTCGACGCTGCTCTGGCTCTCGAGGCTCGCGCTTTCGGACGACTCTGCGGCACCGCTGACAAGACCGAAGGCACCCGCGCCTTCCTCGAAAAGCGCCCGCCCGCCTGGAAGGGCGAGTAACGCATCGCGGCCCCCAAGTAAATCCAACAACACCGGCCAAACAGCCCGCACGAAAACCTCTTTAAGGAAGGAATGGCTTCAAATAACCATCGCGCCAACTCGCCAACTTGCTATCCCCACGCAGCGGGAGCCAGCCAGCCAATTTCAGATCCAGGGTTTCCCGCTCGCCCCGCAACCATCCGCGCAGTCCAGCCTGCTAGCCGGTTGCGGAAAAATTCGATCGGAGAGGCACCGAGTGTCAGGGCACGACTTCAGTCGTGCCGCAAAGCCAGTCAAGTCAATGCGGGATTTAGGCCCTGCGGGCCGCAATCTCGAAAATCGCACGAGACTCGGCCATTCTCCGCAACCTGCGATGCCTTCCGGGCTGACCCCCAAAAGTGTGAAAGATAGTCAATTGACAGTTTGCAGGCAACGGAGACTGCAGATGGGTTCGAGTTGAGCCGATGGTCCGGCTGGCGGGAGTCAGCCGCGCCGGTTTCTATCGTTGACTGTCAGAACTCAATTTGTCTCTCTCCGCGGGTTCACCCCACGTGTTGTCAAGACCCGCCGCCCGAATTTTTTGTTAACTCCCTCATTCGATTCAACATATTTCCGACGAAGTTTGCGTATAATTACCCCGCTTACGCGCATAATCGTCCATATGAGAGGAACCGCAGAGGTTTCGGCGTGTGGCCCAAGCCAATCCCGGAACACCCACCCCCGCTGCGGAACGGTTCATGTTGGCGTTTTTCACCCCACCCCTCCCCCACTTTTTCCGCAACACGCTAAAAAGAAAAGGATTAGGCCCAACAAACTCGATTTGACAAGTCAAAACAACGCACTTGTGTTAACGCCGGTCGTGGGACCGGCTGAAAAGGAGAACAGTTCGCTTCCGCCGCCCGTTGATTAATTCCCCGTGGGCAGATACTTCGCAAACCACTCCACCGCGCGTTCCATCACGTCGCGCCGATGCGCCGGATCAACAAACCCATGCCCCTCATTGGGATAAACCACCAGCTGCGTCGGCACATGCTCAGCCCGCAGCGCATGCCAGAACTCATACGACTGCGGCGCGGGACACTCCCCGTCCCGGTCGCCCACCAACACCAGCGTAGGCGTGTGCGCCTGCTTGATAAAGTTGATAGCCGAACTCTTCGCATACACCGCCGGATCGTCGTAAACCGACGCGCCAAAGTATGGAATCATCCACTGGTCGATGGAGTTTTCGCCGTAGTAGCTCTGCCAGTTTGACAGGCCCGCGCCCGCCACCGCCGCCTTGAACCGCTGCGTCTGCGTCACCGCAAACATGCTCATGAAGCCGCCATAGCTCCAGCCGGTAATGCCCACGCGGCTGTCGTCGATCGAATATTCCGTCTCGGCAGCGTCCACGCCCGCCAGGATATCGCGCAGGTCGCCGTAACCGAAGTCCTTGCGGTTGGCCTGCGTAAACGCCTCGCCCTGCCCATAGCTGCCGCGCGGGTTGGGCTCCAGCACAAAATAGCCCAGCGCCGAAAAGGCCGTCGCACTCAGCCCGCCGCCTCCGCCCCAGTGCGCAATCACCGCGGCGGCCGGCCCGCCATGCACCTCCACAATCAACGGATACTTCTTCGCCGGGTCGTAGTCCTTGGGCAGCATCAGCCAGCCCTGCACACGAAACTGGTCACTCTTCCAGCTCAGCGACACGCTCTTGCCCCAGGCCGGCGTCACGCCATCGTTCAGGTGCGTGAGTTGGATGACGTCCTCCAGTCCCGACGTCATCGCCGTGCCCGGCTTGGCCTCGTAAATCTCCGTCGGATGGTCAAACGTGCTGGCGTGGAATACAAATGCGGAATGGTCCGCGGTCGCGCTCAGGCTCAGCTCCATGCGCCCGTCGCCCACGCCGCCCGGAATGCTGAAAATCGGCGCGCCAAACGCCGGCCCCTCATCCGAATGGCCCGCGCTGCCCACCTTCAGCCGGATCAGCTGGCAGTTCCCGCCGGCCAGTTCGCTCACATACAGGTGCTCGCTGCCATCCCACTCGATCCACGCCGGAGACGTCGGCCGGTCGGCGGTCAGGTCGCGCGGCTCGCCACCCGCCGCCGGCACCAGCCACACATCGCCGCCCGTCGAGCCCTGGTCGCTCATCAGCCCGCCGATAAACGCGATCGATTTCCCATCCGGCGACCAGCGCGGCACGGCGATCTGCAACCCGTGCAGCGGGCCGGAGACCTCAGCCGGCGCCAGCACCGCCGCCGGCGCACCCGATCCATCCGCGGCCTGCGTGTAGAGCTTCGCCACCCACCAGTTGTTCTCGCCCGGCGGATCGGCGGCGATATACGCCAGCGACCTAGAATCCGGCGACCAGTCGAACTCGTACACATGCAGATTGGCCGGCGTGGCAAACGTGGGCGCAGCTGGCTTGGCCGCATCCACCGTCGCCACCGCTACGCGCTGAATCTCCACGCCATCTTCGCCAATCACGCCCGACGGCGGCTTCATGGCAGCCAGCGCTCCGGCCGGCCGCGTCGCGCCCTCTACATAAAGGAAGGCAATCCGGTTCCCATCCGGTGAAAACGCCGGCGCTTCCACTAGCCCCTTCAGCTCGGTGATCCGTCGCGGCGCGCCGCCGTCAAGCGCCGACAGATACAGGTCGCCCTGCTCGCCCGGCTTTGCACAGTCTGAGAAGAACGCCAGCGCCTTCGCATTCGGCGTCCACACTACCTCGCCCTCGCGGCATTTCTGGTCGGCCTTGGAGGCCGCGGTCACGTGCACTTTTTTGGCAAGGTCATCCAGCGGCGCAACCTGGATGCCGCCGCCCTCGCGCCCGCCCTCGATCCAGGCCAGCCGCTTGCCATCCGGCGAAATCGCCACCTGCCCCACGCCGCGCCCGCGATTGAGCCCCTTGAGCACCTCGTCGATGTGCGCCCGATCCGGCGCACCACCCTGCGCCAAAGCACCAGCAGAGCAAAGGCCAAAGCAGCCAGCCAGCACAAAGCCGGCAAAAATCGAAGTCAATCCAGCGTGATGAGCCGATTTGCAGCGGGGAAGTTTGCGAAGCCAAATAAAATGCATATTGAAAATGCTATCAGGCGGAAACGAGGCGGAGTCACTGCGCAGCCTTCCACTCGTTTTCAAGCGGCGAGACGATATCTCCCTCGAAAAGCACGCTGCCCTTGAGCGCACCGCGCATCTTGGCCTGCGGCGGCATCGGCACCAGCCGCCCCACCGGCTTACCAAACTTCGTGATGACCAACGGCTGGCCCGAAGCGGCGACCTCATCGAGCAACTGCAGACACTTTGCCTTGAATTCCCCCGCGTCGATGGACGTCATAGCAATGCTCCTTCAATGGCCAGGAACCACAGTCGTTTAGCGCAAGTGCGGCTGTCAAGCGGCGTCGGCAAGAATGCCTCATGTGTCACAATTTGGAATTGATTGCAGTGGACGACGCGATAAGCGCGCTGCAGGAACTTTCATGGCTGGCGTGACGGGAGCAGGTGCAGGAATGGCCACCGGAGGAATGCTCGGCCGGGAAGCCCGGGCGCAATACGCGGCCATGGCTCAAATGCGTTGGCGGATGTTTATGAATGGTCTCCGCTCCATTCACGGCGTGCTCGATCTGGGCGCCACGGGGATTGCGTGGCTCTTCTATTCCATCTTCGGGCTGGGTTTGGGAGCTGGCCTTTGTGCCGCCGCGTACTCCTTGGCGTCCCACGCATCGTGGCAATATTTGCCCATCCTGTTTTGGACGATCGGCTTTCTCTGGTTGACGTTCCCGCTGGTGGTAGCGTCGTTTCAGGAGCAGTCCGATCTGGGAGTTCTGCTGCGTTTTCCGGTGCACTTCGGGTCCTACTTCCTGCTCTATCTGATCTCTGGCCTCACGGAAGCCTCCACGATTGTAGGTCTGCTCTGCTGTCTGGGCGTCTGGCTTGGCATCGTCCTCGCGCGCCCCGATCTGTATTTGTGGGCGATGGTCGGGCTGTCGGTGTTCGCAGTCTTCAACATCCTGTTGGTACGCGCCGTCTTTGCATGGATCGAACGCTGGCTGGCGCAGCGAAAGACTCGGGAGATTCTGGGCGCGGTATTGATGGTTCTCGTCGTGTGCGCGCTGGTGATCAATTCCGTGTGGAACCAGAAGCGCTATGAGGACTCGAATAGCCACAAAGAAGAGACTGCGCCCTTACGCCAGACACTTGCCAAATATGCGCCGCTGCTGAAGACTGCAAACCAGGTGCAGCAATGGCTGCCGCCTGGGCTGGGTGCTCGCACCTTGCAGCAGGCCGTGAAGCAAAGGCCTGCGGCGGGGTTCGCATCGCTGAATCTGCTCGGGCTTTGGGTGGTCCTTGCGGGAAGCGCGGTGGCAGGCCGTCTCAAGGCCGAGTATCGCGGACAAAACCTGAGTTGGACGCCGGGCCGGGAACCGATCCGGCGCGGGAGCGGGTGGACATTGGGCGGCTCTGGTCCCTTTGCCGCCATTGTGGAGAAGGAGTTGAAGAGCCTGCTGCGTTCGGTGCCCTTACTCTGGGCCGTGAGTGTACCGTTGCTGTTCGTGCTTGTCATTGCAGGCGTATTTCATCACGGCCCCTCCAATGACATGAATTCGTTTCCGTATGCGTTTCCTTTATGCGTGACCTACGCACTCCTTGGATTTACGGGATTGTTTTACAACAATCTGGGCGCCGAGGGAGCCGGGATTCAGTTGTTGTTCCTTTCACCTACACCGAT
>Ga0302326_10027734_pt1 | contig 11416 bp, 7 predicted proteins | sample Palsa_T0_3_FD_202264 | JGI IMG/M metagenome (GOLD analysis project Ga0302326, IMG submission 202264) | Peat permafrost microbial communities from Stordalen Mire near Abisko, Sweden - Palsa_T0_3 | ecosystem: Environmental > Terrestrial > Soil > Palsa > Peat permafrost | place: Sweden: Abisko...
GGCAGCATGAACAGCACCGTGATGAACACGACCCAGATGCAGGCGATGATCCCGATCGGCTTCGACCACCGGCCCAGGTGCCACGGGCCGCGCTGGAAGTTCGAGCCGAGCCGCAGCCGCAGGAACGTCGGCAGCACGTAGGCCACGTACAGGCCGATCACCGCGATCGAGGTCACCGCCGCGTACGCCGTGCTGTTCCACAGGTAGGGCAGGCCGAGGATGAGCGCGCCGCCCGCCGCCAGCCAGATCGCATTGGTCGGCGTCCGGGTCTTGGCGTTGATGTGGTGCCAGAGGCGGCTGCCCGGCACCGCCCCGTCGCGGGAGAACGCGTAGATCATCCGCGAGTTCGCCGTCACCGAGGACATCCCGCAGAACAGCTGCGCCACGATCACGATCAGCAGCAGCAGCTTCGCGCCGGTCCCGCCGATCGCGTCGATGAAGATCTGGGCCGGCGGCACGGTGGCGCCGACCTCGCCCGAGTAGTTCTGGATCGCGAACGTGATCCCGATCAGCAGCAGCCAGCCCGCGAACAGCGACACCACGATCGAGGTGACGATGCCGCGCGGGCCCGCGGTCGCCGCGTCCCTGGTCTCCTCGGTCATGTGCGCGGAGGCGTCGTACCCGGTGAAGGTGTACTGGGCCAGCAGCAGGCCGAGCATCAGCACGTAGATCTTCGACCCCCAGCCGCTGCCGTTGGCGAAGTGCGTGAACACGTACGACGCGCTCTGGTGGTGGCTCGGCGCGAACGCCAGCACCCCCACGATGATCAGCACCCCGAGGATGTGCCACCACACGCTGACGTTGTTCAGCAGCGCGACCAGCGTGACGCCGAACTGGTTCAGCACCCCGTGCAGCACCAGGATCGCGGCGAACAGCACGATCGTGTGCCAGTGCTGGGTGGTGCTGAAGTTCCACTCCAGATCCAGCAGCGCGTTGAGGAAGAACGCCGCCCCGAAGTCGATCCCGGCCGTGACCGCGACCTGGCCGAGGAAGTTGAACCACCCCGTGAACCACGACCAGGCGGCCGGGTTGCGCGGCGCCAGCTTCGCCGACCAGTAGTACAGGCCGCCCGCCGTCGGGAAGCTCGAGCACACCTCCGCCATCGACAGGCCCACGAACAGCGTCATGACGCCGACCAAGGGCCAGCCCCAGACGATGATGACGGGGCCCCCGTCGGTCATGCCGGTCCCGTACAGGGTCAGGCAGCCCGACAGGATCGAGATGATCGTGAAGGAGACGGCGAAGTTACTGAAGCCGGACATATGCCGGCGGAGCTCCTGGGCGTAGCCCAGCTCATGTAGCCGTCTCTCGTCGTCGGTGGGTTGCAGGGCCGGGGCCAGCGCCCCGACCCCGTCGTCATCGATCATGGCCATCCTCTTTCGGTGAATTTTTACTGGGGGGTGACGTAGGCACCGGAGATACCGCCGTCGATGAGGAACGTGGCGGCGGTCATGAATGACGAGTCGTCGCTGGCCAGGAAGGCGACCGCGGCGGCGATCTCCTCCGGCCGTGCGAACCGGCCCATCGGGATGTGCACCAGTCGCCGCTGCGCTCGCTCGGGGTCCTTGGCGAACAGCTCCTGCAGCAGCGGCGTGTCGACCGGTCCGGGGCACAGCGCGTTGACCCGGATGCCCTCCCGGGCGAACTGCACGCCCAGCTCCCGGGACATCGCCAGGACGGCGCCCTTGCTCGCGGTGTAGGAGATCTGCGAGGTGGCCGCGCCCATCAGCGCGACGAACGACGCGGTGTTGATGATCGAGCCCTTACCCTGGCGCTGCATATAGGGGATGGCGTGCTTGCAGCAGTAGTAGACCGAGGTGACGTTGACCTCCTGCACCCGACGCCAGGCATCGATGCCGGTGACCAGGATGGAGTCGTCGTCCGGCGGGGAGATGCCCGCGTTGTTGAACGCGACGTCGACCGAGCCGTAGGCCTCGAACGCCGCCAGGAACAGGTTCTCGACGTCGGCCTCGCTGGTGACGTCGGCCGACACGAACAGCCCGCCGACCTCGTCGGCGGCGGCCTTGCCGGTCACCGGGTCGAGGTCGCCGACGACGACCTTGGCGCCCTCGGCCGCCAGCCGCCGCGCGGTGGCCAGGCCGATGCCGCTCCCGCCCCCGGTGACCACGGCCACCCGGTCCTGCAGGCGGTTGCCGATGTTGCCCATGTGTGCTGCCTCTTTCTGATGTCGGTCGGGTGCCGGCGGTCGATCGCCTGGCCGTCGGTCGCGATGAAGCCGGCTAGCTGTCGGTCGCGATGAAAAGGTTCTTGGTCTCGGTGAACGCGTCGACCGCGTCAGGGCCGAGCTCCCGGCCGAGGCCGGACTGCTTGAAGCCACCGAACGGGGTGCTGTACCGCACCGACGAGTGCGAGTTGACGGACAGGTTGCCGCTCTCCACGGCCCGCGCGACCCGGAACGCGCGCCCGACGTCGCGGGTCCAGATCGAGCCCGACAAGCCGTACTCGGAGTCGTTGGCCAGCCGGATCGCGTCGGCCTCGTCCTCGAACGGCACCACCGCGACGACCGGGCCGAAGATCTCCTCGCGCCACTGCGGCGAGCCGACCTCGACCGGCGCCAGGACGGTCGGCGGGTACCAGTAGCCGGGGCCGTCCGGGCAGCCGCCGCGGAACGCGACCGGCGCGTCGTCGGGCACGTAGGACGCGACCGTCTCCCGCTGCCCGGCCGAGATCAGCGGGCCCATCTCGGTCGCCTCGTCGCCGGGGTCGCCGACCCGCACGCCCTTGACCGCGGGTTCCAGCAGTTCCATGAACCGGTCGAATACGCTGCGCTGGACGAGAATCCGCGACCGGGCGCAGCAGTCCTGGCCTGCGTTGTCGAACACGCCGTACGGCGCGGTGGCGGCCGCCTGCTCAAGATCGGAGTCGGCGAAGACGATGTTCGCGCTCTTGCCGCCGAGTTCCAGCGTCACCCGCTTCACCTGCGCGGCGCAGCCGGCCATGAGATGCTTCCCGACGCCGGTGGACCCGGTGAACACGACCTTGCGCACCGCCGGGTGAGCGACCAAACGCTCGCCGACGACCGATCCCTTGCCCGGAATGACCTGGAAGACGTGCTCGGGCAGCCCGGCCTGCAGCGCCAGCTCGCCCAGCCGGATCGCCGTCAGCGGCGTCAGCTCGGCGGGCTTGAGCACGACCGAGTTCCCGGCCGCCAGGGCCGGCCCGAAGCCCCATCCGGCGATGGGCATCGGGAAGTTCCACGGCACGATCACGCCGACCACGCCGAGCGGCTCCTTGAACGTGACGTCGACGCCGCCCGCGACCGGGATCTGCCTGCCGCACATTCGCTCCGGGGCCGCGGCGTAGTAGTTCAGCACGTCACGGACGTTGCCTGCTTCCCACCGGGCGTTGCCGATCGGGTGGCCGGAGTTGGCCACCTCAAGTCGCGCCAGGTTCTCCAGGTCGCCGTCCACTGCCTCGCTGAAGCGCCGCAGCAGCCGCGCGCGGTCGGCCGGGGCAACCGCGCGCCAGGTCTGCTGGGCGGCCGCCGCGCGGGCGATCGCGGCATCCGCCTGGTCGGCGTCAGCGAGCGCGACGCGCTGGACGACTTCCTCGGTCGCGGGGTTGATCACGTCATGGGCCGACACGGCTTGCTCCCTGGTTCTGTTCGGATTTCCTGACCACGGCGGCCGCCACCAGCGCCTGAAAAAGCCGCAGGTCGCCGCCGTCCTGCTCGGGGTGCCACTGGACGCCGACGGCAAAGCGGTGAGCGGGCAGCTCGACCGCCTCGACGATGTCGTCATCGGACCAGCCGGTCACCGCAAGCTCCGGTGCCAGCTTGTCGATCGCTTGGTGGTGATGGCAGGCGACGATGGCGGTCGGGCCGAGCAGTCCGGCCAGCACGCTGCCGGGGCTGAGGGTCACCCGGGTCTCGCCGAAGACACCGGGCGCCGGGCCGTGCCGCTGGTGGCCGACGGAGTCGGGGATGTGCTGGTCGAGCGTGCCGCCGAGGGCCACGTTGAGCAGCTGCGCACCCCGGCAGACGCCGAGCACGGGCAGGCCGGCCGCCAGCGCGCGGGCCAGCAGCCGCAGTTCCCAGTCGTCGCGCCACGGTCGGACGACCGTGCTGCCGGCCTGCGGTCGCTGCTGGTAGCGCTCCGGGTCGACGTCCGACCCGCCGGTCAGCATCAGGGCGTCCACGCCCGCGATCGCCTCGTCGGCTCCGAGTTCCTGCGGCGGCAGCAGCACCGCGACCCCGCCCGCCCGCGCCACGGCATCGACGTAGGCATTGTGCAGCAGCGCGAACTCGGTGTCCCAGACCCCGGTGACGGCCCGTTCCCGGTATGTGGTCAGGCCGATCAGCGGGCGGCGGGTCCGGGCGCCGTCGGCCGCGTTGCCGTCGGCCTGGCGCTCAGAGCCGCTCGAATCCACGGAAGCGCTCCCAGTCGGTGACGGCGGCGTCGTAGGCGGCGAGTTCGACCCGGGCGGCGTTGAGGTAATGCTCAACGACCTCGGGGCCGAAGGCGGCCTGGGCCAGCTCGCTGCCGGCCAGCAGGTCGGCCGCGTCGCGCAGGTTAGCCGGGACCCGCGGCCGGTCCGAGTCGTAGGCGTTGCCGACGAACATCGGCTCAAGCGGGAGCTCGTTCTCGATGCCGTGCAGGCCGGCCGCGATCAGTGCCGCGACGGCCAGGTACGGGTTCACGTCGCCGCCCGCGACCCGGTCCTCCACCCGGAGCGACTCGCCGTGGCCGACCACCCGGAACGCGCAGGTGCGGTTGTCCTCGCCCCAGGCGATGGCGGTCGGCGCGAAGCTGCCGGGCACGAAGCGCTTGTAGGAGTTGACGTTGGGCGCGAAGAAGTACGTGAGCTCCCGCTGGGCGGCCAGCAGGCCGGCCAGGAAGTGCCCCATCATCGGGGAGAAGCCGTGCGGTCCGTCGCCGGCCAGCACGGGGTCGCCTTCCGGTGAGCGCAGGCTGATGTGGATGTGACAGGAGTTGCCTTCGCGTTCGTCGTACTTGGCCATGAACGTCAGGCTCATGCCATCGGCCTGGGCGATCTCCTTCGCCCCGGTCTTGTAGACGCTGTGGTTGTCGCACGTGGTCAGCGCGTCGGCGTAGCGGAAGGCGATCTCGTGCTGGCCCAGGTTGCACTCGCCCTTGGCCGACTCCACGTACAGGCCGGCGCCGGTCATGCCGTTGCGGATGCGGCGCAGCAGGTGCTCGACCCGCCCGGTGCCGATGAGCGAGTAGTCGACGTTGTACTGGTTGGCGGGCTGGAGCCGACGGTAGCCCTTGTCCCAGGCGGCCTCATAGCCGTCGTTGAAGAGCATGAACTCTAGTTCGGTACCCACGTAAGGGACGAGCCCGCGCTCGGCCAGCCGCTCGATCTGCCGGAGCAGGATCTGCCGCGGTGAGGCGACGACGGGACGGCCGTCTTCCCACTGCAGGTCGCACAGGACCAGGGCGCTGCCCTCGTGCCACGGCATCAGCCGGAGGGTGGACAGGTCCGGCTGGAAGACGAAGTCGCCGTAGCCGCTCTCCCAGGAGGACATCGCGTAGCCGCCGACGGTGTTCATGTCCACGTCGACCGCGAGCAGGTAATTGCATCCCTCCGCCGCGTGCGGGACCACGACGTCGAGGAAGTACCTTGCGCCGCAGCGCTTGCCCTGGAGCCTGCCCTGCATGTCGGTGATCGCGATGACCACCGTGTCCACCGTGCCCGCCGCCACCAGCGACCGCAGTTCGTCGATCGTGAGCGGTCCCTCGGCTCGCGTCACGGCCCCTCCTTCTGGTCGAGCCCCTGCGCGCGCGTCGGGGCGCTTACAGCGGTTTTTAATGGTCTATTCGACTACCCATTGGGCATAATGGAAGCATCGCGGCGATCGGACGTCAATGGTCTGGAACGAGGTAAATTAACCGCTCTGCCAGGAAAGTTACGACTCGGGGGCGAGAGCCAGCACGGCCGCCCACTCCGGGGTCGCGTCGAGATGCGCGTCGTGCGAGCCGCCCGCCAGGACGACGTGCCGCGTGCCCGGCCTGGCGGCGATGAACTCGGCCTGCTCGGCCGGGCTGAACATGCACGACGAGCCGGGCAACCAGATCAGGGAAGGCGGCCGCGGCAAGGATGGCGGTGTGCCCGCCCATCGACTGCCCGACGAGCGTCACCGGCCGACCCGGGGACACCACGCGGATCACCGCGGCCACGTCACCGACGAACGCGTCGCGTGACACGTCGGCCGGCCGCCGGGCGCTGTGGCCGTGCCCGCGCAGATCCGGAACGCGAAACGGCAGGCGCCGCCGGTCGCGGCGGCAGTCGCGATGAACTCGTCGCCCGCCCCGGCCGCCGCCACGGACCCGTATTAACTCCATGTTAACGAGTGGCTACCTTGACGCCCTGCGCGCGTCGATCGAAATTTGGCGTATCACGCCTTTTATCGGCAATTGCGCACAGGACACGAGGAGCCGCCATGTCCGCCACCGCCGGGTACTCTCGCCCGTCCTTCTGGCGCCGATTGGGCTGGGCTCAGGCCCTGATCGTGGCGGCCGTCGCCGTGCTCCTGGTGGCGATTGGCGGCCCGGCCGGCGCGCAGACGGCTACCTCCGACACCTCTCCGGTCAATCTCTCGAACAACATCGACATGGCTAACGGCACGGCGGCCTCGCACGCCGTCGTGACATCAGGCGATGCGCGCTTCGAGGTGCTCACCCCCGAGGTGATCCGGATGGAGTACTCACCGACCGGCAGCTTCCTCGACGATCCGACCTTCGACATCCTCGACCGCAGCTTCACCGTGCCGAGCTACACCAGCAGCGTGTCCGGCGGCTGGCTGACGATCACCACCAGCCAGATGACCTTGCGCTACCAGGTCGGCTCGGGCCCGTTCACCGCCGTCAACACGCAGCTGCAGCTGCTCGGCGCGCTGCCGCCGGGAGCGTCCGCCAGCGTCACGCCCACCTGGGAATGGGAGTGCACCTTCGGCCAGGCCTGCCAGGCGGGCGCGGCGACGCTCAGCGGCGGGGCCGCGATCGCCAACGACCACCTTAATTACCTGAGCCCGCCCGGGTTCATCGCCGGGCTGACCGCCACCGGGGCGGACGCCTCGTGGCAGGTACTCGGCGCCCCGGCCGGGAACGCGGACGTGACCATCCGCTACTCGAACTACGTCGGCGCCCTCGGCGGGCCCGCGTCACGCACCGAGAGCCTGGTCGTCGACGGCACCACGACCCAGGTCACGCTGCCCGCGACGGCCAGCTGGGACGCGTGGTCCACCGTCACCGTGCCGGTGACGCTGTCGGCCGGCACCAACACGGTCGCCCTCGACTGCCAGAGCAGCGACGGCTGCAACGTCAACGTCGACGACATAGCGGTCAGCGCAGCTGGCGCGACCGCCGCGCCGTTCCTGCCCGCTGATCCGCTCGGCGGCTACATCCGCTCCTACGACTCCGCCAACGGCAGCTACTCCGCATCGCCGGCCTGCGCGAGCGGGCAGTCCGGGGCCACCTGCACGGCAAACATTCCGCAGATGGCATCAGGCCTCCTCGACCAGTCCGGCTGGTACCTGCTCGACGACTCCCAGACCGCGGTGTGGACCTCGACCGGCTGGATCGCCAACCGCCCCACAGGCGACATCCAAGACGGCTACCTGTTCGGCTACGGCCAGGATTACACCGGCGCGCTCGAGGACCTGGCCAAGCTGACCGGCCCGGCGCCGCTGCTGCCGGAATCGACCTTCGGCACCTGGTTCTCCCAGTACTACCCGTACTCCACGGCGAACTACCAGCAGACGATCCTCCCGCAGTTCGAAGCCAACGGCGTAAGCCTCGACAACCTCTCGGTCGACACCGACTGGAAGAGCCCGAGCACCTGGGACGGATGGGAGTGGAACTCCAGCCTGTTCCCCGACCCCACCGCGTTCGAAGACTGGGCCGCGTCAGAGGACATCCACGTCGCCCTCAACGTCCACCCCTCCGTCGCCAACGACGACCCGCTCTACGCGCAGGCTCAGGACGTCGCCGGAAATACGCTGAGCGATAACGGCACCCAGGCGGTGTGGGACTGGGGCAATGAGGCGCAGGCCGAGTCCTACTTCGACACCGCCGACCCGACCCAGAACGCGGTCTCGGAGACCTGGCTCGACTGGTGCTGCGACGCCAGCGAGGTGTCCGCCCCCGGCGTCACCCCCGACGCCTGGATCAACTACCTGACCGCCCAGCAGATGGTGAACGACGGGGAGCGCGGCTTCGACCTGTCCCGCATCGGCGCGTCCTATCAGGACTCGCAGGCCGGCTCGTACCCCTCCGGCCCGTGGGCCGACCACCGCAGCGCGATCGCGTTCACCGGCGACACCCAGGGAACCTGGAACACCCTCGCCTCCGAGGCGCAGCTGTCGCAGGACGAGGGCAGCATCGGCGAGCCCTACGTCAGCGACGACATTGGCAGCTTCCTTGGCAACTCCACCGGCAACGGGAACGACCCCGACGATCTCTACCTCCGCTGGCTGCAACTGGGCACGTTCCAGCCGATCATGCGCGAGCACTCGAACTCCGGCCAGAACCCGCGCCTGCCGTGGGAGTACGACGCCGCCACCAACGCCGTCGGCGACCAGTTCCTCCAGCTCCGCGAGGAACTCGTGCCCTACCTCTACACGCTCGCCAACCAGGCCTACAGCACCGGCCTGCCGATGACCCAGGCGCTCTACCTCGACTACCCCGCCCAGGCCGCCGCCTACGCCAACCCGGACGAGTACCTGCTCGGCCCGGACGTGCTGGTCGACCCCGTCACCCAGCCGGGGACGAGCGTCGCCACCACGGTCTGGTTCCCGCCCGGCACCTGGGAGGACTACTTCACCGGGGCCACCTTCACCGGCCCCAGCACCGCGACGATCAACGTCCCGACCAGCCGGATGCCGGTCTTCGTCAAGGCCGGCGGGATCATCCCGCTCCAGCCCGCCTCCGGCAACGCCCAGACCGCGGGCACCGCGCCGATCACCCTCCAGGTTCACGCCGGCGCCAGCGGCTCCTTTGCCATGTACGACGACGCGGGCACCGGCCTGGGCTACCAGTCCGGGCAGTCCACCCAGACCCCGATCAGCTACACCGAGAACGTCTCCGCGGAAACGTCGACGGTGACGATCGGCCCCGCCACCGGCTCCTACGCTGGCGGGCCGAGCAGCCGCGCCTACACGATCGACCTGGTCGACGAGTCGCAGCCCACCTCGGTCGAGCTCAACGGCCAGACACTCGCCGCCTCAGCCTGGAGCTACAACAGCGCCGGCCACACGCTCCAGGTCCCGGTCGGCGCGGTCGCGACCGGCTCGACCGCGACCATCACCCAGACCGGCGGCACACCGGTCCAGCTGTCGGAGCCGGCCACGCCGCTGATCACGTTCACCTCTCCGGCCACCGCCGCGGCCGGCCAGCAGGTCACGGTCACCGGCAGCGGCTTCGGGGCGACCCAGGGCAGCAGCTACCTGACCTTCAGCGACAACGGCACCAACTGGGGCGCGCCCCCCGACCTGGCCAGCTTCACCATCGACAGCTGGAGCGACTCCGCCATCACCTTCACCGTTCCCCAGCCCAGCGGCACCAACGGGCAGTGGGCCGTGACCCCCGGCATCACCGCCGACATCACGGTCACCACCGCGGCCGGAGCCTCCAACACCACCGGCGTCGCCATCACCACCGGCACCCCGCCGACCGGCGCGATCACCGGCTACGACGGCCTGTGCCTGGATGACCGCGACGCCTCGACGGCGGACTACAACCCCATCCAGATCTACACCTGCAACGGCAGCGACGCTCAGCAGTGGACGGTCGAGTCCAACAGCACACTGCAGGTGCTGGGCAAGTGCCTGGACGTCAACGGCGGGAACACCGCCAACGGAACCGCGGTCGACCTGTACGGCTGCAACGGCACCGGCGCGCAGATCTGGGTGCCGCAGCCCGATGGCGCCCTGGTCAACCCTCAGTCGGGCAAGTGCCTGGAGGACAACGGGTCCGGCGGCTCCGGCACCCAGGCGATCATCGAGGACTGCGCCGGCGGAGCCGACCAGCACTGGAGCCTTCCCTCGGCTACCTGACGGGGATGCCGATCGCTCAATGCCATCGACGCAAGCGGGGTCGAAGTTTCGCCTATCCGGCGACGCCACCGACCATTTGAGCGATTACGCTCCGGCCGCCGCCTCGTATTTCGCGACTACTTCGGCCGGCACCCGACCGCGGTCCTTGATGTCGTAGCCGTTGCCCTTGGCCCATTCGCGGACCTTGGCGGTGTCGACGGCGGGAGCTCCGTTGTTGCCGCGTCGTGAGCGGCGGGCGGTGCCGCCGACCTTGCGGCTGTGCTCGATGTACTTCGCGAGCGCCGTGCGCAGTTCCTCGGTGTGCTCACCGCTGAGGTCAATCTCGTAGTCGGTGCCGTCCAAGCCGAAGCGGACCGTGCCGTCCGCCGCGCCGCCGTCGATGTCGTCAATGAAGAGCGTCTGAATCCGCTGGGCCATGAATTACTCCGGGGTTCGATGATGGTTAAGAACTAGCATAGACGGTGCATCCGCCTATCCTGTTCGATTGGCGGCGTGTCGTCGGCCGGTAAACCGCCGAGGGCCATAGAACCCCCCGGTTGGCCTGGTCAGCAGCAGCGACAACGTCCACCGGCGCAAGCAGGCTCCCGGCGAACGGCACATCCCTCGCCGCGGCAAGGCCGAGATAGGCGTTCAGCACACGGTTATATATCGCCGCGGGATCGGTGGTCCTTTCCTCGCCGTTTACCGTCAAGACCATGAATCCACTGCCAGATCCTCCAGCCTCTTCTGTTTACGCATCGGAAGCTGTCCGGCAAGGACGAGCGGACATGGATCAGCTAATCAGCCTCAATGACATCCGTGCTCTGCTCAAGCTCGGCCGAACCGCTGCCGACGAACTGACTCATCGTTCGGGTTTCCCTGGGGGGAAGAGAGGCGATGCCCTGAGTTTCCCGGCTCCGCCGCGAAGCCCAGGCGGAGCCGCGGTGGCCGTGACGTGCGGCGCAAGGCTCCGAGGGCCGGCAGACGCTCCCACCCACCTCGGCGGCGCTCCGTCGACTCGCCCGCTACTGATTATTGGACGGCGCCACGGCGGCGCGGGGACCGCAGTGCGGCGCGCAGCTGCCAGGCCGAGCACAGCACCGTCCGGGCGGCATAGGCCAGCTGCGCGCGACGCCCGCCCCCGGCCCTGGCGATCTCGGCCAGCTCCGACCCGAACTCCTCCCGGTACCGGGCCCGCTCCGCCCCCGGCAGGAGCCCGGCCGCGACCGCGGTCAACCTCCTCGCCTGCGTCATCGGAACGCGCAGTCGGCCCACAGAGGATGCGGCCTCGCGAACGCGAGCGCGGCTGAGGACGTGGTCGCGGTCGGCGGCGCGGTCGAGGTCGCTGGCGCGGTCGCGGGAGCCGGCGAGGGCGTCGACGAGGGAGCGGTCGCGGTCGCA
>Ga0302326_10027735_pt1 | contig 11416 bp, 11 predicted proteins | sample Palsa_T0_3_FD_202264 | JGI IMG/M metagenome (GOLD analysis project Ga0302326, IMG submission 202264) | Peat permafrost microbial communities from Stordalen Mire near Abisko, Sweden - Palsa_T0_3 | ecosystem: Environmental > Terrestrial > Soil > Palsa > Peat permafrost | place: Sweden: Abisko...
CGATAAACCGAACTTGCGCTGCAACTCAGCCACTATCGGCCGGACCACCGACCGTTTCTGCTTGAGCGAGTGGACGTCACCGAACAGCAGATCGAACTCGAGCCAGCCGATCCACATCGCCGGGTCATCGGCCCGGTTTCGGTGCAGGCGTGGCGGAGTCGTTTCGGAAGGCCAGCAGGACGTCGGCGGTCCGCGCCGACAGCTGCCACCCATCTTGGGAGCGCTTGAACTCCATCGGGAAGGAGAATCGGGGGCCGTGCGGGGCGGATGAGCCGACGTTGACGTTGGCGACGGCGTCGGCCGGGTCCCGGTCTGACCATCCGATGTCGCGGACGTCGACCTTCACCGGCGCATACCCGCCGTTGACCAGCGCGTTGGCGAATTCGTCGAAGACAGCGCCGTTCTCCGGTGTGGCGCCCTCGACCAGATTCAGCTTCTGCAGACCTGGCACCGCGGGATCGGCCAGCCGGTACAGCACTCCCGCCAGGGCGTCGGGGGACGGCAGTGGAGCAGCCTGCGGGATCGTCGCCGGGCTCAACGAGGCAGCCGGCGGCGCTGGTGTGGTCTGCGGCGGCGCGTCGTGCTCGTCATCGGAACACCCCGAGAGGCCGAGTGCCGTCGCAATGGCGGCGGTGCTCAAGACTGCGGTGAGGCGTTGGCCCATTGGGCGGTCGTCAGTGCGAACGCACTGCCGAGATCAGTGTCATCGCCGAGTCGTGCGACAGCTTCCAGCCGCCTTGGTCGACGAATGTGAGGTACTCGGGCGTCGGGGCGAGACGCGGGCCCGATGCGGTGATGGTGGCCGTCGCGGCACCGGGACCGGCGGGCACGATGTTGCTGATGTTGAAAGTCAGCGGCAGGTTGCCTTTGGAAGCAGCCTTCTGTAGTTCGTGGTCGGCGATGCCGACCGGAACCGGGATGCCACCTTCGACGAGGTAGCCCTTGCTGGCGAAGGAGACGCTCGGGTCCTGCAACGTATTGAGAACAGTGACCAGCTGGTCTGGCGTGGGCAGGTCCACAGCCGGGTCCTGTGGGAGCGGGACGCCGAACACCACAGGCTGAACTCGAGGCGACGCACCGGTAACCGATGCAATACAGGTCACACCTGCGGCCGCTGCGCCGATCGCGGCAACCGCCGCAATGCCTGTGGCTAGGGATTTCACGGTCACAAAGGTCCTCTCGGTAAAACCAACTCAACATGATGTTAACGCTGATGCCAGTGTGCCCCATTTCGAGTTCCCGCATGAATCGGAAATCGCCGGTAGCGTCTATGTATCAGCCGCAGAACCGTCCCGGAGCGGGAAAGGAGCGCACCATGGGTGAGTTTGAGCATGACGCCTTCGGAAACCCAAGCGAACCAGACCTCTCCATCGAGGATGCCGCCGAGTTGGAGGAGTTGCGTCGCGAGGCCGCGATTCTGCGCGAACAGCTGGAAAACGCTGTCGGCTCGTCGAGCGCGGCACGGAATCCACGTGACGTACACCAGCTAGAGGCGCGCATCGACTCACTGGCGTCGCGCAACTCGAAGCTGATGGAGACGCTCAAGGAAGCCCGCCAGCAGCTCCTGGCGCTGCGCGAAGAGGTCGACAGGCTCGGCCAGCCGCCCAGCGGCTACGGCGTGCTGCTGGCCAGCCACGAGGACGACACCGTCGACGTCTTCACCTCCGGCCGCAAGATGCGCTTGACGTGCTCGCCCAACATCGAAGTCCAGTCGTTGCGCAAAGGGCAGACAGTTCGCCTCAACGAGGCTTTAACGGTCGTCGAGGCCGGCCCCTACGAATCGGTCGGCGAGATTTCAACTCTGCGCGAGCTTCTCGCCGACGGTCACCGGGCGCTGGTCGTGGGACACGCGGATGAGGAGCGCATCGTCTGGCTGGCCGAGCCGTTGGTGGCCGCAGACCTGCCCGACGGCGTGTATGACTCGTCGGACGACGACCTGCGTCCCCGCAAGCTGCGTCCCGGCGACTCGCTGCTGGTGGACACCAAGGCCGGTTACGCGTTCGAGCGCATACCCAAGGCCGAGGTCGAGGACTTGGTCCTCGAGGAGGTTCCCAATGTCACCTATAACGACATCGGGGGGCTGGGCCGCCAGATCGAGCAGATCCGCGACGCGGTCGAGCTGCCGTTCCTGCACAAGGACCTCTACCGCGAATACGCTCTGCGGCCGCCCAAAGGTGTGTTGCTCTACGGCCCTCCCGGTTGCGGTAAGACGTTGATCGCCAAGGCCGTTGCCAACTCGCTGGCGAAGAAGATGGCCGAGGTTCGCGGCGAGGACGCCCGCGAGGCGAAGTCCTACTTCCTCAACATCAAGGGCCCCGAGCTGCTGAACAAGTTCGTCGGCGAGACGGAACGCCACATCCGGCTGATCTTCCAGCGGGCGCGTGAGAAGGCCTCCGAAGGCACACCGGTGATCGTGTTCTTCGACGAGATGGACTCGATCTTCCGCACCCGCGGCACCGGAGTCTCCTCGGACGTCGAGACGACGGTCGTCCCGCAGCTGCTCAGTGAGATCGACGGCGTGGAGGGGCTGGAGAACGTCATCGTGATCGGCGCCTCCAACCGCGAGGACATGATCGACCCCGCGATCCTGCGGCCCGGACGTCTCGATGTGAAGATCAAGATCGAGCGCCCGGACGCCGAGTCGGCGCAAGACATCTTCTCCAAGTATCTGGTCGAGACGCTGCCGATCCATGCCGACGACCTCGCCGAGTTCAGCGGCGACCGCGGCGGCTGCATCGACGCGATGATCGAGAAGGTCGTCGAGCGGATGTACGCCGAGATCGACGACAACCGGTTCCTGGAAGTCACCTACGCCAACGGCGACAAAGAAGTCATGTACTTCAAGGACTTCAACTCCGGGGCCATGATTCAGAACGTCGTCGACCGGGCGAAGAAGAACGCGATCAAGTCGGTGCTGGAGACCGGTCAGCCCGGTTTGCGGATCCAGCATCTGCTCGACTCGATCATCGACGAATTCGCCGAGAACGAGGACCTGCCCAACACCACCAACCCCGATGACTGGGCACGGATTTCGGGCAAGAAGGGCGAGCGGATCGTCTACATTCGCACGCTGGTCACCGGCAAGAGTTCCAGCGCTTCACGGGCGATCGACACCGAGTCGAACCTCGGCCAGTACCTGTAGCGACGGTCGCAAGCGCGGCGAAGCCGGGTGCCGCGGGCCGGCGCCAAAAGACAGCGCCGCGCGCCGGCGCCGAGATCCGGCTCAGCCGGTGAGTAGCGAATAGCTGTTCTTCAGGTCGTCCTGTAACACCTGCGCGGCGTGCGTTGTGGTGTCGATGCTCAGCGGACTGGTCAGCTTTCGCGTCTGGTAGGTCCAGCCTTTGGGCAGTTCGAGCCGGTCACCCAAGCCCGGCAGGTCGGCGCGCGACAGGTTGGGATCAACGATCTGGCTCCAGGTCTGCATCACCCAGCGTCGCAGTGCAGGATCGTGCAGCTCGTAGATGTCTTCGCCGGCGTCGTAGGTGACCACGGTGTGCTGGTGGACCTGGTTGGCGGTGTAGGGGGCAGGGTCCATCGCCGACACCAGAACCGTCGCTTGCAGCAACATGTCGATCCCGCCGAAGTTCTTGACCATCCGCGGCGCCGGGGACGTGTCCTCGATAGCGTTCATCAGCCAGTACCGCGGGCCGTTGAGCAGCACTGTGGCAGCACCGTTTTCGGTTGCAATGGCTTTCGCGTCGAGCTCCGACCACAATTCGGCGGGGCACTCGTTCAGCGGGTAGCTGGTGTAGACGGTGGCTTGCGGTCCCGCTTCACCTGGGGTCACCAGAAGGACTTCGCCGTAGCGCTTTCCGGACAAGTTCTCAGTGGACTGGGGCGCAGCGTGGGCAGGCACCAAGTGAAGGTAATCACTTCAGTGATCAGCGTCAACTAACACCGGGAAGATCAACGGGGTGGAAGTCGTACGACTTGAACGAAGAACTCGTCGATCTGGCGAATGACTTTCATGAATTCGCCGAAGCCGACGGGTTTGGTGACATAAGCGTTGGCGTGCAGTCGGTAGCTGCGCAGAATGTCTTCGTCGGCGGCCGAGGTGGTGAGCACGACGACGGGGATGTGGCACAACTCCGGATCGGATTTGATCTGTTCCAGCAGTTGGTGGCCGTCGTATTTCGGCAGATTCAAGTCGAGCAGGATCAGATCCGGCCGTGGTGCGCTCTGATGAGCGCCGCGTTGATAGAGGTAGTCGAGACCTTCCTCTCCATCGCGTGCGACCCGCAGAGTGTTGCGAATCTTGTGGTGTTCGAAGGCTTCCCGAGTGATGACGACGTCTCCGGGATCGTCCTCGATGAGCAGCACTTCGATCGCGCGGCAATCCGGTGTCACCGATGGGCTCCTTCGGACACACCGAGGGGTGTCACGTCGCTGGCGGCAGCAACAGGCAACGTGAACCAGAATCGCGTCCCGCTGTTGTTGCTGGTGTCGACGCCGATGGTACCGCCGTGCAACTCGACGATTTTCTTGCACAGTGCCAGCCCGATACCAGTTCCGCCGTAGGCATCCCGACCATGCAGACGCTGGAAGATGACAAACACCTTTTCGGCGAAGTCGGGCGCGATGCCGATGCCGTTATCGGCCACGCTGAACAACCAGTGGCTCTGGTTATCACCAACGCCCCGTTCGCAGTCGATTTCGACCCGAGGCGCGCGGTCCTCGTGCCGGAACTTGACGGCGTTGCCAATCAGGTTCTGCCACAACATCGTGAGAAGCGTCGCGTCACCGACGACGTGGGGAAGTGGGCTGTCCCGCCGAAGTAGCTGCGCCCCGGATTCCTCGATCGCGATGACCAGATTGCCCAGCGCGGCGTCCAGGGTGCTGTCGAGCTCCACGATCTTGTCGGCGGTCTTGACCCGACCGACCCGCGAAAAGGTGAGCAAATCGTTGATGAGCACCTGCATGCGTTTGGCGCCGTCGACTGCGAATTCGATGTATTCGATCCCGCGCTCGTCGAGTGCGTGACCGTAGCGTTGCTCGAGTAATTGGCAGAACGAGGCCACTTTTCGCAGCGGTTCCTGCAGGTCATGGGAGGCCACGTAGGCGAACTGCTCGAGGTCGGAGTTGGATCTCCGTAGCTCGACCGCTTGCGCGTCGAGCGCCTCCTTTTGCAGTTTGAGACGAGCCCGGTCCGATCGGGATATGTCCAACTCGGTCACGATTCGTCCCCGCATGTTGTCTACGTCGCTGGCGATCTGACGGAGATCTTTGGACCCTTGCGGAGCGATGCTGTGGGTGAAGTCGCCGCTCGCGATCCGCCGGCACGACGCTGCCAGCGCCGCGAGGGGTCGGGTCACCGCGCGTCGCATCAACAACGCCAGCAGAATCGACCCCGCGACGAAGACCGCCACCATGGCGATGAGGACCCGGTCGCGCCAGCTGCGCATGACGTCCAGTTCGTCGATCGCGACGTTCTGCGCCGCTGCCAGATCGGCGTTTTCGTTGTCGAACAGCGTGCGGATCCGGTCGAACTCGGCCTTCCCGCGGTCCGCGGTCTCGATGTTCACCACACTCGGCGCGCCCGGGATCACGGTGTCGATGAGCGGCTGCGCGTAGGAGCCACGCCACGTCGCGCCGGACTGCTCAATTGCGTTCAGATCGGCGAGCAGATGGGCGCGGCCACCGACCAGAGCGCGGACATGTGCTGCCGCCTCTCGTTCAACCTGCTGCCCGTCGTTGTAGGGGGCCAGGAACTGCCGGTCAGCGGCGATTACGTAGCCACGCAGGGCAGTCTCCTGGTCACGCAGCGCGCTTTGCAGCCGATACGCCGAGACGCGCGCGGGTTGAACGTTGTCCGTCAGCTCGCGGGTCACCGCATCGGTACGCGCCAGCAGCGTCGCCGAGGTTGCCGCGCCCGTTAGCACTACCAATGCCATCACCGACAACACCAGGGTTTGCCAGCCCGCGACCGTCAATCTCAACCCCAGCCGTGGGCGCTGCGCCGATCCGACCGTCACCTGGAGCTGCGCTCTACCCGCACGACCGCAACGTCGTCGCTGAACCCGCCATGAGCTTGCGCCCCAGCCTCGGCCTGGTCGATGAGCGCATCGACGAACGCCGGTCCGGGCAGCGCTGCCAGCGGCCGGGCTAATTCCAGTAAACCGTTCTCGCCGAGGCGATCGACGCCGCGACCTGAATGCGCCTCGAACAGGCCGTCGGTCAAGAGCACCAGACCGCCGCCGACGGGGAGTTCCATGGCGTACGGCGGCCAATGGTCACCACCCCATCCCAGAGCGGGGCCGGCCGGCGGCTCCAGCCAATCCACGGTGCCAGGGCCGTGCACCAGCATGCCGGGATGACCGGCGCGGACCGCGACAACCCGCGGACTGTCGGGAGCGACCGCCAGGCTCAGCATCGTCGCGAAAATCCCGCGGCCCGGACCTTCAGCGTGCAGGATCCGTTCCAGCTGCCGCATCGCGGCGTCGCCGTGAATGCCGCTCAACGTCAATGTGCGCCAAGCGATCCGCAACGCCACGCCCAGCGCCGCCTCGTCAGGCCCATGGCCGGCGACGTCACCGATGACGATGTGCACGGTCCGGTCCGGCGTCTGCACGACATCGTAGAAGTCTCCACCGAGCAAGGCGTTGGTGCGGCTGGGCCGGTATCGGGTCACGACGCTTACTTCCGGACCCTCGAGGAGCAGCGGGGAGGGCAGCAGACCACGTTCCAGCCGCGCATTCTCCTGGGCTCGCAGGTCGCTCGCCTGCAGGTCCACCGCAATGAGTTCGGCACGTTTGCGTTCAATCGCATACAGCAAGCTCCGCCGCAGCATGTCAGGCTCGACGCGCCCCTTGATCAAGTAGTCCTGCGCGCCAACGGCGACCGCTGATACTCCGAATTGTTCGTCGTTCAATCCCGTCAGCACGACAACCGGAAGGGTCCCGTCCCACTGTGCGATTCGGGTGATGCCGTCAAACTCGAGTGCGTCTGGCAGATGCAGGTCCAAGAGCACGCAATCCGGGCGCTCCTGAGCCAGGAATTGCTCGGCGCGCGCCATCGACGGCGCCCACTGCACCCGAATATCAGCGGACGAGTCTGCAATCAGTTCCTCTACCAGCACCGCATCGGCGCGGTCGTCCTCGATCAGCAACAGCGACAGCTGCCGCCGATCTGCTGCCGGCGCAGATTCACGCTGGCGCGCCGGAACCGATTCTGATCCGTACCGCACCGGCTCGATCAATTCGTCCTCCACGCTGCCTCGCCGACGATAACGCACACGCCGCGTGGTTGCCGTGGAAGATGGAGCGCTGGCCGACCGGCCCTTTGCGCCTCCCGGCGGTTTGGGATAGCCCAGCTCGCCCCGCCGCGACGGCGACGGCGTCAACACGCCTAGGCTTGCGGGATGCAACGGATTATCGGAACGGAGGTCGAGTACGGCATTTCGTCGCCCTCGGACCCGACCGCCAACCCGATCCTGACCTCGACGCAGGCGGTGCTGGCTTACGCCGCGGCCGCCGGCATCCAGCGCGCCAAGCGCACCAGGTGGGACTACGAGGTCGAGTCGCCGCTGCGGGACGCCCGCGGTTTCGACCTGAGCCGCTCGGCCGGACCGCCACCGGTGGTCGACGCCGACGAGGTCGGGGCGGCCAACATGATCCTGACCAACGGTGCGCGGCTCTACGTCGACCATGCCCACCCGGAATACTCCGCGCCGGAATGCACCGACCCGCTGGATGCGGTGATCTGGGACAAGGCCGGCGAGCGGGTAATGGAAGCCGCCGCGCGGCACGTCGCCAGTGTGCCCGGCGCAGCCAAGCTGCAGCTCTACAAGAACAACGTCGACGGCAAGGGCGCGTCCTACGGGTCGCACGAGAACTATCTGATGAGCCGGCAGACGCCGTTCTCGGCCGTCATCTCAGGGCTCACCCCGTTCTTGGTGACCCGCCAGGTATTCACCGGCTCCGGCCGGGTCGGCATCGGGCCGTCCGGCGACGAGCCCGGCTTTCAGCTCTCGCAGCGCTCGGACTACATCGAGGTCGAGGTCGGGCTGGAGACCACGCTGAAGCGCGGCATCATCAACACCCGCGACGAGCCGCACGCCGACGCCGACCGCTACCGGCGGTTGCACGTCATCATCGGCGACGCGAACCTCTCCGAGACGTCCACGTACCTCAAGCTCGGCACCACAGCGCTGGTGCTCGACCTGATCGAGGACGGGCCGGCGCACGGCATGGACCTCAGCGACCTGGCACTGGCCCGGCCGGTGCACGCTGTGCACGCGGTCAGCCGCGACCCGTCGCTGCGTGCCACCGTTGCTCTGTCCGACGGCCGCGAAATGACCGCCCTTGCGTTGCAACGGATTTACTTGGACCGGGTGGCGAAGCTGGTCGACAGCCGCGACTCTGATCCGAGCGCGACGAAGGTCGTGGAGACCTGGGCTCATGTGCTCGATCTGCTGGAACGCGATCCGATGGAATGCGCCGAGCTGCTGGACTGGCCGGCCAAGCTGCGCTTGCTCGAGGGTTTCAGGCACCGGGAGAACCTGAGTTGGTCGGCGCCGCGACTGCACCTGGTCGATCTGCAGTACTCCGACGTCCGGCTCGACAAGGGGCTGTACAACCGGCTGGTGGCCCGCGGTTCGATGAAGCGTCTGGTCACTGAACAGCAGGTCATCGAGGCGGTGGACAATCCGCCGACTGACACTCGGGCCTACTTCCGCGGGGAATGCCTGCGCCGCTTCGGCGCGGACATCGCCGCAGCCAGCTGGGACTCGGTGATTTTCGATCTGGGTGGTGATTCGCTGGTTCGCATCCCCACGCTGGAGCCGTTGCGCGGCAGCAAAGCGCACGTCGGAGCGCTACTGGACTCGGTGAACAGTGCCGTCGAGCTGGTGGAGCAGCTGACCACCTAACCGGTCGGACATCAGGCCTTAAGCCCGGGCATTCCTGCCGTCGACCGGTAGGGTGGAATAACAGACGGGCGTGTTTCACGACCGATGATGACGCAGGAGGCAGCATGGCCCAGGAGCAGACCAAGCGCGGTGGTGGTGGCGGCGATGACGACGACCCCACCACCAGCACGGCCGCTGGCCAGGAGCGTCGCGAGAAGCTGACTGACGAGACCGATGACCTGCTCGATGAGATCGACGATGTTCTGGAAGAGAACGCCGAAGACTTCGTCCGTGCATACGTCCAAAAGGGCGGCCAGTGACCTGGCCCTTCCACAATCGCCCGGCCACCAACTCTGCACTTCCCGGAATCGCCACTGGCGGCCTTTCCTCGTTCACTGACTACCTGCGCCGCGAGGCGCCCGAACTGTTGCCTGCCGGCGTCGGTAGCGCCGGCGCCATCACGCCCAGCTCCCAACTGCCGCACGGCACCACGATCGTCGCCCTGAAATACCCGGGCGGGGTGCTGCTCGCCGGGGACCGGCGCTCGACGCAGGGCAACATGATCGCCGGGCGTGACGTGCAGAAGGTGTACATCACCGACGACTACACCGCGACTGGGATCGCAGGCACCGCGGCCATCGCGGTCGAATTCGCCCGCCTGTACGCCGTCGAGCTCGAGCACTACGAGAAGCTGGAAGGTGTGCCGCTGACCTTCGCGGGCAAAGTGAATCGGCTCGCGATCATGGTCCGCGGCAATCTCGCTGCCGCCATGCAAGGTTTGGTCGCGCTTCCGCTGCTCGCCGGATTCGACATCGGCGACCCCGATCCGGAGAAGGCCGGACGCATCGTCTCTTTCGACGCTGCCGGAGGCTGGAATCTGGAGGAAGAGGGTTACCAGTCGGTCGGTTCGGGCTCGATCTTCGCAAAGTCGTCCATCAAGAAGCTGTATTCGCAGGTGACGGATGCAGATTCGGCCCTTCGGGTCGCCGTCGAAGCGCTGTACGACGCCGCCGACGACGACTCCGCCACCGGCGGACCCGACCTGGTTCGCGGGATTTTTCCGACCGCGGTCACCATCGGGGTCGACGGCGCAGTCAATGTCGGCGAGCAGCGCATCGCCGAGCTGGCCCGCGAGGTCATCCAAGCGCGTTCGCGCACGGACACTTTCGGGCCGGACGCGGATCGCGCGGGAAGTGATTCATGAGTTTTCCGTACTTCATCTCGCCCGAGCAGGCGATGCGCGAGCGCAGCGAGCTCGCGCGCAAGGGCATCGGGCGAGGCCGCAGCGTGGTGGCACTGGCTTTCTCCGGTGGTGTGCTGTTCGTCGCCGAAAACCCGTCGCGCTCACTGCAGAAGATCAGCGAGCTCTACGACCGGGTCGGCTTTGCCGCCGCCGGGAAGTTCAACGAGTTCGACAATCTTCGCCGCGGCGGGATTCAATTCGCCGACACCCGTGGCTATGCCTACGACCGTCGTGATGTGACCGGCCGCCAACTGGCCAACGTGTACGCGCAGACACTCGGCACCATCTTCACCGAGCAGGCCAAGCCCTACGAGGTCGAGCTGTGTGTGGCCGAAGTCGCCCACTTCGGTGAGACCAAAGCGCCTGAGCTGTACCGGATCACCTACGACGGGTCGATCGCCGACGAACCGCACTTCGTGGTGATGGGTGGGACCACTGAACCCATCGCCACCGCGCTGAAAGACTCGTATGCCGAGAATGCGGACCTGGAAGATGCGGTGCACATCGCCGTCAACGCGTTGAAGGCGGGCAGCGGCAACGGCGGCGACGAGGACACCTTGGGTGTCTTGTCGCTGGAGGTCGCCATCCTCGACGCCAACCGTCCGCGGCGAGCGTTTCGGCGGATCACCGGTGCGGCGCTGGAGCGGCTGCTGCCCGAACGCAACGGCGCCGAGTCGGTGGACGACGCGGCGGAAGAGTCGTCGAAATAGGCGCTTTCCCATGCTGATCGGATTGCTGCTGGCGCTGGGCTGTTCGGTGTGTTACGGCACGGCGACGGTATTGCAGGCCGAAGCGACGCGCTCGGTGGATGACGGCAGCGATTCCGGAGTAGACCCGGCCCTGCTTTTGCGGGCGTTGCGGCAATGGCGCTATCTGGTCGGCATCGGGCTCGACGGTCTCGGCTTTGTGCTGCAGATCGGGGCGCTGCGGCTGGTGCCGATCTACGTTGTCGCGGCGGCGATCGCGGCGTCGCTCGCCGTCACCGCGATCGTGGCCGCATGGCTGCTCTCGGTTCGGCTGTCGGCGATGGAGTGGGCCGCCGTGGCTGTGGTGTGCGGCAGCCTTGCGATGCTGGGAGTGGCCGCCGGACCGGAGGGGTCGGGACACGGACCGCCGGGCCTGGGCTGGGCGCTGCTGGTGGTGGTCGCCGCCGTGTTCGCTGCCGGTGCGGCCGCCGGGCGCCTGGGCGACCGCTCGCGTGCGCTGGTGCTGGGTCTGGGCGCCGGCGTCGGTTTCGGCGTCGACGAGATTGCCGTCCGGTTGATCGACACCATCGATCCGACCAAGGCCGCGTTCTGGGCCAATCCCGCGATCTACGCGTTGGCCGC